>Ga0209542_10017368_pt1 | contig 11797 bp, 14 predicted proteins | sample RifCSPhighO2_01_FD_184028 | JGI IMG/M metagenome (GOLD analysis project Ga0209542, IMG submission 184028) | Soil microbial communities from Rifle, Colorado - Rifle CSP2_plank highO2_0.1 (SPAdes) (version 2) | ecosystem: Environmental > Terrestrial > Deep subsurface > Rock core/Sediment ...
TCTATTCTTAAGTCCTCCGTTAATTGCTCCTTTTTCAACAGGCATCATTTTTTCATCTGTTTCAATAGTATGAACAATGCAATATTTCATCTCAGGAATGAAATTAGCTTTCCAACCAAAAACTTGATGATAAAATGTCTCTGCCCTTTTCATATCTTCGCAAGGTATTTCAAAATGTACTACTTTATCCATTTATAAATAGAAAAATTGGGATTAAATATTTATCTCTTTTTCTTTTTTTCTTTGATCGCTCCAACAATTGTGGTGGTTAATACGAATAAAATTAGGGCAAGCCAGAATATTGGGTTAGAATAATATTCTAAGATGTTAATTTGAGTTGAGGTCATTATAGAGGTCAGCGTAAATATAATTACATCAAGTATGAATCCCATTATTATCAGAACTATTCCGAATAGAAATCCTTCCTTTGCATTTCTTTTTATCTTTTTATCTTTGAAATAGAATAGGGTGAAGAGTCCTGCGAGAATTAGGGTTATAATAATATTAACAATAAATGCACTTTTAGGTATTTCTGAACCTTGAGAAGGGTCAACACCCATAGCAAACATTACAATTATACCTAGAATAAATGAGACCAAATAGGTTAATAGTCCAACACCAATTGCTCTTTTTACGTTCATGATAAAGTTTATCTCTTGTTGTATTTAAATGTTATTTTAGTTAATTGTTTCTGCTTTCTCATATTCTGAAAGAAAGAGTTTTTTCATTACTTTTGTGAATGCTTCATCTTTTACTAATAAAGTGACATTTGACTTGATTAATGAAAGCATGACTTCTTTATCATCAATTATTGAGCAAGCGAATCCTTCATTTTCTAGAACTCTCATGTTTTTATTAACTTTAATCCAATCTTTTATATTTTTTTCTGTTTCATTATCTTTTCTTACCAAAGACTTTACATCTATTCCTTTTTTTAATTTTTCTTTTGTTTCTTTAATCCATTCTGGTTTTATTTCTGAAGTCCATTTTATTGAATAACTATACTTTGTTGATTTAGAGAGTTCTTTTACTATTTTATAGAAACCGGCTCTTCCAAAGGCCATAGTTACAGGATTTTTTTCTTTTATGTCATAGAATTGTTTCATCTCTTTTATTTTTTCTTTTATTTTTTCTAGCTTTTCCTCTTTTTTCTTTATAATCTCTAGAAAATGTTCGGGATTTGATGGAATGAACTTCTTTGTTTTCTCTGGAATTGTCTCAACTATTCCTCTATGTACTAAAGATTCTAAAATGTCATATATCCTGCTGTATGGAACTCCGCTTTTTGCACTTGTTTCTCCTGCAGTTAATTTCCCAAACTTTACTAATGCCTCATATGCTTTGCTTTCGTTTTTCGTAAGTCCGATTTCTTCAAATTCTTCTTGCTCTTCCATTGACTTATTGTGTTGCGGGATTTAATAAAGGTATCTAATACCACTCTGTTTAGGGTGGCATAATTTTATATAATGGTATAATTTAGTGTAACTAAGGAGTAACTAATATGATAATGAAAAATAGGGATACGAGAATGGCTGTGTTTGATTTAGATGGAACTTTGTTGGATACAAAAGACGCACTTACTGAGAACGTTGTTAGGACTTTAGCTCATTTAGGAGTTAATGTTAAGCCTCAAGATGTTAGGGGAGATTGGTATGCTTTAGCTGAACAATATGGGAAGAGTCCTGAGGAGTTTGATAGGGCTTATAGAGAAGTAGTTTCTTGGGAGGATTTGCTTAAGGAGGGGAAGATTAAAATGTTTAATGATGCAGTTCCTTGTCTTGATAATTTAGCTGGGAGGGGTGTTGTTTTGTCTTTATTGACAAGGTCTAATCCTGAATTTACTAGAAAAAAAATCATGTATTTTGGTCTTGATAGGTATTTCGGAGATAGAATTGCGATAACTCCTACTGATGCCTTAGATAAAGTACCAGAGGCGAGACAATTATTAAGAAAAGTTGGAGAGAGAAGGTTCTCTCAAGTGTATTTTATTGGAGATAAAGAAGAGGACTTAGCTCCTGCTGATTATATGCCTGAGGGAATAGAATGTCATAAATTTCTAGTTGATAGAAAAAAAATAGAGCCAGAGGCTTTTCCACATCAGAATAGATATGTTATACCTAGTTTAGATCTTTTAACTAAATTTACTGGATTAAATCAAGATGGAGGAACTTATTAAAATGGGACAGATAACGAATGAAAAAATAACGGAGATATTTAAAATGGAGTTCGGTGCTGAAGTTTTAAGTGTTGAAAGAATAACTGATGGATACTCTCATTACATGTATGCCGTGGAAATGGATAAAGAACCCTTAAAGAGTATAATTAGATTTTCAAATAATATTAAAGAGGATGTTAATCTAGGAAAAGAAAAATTTGTAATTGATGTCTTGGCTGGAAAAGGTATTCCTGTTCCTAAAATTTATGCTTTTCATTTTCCTGAGAAAAAAGAGGAAGGTTATATGATAATGGAATTTATCGAAGGAGAGAGATTAGATAAAATATGGGTTGATTTATCTAAGGAAGAAAAAATTAAGATTACTAGTAAAATAGGACTTTTTCTTAAGAAATTGCATTGTATTGAATTTGATAAATTTGGAAATATTAACGAAGGTGGAAAGATTAATCAGGACATTGATTTTAAATTTAGAAAAGAAGGGGAAGTTTCAGAGGTGAATGTTTTTGCAAGGCAGTTTCTTGTGGAGCATTTGAAAGAATTTGCAAGATTGTTGTCTCATAAGAAAATAAGTTCTGAATTCGCTTCTAAAGTGATTAATTATCTTGTTTTAAATATGGATAAAATTGAATATAATGGAAAGCCGAAATTTGTTCATACTGATTTTACAATTGACCATCTTTTTGTTAAGAAAATAAAAGAGGATTATGAAATAGTTGGATTGATTGATTTTGAATTTGCAAAGGCTTATGCTCCAGAATATGATTTTATAAAATTACATAGAAGAGGATTTTTTGAGGATGTTGAATTGAAGAAAGCACTTGTTGATAGTTATGGAGAAATAAATGAAAAGGCGGTTGAAATTTTTAGATTGATGAGAGATTTGTCTTTTGCTTATGTTCTTCTTGATTCTGGGAGTAATGAGATGGCTGATAAGGTCTTGAAGGGTGTTGAGGAGAAGTTGGATTTATGAAGATACTATTTGTTTGTAAAGGTAATGTTGCTAGAAGTCAGATGGCTGAAGCATTTTATGAAAAATTATCTGGAAATAAAGAGGTCAGAAGTGCAGGATATTTTCCAGAAAAATGGGAGGGTAAGAGTTTAGACGCAACAAAATATGTTAAAGTTTGTATGGATGAGGAAGATATAAATGTTAGAAATAAGATTTCAAAGAAAATTGATATTGAGATGGTTGATTGGGCTGATAAAATAATAGTATTTGACTCTAAGAAAATGAATTGGCCTGATTTTTTGAGAAATTCAGAAAAAGTTGAGGTTTGGGAAATTGAAGACCCCAGACATGGTGATTTGGAAGTTCATAGAAAAACTATGTATGAAATTAAAAAGAGGATTATTGATTTTGTGGAATAAATTTATTACAATTTAAATAATAATAATAATAGGTATCTAATCCTCGAATGGTTTAGCGTATTAGAGATAATTAAGAGTTTATCATTTGATGTTCCATAGTTTGTTGCGTGGATTTTTCACCTTGAAAACTTCATCCTTATCTTTCCAGTATCATCATCAATATCAATCAAAGCATACTTGCCTTCTCCGGCATCACCTGGATTTATGACTGGAACGCCGTAAAGTTTTTTCATTCCACTATATTCGTGCATATGTCCGCATAAAACTAATTTTGGTTTGTATTTCTTAATTGCTTCGCTATAATATCTAACTCCTGCGCTTTCTCCATCCATAGGGTTATTTTTATCTTTAATTATGTCGAAGATACCTTTTGGAGGATAATGAAAGACGAATATTCTATTACCTTCTTTTTTATTTGCCCTTTCCATTAGATTGAAAAATATTTTTCCTACTTTCTTATGTTTCTTCAATTTTTTTGCTATTTTTTCTCTTTCACTTTTGAAAGTCTTTTTTTTGAAATAGGCATCTATGTCCATATAGCCTCCAAATCCTATTAAATTATAATCTTGAAATTTTTTGTATCCATAAGTTATATTACTCATATTTTTTAGTTTTTTTATGAAATTTAAAGCTTCTTTTTTTGGCTTATTTTTATAGATTGGATGTTTATACCAATCTTCGTCTGTATTTCCGAATACTGAAAAGAATGGTTTGTTTAGGCTATTAATTTCTTTTAAGACATTCTTTGTTTGCTTAAAATCTTTTTTTACCATACTTTTATATTTGTCTTTTCCGAAGAACTCTTCAGGAGAGATTCTTTTTTCTCCCTTTTTTAGTCTTATAAAGAGATCTCTTATATAGGGTCTGAATTCATTTATACCTCCATAGTCTCCTACTCCGATTATCAAATCATAGTCTTTCTTTCTTAGTCTTTCTTTAAGTTTTTTTGGAAAGACGCCTTGAAAATCGCCTAAAATTATTGCTTTCATTTATTTTATAGTGTGAATAGTTTTATAAATAGTTCTTTTGAATATTAATAATGAATTTGGTAATAAGAAAGGCAAGACTTGAGCCAAAAGTGGAGGGAGTTCCAAGAGACTTTTATGAAGTTAGAGATTATTTCAATAGAGGAATATTTGCCCTAAGGGAGAGTGCTCCTCCTTGTTTTAGATATATGCCTAGGAAGAAACCTATAACTTTAGAAGAGATAAGAGATTTATGGGTTAAGAGCATGAGTGAGAATATTTGTTTAGTTGCCGAACTTGATGGAAGAGTAGTAGGTTCTGCAACAGTTCTTTTTAAAAGAGATTCTACTGCTTATGAACATAAAAATTTAAGGCCGGAAAGTGAAGGAGCTTTGGCATTAACAATTAGTCCTGATTTCAATTATATTTCTATTGCTGAACCTTTGGTAAGAGGGGTAATTGGGGAGTTGAGGAGCCAAAATAGAATGGCCACTTTAACAACTCCTGAAGAATTTAAAGAGGATATTGATTTATTTAAAAGATTGACAGGAAGAGAGGGTAAAATGCTTAGAGGGGAATTTGAGCATTATAGGGGAATAGGTTTATCGGGTAGAGCTGTTAAGTTTTTACTTACTTAGCCTAGCAATTAATTTATATATTAATTTGATTGTTCTATTTAATGAATATAGCATTTTTTGAAGTTATGAAAGAAGAGGAGGAATTCTTAAGAAATAAATTAAATGGATTTTCTGTTTCTTACTTTAATGAAACTTTAAGTTTAATTAACGCAAAGAAGTTTAGGGATTTGGAAAGTGTTTCTGTTTTTATATATTCAAAGATTGATAAAGAGGTTTTGGATAAAATGCCTCGCCTTAAATTTATTTCAACTAGGTCAACAGGATTTGATCATATTGATATTGAAGAGTGTAAGAAAAGAGGGATAAGAGTGTGTAATGTTCCACATTACGGAGAGAATACGGTTGCAGAATTTACTTTTGCTTTGATTTTATCTTTGACTAGGAAAATGAATATCGCATTTGGGAAAGTTGGTAAAATGGATTTTTCTATTGAGGGTCTTAAGGGAATGGATTTAAAAAATAAAACTTTAGGAGTTATAGGGACTGGAAGAATTGGAGCTAATGTAATAAAGATAGCTAAGAGTTTTGATATGAAAATTATTGCCTATGATATTTATCAGAATAGTGAGCTGGAAAAAAATATGGGCTTTGAGTATGTCAAACTTCCTGATTTGTTAAAAAAATCAGACATAATAACTCTTCATACTTCTTATTCAAAGGAAAGTCATCATATGTTGGATAAAAAGGCCTTCTCTATTATGAAGAATGGTGTTTTTATTATTAATACCTCTAGAGGTGGATTAATTGATAGTAAGTCTATGATTGAATATGTTAATAATGGGAAGATTGGGGGGGTTGCCTTAGATGTTTTTGAAGATGAATATAAATTAAAGAATAACGATGGTGTTGGTAAGGTGAAGAAGACTTTATTTAATGATAAAATTATTTTAACACCCCATATTGCTTTTTATACTAAAGAGGCCGTTGAGAGAATAATTGAGAAGACTATTTCCAATATGGTGTCTTTTGCTGGAGAAAAACAATTGGATAAAGATTCTGTTGTTTGTTGATGGATGACTTAAGTTTGGAAAGATTTTTATAGAGTAGAATTTCTTGTTTTTTATGACATCAAGTTATGTATATATGGCGGGTAGTCCAACAGAACTTTATTTCCCTATAAATCTGGATGGAGAAGAAGAGTTGAAAGAGCTTTTGCCTCTTATTTCTAGAAAGGGTAAAAGAATTTTAACTCCCTTTTTTATTGGAGTCTATCAAGTAGATAAGTCTGATAAGTCTTCTAGAACTATAGTCTCTCATAATGTTTCTGCTACGATGGAAAGTTTTAATTTTGCAAGAGAACATATAGGACTAACTGAGAGATTGAATCCTTTATTAATACATGTTATTTTTTCACCTCCATGGAATGTAGATTTAGTTAGGGTGTGTTTTAGAGATTCTGATGTCTTTCAAAGACTTGCTTTTTCTCCTTCAGATAATCTCCCTGATTTTTCAAAGAAAGATACTAATTTGGTAGAAGCTATTTCTAGAAAATATTATGGTTTAAATCCTAAAGATTTTTCTAATAAAGATAGGTTAGATTCAATTGAACCTGCTTTGAGGGCTTTGGAAATTGAGGGAAGTACTTATGGATTTACTTTATCTGAACGAATGGCTCTTTTATCTGCTAGAATAGCTCGTTCTAATTCTTTAGTTTTTGTACCTCCAAAGCAAGAAATTGATAAACTTGTTGAAGAAAATTTTGGGCGAAAATAACAGCAAGATTTAAAAAGCAAATTTCTCTGAATTTAATCATGCAGAAAGTAAGAATAAAATTAAGCAGTATAAACATAACTCAGTTAAATGAAGTGATAGGTTCAATAGGAGATATAGTTACAAGGTCTGGAGTTGTAATGAGAGGTCCAATACCTCTTCCAACAAGAAGATTAAAAGTTACAACAAGGAAAGGACCTAATGGTAGAGGAACTGCAACTTTTGACAGATTTGAGATGAGAGTTCATAGAAGGATAATTGACGTTCCGGCTGAAGATAGAATATTGCACTTGATTATGAAACTTCAAATACCTAGAAGTGTTCAGATTAAAATTGATATTAAGGATTGAGCATGGTAAGAGAAATTTTAGTTGTTCCTTACCATAAAATTTTTAGAGAAAAATTCTTTTTGGGCTTTAGTCCTTTAAATGAGAAAGATTATATGAAAGATATTCTTGAAAATTTTGAATATAAAGAGAGAAACGATTCTTTAGAAAATGACCCTAGTTTTCAGCAGATTATAAGTTATGTTTGGCTTATAAATAGAAAAATTGGGAAAGTGTTTTTGTATCAGAGGGCTATTTCGGCTGGAGATTATAAAGAAATGAGACATGTTAGTAAAATATCTGGTGGAGTTGGAGGTCATATTGATTTTGATAGTGAAGGGAATATGGAAAATCCTGTTTTTGGGGCGATGATTAGAGAGTTGAAAGAAGAAGTTATTATGAAAGAATATCCTTCTCCTGAAATTATAGGGTACATTCATGATGAGGCTGATATGTATAACAAAGTCCATACTGGAGTCGTAGGAGTTGTTTTCACAGATGAAGAAAAAGTTATTCCTGCTGATGGGATGAATTCTGGCGGATTTTATTCTGTTGAAGAAGTTGAGTCTATTTTAGTTGATTCTGAAAATCAAATTGAGAACTGGACAAAGATAAGCTGGCCTTTTGTTAGAAATTTAATCTAAGTCTCCTTCTGAAGATACACCTCTTGCTAGATTTCTACCTGCTATTCTTGATTGTTCTTGAGCTCTTGCAATTCTGTTGTTTGGGTCTGAGAAATCTACAAATCCTAGGAATTCTTTTGTCCAAGGATTTCTTTCTAATAATTTTCTGGTTTTTGGAGGTAGTTCTGCTCTATAACTATAGTGTCCTGCTGGTTGGGTTCTTAATTCTGCGAGATGCTGAAATTCTCTCAAGTTCATTCCCATCATGAATCTCATTCTGTGATTGAATAGTGTGGCATATTGAGATGCATGTAATTTTCCTTCTCTTATCATGTCTCTATTTAATTCATTCATCATATCAACTAATTCTAATACTGGTTTTTCAAGTTCTATTATTCTTATTTCTTCAGGCATTATAAATCCTAAATTGGTTCCGATTAATTGGCGTTGTTGAGTTAACATTCTATGTCTTTGTAAATCACGATATTCTGCAAACCCTCCAACTAAATCAAAAGTTATAGGATATCCTGCTTCAGTTCCTCTTCCAGTTCTATCTCTTCTAGTATTTCGTTCTCCCATATAAATCTTATTTATTTCTAATTTTTTACTTTCTGGAAGTTTTGATACGCTTTCTAATATCTGAATTAAAGATATATTGGTATATGGGAAGAGTGCTGAAGCAACTATCTCGTCTAAGTCGGAATGTCTAGATACTAGAGTTACGGAGTCATCTCTAGGAGTTATTCCTCTAAATAATTCAGAGGCTAATGTTCTCATTTCTGTATCTATTTTTGCTAATTGTGGATTTTCTCTATTTCTTTTTATGAAAGTAGGTATTACTTTATTTAATTCAGCTTCAAGTTTATTTGCTCTTTCTCTTGCTTCTAAAAGTTCATTGCTTTTCATTGCGGTTAGAAGTCCAGTGAAATATCTTCCATTTCCGAAGATTCCTAAATGAGTTAAGGTTGAAGCGGGGAGAATGCATCTCCCTACATCTAGTGCAGCGCATCTTACTGCAAATTTATAAGAGGTTTCGAAAGCTTTTCTTTCTTCATCTGATATTAGTTCAGACTCTCCGATTTTTATTTTTTCAATACCTCTGAAAACTTCAATTGTATGTTTATCTTTTGGATATTCTCTTTCAAAGTGCTCGTATAAGTTGGCTATTGCTTGACTATATAATTCAAAAGCTTTATCATTTACTCTTTCAAATTGTGTAATTATTCCAGCTTGAACTACCTCTTGAGGTCTTAGGTATCTCCATTTTCCATCTTTATCTTTTTGATCGTATTTTACATACCTTGTTGATTGTTCAATAGGTGAACCTCCTATTCTTGGCAATTCAACTAGTTTAGTTAATAGTTGGGATACATCTTCTATTCCTACATGTGCTCCCTCTAATTCTCCAACAGAATCATCACCGAATGCGTTCAATACTCTGTCCATTAAGTCTGCGCCTCTTCTTTGGGAGGGTTGACCTTCTTCATCTAGAAACTCATTTACTGTTGTTAGTTGCATTCCAGTTGAAGCTCTTGAATATCTTGCAAGTGCTCCACCTGTTAGTTCTGGAGGTAGACCAGTTATTACAAAGGTATCTCCTCCGACATTTGAAAAATATCTTTCTAATAATTTTCTGGTTTTTGGAGGTAGTTCTTCTAGGCGAGAGCCTAACAATAACTTGCTAAATTTTAGATAAAGTATAATTCCATTTTGAATTAATTTTGTGTTCTAGAATATTAATTTTTTCCATATCTTTTTCCGAAACTTTCTTGCCTAATTCATAAATATTCTTATCCATCTTTGCTTTTATTTTCAAACCTTTCTTAGTTCTTGTTCCTTCGATTAAATTAATAATCATTTCATAATTTATTAATGGTTTTCCTCTCCAATTCATACTAATAAATGAAAACATTTTATGTTCTATTTTATTCCATTTGCTTGTTCCAGGTGGAAAATGACAAACAGTAATTTTTAATCCTGTTTTATTTGCAAATTTCTGCAAATAAAATTTCCATAATCTACTACGACTTGCATTGCTTCCTCCACCATCTGCACAAATTAATAATTCTTTTGTATTTGGATAATTCTTCTTTCCAATATTGTTCCACCATTGTCTAATACTTTCAACAGCAAATTCAGATGTATTATGATCAATTCCAACATTAACAAATCCATTATTCAAATTAATATCATAAATTCCATAAGGAATTGCTTTACCTTTAGCTAAAAACCAAAAATCGTAAACATTAACTATTTCAGCTTTACCTTTCTTCATCCATTTTCTTCCATTATTCTTAAAATTACCGACGAGCTCTTTCTTTTTTGCGTCAACTGAAATTATAGGCATATTTTTCTTTGCAAATATTTTTACTTGTTCGTTTATATATCTAAATTGTGAATCTCTTTCTTCTGAACTTCCGCTTTCTTTTGATTTAATATTTGCTTGAAGGCTATAGCCTAACTTTTTTATAACTCTTCCAGTTGTATCCTCAGAAATATTTTGTCCTTTATTCTTTAACTCATTAGTAATTGAGTAAGTTGATTTATTTGTCCATCTCAACTTACTCATTGGGTCACCAGCAGTATTTTCTTCCAGAATATTTTCAATAATTCTCTCAATCTCAGGATTTTTCTCAATAATCTTTTTTCTTCCTCCTCCTTTTTTCCTAAGTCTTCCAGTTTCACTTTTTATATTCTTTCCAGATTTTATTTCTTTTATTCCTTTTCGAATAGTGTCCATAGCTCTTCCAGTCAATTTATTTACTTCAGAAATTCCTCCCCAACCTATTTCTATTGCCCAAAGTCCCAGATAATTTCTTGAATCAACTTCATTAAGATTAGAAAGATATTTCAATTTCTGTCTTACTAATTCTGCCTCTTTTTCCATTCATTATTAAAGAAAGAAAGTTATTTAAACTTTACTAATTTATTTTGCGGTAAACACTAGGGACTTATATTTTGGCATTTCACAATTCAGTTATCTTTATATTTAAAGAGAGTAATTCTGTGATATATATTTTACATTATAATATAAATTTAAATTGTCTTTTGGTTTTTTTGGTGTTATGGCGAAAAGAGGGAAGTTGATAGTTATAGAAGGTACCGATGCTTCTGGTAAGGAAACTCAAACTTCTGAGATTATTAAAAGATTAAGAGCAGAAGGAATTAATTTAGCGTCTTTTAGTTTTCCTCGATATGATACCCCTACAGGAGATGTTGTAAAAAGATATCTTGGAAAGTCTCCTTATGGACAGGAATTTGGTCCAGTTGATGAAGTTAATCCAAGGGTGGCTTCTGTTTTTTATGCTTTAGATCGTTTAGCTACGGCTCCTCTTATAGAGGCAGAGTTGGAAGTAGGAAATCATGTTTTTTGTAATCGTTATGTAGAATCAAATATGGGTCATCAGGGAGGGAAAATAAAAGATATTGGGGAAAGAGCTTTATTTATAGATTGGTTGGATAAATTAGAATATGGTTCTCTTGGTTTGCCTAGACCTGATTTGGTTCTTTTTCTATATATGCCTTATGATGTGGCTTTTCAATTACGGAGAAATAGAAATAGCGAAGCTGATGGGCATGAAGCAAACCCTCAACATCTATTGAACGCTGAAAGAGCATATATTGAATTAGCGGAAAGATTCAAATGGACTCGTATTGATTGTGCTCCTAGTGGAACTATTGATTCATTGAAATCTGTTCAACAGATGGGCAATGAAGTTTATTCACATGTTAAGTCTTTATTAAATAATTAAAAAGTTTTAAAAGCCAGTATTCTTGAATATAAATAGGCCCACATGGCACAATGGTACTGCGCACGCTTGGAGAGCGTGTTACTTTCGGGTTTTCCAGGTTCGATTCCTGGTGTGGGCGTTTCTATTTATTAGTCTTTATAACCTGCCCTATTTCTTCATCTATTAGTTTTTTTATTTCTTCTTTTGGTATCTGGACATCAGTATATTTATTTTTGAATTTATTATTAATCTTTTTTAAG
>Ga0209542_10017372_pt1 | contig 11792 bp, 7 predicted proteins | sample RifCSPhighO2_01_FD_184028 | JGI IMG/M metagenome (GOLD analysis project Ga0209542, IMG submission 184028) | Soil microbial communities from Rifle, Colorado - Rifle CSP2_plank highO2_0.1 (SPAdes) (version 2) | ecosystem: Environmental > Terrestrial > Deep subsurface > Rock core/Sediment ...
CCCTTAAATTAGCTAATCTCTTCAAATTCTCTTTGTCTTCTTTTTCAAGCTTATTACTCTCTACTAACTTTCTTTCAAGTTCTTGAACTCTTAACTCCAAAGTAACTTGCTCTCTTGACAAGTCTTGTTCTTGTAAGATCATTTTTTCTTTTTCTGTAATAATCCGTTCTATTTCAACATCTATCTGGATAATCCTATTTTGATTTGTGGATAGCTCTGAAACACCATGCCTTCTTCGGTATTGCTCTATCTCATCAACCTTTTTCTTGTCATCATTAGATAAAAATTTAATTTTTTCAGAAATTTCCTTCTTTTTTGTCTTAATCTCTTGAATTTGTTTGTTTAGTTCATCTATATTATTCTTAAGTTGAATTTTTCTTTCAGATATTTTTTTCAACTCATTTTTTAAAACATCAATTCTAGATGTTCTTTTAATGATATTTTCTTTAATGTCTTCAATATTTTTTCTTAGAAGTAGTTGTTCCTTCTCTCCTTTTAATTCTACTTGAGTATTTATTTCTATAATCCTCTTCTTATTAATATCAATCTGCTTTCTAATATCCTCAATACCTAGATTGTGAGTATCTATTTTCTTAGAGAAGTCATTTAACTCCTTATCAATAATCTCTTTTTTAGTGTTTTTTTCTTTAATTCTTAAATCTAGAATTGTTGCTTTATTGTTCTTAATTTGATCCTTAATCTCATTAAACTTTTTTGCTTCATCTCGATCCTTCTTCAATTCTCTTAAATTTGCTTCTCTTTCTGTAAGTATAATCTCTGCCTCATTTAGCTTACCACTAACTTTATCTAACTCTGATAATGCCTTTTCTTTCTTATCTTCATAAACAGAAATACCGGCAATTTCTTCAACTAATTTTCTCCTATCTTCAGATCTCATTTCTGTAAATTTAACTATATCACCTTGAAGAACAATGTTATGGCCGTCAGGATCAATTCTAGCCGCATTTAATAAGTCTATTACTTGTTGCCTAGTCCTAGGCTTGTCATTTATTTTATATACAGAGTTACCTGTACTTTTTACAATTCTGGTAATTTTCACATTCTTTTCTTGGATAGGAAATTCATTTCCATCATTACTAAAATAAATTGAAACTTCTGCATCTTTTGCAGCCTTGCCTTTCTTTCCTCCATTAAAGATCAAATTTGAAGATTTTTCTGCTCTTAGAGATTTAGAGCTAGTCTTTCCAAGAACAAAACAAAAAGCATCAATAAGGTTAGATTTACCACTCCCATTTGGACCAATCACTATAGAAAAATCTTTTTCAAAAGGTATTTCTGTTAATCTAGGAAAAGACTTAAAACCATTTAATCTAAGTTTAGTTACAACAGTCATTTTAATGCAAAATAGTTATCCAAATTGCCATTTAAAAAGTTTTTGATATAGATTATTTAAATCCTTAATAACCACTAAATTTAAATATTCTCATAAACCACTAGTTTTTACATATTTCAATTCAAATATATTTAGTAAAATCATGGTATGCAATCTCTGCCATCACTCTTAAGAAGAATAAAACAGTACAACCCTAAGTCTAATGTTGAGCTCATTCAGAAAGCTTATTTCTTCGCAGATTCAGCTCATAAAGGAGAAGTAAGATTATCAAGTGAGCCATATATAAAACATCCTTTAAATGTAGCATTTTTATTAGCAGATCTCAAATCTGATGACAAAACAATTGCTGCAGCACTTTTACATGATGTAATTGAAGACTGTAACATCCCTAGTTCTACAATTGAAAAGGAATTTGGCAAGGAAATAACATTTCTAGTAGACGGAGTCACAAGAATTAGTAAATTGGGATTTGGAAACAGAGAGGACTTTGACAGCGAAAATATGAAAAAAATGTTGCTTGCAAGCGCCAAAGACATTAGAGTTATTTTAATTAAATTAGCAGACCGTCTTCATAACATGAGAACTTTAGAGTACCTTTCAACAGAAAGGCAAATATCAATATCAAAATTCACTCTTTCAGTTTACGCGCCCCTTGCTTATCGCTTAGGTTTAGGTGAAATAAAAGCAGAATTAGAAGATTTATCATTTAAATATCTCAATCCTGAAGAATATAAAGAAATCAAAGAAAAATTAGAATTAAGAATAAAAAAGAGGAAGTCTTTAATTGAAGAAGTTAAAACGAAATTACTAAGGAAGCTTAAGCAAAGCAAGATTAACTGTAGAATTGATGGCAGAGCTAAACATATTTATGGAATTTATAGAAAAATTCATTTCCGAGAGATTCCATTTGACAAAATCTATGATCTTATCGCCCTTAGGATTATTGTTAAGACTATAGAGGAATGTTATAACACTCTTGGCATAATTCATGGATTATATAAGCCACTTCAAGGTTACTTAAAAGATTACATCGCAACACCTAAAGAAAATATGTACCGAAGTATTCATACGGTGGTTCTAGGACCTGCTGGAGAACCATTAGAAATTCAAATTAGAACAGAAGAGATGCATGCCATTAATGAAGAAGGTATAGCTGCCCATTACAGGTATAAAGGTCTTCAAGATGATGAAACTTTTCAGAAAAAGCTAAAATGGATTAGGGAAATTCTTGAATGGCAAAAAACTGCAGATTCTTCTGAATTCATAGAGAATCTAAAAATAGATCTTTTTGATTATGAAATCTTTGTCTTTACGCCAAAAGGGGACATAGTAAATCTGCCAAAAGGCTCAACACCTATTGACTTTGCTTATAATATTCACAGTCAAATTGGGGACAAATGTACTGGAGCAAAAGTTAATAATAAGTATGTTCCATTAAACTACGAACTTAGTAACGGTGATATTGTCAGTATTACAACTAACAAGAATCATCTACCAGTAAGAGATTGGCTAAAATTTGTTAGGACAAATAAAGCAAAATCAAAAATAATCCAATCCATTAAGGAACAAGGATTACCAATTATAAATATTAAAAAAACAAATTTTGTTAATAATGAATCTATAATCAAAGTAGAAGGTTTAAAAAATCCAAAAATTAAATTTTCTAGGTGTTGCGATCCCTCACCATCAGAAAAAATTAAAGGGTATGTTGACATAGGCCAAAGTGTAGTTATTCACAGCATAACATGTGATGACCCGCAAAAAAATATTAAAAAAATAAATGTATCATGGAACCAAGATTTTAATTCTTCATTAAACTTAAAAATTATCGCATTTGATAAGGTTGGTTTATTAGGAAATTTGCTAAATATATTTTACACTAATAAGATTAAAATAAATGATGTGAGCGCCAAACCAATAAGTGATAAATTAGCAGAATGTGATTTTAATATTAATGTCAGAAGCCTAGAACAATTATCATTATTCTTAAATAAATTAAAATCAAGATTAGATGTTAAAAAAGTTCAAATTGGAGAGTTAATATTAAACAACTAATTATTTAACATCAACATCATGAGAATGACTTTCTCTTAGTGAAGCATTTGAAATCTTAATAAACTCTGCTGAATCCATCAACTCATTAATTGAGTTTGCTCCACAGTAGCTCATTCCACTTTTCAACCCACCAATTAATTGATAGATTACCTCAGATAATTTACCTTTAAATGGAACAGTACTTTCAACTCCTTCAGGTACAACTTCATCAATAAAAGATTCCATTTCAGCAGAGTCTAACCTTGCCTTCCTAGAAATTGTGGCGTCAAAAGACGTGCTTCCTCTATAAATCTTATATTTTCTGCCATTCTTAATTATTGCTTTTCCAGGGCTTTCTTCAGTACCAGCTAGTAAACTACCAATCATAACTGCTGAAGCACCTGCAGCAATAGCTTTTGTAATATCTCCTGAATGTCTAATCCCGCCATCAGAAATTATAGGAATATTATATTTTTTCGCAACTTTACTACATTCCATAACAGATGTAAGTTGAGGCACACCCGCGCCAGAAACTATTCTGGTTAAGCAAATTGTACCCCCTCCAACTCCAACCTTGACTCCATCAGCGCCAGCATTAATTAAATCCTCACAACCTTCTTTAGTAGCTACATTACCAGCAATTAATTGTAATTCATTAAAATTCTTCTTAATATTTTTAATCGCGTTAATACAATATTCTGAATGGCCATGGGCTATATCAATTACAATAACATCAACTCCCGCATTTACAAGTGCTTCAGCTCTTTGCATATAGTCATCCTTAACTCCAACTGCAGCCCCAACCAATAACCTTCCTTTGATGTCTTTTGCTGCCTTAGGAAATTTTTCTTTCTTAAGTATGTCTTTTATAGTTATCAATCCTTTTAAATTTCCGGTTTTATCTACTAATGGCAGTTTTTCTATTCTATTTTCATGTAGTATTTTCTTCGCATCATCAATAGAAATACCTTCTTCTGCTGTTACCAAATCTCTTGACATGAAATCAGCAACTTTGAAACTTAAGTTATTTTGAAATAGAACATCTCTGTGAGTTAAAATTCCCACTAATTTATTATTATCCTTAATAATTATCCCACCCACATCTTTTTCATCCATTAGGATTTTAGCTTCTTCAAGTGTTGAGTCAACATTTAAAGTGTAAGGATTCTCAATAATTATTGTTTCACTTCTTTTTACTTTTAAAACCTCCTCAACTTGTTTATTTATTGGGATAAACCTATGAATAATCCCAATACCTCCTTCCCTAGCTATTGCTATAGCCATATTACTCTCTGTCACAGTGTCCATATTAGAACTAACTATAGGGATATTTAGAAATATTTTACTAGTTAGGTTTGTTTTTGTATTTACTTCCTTTCTTGAAATCACATTAGATTTCTTCGGGATTAACATAACATCATCAAATGTTAATCCTTCCACATTAGTTATCTTATCAGTAATTTATCTCACCCCGCCGAGTTTTGTGCTTCCACATTTATAAAGATATATCTTCTTAAACCTAGAAGTCACTAGTTCTTTTATAATCTAACCCCATACTATCCAATACATTTACAATTCTTTGTTTATCTTGTTTTAATCCTTTCCAATCTAATAAAATAGATTTAACTGGCTCAATTGTTTTACTAATAGCTTCCTCTATCATTTTACTATCCAAAAATTGAAGCATGTGTTTAGGACAAAAATGAGCTATTGCAAGTTTACTATTTTTTATTAATTTGTTAAAATTATTGCATGTATGTAACCCTCCTAAGGCAACAGCTACTTCCACTTTTTCTCTTTCTTCATTAACTGTTTTCATAATTGTTGTAGCAACGATCTTACCTGCTTCTTTGTCATTCCATTCTGCATCTGTAGATCCAATTTCCACAAAAATAGCAGGTTTTTCTAAGAAAGGGCCATGATGTGTAGCTTCATTAACAATATCATATTTGTCTATTTTACAAAACTTGTGCAAATTTCTATATAAATCCCTTTGAAACAATGCTGAACTTTTCACCAAAGTGTTACTATTGCCCCCTAAATCAGCCATACCCCAATTACCAATACTATGAACAGTTAAACTAGGTATTTTAGCCTTGCTCTGATGTTTAGAGATAAATATAAAATAATCAGCCGCTATTTCCTTATCTAAATTCTCAGAAACAATTAATTCCTTAGAAAGAGTATAAATACTTAAATTTCCTTTAGAATATACAAATTCATTTCGAAATTTTACCTCAGTGTGATCAAATTTGTAATTTTCTAACATGGAATCACGAATATTTATGCTTGCATCGTCCTTAGTAGAAGCAATAATTGCATATTTCATTGCCAATTTCATCACTTACCTTAGCACATTAGTAAAGAAATCAACTCTATCTAATCTAAATAACAAAAACAAAAATGCAACTGTCAAAACTAATACTACCAAGGCAAGGAATAACTTAGCGTAAAAGTTCATTCTTAACCACCTAGTGTTTTCTTTTGCAGCCTTTAAGTTTTTTAGTTGAAGTTCCTCACTCCAACTAATTTTGTACTTTTCACCTTTTTCATCTTTGTATTTAATTTCTGGAATGTTAACTACCCCCTATGCCAGTTTAATAGTAATTTCTATTTATAAAAGTTTTTATTGTGTAATAGTAATTTTCAAGTACTACAAAAGTTTTTTATAATAAACAAAAATTTTGGTTATATGGATTTTTCAAGATTCTTTACCACAGTTATAACAGTTTTATCATTCCCAATTGGGTATCTAATTGCCAAATATTCAGAAGACGAGCTTAAGCAGTCAAACAAATTACTTTCAATATTAAAATTAATTTTATATTTATCAATACTGATAGTTATTCTCTTAATAATGTGGCCATTAAATTATTTAGATATTATTTTAATAATAATTGGATTTGTTTTTAGCTTTATTTTTAAAATTAAATATGTAATATTACTAATTAGTTTTATCGCGCTTAATTTAGATAATTCATTTTCAATTCTTTTAGTATCTTTAATATTTTTACATATGTTGATAAGTGGTATTCTTAGCTTTAAAACACTTAAAATAAATAAACTAAAATTAAAATCAATTTTAATAACAGTCATTATATTATTAATTATCTTAATATTAACGCTGATTAACGATAAAGATATATCGATAATTTATGCTTTTATTTTTGGATATTTATTAAATCTCAAAAATATCCTAAAAACTTAAGATTTTGAAAGCAAAAACTTTATAAACCAAAATGATTATAGTTTCTTAAAATGACAGAAGCACAGAAAAGGATTGTAATGGCATTAGCTTTTATTATTGTTGTTTTTAGCTTGTACATTTTGCTATTTGATCAAAGTGCTTTCACAGGTAATACAACTAGGGGTTCATCGTCTACGCCTTACCAATGGCTAATATTTTGGATAGTTTTTCCATTTGTCCTACTAGTAGTATTATTTGCTGTAGTAACACTAGTTGAAAGAAATAAATCTAGTTTATTACAAGGAAGCCAAAAAAGTAGAAGAGTAAGCAGAAATTCTGTATCTTCATCAAGACTAAGTAGATCAAGAAGCAGAAGAAGATAAAGGATGCCATTAAAAGAGGTGATCTCTTTGCTTAGGTATAGTAATAAATACAGGGATGTATATATAGTAACAATTATAACACTTTTTTTATTTATTTTAGCTTTTCTAATAAATAATTCTAATTCCATCACTACCTTTGCAATTATAAACTATTCTTCAGGAGGATGTTCTGACTTAGACTTTGATGGCAAAGTAACTTTAAGAGACTTAAACTTACTACAAAACAATCTTAAAAAATCTAAAACTGACTCTAGTTATAATGATCAAATGGATTTTGATGATAATTATTATATTGATAAAAGTGATTTAGCATGTCTACAGTCAGATTTTGGAAGATCTTTAAATTGTCCTAGAGATTCAAAAGTCTGTGGTTGTCTCCAAGGTTGTTATGACTTAAATAGTGATGGTGAAGTTTCAGTACTTGATTTAGCAATTCTTTCCAAGCTTTCAGGAAGTTGTATTGGAAATGATAACTACAACTCAAATGCTGATTTTGATGCAAACGGTTGTATTAGCTCCCATCACCTAAGTCAAGACTACATGTGCTTACAAAATAATATGGGTAAAAAAAGTCTCTGTGGCTACAATAAATATAGTGGCGCTTGCCCCGACATAGACAATGACAAGCAAGTTACTAATAAAGACGTAGATCAATTAATTAAACTAAGGGGTTCGACAGTTAAAGATCAAGAATTTGATCCTAGACTTGACTTCGATGATGATGAAAAAATAAATGATATAGATAAAGCATGCATAGAAGATCTTGAAGGTAGTAAAATAAAATGCCCTGAAAATTCTAATTATTGTGGCTGCTTTAATGGTTGCCCAGATATAAATGGAGACGGACTTGTCTCAATTACTGATATATCAATGTATAATAATGTAGTTGGAACTTGTAAAGGAGACCCAGAATATAATGAAATGCTTGATTTTGACAAAGATAAATGCATAGAATCCAACAAAGCAGAATTAGATTTCTTGTGCATGGATTATTATTTAGGCCAAGAAATTTACTGCAATATAAATCCTTTAAATCAACAGTTAAAACTCAGTAACATAGATAATGTTCAAATTTTAGTTGCTAAGAAATCTAATACCAAGATTTTATTTAAGTCATCCAACAACGAAATTCTTGGGGTATTTGATGTTCAAAATGGAATTTATTATGATAAAATAAAATTCCAAGAAAAAAAAGCATTGCATTTAGAAATAATTGGGGAAAATCCAAATATTAAAGAGGGTACAATAAAATTATTTATTGATAAATCCATAATAAATTTATATATCCCAAAAATTGAAAAGGTACCAATAAAATTATTCTTTGGTATAAACGGGGAAAGTTATTTTGATCCAAATTTAGAAAAGATTGCAGCTGATGAAAGCTCAAAATTTGTTGATTTAAGCCAAAGCGTTGTTAACTACAGCCCACCTAAATGTAATCAAATATCCTGCTTCCTCAAAATATTTATTAAAGATTATTACTTACATCTTTTAGTAATTTTTGCAATAATAATTGGGATTCATGTATTTAACAAAAAGAAACATTTATAAAGGAATAATAAAACTTAGAAAATGGGTGTTGAAATGCAAATAACAAAAAAAGAGTTGTTCATATTTTTAATTGGAATTTCCATTCTTCTTAATCCTATATTTGTCACAAGTAATAATCACATAACAGGCCTAGTGACTTATCCAATTGGTGGTTGTGGTGATTTTAATAATGATGGTAGTGCTTCTTTAGGTGATTTAGTATACTACCAACAAAATATGAATATAGATTCAGCTAATGCTAATTTTAAACCATTAGCAGATTATAATGATAATAATAAAATTGATTATATTGACTTAGGATGTTTCAAGAAATATGATTTTGGTAAAACACTTAGTTGTCCTTTAAATTCTAAATTTTGTAGTATTAATAATATGATTTACGGAGGATGCTCAGATTTTAATTATGATGGGACTGTTGCATCTGGGGATTTAGTTACTCTCCAACAAAATATAGGAAGAGCACCAACAAATAGTTTATTTGATCCTAGAACAGATTACAATGATGACAATAGAACTGATGACACAGACTTAAGATGTTTTAATTTAGATTTTGGTTCATCACTAAATTGCCCAAACAAAACAAATCAATGTGGAATTGGTGGTTGTGGTGACTTTAATTTTGATGGAAGTGTTTCTTTAGGAGACCTTACTTATATTCAACAAAGATTAAACATAGATTCTACTAATGCTAATTTTAATGCACTAGCAGATTATAATGATGATAACAAAATTAATTCCATTGACTTAGGATGTTTCAAGCTTAAATTTGGACAAACAATGCAATGCCCATTAAATTCTCAAATATGTAGCTTATTTGATCTTTCATTTGGTGGTTGTGGTGATTTTAATTATGATGGCCAAGTCACATTAGGAGATCTTACTTTTATTCAACAAAGATTAAACACTAATTCAAATAGTGTTAATTACGATCCAAGAGCAGATTATAATGATGATGGAAGAATAGACTCTATTGATGTTAATTGCTTTAACCAAGATTTTGGTAATGGTCTAAACTGTCCAAATCAAGCAAGGCAATGTGGTATAAATGGTGGTTGTGGTGATTTTAATAATGATGGTAGTGCTTCTTTAGGTGATTTAGTATACTACCAACAAAATATGAATATAGATTCAGCTAATGCTAATTTTAAACCATTAGCAGATTATAATGATAATAATAAAATTGATTATATTGACTTAGGATGTTTCAAGAAATATGATTTCGGACAATCCTTAAGTTGCCCTCAAAACTCAAAATATTGTGGTGTAATTAACCTCTCAAAGGGTGGTTGTGCAGACTTTGACTACGATGGAAGTGTATCTTTAGGAGACTTAACATTTTTGCAGCAAAGATTAAATATGAACTCAAATAATATTCTTTTTGACCCTAGAGCAGATTTTGATGATGACGGAATTATAAATACTCAAGATTTAAATTGTTTTCAAAATAGTTTTGGCCAAAATTTAAATTGCCCACAAGCAGCATCATCTTGTTCTACAACTCAAACAGCAGAAAAAGGTTGTTCTGATTTTAACTTCAATGGCCAAGTAGATAGTCAAGATTTAGTATTATTCCAGCAAAGTTACTTAAAACCAACTTCAGATCCTAATTTCAAAGCTTCTGCCGACTATGATGATGATGGTGATGTTGATTACATTGACTTAAAATGCTTCCAGGAAGACTTTGGAAAATCTAATTTTATGTGCCCAGGAGATGAAAAGTCTTGTGGTTGTCTCCAAGGTTGTGCTGATTTTGATAGAGATGGAGTTGTAAGTAACTCAGACTTAATAGCATTACAACAAATATCAAATACCTGCACGGGAAATCCACTATTTAATCCAAAGTTGGACTTTAATAATGACGGTTGTATTAATATAACACAAACAAGTTTCGATTTCCTTTGCTTCCAAGAACGTTTTGGGGATTCATTAACTTGTAACTTCCAACCGCCAACATTATCAGGAGGATGTTCAGACTTTAATAATGATGGTCAAGTCACATTAGGAGATTTAACTTTTATTCAACAAATATCTACAGGTTCAAAACCATATGACCCGTATGCAGACTATAATGATGATAATTTAGTTGATGAAATTGATATAGCTTGTTTCAATCTTGATTTTAATGCAGGCTTACCAATTAGTTGTCCTACAAATTCAAAGAAATGTGGTTGTGATAGTGGTTGTGCAGATTTAAATAGAGACGGAAACGTTACTCTTGCAGATATAACAATTTTAAGTAGTATTAATGGATTTTGCTCAACAGATCCTAGATATAGACAAGATGCTGATTTCGACAGAAATAACTGTATCAATGCAGAAGAAGGTAAACTAGATCTTGTATGTGTTCAAAATCAATTTGGAAAATCTATAACATGTGGAATAAGTCCACCTGCTCCTTATCAAATAATACTTACAGCCAACCCACCTACTATTCCGGCTGATGGAATTTCAACATCAAATATAACAATTACTCTAAAAGATAATGTAAATAGGGTTGTACCTGGTAAAAGTATAGTGTTTTCACTAACATCTGGTCAAGGAACATTTACAACTCCTACAAGTGATACAACAGATAATCAAGGTACTGCAGATGTAACAATAAGATCTATTTCAAGTCAAACTGATATTGCAACAACTATAAAAGCCCAATATCTAGGTTACCCACCATCATCATCCCAAGTTACAATTCAATTCACTGGAGTTTCATCTCCTGGAGGACCTAGTGGACCTAGTGGAGGTGGTGGCGGAAGATGTAGGCCAGATTGGGATTGTACAGAATGGACTTCATGTGGGGTACAAGGTAGTAAGCTTAGGGTGTGCAGTGATCTAGAGAATTGTAGAACAACTAGAGATAAACCAAGCACATCACAAAGTTGTACATATATCCCACCAAGGGGAGATGTATGTGAATCTTCATGGAGTTGCACTGAATGGAATGACTGTGATAATGGAGTACAAACAAGAAACTGTATAGACTTAAATTCATGCCAACCAGAACAAACTGAAACTCAAGATTGCTATGGTAATTGTAATGATGGAATTAAAAACTTTGAAGAAGTTGATGTTGACTGTGGAGGTAGTTGTAAACCTTGTGGTAGATATAGCACAACTGACATTGCAAAAGATCTAGCTCTTCCTATCTTAGGAGTTCTTGCCGTCTTATTAATAATATCTTATTTCTTAAGAAAGAAGACTGAACATTCTTAATTTTTATGAAATTTATTGTTAAACCTAATAAAAAGTATACAAAAATAATTAACTTTGATGAAAATAAACAAGCATA
>Ga0209542_10017373_pt1 | contig 11792 bp, 18 predicted proteins | sample RifCSPhighO2_01_FD_184028 | JGI IMG/M metagenome (GOLD analysis project Ga0209542, IMG submission 184028) | Soil microbial communities from Rifle, Colorado - Rifle CSP2_plank highO2_0.1 (SPAdes) (version 2) | ecosystem: Environmental > Terrestrial > Deep subsurface > Rock core/Sediment ...
CTGGCAGGTAGGCTTTTTTAAGACACCTTCTGCATGGCCAAGTAGTGATTTAAATAACTTTTTGGCGACATTTTTAATGAGGAATGAATGCGGTCTCGATTGTAGTAATGGATGCTTTGATATACAGCATAGATTAATTCTCCCAAACTCTCAAATCGGTTTGGATCTCCGAAATCAACCTTGTAATGGGAGTAGAAGCTTTCCTGGTAGCCGTTCTCCCAGGGGCTGGCCACATGAGACATGGAAATTTTAATCCCGAATAATTGGACCAGATCAACGTAACCCTTACTGGTATATTCCGATCCCTGATCGGAGTGGAGAAGCTCCGGCGGCGGCCTCTGCCATAAAGCCATCAGTAAAGCATTGGCGATTAAGAAGGTGCTATGGCTAAGCATGACCGAAAAACCAACGATTTCTCTGGTAAACAAATCAAGAATGGTGGCCAGATACACTCTTTTGCCTTTCCATAGGAATTCCGTAAAATCTGAGGCCCAGATATGGTGGGGACGAGAGGGAAGAATCTTCTCATTCTGGAGCAGGTTAGGAAAGACAATTTGCGGCTTTCCCGCTTTTTTCCAGCGCCTTTTGCCTCTTCTACGATATGGCTTGAGGCCAAAGATCTTCATGACCCTCAAGATCTTGCCCTTGCCAATCTTTAAATGATCCGCCAAGGATTTGTGGCCATAGCCGGGATGGTCATGGAGAGCATCCTCAATCTTAACTTTCAGCCGCCAGTCCTTGAGCGGCTGCTTCTTTTTGTAGTAAAGGCTGGACCGAGAGCAATTGGCCTGCTTGGCTAATTTTGATTTGGTTAATTCCATACAAGTTCTGATTAATTCTTTTTTTTCGAAAGCTCGGTCTCCAGCATAAAGCGGCCCAGTAATTCTTTAAGGGCCGCATTCTCTCTTTTCAATCTATTCAACTCCAGCCAGCTGGGAGCGGAGACGGCTCCTTTGGACAGCCAGCCATAGATAGTGCGATTAGATATGCCGTGTTCTTCGGCAATCTGGGAGATGGAGGTGCCCCCTTCCTTAATCCGGTCGAGAACCTGCTTTTTGACGTCAGCAGGAACGTGTTGTGATTTGGCCATATTGGCTTCACCCTACAAAACCATTCACAAGTTGTCCAAATTTTCCCTACCCGCCAGGAAGCGGAAGAATGTTGTCGTACCCGACAACATTCTGGAGAGGACACTGGGCTGTGGCGGAATTCGTATCGGAGCGTAGGATTTAGTTTAGAGTCACCACGCACGCAGAGCGTACACATTAATCACGCTCTGGATTATTTTTGAAAAAAGGTTCTGATCTGGTCGTATAATGTAGCCAACAAACTAGATACGAACTCTGATTTTGAAGACGAGAGGGTTATTGGCACTCTATATCAGTGTATTGATATAGTAATTTCTACTGGTGTTGACATCGCATTTCATATCTGATACACTTATGTCATAGTTATGAAAAGCAAGAAAAACCTGTTAGAACAGCTAAAAAACCTACCCTACTTCGGCAAAGATACCATTCATCAGCTTGGCGGTCAGTTGGGGCTTAAAGTTACTACGGTTGATACCTACATCAGCCGCTTCTTGGGATACAAAGATATTTTTAAGCTAAAAAGGGGGATGTATGTATCCGCAGATTTTTATAGCAAAAACAAAGACGATGTATCTTATCCGTTTTATTTGGCTAATATTATTTACAAACCCTCGTATGTGAGTTCGTGGGCCGCGCTTCAGTACTATAATCTCACCACAGAGTCGATACACGCCATTACTTCAGTAACACCTAAGGTCACCAGAACCTACGATACAAAAGTGGGCAGCTTTTCCTATCAGTCAATTCAGAAAGAACTATTCACGGATTTTTCTTCAGTGAACGGAAAGTTTAACTTTTTCATCGCTTCTCCGGCTAAGGCCCTGTTTGATTTACTCTATTTTAAGACCCCCCAGTTTCGTGGAGTTAAGATGGAAAATGTTAAACCGCTGGTTGAGGCGTTGCGCATAGATATTGATGAAATGGATAAAGGCGAACAGGATAAATTTTATGAAATGATTAAAAAGCATCTTAACCATGAGTGAGCAGATTTTAACTACATTAAAACGGAAACTTGACGATCTTGCCGCCTATGGCGAGCTTGACGCCGAAATGCGCCGCAACGCCCTTAAAGAAGAGTTGCAGCTTTATGTCCTTAACTTTATTTATCACCACCCGGAATACAACAAATGGACTATGTACGGTGGTTCCGCCCTCCGCATCATTCACGGGCTTGATCGTATGTCGGTTGATTTAGATTTTGAGGTTTCTCATGCGATAACCGAAAAATTCTTAGATGAGCTGAAGAACGAAATTGAAGAACACTTCAAAAATACATACGGCGTTGGGGCGGATTTCCTCACAATAAAAGTAACTACCGGGAGAGGATTACTCCTCAAGTTCCGTGTAGGAGAGGAATTGAGTTTCGGCCACCCTTCAAAACAGGTGCATATAAAAATTGATCTGAATCATTTTGTTGCCCCAAAGACAGTGCACGAGCGCAGGCCGATAAATCAGGATCAGCTTTCTTTTGTGATCGTTACTTACAATATGTCGGCATTAATGGCAAGTAAAATCGCCGCAATTTTCTTGCGCGGGACTCGTGGAATTGGAGAAGCGGTTTACGAAGAAAAAGGGCGTGATATCTATGACCTTCTTTGGTATATGAACAAAAAAGTGGTGCCGGATTTTGACTATCTTGTGGCTAAGGACATTGACATAAAAGATCCCCGGGCTCTTTTTGACAAACTAACATTGCAGATGAACAAAGTAAGTGATGAAAATTTAAAACAGGACCTTGGGCCGCTTTTTACGAATCGTCCTTATATTGAAAACTGGCTTAAAAATTGGCGGGAGAGCTATTTGCGGCTTTTTGATGCCTACAAAATCCGCACCATAACAGAGCTCGAGCATGTCAGAGTGCATCATGACCTAATGCCAGATAACTTCCATTTCATTTACACATACAAAACCGAAGATGACTGGCCGGTGCGTGTCATTTACACTCTTAGCGATTATTGGATTATGTTTCGTGAAGGCGACTTGGCAATCAAAGAAGATAAAAAAATAAGCGAGGTGATTGAGTTCACAAGCACCGGCTCAACCAGCCATCCACCGTCTCAGGAAAAACTAAAATTGTATGCGACCCTTTTCTATCAGAAAACAGAAAAGTATTTCAAAAAAATAAACAAAATTATGCTCGGCGATAGCATAGTCACTAAAGTTATCAGAATGACCGCCGACAACCTGAACCAAAAAGAGCAGATTGTGCTTAATAAGTCGACCCTGCTTTCTTGTGAATTGGATGATTTGCTGAAATAACTTATGCCAACAAAAACTAAAACCAAAAAGGAAGTTTACTGGCGGTGTAAAAAGTGCGGAGATGAGATTTACTGGAATACGCACAAAAGTATGACTTACTGCAAGTGTGGATCCCTGGGCGTTGATGGGTGTGAATTTTATTTACGACTTATCGGCGATGAAAAAGATCGAGAAGAAGTTAAAAGAACTAAAAAATAAATCATGAATTCCGATCTAGCATTTATCACAAACGAAAAGAATCAGACACTCCTTAATAGATTCAGGGTGCTAATTAAAGACACCCGATTTTTTGGTTGAGTATAAGGACGGCCATAAGGAAATTCACGAAACAAAAGGCTTGCCGCTCATGTTATGGTTTTCAACAAAATTGAAACGAGAAGCCGCGGAAGAATATTTTGAGAAGCTTGGATGGAAATACAAAATGATTACAAAAGGGAGAGCGGCGTTTTATGGGAAAATATAAAACCAACTACGAAAAGCAAATCGACCAGCTCGTCTATAAACTCTACGCCCTCACCCCGGAGGAGATTAAGATTGTGGAAAATAAATTTTAAGACCCGCCTTTTATTGACGGGCCTAAGGGTGGAATCAGGAGATGTATCACGAGCAATCTTTGACTTTACCTCTTCCAGCTGGTCAATAGCGGGGTTGTCGAAAATTGCCATTCTTGAGGTGAGTTGCCAGATTGGTACCGAACCATTCTTCCGACCTATATTTTTTTGACGAATTTCTTCATCTCTTTATTCACCGACTTGCCCCCAAGTTTTACTTCCCCCACGATTCTGCCGTATGACATCGCGTCCTCGGTATAAGAGACTGTCTTGCCGAGAACCATGTCTTTTAATTCGTTTTTGGCAGCCGCACCGCCTTTTGTTCCCATCTCTGGGGCATCAACGCCAGCTAGTCGGATGAATGTCTTTCTGGGGCCTTTGATGGTGTCGCCATCAATGACCTCTGTGATCTTTGTTTTGGGCATGATTTTTCATCTTTCATCTTGATTTTTATAAAATCGACCTTTAATACTTCCATTTTAAGGCCTAATTTGGATAATGTCAAGGACTTTTACTTATCCACTTGACAAGCTTTCTTTACAGGAGTAATATGGTAATATAAATACATGGCTACAAACCTATATAAAAAAATAAAAGTTCTGCGCGAGCAGAATAAATTCTCTCAAAAATACCTTGCAGAGCAACTTGAGGTTTCTCGCCCTACTTATATGCAAATTGAGAAGGGAGAAAGAGACATCACTGTGCCAGAGGCAAGAAAACTCGCCTTGATTTTTGGGTTGAGCTTAGAAGATTTTCTTGGAGACGAAATCTCTATCCTTCCCGATGTGGTGCTAAAAAAGGAAAAAGCAAAAGAGAAAGAAAGTGATATCCGCATTATCATGCCTCGGGCGGATGTAAAGAAATTCAAAGAAGTGCTCTTGTATGTTTTAAGTAAGATTGGGGCGAAACCAAATATTGGAGAAACAGCTCTTTATAAACTTTTGTATTTTATTGACTTTGATTTTTACGAGAAGTTCGAATCTCAACTTACAGGAGCGCGATATATTAAAAACCATTACGGCCCTACCCCGGTTGAATTTAAGAAGATTGTTGAGGGTATGGAAAAAAAGGGAGAGGTTGAGCGCGTTAAAAGCAGCTATTTTCAATACGATCAGAAAAAGTATCTACCACACAGAGAGCCGGATTTAAGCAATCTTTCCGCGCAGGAAATCAAACACATTGACGAGGTTCTCGCTCGTTTATCAGATAAAAATGCAAATGAGCTATCTGCTTATTCACACAGCGATGTGCCGTGGAGGGTGCATAAACCCGGAGAGACGATTAGCTACGAAAGTGTCTTTTACCGAGACGAGGATCACTCTGTAAGAAATTACGACGATGAACTTTAGTGAAACCAATGAATTTTCAAAGGACTTCAAACGATTATCAAAAAAATATAGATCCCTGCCGGATGATTTGCTTGAATTCAAAAAAATCGTATCAGAAATTCCTCTCGGTAGCGGGAAGCATTTTGTAGTATTACACGAAAACGAAGAGGCAAAAGTTCTAAAGGCGCGCCTATTCTGTAAATATCTCAGGGGCGCGTCTTTGCGTATTACCTATGCTTATATCGAGGCCTCAACAACCATCCACTTTATAGAGCTGTATTTTAAGGGCGAGCAAGTAAACGAAGATAAGAGCCGCATTAATGATTTTTTGCGCCAGTTAAAAACATGAATTGGTACGAAGACGGAATAAAAAAGCATAAGCAATATAAACTTACCGATTTGGCGTCGGATGTGGACATTCTCCATCCACAATTCGCCTTTTCCATACTAAAGCTTTTCATCAACGCCCATAAGGAAGGACTATGGGTTTGTATTTTTGAAACTTATAGATCACAAGAGCGACAACTGAATTTGTTTAATAAGGGTAAAACCAAATTAAGCAAAAACGGCATGCACCACTTCGGCGTGGCCACGGATATTGTTTTTAGAACCGAAAAGAATCAGCCGATTTGGCAGGGCAACTGGGAAGCACTTGGGAAGATAGGGAAAGAATTCGGATTATTTTGGGGTGGCGATTGGGAATCTTTTAGAGATTACCCACATTTCCAATTGATCCCGGCAACGGTTAGTGATCAAGCAAAAATCATTAATGGGGAGTACCCTCCACACGATGACAAAGTGCGGGACTATGTTCAACAATTGATTCCTCATTATGGTGCGTTCATCGAAAGTAATTACGCCGAAGATAAATTTAATGCATTAATTCAATGTTACGATAATCTTTTTGTAACCTCGAAAGTCGAAGTTGTAAAAGAGCCAGAATCTGAGCCCGATCTTTAGATCGGGATAAATTTTAATCTTTTATGTACCATACCTACATTCTAAAATCAAAGAAAAGTGGCAAGTATTATGTTGGGTATACAAATAATCTTGATGATAGATTAAAACTTCATAATGCCAACAAGGTGCCAGCTACAAAAGGTCTTGGCCCGTGGGAAGTTTTTCATAGCGAACCATTTCAAACCGAAAAAGAAGCAATAAACAGAGAAAGACAGATTAAATCTTGGAAAAGTAGAAAGGCAATTGAAAGATTAAAATTTGAACAAAATCGAGGATCCGCGACTTTCAGTCGGGACAACATCGAGATCACAGCTCACGCAGAGGAAAATAAAAAATAGCCGCCATGAACACTATCAAAGAATGTTTTGATACAATTTTGCGCGGTAATGAAGAGAAAAGTCGGCTGGCGGCGCGCGGGGTAAGGAAAATTGTGTATAGTTCTTCAGCGTCTGGCAGAGAAAAATATGAGGAAATTGCCGACTTGGTCAGAACCGCGCCGGAAAATTATCTGCGTATCTCCGAGGATTGGCGGCAAGAAAATTTTGTCATGGCCGTTTCGGTCATCTACTTTTTGCATGACAGAGAAAACCAACCTGATTTTCTTTTCCCATGGCTATTCCAATTATTACAGCATCCAAATGGCTATATCCGCCACGCCGCGGTTAAAATGATCTCTCATGAAATAGGGCCGCTGACTTACCACCTTCGTTTTCCTGGCGAGAAATCAAGTTTTCACAAGTTTACACCGGAAGATGCCGACATGATTTTACACTCTCTTTTTGCGAGTTTGAACGGATTGTTAGCGGCTTTGTGGCAGCCAAAATATAAAAAGTATAAATATATTGATTCTCTACCGCCGAGTCCCTATAAGTCAGTGCAAATGGTTTTAGTTGAACTGGAAGAATCCTGCGGGAAGAAATATATAAATCGTCTTGTTGGACATTAACGAAGTTGATATAGTGATATTGGAATAGTGAGAATCGGTATTTATCGGCGAAAGCCGGTAACAGGGTTGTGCAATGAGTCCGCCATCCGTTTTGCTTGCCCCGTAGCGAGCTTTGCTCTGCTACTGGGGTGCGGTGGATTTGCCCGAAAGGGCGAAGGGTGCGGTAAAAAGCAATTTTGGCTTACGGGTGTACCGAGAGCTCGGCCAAGGGCCGAGGGGCGCAAGAGAGATTACTTGTGGTGAGTTTATCGAACCATTCTCTCCCGCTCGCTGTTCCCGCAAAAAACTCCCATCGCGGGAGTTTTTTGCTACAAAGGGTACATAGCTCTGGCCCGGCGTTAATCGCTCTCCACGGGGGCATACAGCTCGTAATTCGGGAGCAGAGAGTTGATATAGAAATAAATAGTGTATAATGGGATCTATGGCAAAACGACGAAGAGGATTAGGAAGAAGACAAAAGTCGCATTCGCGCAAGACCAAAAAACGTCTGGCGATTAAGCATGAGATGTTGGTAAAACGGGCCGCTAGGAGGCACAAACAAATCTAAAGTGGAAAATTCCGGATTCACGGATAGCGAACTACTGAAAAAACTAAAAGATTGGCGGAGGAAGACGGCCAATTTAGAAGGAATTGAAGCCTTCCATGTTTTTGCGAACAAGGTTTTGGAAAACATCGCGGAACTAAAGCCGTCAAATAAAGAAGAACTCTTGGCGATTAAGGGAATCCGGGACAAGAAATTTGCCAAGTACGGTGAGCAAATTTTGAGCTTTATCAATCATAACGGCGGAGCGGCGGAGTTGTTTGACAGTACCATAAGCCATTCTGAAAAGCCTCTATCGGTCAGCGCGTACTTGGATTTAATTAATAATGAGATAGGCAAATTTCAGGCCCGGATTCAAGGCGAAATCAGTAGCGTTGAAATACGCAAGCGAGTCGTTTACTTTTCTTTAAAAGATTCGGATGACGGAAGCGCGATCAGTTGTTTAATGTGGAAAAGAAATTACGACTTAAGCGGTATCGCTTTTGAAGCGGGGACGGAAGTAATTCTGGAAGGAACGCCGGATATATATAAACCGAGCGGGAGGCTGTCATTTAAGGCTTTTTCGGCGGAACTGGTTGGGGAGGGCGCGCTTAAGAAGGCTTATGATCAGCTAAAAAAGAAACTTGATAACGAGGGTTTATTTTTGAAAGAACGAAAAAGAGAAATTCCGGATCTTCCCCAAAAAATCGGCCTGATTACCTCTGAAACCGGAGCGGTGATTCACGACTTTCTGACAAACCTCGGCAAATACGGTTTTCAAATCAAATTTTTTGATTCAAGAGTGGAAGGCCAAGCGGCCGTTCGGGATTTAGTATCAGCCATTGATTACTTTTCCGATCAAGACATCGATATCCTGGTTATTATCCGGGGCGGAGGAAGTCTGGAAAGTTTGCAGGCGTTTAACAATGAAACTCTGGTCAGAAAAGTTGCCGGATTTAATAAACCGGTCATTTGCGGTATTGGCCACGAAAAAGATGTTCCGTTGGCGTCGCTCGCGGCGGATAAAATGGTTTCAACTCCGACAGCCGCCACTTATGTATTAAATGAATCATGGCAAAGAGCGACTAATAAACTGGAACTAAACGAGGGGAAAATATTCAGTATTTTTGGGTCAATCTTTAAGCATTTCAATCAAACAGAGGAGTCATTGAAACGGTCTTTTGTTTCTTTCGGTTCAAGAGTAACGGAATTAGGAAGGAATCTTGCGGAATATTCCCATATCTTTTTGAGCAATCTAAACCGGAGTATTTTACAAACAAGGCAGAAGATTTCATCTCTGGAACGGCTTATGTTAACATATAGTCCGGAAAGGCAGTTGAAATTAGGATATAGCATCGTTCGTTCGGGCGGGTTTGTTATAAAAAACACGGATCAAATCAAGGTGGGTCAGGCCGTAGAAGTTACCATGGCGAATGGCTTTTTTGAATCAGAAGTTAAAAAAATAAATAAAAAATAAAAATATGGCCGACAAAAAATTTAATTTAAAAGAATCTCTGCGCAAGCTGAATGAAATCGTAGAATGGTTTGAGGGCCAGGGGGAAGTAGATGTGGAGACGGGTTTGGAAAAAGTTAAGGAAGGAGCCGGTCTGGTTAAAGACTGCAAGGTTCGCTTGGCGGAAATTGAGAACGAATTTGAAAAAATTCGCAAAGAGGTAAAGAAAACCGACGAAGTTGTCGACGCAGACGGATAGAATTCACGGCTGCCCTGTAAACAATTACAGGGCAGCCGTGTAAACACGTGTAAACACTGTAATCAACGGCTCACTTCAGTGAGCCGTTGATTTTTAGGCCTTTAATTGTTGACTTTTTTAGGGTTTGAGAGTATAGTTAAGAGAATAAATCAAGTTTCGGTTTAACGGAACTTCGGCTCGAACCTTAGTGTCATTAGAAAATAGTGGCCCTTCCAGGATCTCGGGTCATTATAAAAAATGGAACAATTACATGGCCAAAGCTTTGACGGTCTTGGCATTGCTCCGGATTTTTTAAAAATCCTGGAGCATAACAAATTTACCATTCCCACTCCTATCCAGCACCAGGCCATTGCGCCGGCCATGGAGGGGAAGGACATTGTCGGCATTGCTCAAACGGGAACAGGCAAGACCCTGGCTTTTGGTTTGCCCTTACTTCAGCGGCTTTATAGCGGTCAGGCCGCGGGAATGGGTTTGATTCTTCTGCCTACTCGGGAACTGGCCCTTCAGGCCGATGAAATGCTTCAGAAAATCGGCCGCTCTCTCGGGCTGGCGACGGCGGTTTTAATCGGGGGAGAAGGGATGGGTAGGCAGATTGCGGCTTTGCGTCGCCGGCCCCATGTCATTATCGCCACTCCCGGACGATTGCTGGATCATGTGGAAAGTAAAAATTTAAAGCTGGATACGGTCAGTATTGTTGTTTTGGACGAAGCTGATCGGATGCTCGATATTGGCTTTGCTCCGCAGATCAGAAAAATATTAGCCCTGGTTCCCAAAAAACGGCAGACCATGCTTTTTTCGGCGACTATGCCGGCAGAAATAGTGCAGATTGCCTCCGCCTATATGATTGCTCCGGTCAGGGTGGAGGTGGCTCCGTCCGGTACGGCCGCCGAACTGGTGGATCAGGAAATAATTTTAGTGCAAAAGGGGGCGAGAGTTCAGCTTCTGGCGGATCTTTTGAATGAGTATCGCGGAACGGTGCTGGTTTTTTCCCGGACTAAACACGGAGCCAGAAAAATCTGTCAGGCGATTAGAGAAATGGGGCATAAAGTGGCCGAGATCCACTCCAACCGTTCACTGGGACAACGCAAAGAAGCGTTGGGCGGGTTTAAATCAGGCCAATACAGAATTTTGGTGGCCACCGATATTGCCGCCAGGGGAATTGACGTGCAGGGCATTGAGTTGGTAATCAACTACGATTTGCCAGACAATACCCAAGACTATGTTCACCGCATTGGCCGAACCGGCCGGGCCGGCGGGGCAGGCAAGGCTATTTCTTTTGCCACTCCCGACCAGCAGCGCGATGTCCGAAACATCGAAAGGCTGGTGCGCAAACAAATACCCCTTAAACCCCATCACGACGAAATCTTTTTGGCCAGTCCTAGCCCTACTCGCAGTTTTGGCCGGACCCAGCATCTCCGCCGCGCTCCCCGCCGTTGGAGAAGGATTTAATTCGGAAGCAGAGAGCTGGGGTTTTTGATGTTCGTATTTTTTTGTTGTACAATAAAATTGAAGAATTAATTATTATTCGATGTCAATTTCCGATCTATTATCCAATAAACCAGTTTTAATCGGGCTACATTTGGTTTTTGCTATTTTGGGCATTGATTTGTTTTTGTGGCTGGCGGGGGAGGTTATCGCTAATCCGATTGGCCGCTTAAGAATGCGCTTGGTGGCTATTTTTGGGGTAATCAGTTTTACTTTAACCTGGATTATGGGCGGTTATTACTATGTGGTTTATTATGGCTCTTTAGTAAAACCGGTGATTAAGGCGGGAGCTGCGCCTTGGGCTCATGCTATTGCCATGGAAGCCAAAGAACATCTCTTTTTATTTATTATTCCTTTGGCTTTGACGGCCGTGTTTTTGTCTTTTTTGAAAAAAGAACAGATAGAATCTTTCGGACTAAAACGAATCTTTTTGAGTTTGACTGTCCTGGTGGCGTTTCTCGGACTATTTTTAGGTTTATTGGGTTATATCATTTCCGCCGCCGCCAGGTGGGCTTAATTTATGCTTAAACTTATTTTTTCATCTTCTATCGGAGCAACGTTGGCAGTCATTTTTGCGACGGTCATTACTATTTGGGGAGAACTTTCTCCGGGGATGAAGGACATTCTAAAAAATATTTCCGGCCATCATTGGGTTACCAAAAGTTTTGGTGTTTTGGCGGTGTATCTGGTTGTCTTTGTTCTGACTTATTGGCTGGGCGGAATACCAACACCGGTCAAAGTTCGCCGCAGTTTGTACATGCTATTGGCGGCGGTAATTTTGGGAGGAGTGGCTATTTTGGGTTTCTTTATCTGGCATTATTGGCAATAAATACTCTGAAGTGGTATACTAAATCCAATGAAACGATTTCTTGTCCCCCTAATAATTATTAGTCTTTTATTTTCTGTTACGCTTGGCTTGGCGGCCATGAACCATATGGAT
>Ga0209542_10017375_pt1 | contig 11792 bp, 10 predicted proteins | sample RifCSPhighO2_01_FD_184028 | JGI IMG/M metagenome (GOLD analysis project Ga0209542, IMG submission 184028) | Soil microbial communities from Rifle, Colorado - Rifle CSP2_plank highO2_0.1 (SPAdes) (version 2) | ecosystem: Environmental > Terrestrial > Deep subsurface > Rock core/Sediment ...
CCGCGCAATCCCCGCCGCGTACATCAAGGCGCCTATTAGCGAACCCGGAACAACAGTTGAAAGGCGTATCAGCAGAATTATTGCAGCAATCTGTTCAGCCGTGAACGAGCCGCTGAAAGAGCTTATGATGAAGCCCTCCTCCACGCCGAGGCCGAATGGAAGGGTGCTGAGTATTCCGGCAATGTGGGCATAAAAATAGGAGAAAACAGTTTCCAAGGTTTTTTCGTGTGAATAAACGGATATTACAATCCACGCGACCCCCAGCGAGGAAATTACTGATAATGTGTAAAACGCCGCAGAGATGATTATTCCGGAAACACTTTCAACCCCTAACATTTTTTCCGCCTTTTTTTTCAGGGCAAGCGGCAGCACGATTGAAAACGCCAAGGCCGCTCCGGCCAGAAAATTTTCAGTGAGCGCGAAAAGCATTGCGAGGAAGACTATTCCGTAACAGTAAGTCGCAAGCACCCTGAATGCTATGACGCCGGTTTTCCGTTTTCCCTTGCCTTCAAGGTAAAAATATTTCGCAACATCCGAGCCTATTTTGCCGGTAAAGCTCGCAATTTCCGCAAAAGCGCTTACGAAATGCATTTCAACCGATTTTGCAAGCGAAAGATTGAACCCGAAATCCGCGAAAAAATATTTCATTGAAAGCGCCCTGCTCAGGGAAAAAACTATTAAAAAAGCCGCCAATATGATAATTAAATCCGCCGATGGAGCTATTTTCACCGCCGAAAAATCAAGGCCGGAAATAAACAATGCGAGCCCCGCAATCAGCACCGCAAGAGCCGCTATTTTCACGGCCCTCAATTTTCCTTCGTCAAGCCCGAGAGGCATTTAACACTTTAAAGTTTTTTCCAAATAATAACTTTCCTGCGCCTGAAATCACCGCCCCTTCTTTATTTAATTCTTTTACCATTTCCTTTTTCATGGAGATTCCTGAAAGGCACTGGGCTTTTTTCGGCAGGGCTATGCTGCTCGTCTCGGGAATAATCCTCATTCTGTTCCCTTTTTACGCTAAAGAGGACTTCATTCACTGGTTCATGGAGCTTTGGGTGGTTTTGCTTGGAGTTGTCGCAATACTTGTTTTTTTTGCTTCAAGAGGCAATTAGGCTTTACTGGGCCGCGTTCCTTTACAATCCTGGAATTTACCTTGTCTGGCTCTGGAACCGCAAAACGGTCATCCCGCTTGATTTAGGCGCAAATTTTTCAGGTAAAAGGCTTATAGGCGATTCAAGGAGCTTTGACGGCCTGCTGCTTTCAATCGCCTTTGGCATAACAGGGGTTTTCATCACTTCTTCTTACATCCCGTTTTTCGCCTCAGTCGGTGCAAATTTCGGAACGGTTGTTTCAAGCTTTGTGAAGCGGAGGCTGGGTTTCACGCGCGGTCGGCATGCGTGGCTTATTGACGAATTCGATTTTATCGCAGGCGCGGCGCTGTTCGTTTCCTTTATTGAGCCGTTCAATCCGGGAGTATTCGTTTTCGCCGCGGCATGCGCCTTCATCCTGCATAACGCCGCAAACCTTTGGGTGAGGCCGAAACTCGATTAATGGCGCCCGCAAAGCCACGCGGAACAAGCTGAATGTAGTTCAGGGGAAAAAGCCATTGCCTGAAAACCAGCCCTTTGCTTTGAGTTTTATTGGTTTTCATCCAATAATTATGCATGAAAATAGGTTTCCGTGAACAACCTCAAGGCAAAGTCGTTCCCTCTCCTGAGGTGTGCGTGAAATGCAAGGGCAGATTATGGTGCGGGCCAAAATGCTTCATCCTTGAAAGGTTTGAGAAGAAAAGGCTGGCTGTTAAGGCAATCTCCAATTCGGAACTGCACAGCCATTCCCCGCCAGGCGTTTTCGTTTCGTGGAGTGGTTACCCTAAAGTGAACCTTTCCCCGATGGCTCCTGCAGTTGAGCCGGAAAATTCTGATTCGTGGATTGCTGATGACACCGACAAATGGTTCGGCCTTGAAGCGGAAAAAATCATCGCGTTCAGGGAAAACCTCGTGCGCGGCAATATTCCGGTGAAAATTTCTTCCGCCTCGAACCCGGATTACAAAATGCTTGAAATACAGGAAACCCTCATGGCGAAAAAGCCTGTAGGCATTGAAATGAGGCTTGACGGCGCGCCTACTTCCCGCGGCTTGTCATTTTCGGATTTCCACGCGCCCATGGGGCCGCAGGCAGGATTGAAAAAATTTTCAATGACTGAAAATCCATCGGTCAATCCAAAAATAGACAAGTTTGTTTCCGACACTGACGCGAAAAGCCTTGAAGCGATGGTCGAGCTTTACAAAAGCGATGTCGGCGTGAACCAATTGCACAAGATTTTGAGCGCGGGCATGCTCGGAGTGAAAAAAAACCGGAGGTTTGTGCCCACGAGATGGAGTTTGACCGCAATTGACAGCAATTTGTCCGAATACTTCATTGATGAAAAAATAAAGTTTTACCCCCAAATCAATGAAGTTGAACTTTACCATTCCTCATATTTGGAAAATTATTATTATATAATTCTCATTCCAACGGCTTGGAGTTATGAGCTGATGGAAGTATACAAGCCAGGGGCTTCATGGAACATTGATTCAAAAGAACAGACTTTCATGTCAGACCACGAGTTTTATGGGGGCAGGACAAGCTACGCTGAGAACACTGCCGGAGGCTATTATGCAGTGAGGATTGCTATTGCGGAGCATTTGCTGAAAAGAAAGAAGCAGGCCGCGGCTCTTGTATTCAGGGAAATCGGCGACGCAGGCACACCGAGTTTGGGCGTTTGGAAATGCCGCAACACAGCAAGGGATGCACTTTCGAAAAACCCTTTAAAGTTTAATGATTTAACCTTGGCGCTTGATTACCTGAAAACCAAGCTGACAATACCGCTAAACCATTGGGTGAAAACAAGCAAACTTTTAGACGACCTTTTCCACCAGAAAAGGCTCAAAGATTTCTCCTGACAATGCATTCTTCTCCCGCGCCTGAAACACCGCAACAGGTTTTTATATTACTTTAATGCTCTTATTAGCGGTTATAAATGCCTGAAAACCACGATGGCCAGAGTGCCTTGGAGTATTTGCTGATACTCGGCGCGGGCCTGATTATTGTCGTTGTTGCGATACTGCTCCTGACCGGCCTCGCAAACGTCCAGCAATACGAGACAACAAGCGCTGAAGCCACGGCGTTGTGCAACCACAAGGCCTCGGTTTCAGCCGCTTCCGGCGGTCCGGTCAATTGCACCGCTTTCAATGTTACAGTGAACACCAAGTTTTTCTACTGCGTGCCCGCGCCAGGGGCAACCGACGTTGCGCCGAACTGCATAGCCTCAGAACAGCAAGGAACGCCGGGTGGTTCTGGCAGTTGAACCGTTTGCGGCAATAATGTTTGTGAAACGGGCGAGCCCGTGGAGTCAAGTTGTGAGTTTGCCACTGGTGATGTGTGGAGGGAGGAATGCACCTTCGATTTAGCTGAAATGCAGGGGAACAATGTTGACGTTATAGGGACCTTTGTCTCCGGCGCAGATAGTTCTACGGAATATAGGACTTACAGTATTATCGGAAACGGGTGACCCCCGCATTGAGGCCTTCATTGCACTAACAATTTTTTCAGCGCTTGAAGCGCCTTTCAACAGTTTCCATATTTTGAGGGTTGATTTTGCTCACTTCGCGTACTTCAGGAACTGCGCGAGCAGCGCCTCCAATTGAATGCGCTCGTTCGCCCCCTCAACAATCCGGAAATTATATTCGCCGATTGTGTCTATAAGCTCAATCTTTATTTTCCCTGAAAGCTCTTTCTCGTCCATGTTAATCATTTCGCGGTGCAGCTGCATTATCACGTCCTCGCCGGACATGCCGTACTCGTACATCAATTTATCAAGCAGATTCCGCGCCTCCAAGAATTTTCCCGCCAAAGCCGTTTTCACCATCAGTTTCACTTCCTCCGGCCTCGCGCGCGAGCTCACCTCATAAATCATTTTTTCGGTTATTTTTTTCCCCACGGAAGCCGAGGCCTGCAAAACATTGATTGCTTTCCTCATGTCGCCCTCGCACACGTATACAATGGCTTCCATCGCGCCTTTTTCTATCTCGATTTTTTCTTTTTTGCATACGTCAGATATTTTTTCCTCCACATCTTTTGAAGTGAGCGGCTTGAACCTGAACACCACGCACCTCGACTGTACGGGCTCGATGATTTTGCTCGAAAAATTGCATGAAAGGATGAACCTGCACGTGCGCGCGTACTTTTCCATCGTCCTCCTCAAGGCCTGCTGCGCGTCCATTGTAAGCGCGTCGCTTTCATCAAGGAAAATGATTTTAAAGCCGGAATCAAACGCGAGCGTGCGCGCGAAGTTTTTGATTGTTTCCCGCACAACGCCTATCCCGCGGTCGTCCGACGCATTCAACTCTAAAAAATTCTGGTTAAAGCTTTCCCCGAAAAATTCTTTCGCCAAAGCAACGGAAGCGCTCGTTTTCCCTATTCCTGCCTGCCCCGAAAATAAGAGATTCGGCATTGAGCCGTTTTTCACGTACGCCTGAAGCCTTGAGGTGATGTCTTTCTGCCCGACAACGCCGGAAAGCCTTTCAGGCCTGTACTTTTCAATCCAAGGCAATTCAGCCATTGCCGCCATGAAAAGAAATGAAATCATAATAGTTTTAAACCGATTGCGGCAGATTTTACTAGGTTTTAATGGGCTCCAAAAACTTGAAGGTTTTGTTCCTTTTCCTCGTGGTTTACGGGCTTTTATACTTTCTCGGCCTTCTCCTGCCCCTGCAGGACTGGGCCTTCACATGGGATTTGAGCAGGCTTGACTACACGCTTTTCCTTCTGCCGATTCCGGGCTTCTACTTCATTTACTTCCTCATCCCGTGGATGAGGGAAGAGCTCGGCTTTGGGGATACTTTCATCTACATTTTCCCGCTGCTTTTCGCGGCAGCCTCTTACGCCGCTTTCGTTGTGGCAGTGTATTACTTTTACGGCAACCAGGCTTTCCTTAACGGCGTTGACATTTCCGTTTTCAACATCGATTACTTCGACATTTTCGTGAAATCCTCGTTCATCTACTTTGCGCTCGCCGGAATCGGCGGCTGGGGCGCCCGCGTGCTGATTGAAAACTTCGAGGAAGCCCCTTCAAAGCCGAAACACGCCGCCGAGAAAAAATAATGGCTGTGTTGAAATGAAAATCCACATTGAAGCTTTTCCGCCGCAGCCAATCACCAACCCAACGGAAGCCCCCACTTTTAAACGTGGGCTCTTCACGCCGGAAAACGGGCACAGTGCCCCGCAAAAAATCCACGTTGAGGGGTACGGCTGCTCAATGAACCTCGCTGAAACGGAAATGGTAAGGGGCTATGCTTCCGCGAATGGCTTTGAATTTTCCAGCGCGGAGGAAGCAGACTTCATGGTCATAAACACGTGCGCGGTGAAGGAGCAGACCGAATTCAGGATGCTGAACCGCATAAGGAAGCTGAACGCGATTGCGGAAAAGAAAAATTCGCAGCTCATAGTTTTCGGCTGCCTGCCGAAAGTAAGCCCCGAACTCATTGAATCGGTTTCCGGAAACATCATTGCGATGGGCCCTGATTTGGAAAAGCTTTCGCAGGTTTTGGGAATAACGCCTGAACCTTTCTCTCCCGGCATTGAGCAGCTGAGGAGCAACCCTTTCATTTCAATAATGCCGGTGGCGCGCGGCTGCACGAATTACTGCACCTTCTGCGGCACAAAGCTCGCGCGCGGAAACATTTCAAGCTTTCCAATTGATGCGCTGAGGAAAAGGTTTGAGGCATCGCTTCCGCACACGAAAGAGTTCTGGCTCACGGGCCAGGACACGGGCGCCTATGGCCTGGACATCAAAAGCTCTTTGCCGGAGCTTGTGGAACGCTTTCTGGAAGCGGAGGGCGATTTCAGGTTACGCATAGGCATGATGAACCCGCACCATCTGAAGCGCATTTATGATTCATTGGTGCCGCTGTTTTCAGATGAACGCGTATACAAATTCCTGCACGTGCCCCTGCAATCCGGCTCCGACAGGATACTGAAACTGATGCGCCGCGGCTACACTTCCTCGCAGTATTCAGGGCTTGTTGAAAGCTTGAGGCGCGACGTTCCCGGCATTTCAATCGCCACGGACATAATTGCGGGCTTCCCCGCCGAAACGGAGGAAGAATTCCTTGAAACCGTGAAGATTGTGAAGGAGTCAAAGCCCGACATTGTGAACATTTCAAGGTTTGGCGCGAGGCCGGGCACAATCGCCGCGGGAATGCGGGGGCAGTTGCACGGCCGAGTGAAAAAAATGCGCAGCCGCAGCCTGACCAACATCTGCAGGGCGATTTCCTTCCGGCAGAACAGGGCAATGCTCGGCAAAAAAGAAAAAATTTTCGTTTCAGAGGCCGGCGTGAAAGGCGGGTTTGTGGGCAGAACCTCCAATTACAAGCCCGTGGTGGTAAACGAGGATCTGCGCGGCGGCTTTGCCGAGGTTTTAATCACCGGCGCCTTTCCATCTTACCTTGAAGGCAAAATCCTGAACCGCGGCGTTCCCGGTTCAGTTGAAACAGGCAGTGTTTCAGTCCGCAAGGCCGTGCCCGCGCCTGAAAGGTTTGGCGCCCAACTTCTTAAAGTCAGGGGCTTTTCAGGGTAATTGATTTTTAATATCTTTCAGTGCTTCCTTATTTGGGGGTTTTTGATGGGTTTCCTTGAAATTTCAGGCTCTGTGAAGAGCTATCTGCAGAACCTTTCAACAGTGCTCTCATTCGCGCTGCTATTCATTTTCGTGCTGCCCTTCACTTGGCTTTCAAACTCTTTCATTTCCTCCGGAAGCATCCTCCTTGATTACGGCTTTGCGCGCGCCCCGCCCGCGGAAATGCTGGTTTTGTTCCTCCTTGTGCTCGCGTTCCTTTTCTTTTACTCGGTTTTTGTTTGCCTTTTGGTGTTCGCGGTGAGGAAGGATTTGAGCAAGGTGAAGGTGAATTATTACCTTAGGGAAAAAATCCACAAGTTCGCGTTCAAATATTTTTATTTTCTCGCGGCCTTCACGCTCATTGCGGTGTCTGCTTCCACGCTGCTGATTTCGCAGGGCGTTGACGCGGCAATAATAAACTTGGGGCTTTTCATTGCGGCTTCCGCGTTCATTTTCCTCCCGCAAACCATTGTTGTTGACGAGGAAAGCCTTTCAAGCTCCGTCGCCTCAAACTTTGACTTCATCGCAAAAAACTTCGCCTTCTTCATCGGCGTCCTGCTGTTCGGGATAATTGCCGTTTTCGTGCTGCAGCTTTTCGAGTTCGCGGTCGACTTTTTCATTCTCGCGGGAAATTATTTTTCGCTCATAATAGCTGTGCTCGTGCTTGCGCCATTCCTTGAAGTGCTGAAGACAAGGGTTTACATGAAAAGGTTCAGCCTTGTCGCCACTTATCATCCGGGCTGAGGCATTTTTTCCGCGGTTTGTGGCAGCTCAGCCCTGATTTGACCGGGGAATTATTTCAACGCACGGCACTTCCCCCAAAAGCCTTTCCGCTTCCTTCAGGTTTCCCGCGGCGTAGGCGAACCCGAAAGATTTTTTCTGTTTCGGACCCATGCGGAGGAGCATTTCCTGCGTTTTATCCATTTCCTCCGAAACGCCGAAAGCCTTTTGCGATATTTCCGCGGGGGTTTCAAGCACCACAAAGCCCTTCTTCTGCAGCGCTGAAATCAGGGCTTCCGCAATTTTTTCCGGCGCTTTCGGGTCCACAAGCGCGCATGCCGCGTAAAGCCCTGAAAGCGCCAGGCCGCCGCACGTTTTCTCAAGCATCCATTCCCCGAAGTAAGGCCTTTTCCGCAGCGCCTTCTTCTTGCTTTCCTCCAGCTCAATTACGGCGTCCGCTGTTTCCCCGGCTTTTTCAAGGAAAGATTTTTCATCGTTCCCCGCGCTTTCCGCGATTTTTGCGAGGTTTAAGGCGGTCAGCTGAAGCAGGCCTTTGAAGCTTCCCGTGATTACGCCGAAAGGGTAAAGCGTTGTTTCAGCCAAGGAATTATTGAGCGCCTTCACTCCGCGGGAAAAGATTCCCTTTTCAAGCAGCTTCAGCTTGTACCTACTGTCCACAGAAACCGCGAATTCCGCGGCTGGGTTTTCGCCGGAGCGGAGCAGCGCGTTTGCGAAGCGCAGCGCGTCCTTTTTCCTGTGCGAAAAGCCTCCCCATTCGAAATCGCTGAACAGCGCAATTTCCGCGCTCCTTTTTTTCCCCGTGAGTGATAAAACCTTCAAAGCCCTTCCTGTTTCCGCGGCAATTTTTTTTCCCGTGGCGCTGCATGACAGCGCGAGCGAATAATTGAACGCTTTCAGCGTCGCCGGGTGCGTGCAGTGCCTGTCCATAGAGGCCGCCTGGATTGCGGCGTCTTCAACGCTTCCCTCAAGGAACATTGAAAAGGAAAAAATTTTCGTGGAAAAATCCTCCGGCGCGAACACGTGGATGAATGAATCGAAGTGCAGTTCGCGGGCCTTTTCAGGTATGGCTTCAAGCCAGTTGTATTCCCTGAGTATTTCGGGATTTTCAAAAACCGCGCTTTCGGAAAGCCTTTTCGCGACCTCAAAAACCGGCATGCCGAGCCGCGCGTATTCCCTGTGCACGTGCTCATGGCCGTATTCAAGCAGCTTCACGTCCACCATTTCCCTTATAAGCTGCGTGTTCAAATACTCTATTTTCAAATCCTTGATTTTGTCCTCGACCTCCGAGCCGATTTTTTCAGCGACCGCCCTGCTTACCCCGGTTTCCTTCAGGAGGGACTTGATTATGTTGCCGCGGTCGAAGGCCTCGCGCTTTTCGCGTGAAGTGAAAACCCTGAGCCTTTCAAATGAACGGAAAGTTTTAGCGGCTTCAGGGTTCAGCTTTTCAAGGATTTCAGCCGCCTTTTTCCTGAGTTGCGCCTCGCCGCCCTGAAAGCTTTCAAGCTCTTTGAGCATTTTCAGCGCCTGCCACTTCGTTGCGCCGCTTTCCTGGCATTCAAGGATTATTTTCTGCAGCGCCTCCTTAATGGGCTTTGATTCCATGCATTTATTGGGCTGAAAAAATTCTTAACCGTTGTTCGGTCAGGGAAAAACTTTCTTTGAAAACTTAACTTTTTAATGCTTTTGTGTTTGAATACTTAATATTTTTTTTTGATTTGGGGGGCTTTTTCTGGAAAACTTTGACAGCGTGGACCACCGCATCATCCAGATGCTTTTGGAGGATGGCAGGGCATCTTACAGTGACATTGCCAAGGAAGTCAAGCTGACCGATGTCGCGATTAAAAAACGCATTGAAAGGCTGAAAAGGCGCGGCCTGATAAATTCCATAAGCGCCGACCTGAACCTCAAGGCCTTGGGCTATGAAAACCCTATTTTTGTGCAGATACGCTCCGAAATATCAAAAAACCGCGACGTCATCAAGAAGCTGAAGGAAATGGATTACGTGATTGAGCTGCACCAGGTTTTGGGGGAATACAACATTTTCGCGAAGCTCGTCGTTCCGGATTTGGATTCCGCGGAAAAATTCATTGAGCGCCTCGGCAATTTGGACGGCATTCTCGACATCAAAACTCTCGTGGTCATTTCGGAAGTCAAGAAATCAAAGTCCCTCCCGTCATTTTCCCTTCAGAAAAAACTTTGACTCTGCCCCTGCACCTTTTTCTTTTCTTGTAAGAAAAGAAAAAACTGCGCCAAAAAGAAAAGAAACAGTGCTGGAAAGAAAGGTGTAAGTTGCCCCAAAGAAAGAAAACCGGAAGCCGTTCCGGCTTCAAGCATGTTGCCCGTTTTCCACTGTGCCATTTAAATCTTTTTTGAGGCGGAAGTAATCCTTGGGCTGTTTGCTTGAAGCTGGTGATTTCAGAGAAGGCCATTGCGGGGCAGAACATCGCTTCCCTTCTTGCGGGGAAAAGCGTGGGCGCTTCCATCGTTGCGGGCGCGCAGGTTTTCCGTTTTAAATCGCCTGAAGGGTCCGACTTTGCGGTGCTGCCCCTGCGGGGCCACATCACCGATGTTGAATTCCCGAAAAAGTATTCTTACTGGGTCGGCACAGATTTGCGCAAGCTCGTCAACGCGGAAATAGATTATGTGGGCAAGGAAAAAGCCATAATAAGTGCGCTGAAGCAGGTCGCGAAGGAAGCCGATGAGGTCATCATCGCAACGGACGCCGACCGCGAAGGCGAAAGCATCGGCGTTGAGGCGCTTAATTTCATCAAGGAGTCAAACCCCAAGGTGAAAATAAAGCGCGCCTATTTTTCCGCAATCACGAAAAAAGACATTTCAGACGCGTTTTCAAAGCTTTCAGAGGTTGATTACAATTTTGCGGATTCCGCCGATTCGAGGCGTGAAATAGACCTCATCTGGGGCGCCGTGCTCACGCGTTTTGTCTCGCTGGTGAGTGGCAGCCTCGGCAAGGATTATCTGAGCGTCGGCCGCGTCCAGACCCCGACCTTGGCCCTCATCGTTGACAGGGAAAAGGAAAGGCTCGCTTTCATAAAGAAAAAGTACTGGGAGCTTAAAGCTGTTTTCAGCAAGGACTCAAAAAAGTTTGACGCCCAGCACAAGAAGGGAAGGTTTTGGGAGAAAAGCGAGGCGGAAGCCGCGTTCCTGCGCAAGGCGGAGCACGGCATTGTAAAGGGCGTCAGGAGCTCGAAAAAGGTTTTGAAAAGGCCGATTCCTTTCAACACAACGGAATTTTTGAGGCAGGCGACAGCCATAGGTTTTTCCGCGGGGCAGGCAATGGATTTGGCTGAATCGCTTTACCAGAAAGGCATAATTTCCTATCCGAGAACCGACAACACGGTTTACTCCAAAACGCTTGACTTAAGGGAAATTCTCGGGGAAATTTCCAAGGTGCCGGAGTTCAGCAAGTATTCAGACGCGCTCCTCGCGCAGAAAACCCTTAACCCTTCAAAAGGAAAGAAGGAATCCAGGGACCACCCGCCGGTTCACCCCGTAACTGCCGCCTCCAAGGCAAAGCTTTCGGACAGGGAATGGAAAATTTACGAGCTTGTCGTGAGGCGTTTCCTCGCAACCCTTTCAGGGGACGCCGAAACCGGGAATGAAGCCGTTGAAATACTTTTGGGGAAAGAGCCCTTCATCGCGAACGGCCAGCGCATAATAAAATTGGGCTGGAAAGAGGTTTACCATTACTCGGTGCTTTCAGAGGTTTTCCTGCCGAAGCTTTCAATAGGCGAAAAAGTGAAGCTTGAAAGCCTTGACATGAATGAAAAGGAAACCCAGCCGCCTTCGCGCTTCAGCCAGTCCATGCTCATAAAGCTCATGGAGGATTTGGGGATAGGCACGAAAAGCACGCGCCACACGATAATCCAGAAGCTTTTCAGCAGGAAATACATTTCCGGCTCAAAATCCGTTGAGCCGACCAGGATAGCATTTGCGGTGATTGATTCACTTGAAAAAAACGAGGTTGACGCGGTGAAGCCCGGGATGACCGCCGCCATTGAAAAGGAAATGGACAAGATTTCCGCGGGCAAAAAATCCAGGAAAGACGTTGTCAACGATTCAAGGGCGCTTCTCTCGAAAGTGCTTGAAAGGATGCTTGAAAAAAAGGACAAGATCGGCTCGGAGCTGAGGGCCGCGCTGCGCCAGGATTCCATTCTCGGGCCGTGCAATAAATGCGAGGGCGGAAACCTGAGGATGATTTTGAGCCGCAACAACAAGAGGTTTGCAGGCTGCACCAACTATCCCAAATGCACGAACACTTTCCCTTTGCCGCAGAAAGGGGAAATCATCGCGCTTAACGCTTTGTGCGAAAAATGCGGCGTTCCCACGATAAGGGTTTTGGGGCAGAGGTACAGGTTTGACATGTGCCTCAACC
>Ga0209542_10017377_pt1 | contig 11790 bp, 15 predicted proteins | sample RifCSPhighO2_01_FD_184028 | JGI IMG/M metagenome (GOLD analysis project Ga0209542, IMG submission 184028) | Soil microbial communities from Rifle, Colorado - Rifle CSP2_plank highO2_0.1 (SPAdes) (version 2) | ecosystem: Environmental > Terrestrial > Deep subsurface > Rock core/Sediment ...
TCGGCGCCATCGCCAATTTGGCCCGGATGGTGGGCAGGTCATCCGTCAATGCAATATAACTTCCCTCCACCGACTTACTCATCTTCCCCTCACCAGCTAGAGACGGCACGTATTCACCCTTGGTGGCAAACCGCACGGGCTCCGGAAAATCCGTCCCGTAGTCCGCATTCATCCGTCGGGCGATCTCCCGGGCCATCTCCAAATGCGGTTCCTGGTCCACTCCCACCGGCACTAGCCCGGACCTATACACCAAAATATCCGCCGCCATCAAGACTGGGTATCCCACCAAGGCCAGCGTGGAGTGCTCCGGATATTGCTTTACTTTCTCTTTGTACGTCGGCAGGTGCGTCAATTTGGCCAAAGTCGTCACCGTGGAAAAAAGATATGAAAGCTCCGCATGCTCCGGCACCTGTGATTGCACAAACAGCACCGATTTTTCCGGATCCAATCCCGCCGCCAGATAGTCTTTGACCACGCTTCGGGTGGCTTCAGCCAAGCCCGCTTTATCATACGGTGTAGTCAGCGCATGCAGATCCGCCACCATGTAAAAGGTCTCGTACTGCGGGTCGCCTTGGAGAGCCAGCATCCCCTTGACCGCTCCCAGGTAGTTTCCCAGGTGCAGCATCCCGCTCGACCTGATCCCCGACAAAATCCTCTTCCTGCCTCCCTTTTCTATCCCCGTTTCACCCAAACTAACCACTTTACTGTTGGGGATTTTCTTCAGGTCCTCAGTTTTATATTTAATCGTCACCGTAAAGCTCCCCGATCCCCCGTTCAAATACTCTTTCTCAAATAAGCTCTTGTCCAAAAGTGTCGGTACTCCCGGGTTGTATACCCGGGCCGCCCCCACCGGCAATCCCGTCAGCTCTCCAAACTCTGCGTCGGTAGCCATCCTCAGGCTGGACACGCCCAACTCCTTTTTTATCTTCTTCGAATCCAGGCGGACATCACCTCTTTTGATAATAGCCACAAACTGCTCCCCCGCCTTCATTATCAGCGTCTGCGCACTCCCCGCCAGCGTGTCCCCCAGGTAAGCCTGCACATCAGTAGCCGCCTTAAGTTCCGGATGCTCCAAGACCTCAAAACCCACGCCCAATTCCCCCAAACCGTCCAGATACTTTCGGATACCACCTTCAATCATAGTTCAAATTCAAATCCTTCTTGGAAATTATACGTTTTTTTCTGGGTATTGAAATACTTGGCCAATAAAGTCGGATGTTTAAATAAATCACCGTCCTTTACATAAATATCCAAAATCTTCATAAAAAAACTGTGGCTTATCCCCAGGTATGTCCCTCCCTGTAATCTCGTCAACCTCTTCAAAAGAGCCAAAATTCTCTCCCGTATGGACCGCCTATTTTCACTTAATCTATCATCCATGAACCTTTCCGCAAACCTCTGCCTCACCAAGTTAGAACCACCAGAGTCATATTCCTCTTCGGTCAGTAAATCCTTCAACGAAAATTTCACTTCCCTCAAATCAGGTAATAACAATGCTGGTTTAGCGCTGTGATACAAACCCGCCGTCTCCACACCCCTTCTCATATCCGAAGCGAAAATACCGTCGTATATTCCCTCTGCCATTTTATCCTCCCTAACTATTCCGGGCTGGTACTTTTGCCTCGTGATCAAATCATAACTTCCATACCGGGAAAATCCCGGGATCAGAGGATCGTACTTCGCCGTTTTTCGCATTACTATTTTTTTCATATCAATAAACTCTCCTGGTCATGGTAAACACTGGCACAGTCGGCTGGGGATATCTCGGGTCATCTTCCGGCAACAAAAACTTTCCCCTGCTGTTATATATACTTTTATTTGTCGTGGGGTGGTTAATGATGGCTACGGGTCCATCAACTTCACCAACCAACCTCCCCAAGGTTAAGTACTGGGCCATCGTCCTCATCGTCCTCCCTATCAGAAACTCTTCTCTCTGACCTGGCGTCATCCCATTGTTAAACACGCCGGGGTACATTTTCTTATACAAATCATCTCTACCGAAGGTATCGGTAACTACCCTGTGGCGAAAACTGCCATCAGACTCAAACCTATCCGCCAGTACTCCGAAATACTTCCTCTGAAGATCCAAAAACCTGTCTCTCCCAAACTCATCAAAGAAACTGCTTGACCTAACACTACCTGAACTCAACCTTTCCTGTGTAGCGGCCGCACTCCGTTTGCACCTAGCCAAGAACTCAGCTTCGTCCCCCGCAGTAAACCTCTCACAAAAAATTTTGTCTACAGCCTCCACATCAGCTACCATCAAGATCAGCTCGCAACTAATACCCTGTCCCCCAAACACACTCACTATCCCTTGGTCCACCTCCAAATGATATTGGGTCAGTAGCGGCACACCATCACCCAAATACTCATGGGTGTACCTAACCCCATTATGAGAATAATCGGGACAACTGCCAATATAAAACTTTAAAGTTTCACCCCCGATTGCCTTTATTAATCCTGTTTTAAAGATTCCCCTCTCCGACTTACTATCAGGCAACTGAATCTCTGGTAATTTATCTAGATCTTCGATTATCGCCTCGGCAACTTTTCTCATATTAACTTCAACCGCGCCAAACTAACCCCTGCCCGATGACGGCCGCAGGGGTCTCCTTTCGTTGGTGCTGATCGCATTCTTTACACATAAAAAGGCCCTTGCAAACACTCCACTTCAAATAATGAAAGTGAAATATTTACAAGGGCCCGCAACCAGGCTGTGCCACCTTGTTTCACCGGACTTGCAATAAAAAATCCCCAGTCGCCTGGGGAACACAAGTCAAGTCTTGTTCTTGACATGCTCCGCTTACGCGACACATGTTGCAGACTTTTACGGTTTCGCCTCCGTACGATACTCTTCGTCCCCTCCCCGGTTCCAACCTTCCGGATCACTGGGTTTGCAAATTGTAAAGGAATTATACCACCTCAATACGGCACAATCAACTCTAGTCCCTCAATAAAATCAAAGTGTCTTTTATTGTGGGTTACCACTGGCATATCTCTCTCAATTGCCGTCGCGGCTACAAAAGTGTCCAGCAAACCAATCCCCCTAGTAGGAAAATATGTTTCAAATATCCTGCCTGCCCTGGCCGATATATCCTCGTCTATTTCCTCAACCCTTACTCCCAAACCCTCAAATTGTTTCCACATGGTGGTAATGTCTTTTTTAGAACTCCTGCCGTAGATTATCTCCATAACCGTAATTCTGCTCACTGCGATATCATCCTTTAGGCCCAACAAGAACTCGCGGGCTTTCTCCTCTTTTCTAAACAAATGAATCCACACGGTCGTATCAATTATCATTTTTTCCGTAGAGGATTTCCCTCCTCCATTCGTTCACAATATCCACGGATGATTTAGATTTAGGCCATCTGTCCTTCCACATACCAAACGCTTCCGGAAGAATCTTCTTCACCACCTTTTTAGCTTTTCTGCTGGCCGGACTAACCCTGGCCACAGGCACTCTGTTTCTCACTACCTCAAACTCCTCCCCCGCCAGTACTTTATCCAAGTAGGAAGGCAGATTCTGCCTAAAATCCGATACGCTTACCTGTGTCATATGTACAAAAGTGTACAACTTTGTACATTACCTGTCAAGCAGCCGCACCTCATACTTCAATTCCCCCCGGTCCTTATACATTTCCACCTCGGCCAATCCTGATTTAACCATTTCCTCCTGCACCAGCTTGCCCCTCTTGCACCCCACCGGATTGTCTTTCAATCCCTCCCGGGACTGGTTATACGTCAGGTGCATATAATCCGCCGGCAGAAAACGCGGCGTGCCCTCACAACTCTTCCATATCCAGGCCAGCACCCGCCCGTTCTTATCATCCTGGTACCGGTCGTACTCCAGCCACACCCGCCTGTCATTTACCAAATCACCCAGTCTCTTAGTCGCCTCGTCCTCCCCGCTCTCCCCTCTGTCCGGCGCGTTTATCCCGATCATTCTCACCCGCACCCCATTAACGAGCTCAAAAGTATCCCCGTCAATTACCTGTCTCACCACTCCCGTCTCCGGAAATACCCGCTCATTCTCGTGGATATCCGGCCCCAGCTTCTGCCAATCTTTTATCCCCAAAGCAGTTACCGCAAATATTGTCCCCGCAATCAGCACCTCCTTTAATCCAATCTTTCTTAGCCACTCCGCCGTCAGTCTCTTCTCAGTCTTTTTAGTCTTTACTGCCTTAACCCTGTGCATGCCTGAACCATTTCCTTGTCCACTCTCTCTTGATACTTCATCCCGTAGATAAAGCCTATAAACGGCAAGGCAATCAGCACAATCGCGGCTACCGTGCGTGACAGGGGAGTAACCGTGGTCAAAGACTTGGGCAGCTTCATCACCTATCCATCCTAAACACTTTCACCCCAAAAATCAACACCCGGCCCAAATCCCCCAAAACCTTCTCCCCATAGACCGGATCGTCCCCCCTTACTGCTTCATGGCCGCCCCGCTTGTCCCAGCCTCGCCACCACCTTCGCCCCCTCCTTTTTCACCCCCCCACTCTACCACAACCCCGACTCACCCCAGTATTAAAAACCCTCTTTCTCCCCTCCCGGTAAAAGCCTGAACAACCTCAAGGCCGTCCGGACCCGCTCATTGGTTGGTAAAAACCATTGTCTGTCCAAAAAAGTCCCCTTCGGTTCCCGGCCGGCGGGCCGCCCATTCCTTATTTGTATTCTCTGCTACCCCAAAAGAATACGTTAACAAGCTCTCCCGGCAAACCTATCCCGGGTCAGCCCCCGTATATCTTTTCTTGAACCAAAATTGTATAATTCACAGGCTCTTTTAAAAGAGGCGTGCGGGGTAGTGTAGAGCTGCACGGAAGGCTCATAATCTTCCAGACTGGGTGCGACTCCCAGCCCCGCAACCAAATACAAAAATCCGCTTAATCAGGCGGATTTTTTTGCACCCTTTCGGTGTATTATTTAATAGATGGTACTTAGAAAAATTCTGGATAGACTGCTGGAACTATATTTTTTTGGAATGGGAATATTTTTCGAATTTGGAGCGGTGGTTTCTCTCGCAGTTTTCTTTGCCAAGACAGCGGACGTAGGTATTATTACAGCTATAAAAACATGTGTGTTTGGACTTCTCTTCCTGTACTCCGGAATGAGTTTACTTAGAAAAGAAACACACAGGTACAAATACTGTCTTTTAGCTTTGGGATTGGTGTTTGTTGTTGCAACTCTGGATAGACTGTTTTTTATTACCCATTTCAGGTTAGAACAGGTGGATTTGCAGAATTTACTCTTGTTCGGTATTCCGTTTTCCGTTACTTTGCTATCAAGTAAATTAGTGGAAAATTTGGGCCCTTTCGACCATAAACTTCACAGGCTCTGACATGTTGATTGCTTCGAGTTGAATGTTGGGATGGTTACTATTATAAACGCGGAAGATTTCGTCAGCAAAGGCCTGACCAACGGTAGTTACTTTGTCAAAATCGAAGACTATCGAGCGATATTTTTCAAGGCCAGATAAAACTCTCCTGGCCTGGGAACGGGATATGTAAATATTGCCTACGGTGAAAAGACGAATTTTTATTTCAGTTTTATCGAAACCAGGCTCCCCAGGATTGGTGACAAACCGGCTAAATACATCATTGAGATGTCTTGGGGAGTTGAGGGCAATTGTAAATCTCACGCGGGTGCCATGATTTATGCTTTCCGACCTTTCTATAAAAACGTCGTTTATTAGATTGTCGACGCGAAGACGGTGACCAAAACTCTCCAAAATAAAAAGGTCCGCGACTTTCGAGGTAAAGAAAATTCCCTCGCCGGAATGGGAGTGGGGGGCAGTAGTAGTTTTACCTTTGAGAAGATCTTGAATAGCCTCAAGCTCGGAACCAAGATGTCGAGTTTGCATGATGTTTTTGAAAACCCCTATGCCAAAATCGGCAATGGAAAAGCTCAAATTTGTATCGTCTCGGCTAATATCTATTTCCACCCATTTTGAGCGGGAGTGTTCGATGGCATTATTTAGCATCTCCGAGAAGGCATAAAAGAGAACGCTGCCAACACTATCCTTTAGTTCTCGCATGAACGGAGATTGGTCACGCAGGGTGGTAAATATTTTATGCTCTTCCAAGCCAGCCCTTTTGATGCGCAAATGAATGCGGTCCGAGTTGAGTAAAGCAGCCTTCTGGGTCAAGATGTAACGGGAGCCAATTGTGGTCCCTCTTTTGACAAGAAACCCACGTTTTACCAGGCTGCGCAAGTGGCTACTGGCGGCTTGGCGAGAAACACCTCCAAGTTCACGCACCACGTCTTGGGTGGTAAAAAAGTCTTTTCTTGAGGCTAATTTTAAGATGACGTCTATAGATTTAGCCATGATAACCGCATTGTAAACAATATAGTGAATTTTGTCAAGCTATTGTAAACATCGTGCCTCATGTTGTAAAGGTATTGTAAACAGATTTTATGCCTAGGAGAGAGGGGGCTCGTGCCTGGCAAAAGTGGACATAATACCCCCTCAAGTACAATAATCTTCTGGGTGTTCTACGTTTACCTCCTCCTCTGCTCCGACAACAGCCTTTATACAGGCATCGCCACTAACCCCCAACAACGCTTCATAGAACACCAAAACGGCCGGGGCGGCGCCTATACCCGTTCCCATAAACCCATCAACATCGTTTACACCGAAAAACACCCAGACAAATCTTCCGCCCTCAGGCGCGAAGCCCTCATCAAATCCTGGCCCAGGCAAAAGAAAATCAATGTCCTTAGGCTAACGCTTTGATCTGTCACTTCTGTCCAGTTCCGTCGCGGTTTTTACCACATCCGGCACCAGCACTGCCGCCACCAGCCCCACGGTTACCCACCCTACCGCGTCCGACAGTGTCAGCGGCACAGCCAGCCACATAAACGTCGGGTTACCCACCCCCAAAATCACCAGGTTCATCACGATCATCGCCAGTCTGGCTTCCGTCGGTCCCACCCACCCCAAGGACATTTCAAATTTCTTCATCACTGTCGTCTTCAAAAATACATGCACCATGGACAGCAGCATCAACACCATCACCCACACCCAGGCCGACGTTTTTGTCAGCGGCGACGTGGCCAGACCACCCAGATACAGCCCAGCCGAGCATGTATCCAGAATATGATCCACATAATACCCATAATTCGGCCTGGGAGTTTTTCTATACCTGGCCACCCTCCCATCCAGACTATCGGCCAGCCAGTGAACCACCAACGTCGCATTCACCAGCATCAGAAGCCCAATATTCCTCCCCGCAAATCCGTAAGCCACTCCCCCAACTACTGCCGCGCAAAGAGCCAAGCCAGTCAATAAATCGGGCGTCACCCACCCCGGCAGCCTACCCACTATCCAATCCAGCACCCTGGCTTCCCATTTGGCTGTAATTGCCAGGCTTATCCGCTTCATTTACAGCAATTATAAGCTAAAATATACCTGCGGCTGCGTAGCTCAGCGGTAGAGCGGGGTCTTCATAAGGCCATGGTCACAGGTCCGAATCCTGTCGCAGCCACCCCATGTCAGAACCCGTTAGCTTTACTATCTCCTTCCCCCAGGGCAAATCCCTCACTTTTACGAACGCCACTCAAGGCTTGATCATAAACGGCCAGGAGTATTTGGCTCTGGCCGACGGCGCTTTAGTTTACGAGAAAACTTCCGGCCTGACTGCCGACTCAGCCACCTGCCAGCTGTCCACCAACATCTCCACCCTCATCCCGGCCCTGCGCACCATAGGACTCTCCTACCACCCCTATTTTGACGAGCCCGAAGTGGTCGCCTCCCAGAACAATATCTCTTTTTACTGGGCCGCCTGCCGCCTGGCCGCCTATTACAACCGTTACTCTACCGACCACCTGGACTACCCTGCCCGGGAGCCTGTCATCAAACCGGCCGTGGCCTTTCTCCAGAAAACCGCCCGCTCCGGCGACAACTTCTTGCCCCAGGAAATGTTGGCCAAAACCGCCGAACCCGTCACTCTCCTGGGCTTCTATGAAGGTTTCCCCATCTTTGACGACCGCCACGGCTTTGCCAAGCTTCTCTCCCGTCTGGGAATTCACGTAGACCAACACGAAGTCATGATCTCCACCCCCCTGGACGAGCACGCCGAAACGGTCGCCAACCTGGGCCGCCGCCTGGAAACTAAGCTCCTTATTTCCCCCCTCTACAAGAAAAACCGCGTCGTCTTCCCCTCAGACCCCCGCCTCCTCCGGGAACTCAAGCTAGATTCCCACGTATAGATCCCACCATTTCCTCCAATTAGGTTTACTCTCATTCTCAATTTTCAATTGTCCATTGTCCATTTTTTGCTCCGGCAGGAGCAAAACGACCTCCCCCTCCCGCCCCCATCCCAAACGTTCCCTGGCTTCCCGTTCCACAAACTCCGGCGACTGGACCTCTTTCAAGCGCGCCTCCAATCGGCCGTTCTCCGTCTGAGCCTGGGCCAGCTCCCGCCTGGCCTCATTTACCCTGTCTCCCGCCTTGTATAGCCTCCACACATTCTGTCCCGTCCTCACCGCCATCACTCCGAGCACGATCACCACCGCCCAATCCCTCCATCTGACTCCGGCCGCCTTTTTTACCCCCCCTTGCACCCCCCCAGTTTACAATGTACAATCTCTGGGGTAAAATACCCTGTAGTATGCAAGATCTACCTGAACCCGTTAGCTTCGAAACTGCCCTGGAGAAGTTCAAAATCTACCTGAAGAACCAAAAGCGTTCCTCGGCTACCGTTATCGCCTACTTAAGCGATTTGACCCAGCTCAAGAACCACCTGGCCAATCGTCGTATTACCCAGGCCACCACAGTCCAAACCTCCCACCTGGAGGATTTCATAGCCGACCTCCTGGGCCAAAACTACACCCCCAAAAGCATCAGCCGCAAAATCAACTCCTTAAAAACCTTCTTCAAGTTTCTCCACTCCGAAGGCCTGCTTAACCAAAACCCTTCTTCTCCCCTCACCCACCCCAAAATCGAAGTCCACGCCCCCCGCATCCTGTCTCCCCACGAGATCAAAAACGTCCGGGACGCCGTCCGTCTGGATATTCGCATTTCCGCCATCTTGGAGCTCCTCCTTCAGACCGGCATGCGCATCTCCGAGCTGGCCAATCTCCACCTCGAAGACATCAAAAAAAATGAGACCCTGATCCGATCTGCCGAGAACAATCCCGCCAGAACCATCCCCCTGAACCGCCCCGCCGCCGCCTCTCTCCAAAATTACCTTTCCCTGCGTCCCAAAGTCGAGGATTCCCACCTCTTTGTTACCAAAACCGGCCGGCCGCTTCTCATTAGAAACATCCGCACTGCCATAGATAGATACTTTAGAAAAGGTGGCATCAAAGAGGTCAAAGTCAATGACCTCAGGCACACCTTCATCGCCCATCAGCTCAGAGGCGGTGTAGAGCCGGAAACCATCCACAAGCACGTCGGCCACCGCCGCCTGTCTTCCACCCAGAAGTACCTGGACTACATAACCATCGAGGTCACCGAAACCCACACCCGCCTCCTGGAGCTGTAAAATCAGTGCATGCGCATTCTTCAAGTTCTCGACTCGCTGGGTATCAACTATAAAAGATTTGATCATGTCGCGGTTTTCACCTGCGAAGAGTCGTCCAAAATCCATATCGACTCACCGGGCGCCCACACCAAGAATCTCTTTTTAAAAACCGAAAAACCGCCCCATAAATACTTTCTCTACACTCTCGAGTGTAAACAGCACGCCGACCTAAAAAATCTTAGACTTAGACTGAATTCTGACCGTCTGACTTTCGCCAATGACCAAGAGCTACAAGCCATCTTAGGCCTCACTCCCGGCTCCGTCTCCCCCCTGGGGCTCATCAACGACATCTCTCACCAGGTGACATATCTTATCGACCGACAACTGACAACCTACAACTCACTCCTCGTCCATCCCAACGACAACACCGCTACTTTAGAAATCTCCTGGCCGGACTTTGAAAAATTCCTCTCCCGCACCGGCCACCCACCATCCCAGGTAAACATCTAGACATCGAGATGTTCCGGTTTATCCCCCAGTCTCGGTGAACCACCTGCAGATTCTGGCCAAACCATCGAAGCCTTGAGCTCCAACATTCCCGGGTGGATCCGCTTGGAATCGAACCAAGTTTAGGTCTTTATAAGAGACCTGTCCTGCCAATGAACGACGGATCCATTTTCGTCGTAAGAGACCTGTCCTGCCAATGAACGACGGGCCCTATTCTACTGCCAGGTCGGCAAGCTCAGAAAAAATCTGAATATTTGCCATTACCCGCTCCTTAATTTTAACATTTGACAGCTGTATTCTACATGTTCCATGGCCAAAGCTTTTATAATCCAAGTCTGATCTCTTACTCAACTTAATGTATGGCTTTGCAAATTGGGGCTTGTTAACACCCAAGGTTCTTCTCCAAAAGTCTGTTTCCTTCTCGACGTCCATGTCACTATAAAAGTGAGTATAAATTCTCATTTTTTCACTTTTCCTATTCACCCCAAAACACTTCTCAAGCCACAACAAACAAAATTTCATAACCTCGGGATCTGTATTGCTTACACTAACCGAGCTTCCCCCTTTTTGCCCTTCCCCCCAGTACAAACCCGTTCCCATCATAGCCAAATCCCTTTTATTTATTCTTCCAACATAACTTTTCTGCATAGTGTATATTTTTTTCAGTTTTTCTTCCCGCTTCGCCTTCATTACTTCTCTAAATTTTTCTATCCACAAATCTCTCCTTCCATAAAGTTTTTTCTTCTGTTCATCAGTGAGTTGATAATTTTTAAGCCAATAATTCAAAGTTCCTTTGCCCGCCGGAATTATTCTCTTAATCTGAGAGTAACTCATTCCCCGTAGTCTTAATTCAATTGCCCTTCCTCTATCTTTCGTCCTATACATTGAACACCAGTTTACAGTTCTAGTGAACTGAGATCAAGTGTCCGAGTTATATATCAAACAACATGCCCAGTCTTCCAATTATACCCATCGCCATTTACTCTTGACACCCACGTCCTGACTATAGTTTCGCCCGGGCCCCAATCTCACTCTCTACCAATCGTATGTCCTTGCCGAATTTCAGGCGGGACAGCTGTTTAATTGCTTCTGCCAGCTTGGGGTTATACAACCCCTGCTCCGCCGCCAGGTCTTTCGTCACATCCATGGTAAAGGCCGGCAGCGGCTCATTTTTATAAATCGTCTTCACAAACATATTAAATCTCTCAATATTTAATAAATCCGCCTCGTTAAACGTTGGTGAAAACTCATGTTGCAGAAAATTGGCATCGGCCGTCCCCACCCGGTAGGCCATCAGAGTTCCCACGTTGCCAAACACCGCGTTCTTTACCTCGTCTTCCATCTGCGAGGTAAACTGGTTGGCCACAGTTAAGTTCAATTTGTATTTTCTGGCCTCGGACAAAATAGTGGCAAAGTCCGGTGTGGCAAAGTTCTGAAACTCATCCACATACATGTAAAACGGCCGCCGCTCAGCCTCCGGTACGTCCGCCCGGCTCATGGCCGCGGCCACCAGCCGGGGTACTAAGACCAACCCCAAAAAGTTCGAGTTTTCCTCGCCCAATTTTCCCTTGGATAAATTGATAATCAAAATCTTGCCCGTATCCATTACATCCCGGAAATTAAACGCCGATTGCGGTTGGCCGATGATGTTTCGGATAGTCTTGTTGGTAATGAACCGCCCGAATTTAGATACGATGTAGTCCAAAACTTCCGATTTATGAAACTCGCTGGTCTGCGCAATCTGGTCCGTCCAGTACCGCCGGACCAGCGGGTCTTTCACCCGCGGCAGCATCTCCTGCACAAATTCCGGCCGCTGCAG
>Ga0209542_10017379_pt1 | contig 11789 bp, 8 predicted proteins | sample RifCSPhighO2_01_FD_184028 | JGI IMG/M metagenome (GOLD analysis project Ga0209542, IMG submission 184028) | Soil microbial communities from Rifle, Colorado - Rifle CSP2_plank highO2_0.1 (SPAdes) (version 2) | ecosystem: Environmental > Terrestrial > Deep subsurface > Rock core/Sediment ...
CAAAAAAAGCGAACTATTTGGTCCTAACCTATCTATGAGAGCATTTAGCCAGGGACACGCAAGACATGCTAAATTTGTAATAAGATCAAAGGATGAATTGGTTATATCTTTAGGCTCAAAAAATGAATTTTTTGGAGACCCGGCCCACAGATGGGACATAGAGCTTCCGGAATATATTGACTTTGCTGGAATTATGGCAATTACTTATTATATCGTTGGCAAAATTCAGAATTCAAAGCCACAGTATTATAAAGAAAATATTGAAAACTACGTTAGTGATTACGGTCCGAAAGCTTATGGTGAAGGGACAAAGTCTTTTGACCTCATCGTCCCCGGATCTACCGCATAACAAAAATGTTCTTAATTATTTTTGACCTGAAGAGTTTTTCACCCAAAGAGCTATAGGGGGATTGGATTTTTCATCCATTTGATAAGGTCTATTTGAGGAACAACTCTAACTTCAGGCTTTGATAAGGCATAGTTAAGGAAATTATTGAGCGCAGTCTGGCGCATCTGAACCTTTGCGATTGTGTCCGGATTCGTCTGCCATGAAGGAATACCCCATTCCTGGCTATGGAGACACAAATGGAATGGAGCCCTATTTCCCTGGAGGTGAAGATCCAGATTGTATTTGAGCATCTCCTCGATCTTATTTGCCTGGGTTTGAGAATCATCATCCCGGAATGCCCAGAACCAGTCTTTGTCGCAATATAGAATTGTGCCTGTCCCAATGCTTGGCGGAAGCCACATATGATTCTGGGGAATTTCCCAAAGTCCCGGCGTATCAGGAATTGGATTTACTCCGGCAATAGGATTTGCATAAGGAATTCCATGATCCAATGTTCCTGCCCAATGCTGGTCAGTACCATCTACACTTTGCGACTGATGACCTGTAGAAGAGCTGGCATGATAGGTAAATCCGAGAGTTTGAAGAACTGGGAAAAGAGCATCATTATACCCGTCATGCGGAGTTCGGTACCCTACGATTTCTGAAGCTGGAATCCCAACACCCAAACGGGGAGTCATTCCTCCGCCTGGTGACTGCACTAGCACGCCATCTCCTTCTAAATTCCTGGCAAGGTAATCATTGGTTTTGACAATACTTGTCATCCAACCATCAGAAGTTAGGCCGGAATCTGCGTCGTGATAACCGTGGTTTCCGATTTCATGTCCTGAAGTATACGCATTTCTGAGAGCATCGCGGATCTCTATACCATATCCTTCCAACTCTCCCATTGCATAAAATGTTCCCTTGGCAGGAGTACCATCATATGTTGCAGAACTCCCCGCGCCAACAGGATTTGTCTTGCCTGCATAAAGAGTATTTACAAACCAATCTACTCCTTCCGGCATCCAGTTGTCATCTGACCCAAATAAGACAAATTGAGGGACATTCGCAGGAAGAAGGCCTGCCGGCGGAACTCTAGCGGGAACAAGCTCTATGCTTTTGGATACAACGTCATGATGCTCCCAATACACTGTTCCTCCCATTTCCGAACGATTGAAGGGCTTAATCCTGAAGTGATACAAATTTCCAGCCTGAAGTCCGCTAACTGTATATGCTGTAACTTTTCCAATATCCAGATCATTTATAATTGGATTAGTAAAGTTTGCGTTTGTTGCAACATCAAGTTTATAACTGTCTACGAATGTTCCATGAAAATCAGGATCTGACCAGGAAAGATCAACGCTTGTTGAATCGCTTGCGGTTATTTGCAAATTTATATCTCTCGTACTGAATTTAAGATCTTGAAGATTATTACCATTTGAGTCTCCAATTTTCGCGGAGAAAAGCCACGCTCCTCCCGGGCGAGTTCCCTGATTGGTTTTAGCAATAAGAGTATTCCAGCCTTTCTTTAAAGATAAAGGAATATCATATGCGTCCACAACAATAGGCGGTTCGCTTCCTACAACGTAAGTACTATATCTTGATTGCGATGTATTCAGAATATTTTTCCCATTAAGCCAAACTGTTGCAGCATCATTCATGCTCCATTTCAAATGCGCGAGATTGTCAATTGTATGATCCGCAATCGAATATATAGAAACTGCTGCATAGCCTATTCTTTCAGACTCATTGGTAACAAATCCTCCGTCATATACTGATCCTGAAAATGGATTAGGAGCAATAATATCGCCGATTCGAACTATACTTTGGACAAGGTTGTCGGAAAATTTCCATGTCTCTGCATCAACCGCATCGCCTTTCTTAGGAACAATTGTTGATGCGATATCTCCGCTTTCACTTGCTGAAATATGTGTTGTACTCATTGCTCCCGGATAAGAGCCTAGGGTAAGCCAATGGCGGGGTGTTGGAAAATCATTCTGATGTTCATTATTCCAAACCTCCCTTGCAAAAAGCCATGTCCCAAAATCAAACGAGTTGCATGCTCCCATATGCGAGTGAACATTGAGCGGATTATCCCCTCCTGTTACCCTGGCAAGAGGAGTCCCTTTTGTTACAAATTCACCTGCTGGCGGAACCATAGAACCTCCCCTTACATGCGTCCAAACCCAGCAAGCCTGATTTTGGTCGAATTGATTTGTATCCGTTCTCATTAGCCAGATCATACCCTCTGAGGCAGGCTCTGGATCGAGATTCGCAAACACATATCCATTTGTTGTGGCGCGGATGAATTCATCTGCAACTGCGCCAACATCAAGCCCTGAATGGGCAACCGGAGCGCTTCTTTCAAGCCATGTCTGCATGAATGCTCCGCCATAGAAAGGGCTATCAAAAGGATATGTGTATGAATTTAGGTCCGGAAACATAGAAGCTGCCGCATCGTTTACTGCAAATCCAACATCTTTTCCTGCCGTTAAAGGAAAGTTTCCCTGAAATCCTACAAGTTCAAAACCATTGTCGTCTGCTTCTTTCCATGCATAGCCGTAGACTCGCAATCCGTTTACAGAAACAGGAACTCCCGCGTGAGCAACATGAAGAGTATGAGTTTCTATTACAGCGCCATCTGTCACCTGTATAGTTGCTTCTACTTCCTGCATTGGAGTAAGAACATTATAAGAAAGAAGCGTAAGAGTACGAGTTGTTCCGTTGCCCAATGTATGATTGTAACTCTCACCAACCGCTAAATCTACTTTCGTAGGCCATCCCTGCGGGAATGCTCCTTGAGGAATGACAGATGAAGAAACAGTAGAAAAAACTAATGGCGCGCTTGGCGCGGTTGCTTCATTTCCAGCCTCGTCTCTGCTTTTTACCTGAAAATAATAATCCGTTTGAGAGTTCAAGCCGCTTACAAAAACCGCATGTGAAGTAACTAAATTGGCATCCACTGCTGTTTGACTCCCTAATGCCTGAGTTGTCCCGTACAGCACTTGGGAGCTTGCAGGCTCATTGGTTTTCCATTCAATAACTGCGGAGGTAATTGACGGAAACGAATTAGTGTCTGAAATTACAGGAGCCTCCTGGTCAGAAGAGGTAACCGCTATGTTAAAAGAAATAATAGTGTCGCTTAAATTTGCATTTTCCGCAATATCCTGACATCTAAGATAGTACGTATATGATACGCCATTCTCAAGACCAGTTATGGTTTGCGAATGAGAGGTTCCGCCTGTAGTAGTAAAAGTATTGGCAATCAAAGAATAACTAACTCCCGCTGTTGTCCCAAATTTACACGTCGCATTTTCATTGGTTACGACTCCTAATGTTGTCTGGGTTGTGCCTGCAGGAAGAGTTCCTGTTGGCTGGCCGTTTGACACAACAGGGGCAGCCGTATCCGCCCCTCCGGTTCCCAGTGTGTATTCGACATGAAGTTTTGCAGCAAGAATAGAGCTTTGTTCAAATCCGGCCCAACCATGATACTGACCCGCAGTCACCCCTGCTCCATTTTCCAAAAGTACAATGCCTGAAATACCATTATGTTGATTTACCAACTCCTGGATTCCCTGGGTAAGCGCCGGAGTTCTGATCCATGATCCCGGAGTTTGTTTTGGCCAAGTCCAGGAAAGTTCAAAAACCGTACGATTTATCCAACGGCCATAAGGACTTGATGCAAGAGAAAATGTCGCGGGATTTTGCGAATTTTCAAAAGAAAGCGTTGTCGGAATCTGGTATCCCCATCCTGCCTGATTCAAATCCGCATAAGCATTTATAATCGTTGCGCCTGAGGGAATGTTTAAGTTGGTCCATCGAAACCCTCCGACAACTGCAACCCCTGCCGCATTTCCCGGATTCCCGGCATAAACTCCGTTACCTCCATCAGTATGGGAATATCCCGGCCAGCTGTCCGGATCATGGTACGCATCGTCACTTCCTGATGAAACTTGGGAATTTATAACAATAGGGCCTGGAGGGGCGATACTGAAAGAAATTGTAAAATCATTGATATTTGTATTTTCAAGCGTATCCTGACAACGAACATAATAAAAATAACTTGTGTCATCTGTAAGTCCTGTAACTGTTGCTGAATGGGAAGTTGTAGCAGTTGCTGTAAATGTATTTGCGATGCTTGAATAAGCCACATCTGCAACTGTTCCGTATTTACATGCTGCGTTTTCATTTGTTGTTAAACTAAGGGTTGTCTGAGTTGTTCCTGAAGGAAGAGTTCCTGAAGGAATGCCATTGGATCTGACAGGGGAAGTGGTATCTGGAAGAACACTGAATGAAATTAGATAATCATTAGTATTTGCATTACCCGCTATGTCTTTGCATCTTAGGTAAAACGTATATGTTGTGTTATCCGTAAGCCCTGTGATTGAGGAAGAATGGGTTGTGGCGCCAGTTGTAGAAAAAGTGTTTGGCATTGCCTCATATGATGTCTCTGTAACTTGGGAATAACGGCAGGTCGCGTTCTCATTCGTTGTTACACTAAGCGTTGTTTGAGTTGTACCTGAAGGAAGATCATTCGCCGGCTGACCATTTGAACGTACAGGTGAAGTAGTATCAGGAACATCAACTGTAAACGTAATAAGGTAATCATTTGTATTCACGTTACCTGCAGTATCCTGACATCTTATATAGAATGTATTACTCGAACCGTCTGTAAGTCCTGTAACTGTTGCTGATTGGGAGGTTGTACCTGTTGTTGTAAATGTATTTGCGATACCTGAGTAAACTGTATCTGCAACTGTTCCGTATTTACATGCTGCGTTTTCATTTGTTGTTAAACTAAGGGTTGTCTGAGTTGTTCCTGAAGGAAGAGTTCCTGAAGGAATGCCATTGGATCTGACAGGGGAAGTGGTATCGGCATCTGATGTATATTCAATATGCAATTTTGCCGCCAAAAGGGAACTTCCATTATAACTCTCCCAGTTGTGGTATTGTCCGGCTGGTACACCGGAACCATTTTCAAGAACCACTATTGAATTGATTGCGCCATAGCTATCAACAAGTTCCTGAATTCCGGAGACAAGAAATGGTGTCCTAATCCATGTTCCGGGAGTAGCTTTTGGCCATGTCCAATTCAAGGTAAAAATAGTTTTATTAGACCATCGGTGATATGGGGAAGAAGCTGAAGAGAAAGATGCTGGATTTACCGAACTCTCAAAAGAAAGCACTGTTGGAATCTGGTATCCCCATCCTTTTTGATTAAAGTCAATATATGCATTTGTGATTGTTGAACCGGCTGGAATGTTTAAACCAGTCCATCGGAATCCTCCGACAGTAGCAAGACCAGCTCCTCCGGGATTGCCCGCGTACACCCCGTTTCCCGCGTCGGTATGAGAATACCCCGGCCAACCGTCCGGATCATGGTAGGCGTCGTCGGCAGACGATGAGACTTGTTTATCGATAATAGTTGGGGTTTGGGCTTGCGCAAAACTTGCAGAAAATAGAGTTAAGATTAAAAAAAACAACAATATTAGACTTCGAGCAAACATAAATTTTATAGAAAAAAAGATTGGGGCAGGTAAAAATTCCGATAGCTCATAACCTTTTAGTTGTTATTCTACACTTGTAGGCGATATGGTAGCATTATAAAAGACTCAATAAGCTTTGTCAAATAAGGAATAGTTTTCATTCTAATTCTTTTTCTTTTTCAGCTTGATGTTTGTTTTTAGACGATTCTGGCGTGCTGTGTTTTGCTCATCCTGAAGCTTAATCCTAGCTGTAGTTCTTTTATCAATTCCCTCCTGACATGTTTTATTGGAGCATTTATAAGAAGATATAACAATTTTTGAGAAATTGTCCTTTGTTTCGGACTTTTTGACAAGTATGAGCCGGCTTCCACACTGACTGCATGAATATCTGGATTTATTTGAAGTAATTGGTATCAACTTGACTGCTATTATACCACAATTTTTTGTATAATGAAAATGTGATTATTGTTGTTAAAGAAGCAAAAAATCTTAAGGAGAAGCTTTTCGGGCTTATCGGCGAAAAAAATCCCTATTCTCTTATGCTAAAGACCCGTTTTGGAATACATACCTTTGGATTAAGATTCCCAATAGACGTCCTCATTCTTAATAATAATGATAAAGTGATTAACATTAGAAAATCTTTAAAGCCAAATAATATTTTTATATGGAATCCAATATGCTCCAAAGTTCTGGAGCTTGAAGAGGGATATGTGGACAAAAATAAAATAAAACTAAATGACCAAATTTCCCTTAAATTTATTTAAAAGCTGTATAATATTAATAAGCTATGTTTAAAAATATTCATGAAGACTACCTGAGAAGCATTGTTTTTGGATTTCAGGACTCACTTGTATCAACAACAGGAGTTATTGCTGGGGTTGCGGCAGGAACAAGTGACAAACACTTGGTAATTTTGGCAAGCCTGGTCACCATAACAGTTGAGTCGCTATCTATGGGCGCTGGACAATACATGAGTGAAAAATCAGTTCATCAAATGGACAAAACAGGAAAACATACTGACAATTTGTATGTTGGGGGATTGTTAATGGCTTTATCTTATTTTCTTGGAGGACTGGTTCCTGTTATCCCAATATTTCTTCTTGAACTTCCGCTCTCGGCAACAGTTAGTGTAGTTTCTGCGCTAACCGGTCTTTTTGTACTAGGATTTATAAAAGCAAAGCTTGTAAAAGTCAATCCTTTAAAAAGCGCATTGGAAATATTCGTATTGGGAGGCTTAGCAACTGCAATCGGACTTATTGTTGGAAAATTTTTCAAAGTTATTTAGAAAGCCTTCATTTATTAATCCTATATTAAAAGTCCCTCTTGACAACATATTTATAAGTATGCATTAATTTATATATGGCAAAGAAATCCAGAAAAGTTACAAAATCTGCTTTCAGTAAATACGAATTACCTGAAGTATTTGCTTTTTTTATTATAGTTGTAATAATAATAATTTTATATGCGGTCATCGCACAAATTGTCACCACAAGACCTCTTTAAGTAAATTTGACTAAAATTTTCTTCTTGACATAAGTTTTATTTTACTTTAGTATATCCCTTGGAGGGGGATATGGCTTACAGACCAAAAGACACACACGAACGAATAACTCATCGCCTCAAAATAACAAGAGGACATATTGATAAGATCATAGAGATGATGGAGGATGATATTTATTGCATTGATGTAATGCATCAAATGCAAGCAGCTGAAAGCGGATTAAAAGAAACAGGCAATCTTGTCTTGGAAAATCATCTTAAATCATGCGTTGCAAATGCAATAAGTCGCGGCAAAGCGGATGAATCGATCGCAGAAATAATGCAAGTATTTAAGAAAAAATCTTAAGGATAGGGAGGTGAAGTATGAATAAAGAACTTTTGTATGGAATAATCGGACTTGTAATTGGTGTCTTTTTAACAGTTTTTGTAGCTTCAAATGCAGTTAACAATAATATGAGTGGGATAATGCAAATGATGCGAATTCGCCCACAAACCAATTTAACTGACAATAGGAATCTGATAACAACTAATATTGACCGTAATTTTATTGAACAGATGATACCTCATCACGAAGATGCGATCACAATGGCAGATATTGCGTTACAAAAAGCAAAGCATCCCGAGATTAAACAATTGGCTAAAGATATTAAAAGAACGCAATCTGAGGAGATTACTAAAATGAAAGGTTGGTATACAAATTGGTACGGCAAAGATGTTCCGCAGGCTGAGCAAGCTATGGGTGGTCATGGCATGGGCATGATGGGCGATGAAAGTGACATAACCAAACTCGAAACAACTGGCAATTTCGATAAAGCGTTTATTGAAGAAATGATACCTCATCACCAAATGGCAGTTGTGATGGCAACAATGCTAAAAAATGGAACAAATCGTCCTGAAATGGAAAAGCTTGCTGATAACATAATTTCAGCCCAGTCAAAAGAAATTAATCAGATGAGACAGTGGTATAAAGATTGGGAATTCTAGATCCGAATATGGACAATGTTTTCGTTGCTGTCTTTAGCTTGGCTGGAATTGCATTTACTTATTGGTTTTTCTTGATGAAAAAAGAAGAGGTGATTTCTGTGTCAGATTCAGTTGATATTATAGTTGAAGGCGGATATTCACCAAACACGATTTCTATTCCGAAAGGAAAGACAACAAAAATAAGTTTTTTCCGAAAAGACCCTTCTAGTTGCTTGGAAGAGGTTGTTTTAAGTGATTTTAAAATTAAAAAATTTTTGCCATTAAACAAAAAAGTTACGATCGAAGTAACTCCACAAAAAACTGGTGAATTTCGATTCGAATGCGGAATGAACATGTTCCATGGAAAAATAATTGTCGAAGATCCTGAACAAAGTCGAAGGATAAATTAATATGACAGAAGTTAAAAAAACATTTCCAATTAAAGGAATGCATTGTGCCTCTTGCGTGAGAGTCACTGAGCGGGTATTGAAAAAAATTCCTGGTGTTAAAGACGCAGTAGTGAATTTAGCAACTGCAAAAGCAACTGTAACTTATGATGCTGATAATTGCACTCCTCAGCAACTTGCAGCTTCAATAGCAAAAACCGGATATACCTTAGAACTCGAAGAAAAAAGTGAAGAAATGCAAAAAAAAGAAAAACAGAAAGAACTGACAAAACTTAGGACAAAAGTAATTGTTAGTTTAGCTGGTGGAGCACTAATTTTATGGGGGAGTTTTCCAGGTTTGATGAATACTGCTCCTGAAATTCTAAAAAACTTTTTTGTACAGTTACTCCTCGCAACACCTATTCAGTTTTGGGCTGGATCAGAGTTTTACCGGGCAACAATTCCAGCTCTTAAGCATAGGACTGCCAATATGGATACTTTGGTAGCTCTTGGTACAACTGTTGCATATATTTATTCTGTGTTTGTCACCTTTTTCCCTCATGTTGTCGCAAATTTAGGTATTGATCATATGCCGTATTTTGATGTGGCGGCTATTGTTATTGGCCTTATTCTCTTAGGTCGATATTTTGAGGCAAAAGCGAAAGCCGGAACATCACAGGCAATTAAGAAACTCATAGGACTTCAAGCAAAAACAGCAAGAGTTGTCCGAGGTAATAAGGAAATTGATATTCCTATTGATCAAGTTGTACTTAACGACATTATTCGTGTCAGGCCCGGAGAAAAAATACCGGTTGATGGATTGATAGTTGAGGGCGAATCGTCAATTGATGAATCTATGATAACCGGAGAAAGTATTCCAGTTGATAAAGCAAAGGGAGATACGGTTGTTGGCGCAACAATGAATAAATCTGGAACATTTACCTATAAAGCAACAAAAATTGGTTCAGATACGATGCTTGCGCAAATTATAAAGCTTGTTGAAGAAGCCCAAGGAAGCAAAGCGCCAATTCAACGACTTGCTGACTTAGTGTCTTCATACTTTGTCCCAATTGTTATTATGCTTGCCTTTTTAACCTTTGGTGTATGGTATATATTTGGCGGGCAATCAGCGTTTCTCTTTGCGCTTCTTAACACTGTTGCTGTTCTTATTATTGCTTGTCCTTGCGCAATGGGACTCGCAACTCCTACGGCGATTATGGTGGGCACTGGGAAGGGAGCAGAACACGGCATATTAATAAAAGACGCGGAAAGTCTCGAGATCGCTAACAAGGTCAAAACTGTTGTTTTCGATAAAACAGGAACACTTACCAAAGGGAAGCCGGAAGTGATAGATGTTATTCCGGCATCTGTCATCCTGAGCAAGCGAAACGCGTCGAAGGATCTCGATCGGATTCTTCGTTTCGCTCAGAATGACATACTACGGTTGGCTGCATCCATAGAAAAAGGATCAGAACACTCTTTAGCTGAAGCGATCGTAAAGTATGCTGATGAGCAAAAGGTAAAGCTAGATTCTGTTTCAAAATTCAAAGCAATCGCAGGACATGGAGTTGAAGGAATAATTAATAAGAAAAAAGTTTCGTTCGGCAATCGAAGGTTAATGGAAAAAGAAAAAGTAGATTTTAGCTTTGCAAGGGGACGCCTTGCAAAGCTAGAAGGCGAAGGCAAAACTGTTATGATGCTTGCTACCTCCCGTCATTCTGAGCGAAGCGAAGAATCTCAACTCATCGGACTTATCGCTGTTGCTGATACGGTTAAAGAAACAGCAAAGGAAGGAGTTATGGCACTGCAAAGAAAGGGAATAGAGGTAATAATGATAACTGGAGACAATCAAAGAACAGCTCAGGCGATTGCTAAAAAACTTGGGATTGATCGAGTCTTGTCTGAAGTATTGCCCGACCAGAAAGAGGAAGAAGTGAGAAAACTCCAGGCGGAAGGCAAAAAGGTTGCTATGGTAGGCGATGGAATAAACGATGCTCCAGCATTAGCAGCTGCAGATATTGGAATTGCGATGGGAACAGGAACTGATGTTGCGATTGAAGCGGCAAACATTACCCTCATAAATAAAAATTTACAATCTGTTGCTTCAGCTATTGAACTCTCAAAGAAAACTATGAGGACTATTAAGCTAAATCTTTTCTGGGCATTCGGATATAACATTATTTTAATTCCTGTTGCAATGGGTGTTCTCTATCCATTTTTTGGAATTTTGCTAAACCCGATTTTTGCCTCGTTCGCAATGGCGGCAAGCTCGATATCAGTTGTTTCCAACTCACTACTTTTAAAGAAAGTTAAAATATGAAACTACCTATTAAATTTATCCTTTCTAAAAAACCAAAACAGTATTTAAAACAAGGAATAAGTCATTGTGGGGTATATTCAGTAAAAGCAATATTAAGTGCCTATGGTAAAGATGATAAAGGGCATCCCAAAGAATACCAGACTAATTGGATTGGGAAAAATTTATTCAGTCTTGCAACAGGAAAAGATTACTACGATAAAATAATGGCTTCATATGGAATAGTAAGTAAAACGCAATCAGCTGAAAATTTATCTAATGAAGAAAAAGTTGAATTGCTTAAAAAACTACTTTCAAAAGATACTCCCGTAATGATAAGGATAGGAAACGGCTATTTAGGACGCAGTTATAATCCAATAGTAGGTAAGCTTGCTCCACACTGGATTACGCTTTGGGGCTTTGATGATCAAAAGCAAATATTTTATGTTTACGATTCGGCTTTAGCAATAAAGTATTGGAATAAAACTCTCCCTATCGGTAACACTACTAGAATGTATCAAGAGATACTAAGAGACTGGAAATTTGGTAGATTACAGCCATGGTGTTGGAATACTTCCTATAGAAACAATTTGTACGTGGAGATAAAATTATGAGCGATCTGATTTTTCAATTTCATACCTCTGAAGAATTGCGCTATTTTTCGAGTCTTGGACATTGGATTGCAGGATATATATTTTTGGGGGTTGCTTTTGTTGCATTTCTTCAGGCAATTGATTTTCTCAAAACAAAAAGGTATCTATGGCCAGCAATTGTTGTTATTGGTGGGTTATTTTCTATTCCTTATTACCTCTTTCATCATGGAATAGGTG
>Ga0209542_10017380_pt1 | contig 11789 bp, 8 predicted proteins | sample RifCSPhighO2_01_FD_184028 | JGI IMG/M metagenome (GOLD analysis project Ga0209542, IMG submission 184028) | Soil microbial communities from Rifle, Colorado - Rifle CSP2_plank highO2_0.1 (SPAdes) (version 2) | ecosystem: Environmental > Terrestrial > Deep subsurface > Rock core/Sediment ...
TTTTCTTCGCTGGTCCATACTATTTGCGCGAAGGTTCACATATGCACTAATGCTAATTGTAAGCAACACTCCAATAACAAGTAGTACAACAAGAATTTCAAGGTACGTAAACCCGTATTCATTTCTTCTTCTCATCCTGTAATACATATTAACAATCCTCACAGCCCGTTACAAGAGATGTTGGGAGGTGATAATGTGACCTATTTGATCCAGAACATGCTCATAGTTAAGATTGAAAGCTATCATGTTACGGCGAAGTTGCAATATGGTATGAAGGGCCTTGGTATATTCCTCCTGATTGGAGCCCTCCAGCATGGCTACTCTTAGATCATGTATGATCGAGTCAATTATCAATGCGCTTTTATCCTTGGAGATCTTTGACGTCATACTCATCCACTCAGGGAGCGTGAGGCCAGTATAATGGTATGCAGTGGACTTTCGGGGTAGTACTTTTCTTGCTTTGTCGTATACAATATGCGCTCGTGATCGAATAGTCGGCAACACTCCAGATTCCTCCTGAACAACTAAAACAAATTGCACATGCGAGCTTTCCTCCTCAAGGGTCTTTAGGAGACTATTCTGAATCACTACCGATGCACTGTCAAAACCATAAATTACCACAAGATACGTCTGATACGTATATGTACTTGTACTCGCAAGGACTTCACGAATAGGCTCAATAGTGAGCTTCTTTTCCTGCTTGATAATGTAGACACAACTTGGATGAAGTTTATAGGATTGCTTTAAGTCATCAATATACCTTTGCACTGCCTCTTCATTTGATGTCACAAAAATCACTGGGAGCATATGTTGAATTTTAACAGAGCATTCTCTATAGTGAACATATGACATTACCTACACGTCAATTTCTTGACATTCTTGTTTCAGACAAGATCATCACACAGGATCAGGCGCAGAAGTACGAAGTGGATGCCTTGCAAAAGAACCTGCCCATTGATGAATACCTCATAGAAAATTCAGATTTGAAATCTGAGGATATTCTCAAAACAAAAGCGCAGGTACTGAATGTCCCATGGGTTACAGGTAGCTCTATGCCTATTGCTCCTCAAGCCCTCGCCCTTGTCCCTGAATCAATCGCACGACAGTATATACTTATTCCCTTTGAACTTAATGAGAAGGAAAACACCTTAAAGCTCGCAATGGCAGACCCTTTCGATGTTCAAACGATTGGCTTTTTGCAGAAAAAAACTGGTAAACGTATTGTCCCTGTTTTAAGTCTAAAGGAGGATGTACAAAAGACTATTGACGTTGTATACACCCAAAACCTGTCTCCAAATATCACAGAGGCTTTAAAAGAATTTGAGCCTCAGGTACGCACAGTACAGGCAGAAAATTTGGGTCAGTTTATTAAAGAAGCACCCATTGCGAAAATTGTAAAGACGATCCTTGAGTATGCAATTAAAGGACGAGCATCAGATGTACATATTGAGCCTCAGGAAACACGCACAAGAGTCCGGTACCGGATTGACGGTATGCTGCAGGAAAAACTTGCCTTGCCAAAATCAATTCAGGATTCACTTGTATCTCGCATAAAAATTTTATCAGGACTGAAGATTGATGAGAAGCGTGCCCCACAGGACGGAAGATTCAATTTCAAAATAGGCGATGAGGAAGTGGATTTGCGTGTTTCAACGCTCCCTACTGTGAATGGTGAAAAAGTAGTTATGCGTTTACTCAAAAAGTCAGGAGGTATCCCAACCTTGCCTGATTTAGGCTTACATGGTCCTCAGCTTAAGACTTTGGAGGAAGCTATTTTGAGACCATACGGTATTGTTCTTGTAACAGGACCAACGGGCTCTGGTAAATCTACAACGCTGTATGCATTGTTGAACATTATTAACAAACCCACTGTGAATATTGTGACTATTGAGGACCCCGTTGAATATCAAATAAAAGGAGTCAATCAGGTGCAAATTAATCCTCAAGCAGGCCTTACATTTGCTACTGGACTGCGCTCGTTCTTGCGGCAAGATCCCAACATTATTCTTGTTGGAGAGATCCGTGACTCCGAGACAACAGGCCTAGCCCTCCAGGCAGCACTAACAGGCCACTTGGTTTTCTCTACCCTGCATACGAATGATGCTGCTACAGCCATCCCGCGTCTAATTGATCTTGGAGGCGAGCCCTTTTTGATTTCATCAGTACTGAATGCTGTTGTTGCACAGCGTATTGTGAGGCGAGTTGCACCTGAGGCATGTGTCCAATATACACCAGGTCCTGAGCTGCAGGAAAATATTGTTCAAGTTCTCGGAGACCTTCTTCCCGATCAGTACAAGCAAAATCCATCTTCAATAAAGCTCTATAAGGTTCGTGACTCCTCTGGCCCTGATGCCGGCTACCATGGACGTATTGGTATTTATGAAGCTATCAGAATTACACGCTCTATTGAGAATCTTCTTGTTAAAAACTCAACTGCGCAGGCAATACAAGACCAGGCCATTCAGGAAGGACTTATTACTATGCTGCAGGATGGATATTTAAAGGCGTTGGATGGCATCACAACAATAGAAGAGGTTTTGAGGGTTGCGCATACGTAGGATAGAGGAATAGAAGTATAGATGGATAGGGCCGCAGAAGTATGGAGGAATTGAGAGCATAATAGTTTGAGAGTTATATTGATCTCCAGTTCACCCAGTTCATCTAGTTCACCTAGTTATAACTAGTTCCAACTAATTTATGGAAACAGTAAAACTTGAAGATCTATTTCAGATTGCGATTGAAAAAAACGCATCTGATATTCATATTCTGCCAGGGTATAACCCGTCTGTGCGTATTAACGGAGAACTCTACCCATTACGAACATATCCTGTTATTGACCGTGACCTGAGCCAGAAAATTCTTCTTCCCATTCTTACTGATGAGCAAAAGGGGAATTTTATGGCAAATAAGGAAATTGATTTCGGCTATCAGTATGGTGATGTGCGCTTCAGAATTAATATGTACCACATCAAGGGAGCTGTTGCAGCAGCATTCAGGCTCATTACTTCAAATATTCGCAGCATCGATGCGCTAGGTTTGCCGGAAATCATGCATTCATTTACCACTATGAGACAAGGATTTGTTCTTATCACAGGTCCGACGGGCGAGGGTAAATCAACGTCACTTGCCGCTATCCTGCAGGAGATCAACCTTAACCAGTCACGTCATATTCTTACGATAGAGGATCCTATTGAATATGTATATCCTCAAGGAAAGTCAATTATTTCCCAACGAGAGCTCGGACAGGATACGCATGGTTGGAGTATTGCATTAAAATCAGCGCTCCGGGAGGATCCGGATGTTGTATTGGTAGGTGAGATGCGTGACTATGAAACAATTCAGGCAGCGATGACAATTGCAGAGACAGGTCATCTTGTCTTTTCGACTTTGCATACTAACTCTGTACCACAGACTATAGATCGTATTGTTGATGTCTTCCCTCCACAGCAGCAAAATCAGGTACGTATTCAGCTTGCTTCTACGCTGCGCGCAGTAATTTCTCAGAGGCTTGTCCCCAATGTTGATAACAGTGGCCGCATTCCTGGGTGTGAGATTTTGATAAGTAATGCAGCTGTTGCTTCAACAATCCGCGAGGGTAAAACACATATGATTGATAATATTTTGGAAACCTCATCTGAGCAGGGAATGGTTACTTTTGAGCGGTATCTTAGTACTATGTATGCTCAGGGGAAAATTACTAAGGAGGTTGCCCTAAACTACGCTATAAGACCAGAGCAGATCAAGAAATATATTTCGTAATGTATGGAATTTTCATATAAAGCTATCTCCAAGGAGGGCAGAACGACAAATGGGTCTATTGAGGCAGAAAATCAGGATCGAGCGTTGTCATATCTGAAGGAAAGTGGTTATACCATTTTGTCTGTAAATGCAAAATCTGTGCCTGTTACCTCATCCTTTTCAGCTCTTTTCAGTCGTGTCAATTTTTCGCAAATCGTTGATTTTACACGTCAAATGTCTATTATGTTGAGCTCCGGTCTAACACTTATTGATGCATTTGAGATTTTTAAGCGGCAATCAGATAATGTCGCTTTTTTGAAACTTATGCAGGAAATTGATTCCGATATAAAAGCCGGGTTAAGTTTTTCTGAAGCTCTAAAAAAACACCCACACTTATTCAGTAACTTATACATCTCACTTATTAAAGCAGGTGAGGCTTCTGGAAAATTGGATGAAATTATGAAAAAACTCGCCATAAACCTTGAAAGGCAGAGAACATTTCAAAGTAAGGTAAAAGGAGCAATGATCTACCCGATTATTATTATCTGTGCAATGTCTGTTGTGATGTTTATCATGTTGACTTTTGTTCTGCCAAAGCTTCTTGACGTGTACAAGGATTTTAACGTTAAGCTCCCGATTATGACCGTCTTTCTTATAAATGTATCCACTTTTTTTAACAAATTCTGGTGGCTCATTATTCTGACTGTTATTTTTGGCATTGTTATGCTGATGAAGATTATTCATTCAAAATCGGGAAAAAGGCTTTTTGACCGTATTTCACTACATGTTCCACTTATTAATAGTATTATTCGGATATCAGCTCTTGTTGATACAACAAGAACATTGTCAATCCTTATTGGAGCAGGAGTTTCCATTCTTGAAGCCCTTGATATCATTACAGAGACAACCAATAACATTATTTACCAAGAAGCATTCAGGCGCATTAAGCATGGTATTGAGACAGGAGAATCGCTTGGCAATGCCATGGAGGCATCGCACATTTTTCCACCCATTCTGGTGCAGATGACTACGGTTGGGGAGCAAACGGGGCATTTGGATGAAACTCTTGGCCATTTAGCGAGTTACTTTGAAAGCGAATCTGAGATTGCCATTAAGTCATTAACCACTCTTATTGAGCCAACACTTCTGATAGTACTGGGACTTGGTGTGGGGTTTGTTGTTATTGCAGTCATCACGCCAATATTTAGTCTCACATCGTCGTTATAGGATAAGGTAGAGTGATAGAAGGATAGAGGGCATAGATGGATAGATGGATAGATGGATATAGGTCGTAGAAGGGTGAGAGCATGGAAATTTATATCCCACACCTAGTTCACCTAGTTGAACTAGTTATAACCAGTTCAACTAGTTATAACTAAAAATCTCCCTCTTGACAACGCCAAAAGAAATGCTCTAAGATGGTTGTATTAGTTAAAAAATTAACTCGAAAGCATATGTTGCACAGACTCAAATCCGGACAAAAAGGTTTCACGCTTGTGGAGATCCTGATCGTGGTAGCACTCATAGCTATTCTTGCTGTGATTGCTCTTGTTACTATCAACCCTGCTGAAGCACAAAAAAGAGCCCGCGATGCTCGGCGTATTAAGGAGCTTGGAACGCTTCAGGGAATTGTTGAGCAGTTCATGTCTGATAACCCGGATTATGGAGGAGTCACTGCGACAAGTAATGAGACTGCTGCTGTCCCTAACTCCTGTGCTACTGGCTGGATTAATAAGGGAGATGCTGGAGCAACAAACCCAATTGATGTGTGTGACTATGCAAACACGGTGCCGATCGACCCTTTAAACAGGTCGGGGGAGTTTGTATCATCAACGGACGGCACTATTGGTACAGGGCTACTAAGGTATCAGGTTATTATTGATGACCTTGCAAGGTACAGAATTTGCACACGTCTTGAATCCGCTGCAAACGCTCAAAAACTTGGTCAAGATGGTGTGGATAACGGTTTCTTCGAGGTCTATTCGGCAACAAGTGTCGCCGATTGCTCATAAGGAATAGTTAACGGCATTTTAAAAGCTCCCCTTCTGGGGAGCTTTTTTTTGTACAATAGCTGCCATATGATCTTGTTTCTTGTGTACTTTTTATTCTTCCTTTTCTTTCAGACGATTACTATCTATGGTGGCGATGCAGGGGATCTTGTTGCTGCGGCGTATGTGCGGGGATTTGCTCATCCACCTGGGTATCCGCTTTATTCCTTCTTCGGGTATCTTGTAACTCGCATACCCTTCAGCACTGTTGCATGGCGCGTATCGCTTCTATCGTCTATTCCCGCTGCTCTCACACTTATGAATCTGTATTTATCGCTTCACATTCTCACTCGCTCGCGAGCAGTTGCTTTGATTGCTTCATTATTTCTGGCTGCAAATTATCTCTTTTGGCTTTATGCTATTGTCCCTGAGGTTTTTTTGATGCATATGTTTCTGTCCTCATCCCTGATTCTTCTGGGGCTTATATACTATAGGGAGCCAAAAGTGTGGCATATATATATAGGCTCACTGATCCTTGGTTTAGGTTTTTCTCACCATCATATGATCGTTCTGGCTATCCCACCATTACTTTACCTATTTGCATTAAAAAGAAGGAGCGCACATATGAATGTAAAGCAGTATGCGCTAGCTGTTCTCAGCTTTGGGGCTGGTTTACTTCCATATCTATGGATTATATTTGTTGCATTTAAAATTCCTCTTATTGCGTGGTCTGATCCCAGAACAGTTTCGAAATTTTTTAAGCTTATTACTCGAGCAGATTATGGAACTTTTCAATCGGCAGTTGCGATCGGTAATCAAATTCAATCGCGATTTCTCCAATTTGGATTCATTTTTGAGAATTATCTACAGGATTTTACTGTTTTAGGGATTTTACTCTGCGTGATCGGCATGCTTGGATTATTGAGAAAGGACAGACGTTTGTTTGTCTATCTTTTTTCCTCCTGGCTCATTGCAGGGCCTTTGTACTTTTTCTACGCTTCATATTTATATACATCGGGATTTCTTATTGCTACAGCAGAAAGGTTCCTTTTGCCATCATACTATATCGCCACTATTTTTATCGGTTTAGGAATATATTACACACAACAATTTCTGAAAAAAAGCCGTACTTTATATTACATTCCGCAAGCCACAGCTATCATCCTTGCTCTTATACTATTATCTGTTAACTATCCAAAGCTTTCAATACTGAAAAACGATACCACCGCAGAGAAGTTTGGTATTGATATTGTTCGTCCTGTTGAAAAAAACAGTATTCTCCTTCTTAGTGGAGATATCGCCATATTTAATACTCAACATGCCGTATATGTCCTTGGAGTCAGGCCCGATGTGACCCCCATTCATCTTGCGAAATTCCTTGCTGGAAAGATGGACGCACAGGTGCGTAAGTATTATCCCTGGGTAGAGGTTCCCCCTTTTAGCCAAGAGCTGAGTTTCTTTCATGCTTTCATTGACATGAATTACAGTACACATCCTATATATACTACGATGCAAGTCTCCAACATCCCCACTGAATATACCCTCATCCCTCAGGGAATGCTTTTAAGGCTTTACAAAAAGACCGATGTACCACCATATACAGAGGTGATAGCAACGAGTAACAAGTTTTGGGCTTCATACCAAGAGCCCCTCTCAGGCAGTTTACAGAAATATCACAATTTAATGCTCGCGAATGTTCTTGATTATTATACAGCCGGACGCACACGTAACGCTGTGATGGCATCAATCTATGGACAGGATCTTCTTGAGTCAATCAGACAGGTAAAAAATGGTCAAAAACTTCAACCTAAAGACCAAAATCTCGCAGGCTTACTTGTACTGAATTACATTGATCTTAAGAAGTGTGCAGATGCAAAGCAAGCGTTAGATGCCTACAAACAGTTATTACCTCAGCCGGAAACGCATAAAAGATATGTTGAATTTATGCTACAACTAACCATCCAGTGTGGGGATAAGCAGGATGTCAGCGCTTGGAGGAAGAAACTCGAAGAAATTGAGAGAAAAAGCGAGATACCATTACAAAACCTATAATTACATACCCTGTAAGACTTATAGCTTTCCCCCGTGCAAAACTTTCTGAAGCAAACATAAATTCAATAAGATGCTTCCCGGGGGGGACAATCACTGCCCGTTGATTGATATTTGCCGGCAGAATAAGTGCCATTTTACCATCTATCGTAACTCTCCAGCCTGGGTAAAAACTATCTGCCAAAACAAATATCCCTCGCGTATCAGAGTAAACACGAAATGCTAATTTTTCGTTCTCAAGGAGGATAGGCTTAATGCTCTGTGTTCCTGGGGCTTTGAACTGGACTTGCGGGTCATTCTCGAGAAGAACAGTGTCTTTGGGATTGAAAGATGGATCGTTTAGAGCTCGCGAAACGTCTCGATATGTTGTTACTACTTTATAGTCATAAACCAACCTGTATCGAGGCAGTGCTGACTTGTTTACATAGAGTCCTATAGGGCTCAGTTTTCTTTTTTTGTAGCTCTCGGGAGGAGTATATATCTGAACCGGGTCTGTTTTTAAAGTCCCTATTGGTGAAATAATATACTTTATGCTTTGCATGCTCAGATATTTTTCAAAGGTGCCACTTGTCGTGCTTCTTTTATCCTCAAGCTCAAGTGTGGTAAGAAGATTTTGAGACAATCGGAATCGGTTCGTAATTAAAACGTTATATACGCCAAATGATTGTAGATCATAAAGTCCATTAATATTAGGATCAAGAATATTGCGTAAATAATAGAATTCGTCCATAGATTGCCATCCACTTTTCAAAAAAACGCCATTCCATAATTTGCTACCACCAAATGAGATATATCGGTACATCCCGACCGTGTCATTTCTTATATCACGGGTAACGGGCGGAGGAGATAGCAGTTTTTCCGGCTCATCATAGATGGTATACACTTTATGAAAGTGCCATAGATCAAGCACTAATAAGATGAGAATGGCACACAGTATGATTCCTGCAGATTTTTTTGTCCTTTTATCTGCAGATAAGAAATGTTGCAGTGATTGGGCTCCGAATGCGCACAAAACACTGAGAAAGAAGACAAAAATCAGTATGTACTTAGAGGGGGCTCGGAAATATGAAAATGGAAGAAATGAGTGAAGAAGATAGAGAGGCGAGTACTTCCCCGTCATAACAAGAAGCGTAATTGTCATAAGAATGCCTGAGAAAAGAGTGAAGTTATTTTTTTTGCCGTTACGCACAAGGCCGAACACGGCAAGGAGTAATCCAGCAATCCCGATATATCCTATATTCTCCCAGTAGATATTCCCACTATTCAGGGAGAAAAGCTGCCAATTCCCAGTGCTGGGTGTACCTTGAGCAAATGGAAGGAGAAAGGTAATCATTTGACTCCACGGAAACGAGAATTGGAGCGCACCCTGAATATCAAAGCCTGCACCTCTGCTCGTGAGATGTATAAGTTCAAGGGAAGGCAATAGCTGAATAGCTGAAAGACTCACAAAAAAGACTAGGCTTATGATCGTATAACATAAATTTTTTACACTGATTTTCTTTTTTGAAAAATAATATACGCCTATTGCAAGCATAGTTAGGCCCGTCATAAATACAACCTGAAAATGGCCAGCATAAAATTGCTGGGAGAGTAGTAGTGAAAGTACAATACTGGTTATAAGCCCAGGACGTTTTATGAGACGCTCAAATGTATATAGAATAATGGGGATCATACTTGCCGTCTGGATTCGGGATATATGTGAGAGGTGAACGATAAAGTAGGCACCAAATGCGAATGCCACTGACCCAATAAGTGCAGGAAGTGGTCTAAGGTTATGAGATCTTAGGTATACAAGCATCCCAATACTCAGGAATAGAAATGCAAGAACATATTGTGTGTTTATTGCCGGTGCAAATGAAAGTAATTGAAATGTGATAATATTTGGCAAGTACAGTGCTCCGACCTCAGCCTTTGCAAATTCAGGGAACCCCATTCCAACCTTAGAATTCCAGAGAAGTAAGCTACCTTGATGAAGACTTTTTTGAAGCAGTAATCTGGATGAGTAGCCGGAATTCCACAAATCGCTCAGCCCGTAATCAGGATGAGCAAGGATACGGACATGAGGAAAGAATAATGGCAAAAAGAATAATGCCGTAACAATGAATATCGCAAGAACACAATAGAAATATGAATGATATCCCTTAGTCATTATTTGGATTTCTCGATGCTACACAGATGAGACTTAATCCCACCTTGAAATCAACTTTATTTTCAATATGCTTCATCCACAGGTGCAAAAACTTTCTGATGATAGTACGAGTACGTGAAGGGTTGCTACCGTTTGCTCGAAGTTGAACCTCAATTGGCTTCCTCATGATTTTCTCAAATATAAAATAAGGGATGACTCCAATCATGTTCCACGAACGAATCCGTTTAATGTGAAGCCCTGCCTTTTTCAATTTGGATTCAAGCTCGAACCGTGTATAGCGCCTGTAATGTCCAAGATTTCTGTCCCGAATGCCATAAAGGCTTGAGTGACCTGGCACAACAATAATAAGCCTGCCATTCTTTGATAACCTTGTTGCCATTTTCTTAAGAGCCTCAACGTCATCTTGAATGTGCTCAATAACATCAATTGCGGAAATGGTGTCGTACTTCCCGGGTATCTCCTGTATATCAAAAACCGACTTAACATAAAGATCGATACCCTTATAAAGTTTATTGCCTTCTGCGATTATATCCTCTTCCAAGTCGATCCCAACAGCCTTATATCCTCGTTTGAAGGCCCGATAAGCAAGGTCACCAACGCCACAGCCAACATCCAAATATGTTTTTCCTCTTGCCGATGCCAGCACAAGATTGTATAAGTTGTCGTTGCGAAAATCACTTTGTGAGTTCTTTAAATTCTTAACAATCCTACGAAGATATGCCGTGGATTGCTTGGGAATTTCCTCTTTCTCACACACTGCAAGTATCCATGGAAATGTTTTGAGTGCGCTCAATTTTAGAACATGCAGCCCATGCCTTTGAAGGAATCCTTGAAATCCCCAAGCTGTCCAATGGTTGATATGCTCAGGATGGTTACCGAAACGTGTAATATATTTCCCCCCCATTAAGCCTCCAAGCATAAACCACGGCTCATGAGGCACTGAGCAGAAAATGTATTTTCGAGAGACACGCATAATCTCTGCGACAGCTTTATCTGGTCTTTCAAGATGCTCCAGAACTTCATTGCACAAAACCATGTCAGCAGAATTATCAGGATAGGGAAGGTGATAAATACTACCAGAGGAAAATTCAACTCCTGGAACTTGCTGTCTTGCAATGGCTACTGCCTTTTTTGATAGATCCAGACCCCTCATCTGCGCTTTAACACCCTGTTGTATAAGATATTTCAACACAAAGCCTTCTCCACAGCCAATATCAAGAATTGAAGCAGGATGTACCTTCTCTACGGCACATCTTAATTGCTTAAGAAAGTTTTTGAGTAGTAGCCTTCTAACAGGATCGTTTGCAACATATTTATTATAATTTGTGCTTTTTTTGCTCATTTTTGTGACTGAGGTATACATTTAACTCCGAGGTAATACCTGTTAAAAAAAATTGAACGCCTATAATGATAAGAAGCATAGCAAAAAGAAGAAGTGGCCTGCGCTGCAGAGCTTCGCCGTACACGTACCACTCATAGGTTAGATATGTCGCAATAAGAGCACCGCATGTGAAAATAACTGCCCCAAGAGCTCCAAAGAAATGAAAGGGTTTTTGCGAGTAGCGCATGATAAAGAACTGCGTCAGTGTATCGATAACTCCATAGAACATACGCAGAGCACCATATTTTGATTTTCCACTGTGTCGCGACCGATGTTGAACTTTCACTTCTGTTACCTTAAATCCAAGTTGCTCTGCCATATAAGGGATAAAGCGGTAGTTGTCTCCATAAAAGGTAAATTCATCAAGAACGTGCCGTTGAAAAGCCTTGAAGCCGCAATTCATATCATGCAATGAGGTTCGCAAAAGCCCTTGCCACAAAAGGGTATTTGCAATCTTAGATGGCCACGTTTTGTCTGCACCATC
>Ga0209542_10017382_pt1 | contig 11788 bp, 11 predicted proteins | sample RifCSPhighO2_01_FD_184028 | JGI IMG/M metagenome (GOLD analysis project Ga0209542, IMG submission 184028) | Soil microbial communities from Rifle, Colorado - Rifle CSP2_plank highO2_0.1 (SPAdes) (version 2) | ecosystem: Environmental > Terrestrial > Deep subsurface > Rock core/Sediment ...
GAATATAAATAGTATTTTTAATATTTTTGTTTTCATGGTGTTTTAATTATTCTGATAATATACAATCCTGGAAGAGGTTAAAAGCTTACTATTAATTATACTAGCCATAAACAAGAAAAAAGCAAGTTTCTTGTGAACTGGCTTAAAGGTGTCAAAAATTGGCGGTGTTTACTGGACAAAGTTCGAAATTACTTCGAGCAAAATCCAAACGATTAAATTACTAAAAATGGACTCGGCAGGGCGAAACAATTTTCTTGGGATATGGATTCGCCCTGCCTCGGCTTAATGTTTTCTTAAATTCGGCGAGATTCAGAATTCTGCCCGCAGGAGGGGTTTGGGGAGGAATGCGGGCGAAATATTTAGGATTTTGGTGTGGGTGACGAGGAGCGCGATTTCTTGTAAAGAAATACAAAACTGTTAATCGCAATAAACCCTTTACTTTGAGGTAAAAAGTGATAATATTTGATTGTATTGCTTAAGCTTTTATGATAGATAAATTACAATTTTACCATGGCGCGGCTATTATATCTCTACTTGAAAATGAAAATCTTTCAGCTAAAAAAAGAGGGTCGCTAGGGTATGTGGTTAATGACAGGGTATTTGTTTTTTTAAAATACACCACAAAAGCTCGAAGCCCTTGGAGGTTTAGTTTTGATCAGGAAGATGTTGATCGATGCTTAAAAATGGCATTAGAATATAAAGTGGTTATTTTAGGTTTAGTTTGTGGTGGAGATGGAATTTGTGCATTAAGTTTGGAAGAAACACAGTATCTTCTTAATACCAAACCTGGTTGGATTTCAGTAAAAAGAAAACACAATAAAAGCTATGGGGTTGCAGGATCTGTTTCTGAACTTAAAAGAAAAGTTTCAGTCAGAAGATGGCGTAGTATTATTTCCGAAGTAGTTAAGTAATAATTTATATTATGGGAACAAATCAAAGAACAATAATTCATGATGGTCCACAAACTAAGGAAGCATTAGATGTTCTTTCGGGTGAAATAAAAACAGCGCAATCATTACATGCTATTGTTGAACGTGCCGGTAAAATTTTAGGGTATGCTGTAGACCCAATTGCTGGCTCAACAGAACCAAGTTACGGATTGCTTTATGGTTTAATCCAAAGTGGAAAGACAAGCATTATTACAGTGACGGCGGCAATGGCGGCAGATAATGGTTTTAAATGTATCATAATATTAACCTCAGATATAAATCTTCTTTATGGACAAACACTTCAGAGAATTCGTAGTCAGCTTAGAGGGTTAACTGTTTTAGGTAAATCAGATTGGGAAGATCTGCCTCGATTCGAAAGACAAATAAGAATGTCTCCTTTTGCAATAGTTTGTTCAAAAAATTCAAGTCATCTAAAAAATCTAATAGATGCTTTTAAGCATGTTGGCTCTAGTGGATCTCGAGGTCTTCCCACTTTAATAATAGATGATGAGGCTGATCAGGCAAGTCTAAACACGAAAACACAAGCAAATGCCAGAAAAAGAACTGCCGAAATTAGTGCGATAAATAAATATATAACTGAAATAAGACAATTTTTTCAAATTAACACATATCTTCAAGTAACAGCAACACCGCAAGCTTTATTTTTACAAACACCAAATGGACTTTATCGTCCTTCATTTACGGTTTTAAGCGAACCTGGTCCTGGATATATTGGCGGTGAAGCATTTTTTGAATCAGAATCTCAACTTTTGCGAAATGTTGATATTGACGAAGTGGAAGAATTAAAATCTGGTCATCAACCGAATCCGACGCACAAAATTCCAGATGGATTAAAGAATTCCGTCCTAAGTTTCCTGATTGCAGCCACAGCTAGAAATCTTAGCTATCCCACTGAAAATTTCTCCTTTCTTTGTCACATTAGTCACACAAAAGTTGACCATAAGCATATCGTAAATCTCGTTGACTCATTTCGAGAAAGCATTGTAAATGCATTCAAAAGTAAAGAATCTCCTGGATTTAAAAAATTAACCGATGACCTATTGCTTGCTTATAAAGATATTGCCAAAACTGAACCAGCGCTTCCAGAATTTGAAAAAATACTACAACGAATTGAGTTTTTATTGCCTGCAGCAAATATAAAAGAAATAAATTCGGATTCGGAAGAGGCCATTACTCCAGATCATGTATACAGTATTTTTGTGGGTGGCAATAAGCTTGGAAGGGGTGTAACTATTCCGAATCTTCTTACAAGCTATTATGGAAGAAATCCCAAAAATCCAAATTCTGATACCGTACTTCAGCATGTGCGTATGTATGGATATCGTGAAAAACATATTGGAGTAACTCGTCTATTTTTACCTGAAAAACTAGCAGAGCATTTCCGTATCATTCATCAAATGGAAAAAGCTCTGCGTAAGTTAATTGAAAAACATCCTGAGGGAAAGTTTGAAGGTATTTACATTTCTTCCCCCTTAAGAACAACCCGATCTAATGTTTTAGACACAAATTCAATCGGTGTTTACGTTGCGGGAGGATGGTGTAACCAGAGATACCCCCTTCGCACCAAAGAAACAAATGCATCAACGAAATGGTTGGATGAAAAGTTGGCTAATTACGACAGTGTTAAAAACTATCATGAAACAGATATTGATTCCGTTATAGAAATGATAGAAAAATGTCCTCACGACCCAGAAGAAGGTGCAGAGTTGTGGAACCTTAAAATTTTAAGAGCGGCACTTGAAAAAATAAAAACTTTAAGAGGAGCAAAAGCTTATATTAGAGTTAGAAGAGGTAATGATCTAAACGCTCCTCGTAAAGAAACTCAGGGGTTCTATTCTGGAGGTGAAGACAAGTTAGTGCCCGAAGATGCCGTGACACTTTTTATGTATAAATTAAAACCAAGCCAAAAAGGGGAATCGGTATGGTTGCCACAAGTACGTTTTCCAGAAGGCAATTACGCTATTGCTTTTAGTTTTGATAACGAAAATGAGTAAAACAAAAACAAGCTCACTGAATAATGAAGAACTATGGTTGCTGTATGCGGATACAGAAAAAGAACTAAAAGACAGAGGGCTGGTTAGAACTCGAAACATAGTTGGGGAAAGAGGAGAATTCCTTGCTATAGAAAAATATAACTCAATCCCTGGGATGCCTAATCTTCAAGCTGCACCCGAAGGAACACAGAATGTTGATGCTCTCAGTAGAAAAGGTCAAAGATACAGCATTAAAACAATTACAGAGCCTGGGAACACTACAGGTGTTTTTTACGGTATTGGCGAAAAAGACGAAAACTTAATTCCCGAGAAAAAATTTGAGTATGTAATTATCGTTCAGATTTTTAGAAATTATTTACCAAAAAGAATACTGGAATTAACATGGGAGCAATTTTTAAAGCATAAAAGATGGCATTCAACCATGCGTGCTTGGAATCTTAGTGTTACAAAGTCATTGCTAAATGACGCCAAGGTTGTTGCTGACAATGCAACAAACAGTGTTTAATTTATGATATAATTAATTCATATATTTATGAGTAAGAAAATTAAAGCTGTAGATTTTTTCTGTTCAGGTGGTGGTATGACCTGCGGGCTTAGTCAGGCTGGAATTGATGTTATTGCAGGAATCGATAATGATCCAGCTTGTAAAGATACTTACGAAAGAAACAATCCGAAGTCCAAATTCATTCTTGCGGATGTTTTTAAGTTAAAAGAACAAGACTTGGAAAAACAGTTAGGATTGAAAAAAAATGATAATAATTTAGTTATGATAGGATGTAGCCCTTGCCAATTTTGGTCAATCATAAGAACTGACAAAACAAAATCTGCAAAATCAAAAAATCTTCTTGTGGAATTTAAGAGATTTGTTGATTACTTTAACCCTGGGTATGTTTTAGTAGAAAATGTTCCTGGAATTTTAGGCAAAAAAGATAAAAGTGGTTTAAATAAATTTGTTACAAGCTTAAAAATAAAAGGATATAGTGTTCATTATGAAATAGTAAATATGAATGACTACGGTATTCCTCAATCCAGGAAAAGATTTTCACTTATTGCAACTCGGCTGTCAAAGAATAAGATTTCTCTTCAAAATAAGCAAAGTGAAAAAGCATTAGTAAAAGATTTTATTGGTTCTAGTAACGGTTTTGCTCGGATAAAAGCTGGACACAAAGACGACTCCATTTTTAATCATAGTGTTGCTGGGCTTACTCAAAAAAATATAGATAGATTAAAGAAAACTCAAAAGAATGGTGGTTCATGGTTGGATTGGGCACAAAATAAAGATTTAAAAAGAAAATCTTACAGAGGACAAGGTTTTAAAGATAATTACGGGAGAATGTCTTGGAATAAGCCTGCTCCAACAATAACAACAAAATTTTTTAGTATTTCTAACGGAAGGTTTGCCCATCCTCAAGAAAATCGAGCCATTTCTCTTCGGGAAGGTGCAACACTTCAAACTTTTCCTAAAAACTATGTTTTTCATGCTAAAAGCATAGCTGATATTGCAAGAATGATTGGCAATGCGGTTCCACCTATATTTGCGAAACAGCTTGGTAAGGTAATTCTAAATTCTAGATAATTTTAATTAGCAAGAACGGTTCTTGCTATAGATGCTAGAAATTAAAAACGGCAGGGGATTTATACGCCCACTAACGGCAGGTAAATATTCATATACGTATTCGAATACGTATTCGTATAAGTATATCCCTAATACCCCAGCTACTTTATTAAACTAAAGTACTTTAGTTTAGTAAAGTCGACAAAAAAGGAAATAAAATTGTGATACAATAAAAATATGGAAAATAATAAAAAAATTATTATTAAAGTTCGAGCGATTATTTTACACGAAGGGAAGCTTTTGGCTGTGCGACATCCTCACGACACAAGCTTTGCTGCGCTTCCGGGTGGTCATTTAGAGTGGGGAGAAGATATCAAAGAATGTTTGTCTCGGGAAATAATTGAAGAGCTGGGGGTAAAACCAGAGATAGGCAGGCTGTTTTATATAAATAATTTTACACAAACAGATGGTAAGCAATATGTGGAGTTTTTCTTTGAGGTAAAAAATGGAAATGATTATTTGAATATTGAAAAATTTGCTCGTTCCCATTCTAGCGAAATTGCTGAAATAGTTTGGGTGAACCCGACTGATGATATTCGCATTCTTCCTAAGAGTTTGGGAGAAGATTTTAAAGCAGAGAAAATGGTTTCAAATGAAGTTAGATATATTAAAGATTAATTATTTTATACGTAATCGATTACGTACCTCAGAGAGGCGGGCAAGTATGCTAAAATGTAATTATGGATAAAGGGGAAGACAAAAACACAATAGAAGAGCAAATAAAACGCCTGGAAGAGGAAATGATAAGTCCGGACTTTTGGAATGACAAAAACAAGGCACAAAATGTGTTACGAGAACTTGCTGAACTTAAAAACCAAAAAGAGGGTAATGTCGGCCCGCGAAAATATGACAAAGGCAATGCTGTGATGACTATTATCTCCGGTGCAGGAGGAGACGATGCGGAAGATTTCGCAGGGATGCTTCTCTCTATGTATATGAAATATGCTGATAAAAAAGGTTGGGGAATTAATTTTATTCATGAGCATAAAAATGATCATAATGGATATAGAAATGTTTCTTTTGAGATAAAGAACCTCACCCGTGGCCCTCTCCTGAAAGGAGAGGGTGGAGAGAAATCGGGTGCTTATGGGATGTTGAAAAATGAATCTGGGGTGCATAGACTTGTGCGTGTTTCACCATTTAATGCGAATGCAAAGCGTCATACCTCTTTTGCTTTGGTCGAAGTTCTGCCGAAGTTTGGGAAACTAGATGAGAAAGATTTTGTAATACCTGACGCAGATTTAAAAATAGAATTTGCCCGTTCGTCTGGCCCCGGAGGGCAAAATGTGAATAAAAGAGAAACGGCTGTCAGAATTATACACATACCAAGCAATATTTCTGTTCATGCTTCTGGTGAACGCAGCCAAGAGCAAAATAGGCAACAAGCGCTTTCTATTTTGCGCGCAAAAATATTCAAAAAAGCCCAAGAAGAAAAAAAGAGCATAGAAGAGAGTATGAAATTAAAAAACACAGAAATAGAATGGGGGAACCAGATACGCTCTTATGTAATGCACCCATATAAAATGGTCAAAGATCACCGGACAGAGGCGGAAACCAGCAATGTAGATGCAGTTTTGGATGGGGACATAGGTATCTTCATTGATCCCGTACGAAGCCGCCCTCGCGTCTAGCGAGTGCTACGGTCACCTTGGGGCGACCTGCTTTGTACGGGATTGAGGCAGAGAAGGATTTGTGACTCTTCAATAGATAAATTTTTAAGGTCATGGTGAGTAATTCCGAACCATGATATAATAGAGAGGTGCTCCCAAACAGAACTTGCCATGTTTTATACTTATATATTAAAAAGTAAGAAAAGCGGTAAGTTTTATACAGGTTACACAAATGACTTGCGGAAGCGCTTCAAAGAACATACTGAGGGTAAATCTCTATATACAAAAGGACGAGGCCCCTTTAAGATAATATACTATGAAGCGTGTTTGGATGAGCATGACGCAAGGAACCGAGAATTGTATTTGAAGTCAGGAAGGGGCAAATTGTATCTCAAGCAACGATTAAAGCGCTTCCTGTTCTGTACGGGATAATCCCGTACGAAATCGCGGACACATATAACATATATGACCTTATTAATAAATTTTAGTAATAATAAAAATAGATGCGTCACTCTAGTGTCCGCGTTTATTTCGTAACGGGATGATTTACTTCAACAACGTTTCAAAAGCTTATAGGGATGGTTTGGCCTTGGACGATGTGACTTTGACCATTGTCGCAGGGGAATTTGTGTCTATCGTCGGTCATTCAGGCGCAGGCAAGACCACTCTCACCAAGATGATCCTCGCGGATGCCACTCCGACTGAAGGGACAGTCCTATTTGAATCAATTGATATTCACAAATTGAAAAGCAAGGAACTGACCAAGCTTCGGAGGCGTATCGGGGTGGTATTTCAAGATTTCAAACTATTGCAAAATAAGACCGCATACGAAAACATAGCTTTTGCTATGGAAGCCGTCGGCAAGACGGATGAAGAGATAGCCTCCGATGTGCCGCACGTGCTCGAGCTGGTTGATCTCGGCCATCGCCTTTTTCATTTTCCAAACCAGATGTCTGGAGGTGAACAGCAAAGGCTGGCGATCGCCCGGGCGATCATCAATCAGCCCGAGGTCATCATCGCAGACGAACCGACCGGCAACCTCGATCCGATAAATACACACGAGATCGTGCAGATCTTGAAGAAAATAAATGATCTCGGTACGACAGTAATCCTGGCCACTCACAACCGAGGAGTGATCGATTCGATCAACAAAAGAGTGATAACGATGGAAAACGGCAAAATTATTCGCGATACCAAACACAATAAGTGATATAATATCAACAAGAATCTAATTTATGACTGAATTAAAAAGAATTATAAAAGCCGGATTTATCAATTTTACCCGAGGAGGGCTGATTTCTTTTGCGGCAGTGCTGATAGTGACTATTACGCTTTCTTTCATCACTTCTATCATCTTGTTGCAGACTGTTTTATATTCTTCACTCAATATCATCAAAGACAAAGTGGATGTGACAATTTATTTTACGGTAGGGGCGAGCGAAGACCAGATCATGCTTTTCAAATCTTCCCTGGAAAAATTGCCTGAAGTAGCCAATGTTTCCTATGTGAGCGCCGAGGAAAATTTGAAGTCCTTTCGTGAGCGCCATGCGAATGACTATTCTACGATCGCCGCCCTAGACGAAATAGGGAGCAATCCCCTCGGCGCCTACCTGAATATCAAGGCCAAAGAAATTTCTCAATATGAAAATATTGCGAACTTCATGAAGTCCGACAATGAGCTGGTGGTGGGCTCCGCATCGATAATCGATAAGGTAAATTATTATCAAAATAAGATAGTGATCGATCGCCTGAACTCCATCATATCCGGAGCGCAGAAGCTAGGTTTTCTCATTACTCTTATCCTAGTGTTCATTTCTATCATTATTACATTCAATACTATCCGGCTGACTATATTCATCGCGAGGGAAGAAATAGGCGTTATGAGGCTCGTGGGAGCTTCTAAAATGCGCGTCCGAGGGCCGTTTATGATCGAAGGGGCAATTTATGGCATTATCGCTACTTTTGTCACCCTGCTCCTTTTCTGGCCCGCTACGGTATGGCTGGGGCGCAACATGACCAGTTTTCTCGGGTTCGATATCTATGATTATTACATTACGAACATACTCCAGATTTTTGCAATTGTTATATTATCAGGTATACTTTTGGGTGTAATTTCCAGTTTCCTGGCCGTCAGAAAATATTTAAATAAATGATAAGGTGGATGACAATATGACCAAACAGACAAAATATATTTTTGTAGTGGGGGGAGTTATTTCCGGAGTGGGGAAGGGTATTACTACCTCCTCCATCGGGCTCATTTTACAGAATCGGGGCCTTACAGTTACCGCCATAAAGATCGATCCTTATATAAACGTGGACGCCGGCACAATGAATCCTACCGAGCATGGGGAAGTTTTTGTGCTGACCGATGGAGACGAAACTGATCAGGATATGGGTAATTATGAAAGATTTCTCGAACTCAATCTGACCAAAGTCAATTATATGACTACAGGGCGTGTGTATCAGAGTGTCATAAACAAGGAGCGCAATTTGGAATATAAGGGTAAATGCGTGCAGGTTGTTCCAGATATTCCACTTGAAGTTATAAAACGCATAAAAGAAGCAAGCATCAATGCCAAAGCTGATGTAGTTGTAATAGAGATCGGCGGTACTGTCGGCGAGTATGAAAATATTCTTTTCTTGGAGGCAGCTCGAATGATGAAAATTGAAAATCCGGAAGATGTGTTTTTTGTTATGGTTTCTTATTTACCCACACCTTCAAAAATTGGTGAGATGAAAACCAAGCCGACACAGCATGCTGTGCGAGCACTGAACGCTTCAGGTATACAACCCGATGTGCTTCTAGCAAGAGGAGAGACCAGTCTTGATTCCAAGCGAAGAGAAAAACTTTCCATATTTTGCAATATGCCGGCCAGTAGGGTATTTTCTGCCCCTGATGTTGATAGCATTTATGATATACCGCTTAATTTTGAAAAAGAAAAATTATCAGACAAGCTTTGTGAACTAATGGATGTAGTTTGCCAAAAGCCTGATACAACATCTTGGGATAAATGGAAGAATTTTGCAGATCAAGCGCACAACGGCAAAGATACTTTAAAAATTGCCATGATTGGAAAATATTTTGAAACGGGTGATTTTATGTTATCTGATTCTTATCTTTCAGTTATTGAGGCAATAAAATATTCTTGTTATGCACAGAATAAAAAACCCATTTTCTCTTGGCTAAATTCTGTTGATTATGAAAAGTCTCCCCTAAAGCTGGAAGAGCTCAAGGCATACGATGGCATAGTCCTGCCAGGCGGATTCGGGGCGAGAGGGGTGGAAGGAAATCTGAAAGTCGTGAAGTTTGCTCGTGAGAATAAAATTCCTTATTTCGGGCTATGTTATGGTATGCAGATGATGGTAATAGAATATGCTCGGAATGTTCTAGGACTGAAAGACGCGAACACCAGAGAAGTGAATCCTGATTCAAAAAATATGGTGATAGATATTATGGAATCACAAAAGGATAATTTAAAAAATAATTTATATGGCGGGTCCATGAGACTCGGGGCATACAAAGCTGTCTTGAGTGATGGCACTATAGCAAATGAGAGCTACGGGAAAAATGAAATATCAGAGAGGCACAGGCATCGCTATGAAGTGAATCCGTCATTCATTGCCGAGTTAGAAAAAGCTGGTTTGGTTTTTTCCGGACGCTCTCCGGACGGCAATTTGATGGAAATCGCCGAATTGCCAAAAAGCGGACATCCTTTTTTCTTGGGCACGCAATTTCATCCGGAATTCTTGGCACGTCCACTCGATCCGCACCCTCTTTTCTCTGCTTTTATAAAAGCTTGCGCATCCGGAGATAAAAAATAACTTCATAACTAAATTTATGAAGCATTTTGCAACAGTTCAAGATTTGGATGAAAAAAAATACAAACATGTCTTTTTTGATATGGACGGCACTGTTACGCGTGCCAAATCTATTATTACACCCGAGATGACTTCAGTACTTATATTGCTCAAACAAAAACATGATGTCATTATTGTTTCAGGACAGACGCTTGAGAATATCAAGAAACAAACTAATGCTTTCCCGTCCTATTATCTATGCCAGAGTGGCAATCATGCACTTGATATTGTTACTGGAGAGGAATTTTGGAGAAAAGAACTTTCCAAAGAACAAAAAAAAGAAATTATGGATCATATTGCATTGTTACCACGCACATGGCCGGTTACAGATGAAAATGATTTGATCGAAGATAGGGGTTCGCAAATCTCATACTCTTTGTTGGGGCATCACGAAAATGTTGAGAAGAAAGAAGCATTTGACCCTGATTGGAAAAAGCGGAAGAAGTTGCTCGCGGAACATCCACTGGTGTCAAATTTTGTGGAAGTCAAAATCGGAGGCACGACCACTTTTGATTATGTTCAAAAGGGGATGAACAAGGGGTATAACGTGAATGAATTCGTTAAAAAAATGAGTTGGAATATAGCTGAATGCATTTATATAGGTGACGCATTGTTTCCAGGTGGCAATGACGACACGGTTTTAGGAGTTTGTGACACCCTTCAAGTTTCTGGTCCAGATGAAACACTGGTCGCAATAAATAAAATAATTATATAATTTAAATAAATACTATGAAAAAGATAATTGGATTTACATGCGGAGCTATGGACTTACTTCATGCAGGTCATGTGCTCATGCTCAAAGAATGCAGGGAGCAATGTGATTTTCTCATAGTTGGATTGCAAATAGACCCTTCGGTGGACAGGCCGGATAAAAAGAAACCCATCGAGACTGTGGAAGAAAGAATGATCCGCTTAGAAGGATGCAAATATGTGGATAAGGTGATTACTTATACTGATGAAATTGATCTTTATAATCTCTTGAAGAAATTAAATCCAGATGTTCGTTTTATGGGAGCTGATTGGAAAGACAAACCAAATTATTCCAGAGATCTGCTTCCCGATATGAAGGTTGTTTACAACAGTCGTGGTCACAATCATTCTAGTACTAATTTACGAAAGAGAATTGTGGATTCTAAATAGGTGGTAGCTGTAGAGACAATAACCACTTAAGAAAAACACCAACTTCTTTTTGGTCAGACATATACCACTTTGCCGAGCTTTTTTTGGTTTTACCGACACGGATCGTAATTCCATTTTCTTTTAGAGCAACAAATGCATCTTCATCGGTATCCGAATCCCCGATATAAATCGGTATAGGTTTTTCCTTTCTTTTTCCTTTCTTTTGGAAATATTCTTTAGCAAAAAGTACGCTGTCTCCCTTGTCCCAATTAATCTCTGGACGTAATTCAAAGGTCATCAAATTATGATCCAGACGTAGTTTGTGTTGTTTGACAATCGGCTCAAGTATCGATGTTATTTCTTTTATGAAAGCATCAACTAACTCTTTATTCATTATCCGATAGTGAACAGCAAACATAAATGATTTATCTTCATAAATCATTCCCGGATAACTACTCATGAGAGGTCTAATTTTTTCTTTCGCCAGATTGATTGCCTCAATTGTCTCCTTTGGAATCGGTTTAATATGATGTTTGCCATTTTCTTCCCATTCTAGACCGTGGCTGGCGACAAACAGGAGACCTGTGATACCTATTTTCTCTTTAATTTCTGTAAGTTTTCGGCCAGTAAGATCGGAAGAGC
>Ga0209542_10017384_pt1 | contig 11787 bp, 11 predicted proteins | sample RifCSPhighO2_01_FD_184028 | JGI IMG/M metagenome (GOLD analysis project Ga0209542, IMG submission 184028) | Soil microbial communities from Rifle, Colorado - Rifle CSP2_plank highO2_0.1 (SPAdes) (version 2) | ecosystem: Environmental > Terrestrial > Deep subsurface > Rock core/Sediment ...
ATTATGCCCACGGGCGAGCGCGTTTTGTATCGCGTGGAGTTTGACGGGGAAAATATAGGACAGCTCCGGATTATTGATGCGGTGACCCGGGCGGAAATACATCAAGGACCGTCCTCCATTTTTCTTTTCCCCGCTAAGCACTATGTGACGCCCGAGCACGAGCGCGCACGCGCGATAGCCGACATCCGCGCGGAGCTTAAAGCGCAATTAGCCAAGTTTGAAAAGAAGGGCAAGTTATTGGAGGCCGAGCGCCTGAAGCGCCGCACCAACTACGACCTCGCGATGATACGCGAGGTCGGCTACTGCAACGGGATAGAAAACTATTCCCGCCACTTCGACGGCCGCAAGGCGGGCGAGCCGCCGTACTCGCTGATGGATTACTTTCCTGAAGATTTTCTTACGGTTATCGACGAGTCGCATGTCACCGTGCCGCAGATAGGCGGCATGTACGCCGGCGACCGAGCGCGCAAAGAGACGCTGATTGAGTTCGGCTTCCGCCTGCCCTCCGCCTTGGACAACCGGCCGCTCATGTTTGAGGAGTTTGAGGAGCGGGTAGGGCAGGTGCTCTACACCTCCGCCACGCCGGGCCCGTATGAAAAGGGGAAGAGCGGCAAACAGGTGGTCGAGCAAATCATCCGCCCGACCGGCCTGCTTGACCCGGTTATCGAAGTACGTCCCGTAACGAGCCAGGAAGTCAGACTTACTGGGGCCACCACCAGTAAGTCTGACTTACTGGCCTACCCGGGTCAGGTGCAGGATGTGATAGAAGAGATTGCCGGTGTGGTTAAGTGCGGCAACCGCGTGCTGGTGACGACGCTTACCAAAAAGATGGCGGAGGATTTGAATGACTATTTAAAAGAGCGGAAGATTAAATCGACCTACCTCCACAGCGACGTGGAAACGCTGGAGCGCATCGAAATTTTGACCAGCCTGCGCCGCGGTGAGGTGGACGTGCTGGTAGGGGTCAACCTATTGCGCGAGGGGCTCGACCTGCCGGAGGTGGAGCTGGTGGCAATACTGGATGCCGACAAAGAAGGATTTTTGCGCTCGGAAGTGTCGCTGATACAGACCATCGGCCGCGCCGCGCGCAACAGCGCCGGGCGCGTCATACTGTATGCCGACCAGGAAACAGAGTCGCTCAAAAAAGCCGTAAGCGAGACGCGCCGTCGCCGCACCCTGCAGGAGAAATACAATACGAAACATGGCATCACGCCGACCACCATCAAAAAAGCGATTAAAGATATTACCGAGGAGTTGCGCAGCGAGCACACCAAGGCGATAGTCTCGATGCTCGAGGTGGATAAAGAGTTGTACAAAAAGAATCCCCGCGCATTCATATCGGCAAAGAAAAAGGAGATGGCCGCCGCGGTCAAAGAGCTCGATTTTGAAACCGCGGCCCTATTGCGCGACGAAATCAAGGCCCTCACCGGTAGGGCTTGACAAACTGTATAAAAGGGTATACTATACTCTGCGTGGCGCTCCGATAGCGACACCCGGCCCCGCCCCCTCGCTGTAATAGCTGAGTGGAGGCGGGGCCAAAATTATATCTGGGAGTATACTTTGGTAAGACACAGAGGAGGAAGCCGATGTCGAACACGCTGCCCACCTTGCTTGGCGTTTTAGTACTTCTTGGCCTGTTTGCGTTCCCGGTCATCTTCCCCGACGACATGAAGTTGTGGAAGATGTCGGCCGTGTTCCTGGTCCCAATTGGTTGGATACTCATTCCATATCTGGACATGTCTCCGGTATGGAAGCTGACCGGTCTGGAGTGGTTCGGCCTGCTGGGAGCCGCATCGATGTTTGGGGCCTTCCTTTGGCCCGTCAGTTTTCATAAAAGCTCCGGATAACCCGGAGCTTTTTCTTTTTTTACGGCACAGTGCTATACTGCATACACAGATAGCCAACCCCCCGGAGCAACCGAGGGGCCTGTTTGCGTATTCTCATGGAAGACTATATCAACATAAAAGGGGCCAAGACCCACAATCTAAAAAATATCAGCCTCAAGATACCCCGCAACAAAATGGTGGTGTTTACGGGGCTGTCCGGCTCGGGCAAAAGCTCGCTGGCGTTTGATACTATTTTTGCCGAGGGGCAGCGCCGCTACATAGAATCTTTGTCGGCTTACGCGCGGCAGTTTCTGCGGCAGATGCAAAAGCCCGACGTCGAGGAGATTACCGGCCTATCGCCCGCGATATCCATCGACCAAAAGTCGCGGAGCAACAACCCGCGCTCGACCGTGGCGACTATTACCGAGATTTATGACTACTTGCGCATCCTCTACGCGCGCGTGGGCAAGCCGCACTGCCTGGTCTGCGGACGCGAGATACGGAAGCATAGCAACGAAGAGATAATCGAGAGCATCACAAAGACCGTTTCCTCTCATGTTCCTAAGAAAACAAAAAAAGTAATGGGGGTGGAAATCAGCGATGATGTGGTGCGCATATATGCGCCGGTGGTGGTGGGGCGCAAGGGCGAGTACTATCAACTGCTCTATGACCTGTTGGGCAAAGGGTTTGAGAAAGCCAAAATAGACGGAACACTTGTCTCTCTGCGCGACCGCGTGGAGCTCTCGCGGTATAAAAAGCACGATATTGATGCGCTGGTGGATGAAATATTGATATCGGCTTTTGCGCCTGCGCAAAAAAATAAAGATAGTCAACGGAATGCTTTTGAGCGTTTGAGTGAGGCCGTGGAGCGCGCCCTGCAGGAGGCCGACGGGTTGGTTAAGGTGGAGGAGGCGGGCAAAGAATGCATCGTGTCGACCAAGTTTATGTGCGCCTACGACGGCTTCTCTTTTCCTGAAGTAGAACCCCGTTTGTTTTCCTTTAACTCGCCGTACGGAGCATGCCCGGCGTGCAACGGGCTCGGTACCAAACATTTTTGGTCCGAGGAGCCGTGCCCGGTATGCAAAGGCGCACGCCTGCGGCCGGAGGCGTTGAACGTGTTCCTAGGAGAAAAAACGAATGTCGTCGATGTCACCAACCGGTCTATCGCCGACGCGTTTGAGTTTTTTGATACCCTCGAGCTTTCTAAAAAAGATCACGAGATTTCAAAAACGGTCATCAAAGAGATTACCGCGCGATTGAAGTTTATGCTCGACGTCGGGCTCGACTACCTGACGCTCGATAGGCGCGCCAACACGCTTAGCGGCGGCGAGGCGCAGCGCATACGGCTTGCATCGCAGTTGGGCTCGGGGCTGGTGGGTGCGCTCTATGTATTGGACGAGCCGACCATCGGGCTCCATCAGCGCGACAATGAGCGGCTTATTAAAACGCTTCTCAATCTGCGGGAGCTCGGCAACACTATCATCGTGGTGGAGCACGACGAGGACACTATCTACTCGGCCGATTACCTGGTAGACATCGGTCCGGGTGCCGGCGTGCACGGCGGCGAGATAGTGGCGGAGGGCTGGCTCGACAAGCTGCTGACCGCAAAAAAGAACGACAGCAACTCGGTGACGCTCGCGTATCTGCGCGGGGAAAAGGCGATAGAGGTGCCCGAGGTGCGCCGCGAGAAGGACAAAGGCAGGCTCAAAATAAAAGGCGCCACCGCGCACAATATTAAAAACGCGGACATCGAGGTGCCGCTGGGGCGCATGGTGGTGGTCACCGGCGTCTCGGGCTCGGGCAAGTCCACCTTTTTGTACGACATTTTGCACGAAAACCTGCGTGCGCGGTTTGACCGGAAGTACCGCACCAACAAAACCCACAACGCGGCAAAGTTTGAGGGCACCGAGCATCTCAACCGCGCCATACTCATCGACCAGTCGCCGATAGGCCGCACGCCGCGCAGCAACCCCGCCACCTACACCGGCGCCTTTACCTTTATCCGCGAGCTCTTTGCCGAGACCGTCGAGGCCCGCGCGCGCGGGTGGAGGGCAAACCGGTTTTCCTTCAACGTCAAACAGGAGAAGGGCGGCGGCCGCTGCGAGGCCTGCGAGGGCAACGGCACTATTGCGGTGGAGATGCACTTTCTCCCCACGGTGTACGTGACCTGCGACCTCTGCAACGGCAAGCGCTTTACCAAAGAAACTCTGGAGGTTAAATACAACAAAAAAAATATTTACGACATCCTGCGGATGACGGTGGAGGAGGCGCTGAAGTTCTTCGGCGACATACCGTCCATATACGACCGGCTCAAAACACTCGACGAGGTGGGCCTGGGCTACTTGGAGCTCGGACAGTCGGCGACGACTCTCTCCGGCGGCGAGGCACAGCGCGTCAAAATATCCAGCGAACTGTACCGTCCGCATCTGCAAAAGACTATTTACCTGCTCGACGAGCCGACCGTGGGCCTGCATTACGAAGACGTGCGCAAACTCATCGACATACTCAACCGGCTGGTGGCGGCCGGCAACTCGGTGGTGCTTATCGAACACAACATGGATATCATCAAAAACTCCGACTACGTGCTGGACTTCGGCCCCGAGGGCGGGGTCGGCGGCGGCAGACTAGTGGCCCGCGGCACGCCGGAGGAGGTGGCTAACCACAAGCACTCGCACACAGGCAAGTATCTCAAAAAAGTGCTTAAATAACCGCCCATGACGTTGGAGCAGTTTAAGAAGAAGATGAAGCGGATTCCGGACTCTCCCGGGGTGTATTTCTTTTTGGGTAAAAATAAGAAAGTACTTTACATCGGCAAGGCCACCTCGCTGCGCGACCGCGTGCGCAGTTACTTTGCGCCCGACCTGCATGAGGTACGCTCGCCGCTTATTGCCAACATGGTAGCGGCGGCGGCGGGTATCGACTGGCGGGCTACCGACTCGGTGCTGGAGGCGCTGTTGTTGGAAGCGAGTTTGATTAAAACTTACAAGCCGAAAGCAAATACTGATTTAAAAGACGACAAAAGCTTTAATTACGTGGTGATTACGAAAGAAGATTTCCCCCGCGTGCTGGTGGTAAGGGGGAAGGAGCTGTCTAGAGGTGACACCTCTAGCAAATATACGTTCGGGCCGTTTCCGCATGGGATGCAGCTGCAGCAGGCGATGAAGTTGATACGGAAAATATTTCCTTTTAGAGACAAGTGTATGCCGGGGCAGCCCGCCCGACCGGATGGTCATTCGGGCGGGAGCAAGCCGTGCTTTAACCGCCAGTTGGGGCTCTGCCCGGGGGTGTGCAGCGGCGAAGTAACCAAACAGGAGTACCGCCGCACTATCCGTCATATTGTGCTGTTGTTTGAGGGCAAAAAGAAACAGCTTATCGCTGCGCTTAATAAAGAGATGCGCGCCGCTGCCAAAGAGGAGGAGTTTGAGCAGGCCAAAGAGTTGCAGCGGCAGATGTACGCGCTGCAACATATCCAAGACGTCTCTTTGATAAAAGAGGAGTATCGCAGTCCCTCGACTACACTCGGGACAATTCGGTCGGACCGAATTGAGTCGTACGACATCGCGCACCTGCGGGGGAGTGCGGCCGTGGGGGTGATGACGGTGGTGGCAAGCGGCGAGGCGCAAAAAAGCGAGTATCGCAAGTTTAAAATCAAAAGTGCTAAAGCGGGCGATGATGCCGGCGCGCTTACGGAGGTACTCTCGCGCCGCTTGGGGCACGACGAGTGGCCCCTGCCGCGCATTATTGTGGTGGACGGCGGGGCGGCGCAGATAAACGCCGCACAGCGCGTGCTCGCCGAGTACAGCATGAGCATTCCGGTGGTGGGCGTGGTCAAGGATGAGAAACACCGCCCGCGCAATATCATCGGCGACCGCGAGCTGATAAAAGACCGCGAGCGCGACATCCTCTTGGCCAACGCCGAGTCCCACCGCTTTGCTATCGGCTATCACCGCAAAACAAGCCGTAAAGAATTTACGCTATAATTGGTCCATGCGGACAGTAGTTGCGGTATTGCGCGGAGGGCCCTCCAGCGAGTATGACGTTTCGCTCAAGACGGGCGCTTCGGTGCTGGAGGCTTTGGATAAAGAAAAGTACGAACCCCGCGATATTTTTATATCGCGGGGCAGCGAGTGGCACCTGCATGGCGTCGGCGTGGCGCCCGAGCAGGCGCTCTTTGGCGCCGACGTGGCCTTTAATGCCATGCACGGCCACTACGGCGAGGACGGCCAGGTCCAGCGGCTCCTCGACCGGTTGGGGGTGGCCTACACCGGCTCCGACGCGCTTGCCTCGGCGACCGCTTTTAACAAACAGCGCACCAAAGAGGCGGTGCAGAAACTGGGCGTCAAAGTTGCACATGGAATCGTCGTAGATGATTCCGGCGACATCGAGGAGCTCGCGCACCAACTCTTCCGCACCATGCCGCATCCGGCGATAGTCAAACCGGTCATCGGCGGCAGTTCGGTGGGGACCACGATTGCAAAGGACTTCCACACCCTGCAGTACGCGCTCGAGCAGGCGTTCGGCGTATCCGATCAGGCACTGGTCGAGGAGTTTATAAGAGGACGCGAGGCGTCGGTGGGGGTAATAGATGATTTTAGAAACGAAAAGACGTACGCTCTCCTGCCAACGCCGCACGAAACCCTAAGTAAAAAAGAAAAGAGCGACCTTATTGCGATTGCAAAAAAGGTTCATGACGGGCTTAGTCTTACTCATTATTCCGAATCGGATTTTATTTTGTCCAAACGGGGGATTTACTTTCTTGAGGTCAACACGCTGCCGATACTCACTAAGGAGTCGTCGCTTACCCGGGCACTGCAGAGCGTCGGAGCCAAACTCTCCGACTTTCTCGACCATGTCATCAATTTGGCGCGCCGCAAAAAATAAACAACGTTACTTGCGGACCCAAAGGCTCAGCGGTTTATCGGTGCGTTTGTAGTAGTCAAACTCTCCCGCGGGGGTAAAGTACTCTGCAACAAGCGCGGGGATACTGATGCCGTCGTCCTTCCAAATAACAAACCCCTGCGCGTCGACGCCGCTGGGGACAAACCGTTTGTGTTCGTTAAGCAGTACCAGCGTGCCGCCCGGTTTGACGTGGTGTGCGATAGCCTCCACCTCGCGCTCCGGGTACTCGACGTGCTGGAGTACAAACGCCGCAATGGCCACACGGGCAGTAGCCTCCGGCTGTTCCAGCGTACGGGCGCTTGTGCCCTGCAAGTACCACTGTGCAAAGTGCCGCATGGCGGGGGAGTAGTCCACCGCCTCGACCGCGCAGTCCAGCAGCGCCAGCGCGCGCGACACGCGACCCATCCCGCAGCCGAAGTCGAGCACTTGAGTGCCGAGAGGTATCAGGTTTTTCTCCTTCAAAAAATCGACTAAAAACTGCGTCTCCTTTTCGAACTTCTGCGGGTCGGCGGGGTCGGCCGACAGCGCCGCCTGCTTGGCGGCGTCTATAGTCTGGGGCAAAAATACTTCGTGGATGTACGGCATAGGCGTACTCAAGAGTAGCAGAAAAAAGAAAACGGCTCCATTGCTGGAGCCGGATTCGATTCAGAACGCGCCCAACAGAACGGCGCCCACAAACACAAAGGCTGCCAACACGGCCAGCCTGTGCCAGCTCGATGCGATAGCCGCGCTCATTGTTTCCTCCCTGGACCCTGCCTATATTTTGTACTTTCCGGGTCGACCGCCTATCCTATAGGCACGCCCTAAAGTGTCAATGAACAATCGTGTGGATTACGCGTGGATAAATAGGGGACAACCGGCCTGTACAGGCAAGTTCTTGGTATTTTGACGAAGTTGACTGAAAAGCAAAAAAGTTGTGGACCCGACCGGGATCGAACCGGTTACCTCCTCATTGCAAATGAGGCGCTCTACCAAGTGAGCTACGGGCCCTTGCACAACACTCTACCGTCTTTTGGTCAAAAGAAAAAGCGCCCGTCACACTGCTGTAGTGTGACGGGCGCGTCGGGTATCAGGCGGGTTTTGGCTTGCCCGGCTTAAGTCCTTGCGAAACCATGACTTGCTCCTTTGTCGGCATGTTTCGCAGTAGGTGGGCATTATCGGCCTTGATTTCCTGCGCTGTTTTTTGGGACAAGTGAACAAGGATTCCTTGGCAAAACAACGCTTGCTCGCGATAGTGCCGGACGGGGTTGTCCATATAGAAGTTCCACATCAGCGTTCCCGCAGAAAGAACAGTCAGTGCGGAATGAAACCACGGCGAGGACAGAATGAACTGAAGCCATTCCGGGTCCAGATGTACGTCTAAAGGAAACAAGAGTGCCTTTGTTGACATGGTCAAGATGAAGAGATAGATCAAATTGTGTTTGAAGAATCTCCACCATCCCCACGGCTCAAAAGTTTTGAGCGCAGCGCGCACGTGCTCCATGGTTACGCCGGCCTGCAGCTCGGGGGTGACGGCGTACACGTTGTCGCCGCGGGTCGCCAAGACATGCAGTGTTCCCGGCCGCACAAACTCGAAGTCTTTCGTGTGCAGTTTTTTTGCTGCGTCGATAATCGTGTCGCGCAGTTCAGGCTTCCAATGCGGCAGCAGATCCCAGTTTGCGGCGATAAATGGACCTAGAGCCGCGCGGATAGTCCTCGCTTCAATGACCGAAAGGGCACGGTATTCCATGACACTCTCCTGTGTGAGTAAGTTTCGTCTGCCGAAATATAACCACGTTTGTATGTAAAGGGCAATGTTTGGTATGATGTTCATGCGCATCCTTAGCTCAGATGGTTAGAGCGCTGCATTCACATTGCAGAGGTCGCAGGTTCGATCCCTGCAGGATGCACAAGTTTGTTTTTACTGGTATATTTCGCTACAACGGGCTGTAGTATACCGGTAGTACGCGCGCTTCGGGTGCGTGAAGACTGGGTTCGATTCCCAGCAGCCCGACCAATGAAGTACACAGTATATGTGCTAAAAGATGTGGAAGGAAAGTATTATAAAGGATTCACCAGTGATCTTTCTCGAAGGTTGGCGGAGCATCGTGCGGGGAAAACCCGCACTACGGCTCAAATGGGGAAATGTGAAGTTATTTACACTGAAGAACATAATACTCTCGCGGAGGTTCGTAAAAGAGAGTTATATTTAAAATCAGCTGCAGGCAGGCGCTTTCTTAAAAAGCGTTTCCAAGTTAAAATATAAACAACTGGGTTCCCCGCCCGAACGTGCCGAACCACGTTCGGTACGGGCGGGGATTCCCGGCGTCCCGACAGAGCTTTGGAGCACACGGATATGGAATTTTATCAGCGCATAGCCAACTTCCTTTTTGAGGTCGGCACTATGCGCAAACTGCCGCGCATCCACCGGCAGGTATTGCTCACTGACGACACCTCGGACACCATCTCCTCCCACTCCTACCGGGTGGCGCTCATCGGCTGGTTTTTGGCAAAGAAAGAAGGCGCCGACCCGTACAAGGTGGTGATGATGTGCCTCCTGCACGACCTGGCCGAGGCGCGCACCGCCGACCATAATTGGATTCATAAACGCTACGTAAAAATTTTTGAAGACGAAGTACGTAAAGAGCAGCTCGGCACTCTGCCGTACCCGGACATGGAGGAGTTTATCGCCGAGTACGACAAGCGCGAGTCAAAGGAGGCCGTCATCGCCAAGCAGGCGGACATCGTGGACCAGATTTTGCTCCTGCGCGAGTACGACTGGCAGGGCAACAAAGAGGCGTCTATCTGGCTCTACGGCAAAGACGGCAAAGACCCGCGCGTGCAGATAGCAAAGCTGACATTGCAGAGCGCCAAAGACCTTGCTGAAAGCATTTACACCACGGCACCGTCGGAGTGGTGGGACAACCTCGCCACCGGCAAAAACCGATGACACCCGATCAACTCATTACCGCGGTTGTTACTATTGTCGGTGTCGGACTCTCGGTTGCATACTATCCGCAGGCATGGCGTATATGGAAGAAGCGCTCTTCGGAGGATGTTTCGATACCATCGTATATTCTTTTTGCGGTCGGCACCACTACGTGGACGCTCTACGGATTTTATAAAAGCGACATCCCAATAATCTCCAGCTTTCTTTTAGGAGCGCTTGGCTCTTGGCTGGTACTCTTTCTTGCGTTATATTTCCGAGGTAAGAAGCAGTAAGCAGGGCCCTTAGTTAAGTGGTACAACGCGGCATTCGCATTGCCGAGACGCGAGTTCGATTCTCGCAGGGTCCACAAAAGACACAGCGATGTTTTGCACTTGCAAAACCGCGAGCCGTGGTATGGAAGTATCAAGCTATATAAGGGGATTAAGACTCATTGACTTTACAGGTAGTGGGTATATACTGTGTGTACAAACGGCCATGCGGCCCACGAGAAAGCCCCGCGCAAGCGGGGCTTTCGATTTTTAGAGCATCGCCCGAACGGATTCGCGGATATTTTTAAAAATAGTGCTGTCCATTCTATACATCCTTCGTTTGAGGCGTTTGGTGCTGATAAGCCTGATTTGAGAGATAAGCGCAGAGTACTCCTGGCCATCGTGGGTGAACACTACGTTATACGGATTTTGTTTTATGCGGGTAGTCAATGGCACCGCAAGCACAACGTCTTTGTTGAATTTGCGTAGTACCAAAATTGGCCGCTCAAATGAGTCGTGCTTGCCGTCCTGCTCGTATCCGACATTGATGCCGAGCGAACACCACCATACTTCACGCTTGTGCACGAAGTCTTTAAACTCGGCCTCATTGGTCTTTTTCTTTATTTTATTCCAGCCGTCAAAATCTTTCTCAATTTTCATTAGGGTCAAAGTTTACTGCGCCGCGGCTTTGGCGGCGGCTCCGGCCGAGAGAGTGGAGGCTTGGTCGAGCATTGTTTGGAGGTCGAGCGGCCCCGGGACGGAGCGCGCCAGTACCGCCTGGTAGCGCGCCGCCACGTCGGCCGCGGCGGCGTAGTCGCCCGCGCTGTCGAGCAGCGCGATTTGCCGCTCTACGCTTTTGGCGTGCTCGTTAAAATTATTTTCAAGCCTGACTTTGGCGTCGGTATTAGGCCGTCCGTCCGACATGAGCATCTTTGCCTCTTTTATACGGGCGTCTATGGCCGCGAGGTCAAAGTTAGCCCGCTGCAGCCCGTCGGGGGTAAGCGCGGCATCGAGTCTTTCGTTGATACCAACCTTAAAGTTCCACAGCGGGTCGTCGGGGAGCGCGCTCTGCGCCGCGATGGACACCGTGCCGCCCATAAACGCGGCGACGATGAGCATAAACGTGATAAAAGGCATTGTGCTGATGGTCAATTAATATAACTCCGCTTTGGTCGACATATCGGACGAAAGGGAAGATGCTTTATCAAGCGCTTCACGCAGGTCGAGCGGTCCCGACATCTGTGTAGCGATAACCGTCTGGAGGCGCGTCGCCATTTCCGCCGCTATGGCGTAATTATTTTTCGCTTCCAGGGCGGCAATGTTCTGCTGTGCCCCGATGAAGTGTGTATCGAAGTTTTCCTGAATCTCCGCCCGCACGTCGGCGGTGAGTTTAGAATCGGCCGCGAGCTTTTCGGCTTCCTCAAGACGGGCTTTAATGGCCATAATGTCAAAGTAAGCTTGAGCTTTTGCGCCCGGAGAAAACGCCGACTCTATTTTTTCGTTGACGTTGATTTTGAAACCCCACAACAGGTCGCCGGGGAGCGCGTTCTGTGCGACAAGGGAGGCGCCCCCACCTATCAGGACCGTAACAAGGAGCGTAAAAATAATTGAATGCATAGTTCCAATTATATGCTATAAAAGAGCATTGCCATGTCCGGTTTGCATATTACACTCGCCGCGGAGGAGCTTTTTAGCGTATGGGGGCTCCCCGTCACCAACACCCTGCTGACCGTGTGGGTGGTCATCGCCCTGCTCCTGCTTGCGGGCTACCTGGTGGGCCGGCGCGTCCGGCTTATCCCCGGCAAGGTGCAGAACGCGTTTGAAATGCTGTTTGAGTTCGTCTTTAACTACATAGAGGAGACGCTGGGGAGCCGCGCGCTGGCGG
>Ga0209542_10017385_pt1 | contig 11787 bp, 22 predicted proteins | sample RifCSPhighO2_01_FD_184028 | JGI IMG/M metagenome (GOLD analysis project Ga0209542, IMG submission 184028) | Soil microbial communities from Rifle, Colorado - Rifle CSP2_plank highO2_0.1 (SPAdes) (version 2) | ecosystem: Environmental > Terrestrial > Deep subsurface > Rock core/Sediment ...
TCACTCCCGCAAGATCAAGGACAGTGCGCACAGAACCGCCGGCGGCAAGCCCCTTGCCCGGTGCAGGCTTAAGGTACACAACAGAAGAAGCGAACTTGGCCTCCGTTTCGCGAGGTATGCTCTTCGTCTTAGTAAGCGGAACGGTGATCATGTGTTTGCGGGCATGCTTCAGCGCTTTATCAATTGCAAGCGTTGTATCTCCGGCCTTACCCATTCCGACTCCCACTTTACCATTGCGATCACCAGCCACGATAGTGACAGAAAATGAGAATCTGCGACCCCCGGCGACAACTCGAGCCACGCGCCTAATACTAATCATACTCTGGGCAAGATCACTCTTGACCCTTTCGCGTCTGCCGCCCTTGCCTCCCCGATTCCCCTTGCCGCGCGTTTTCTCCATACCAGCAAACGAGAAAGTCTTCTTTCCCTTCTTTTCTATCGGAGTCTCTGCAATTGTTTTTTCTGTTTCGTCAGCCATAATTTTCTAGAATTCTAATCCTGCTTTTCGCGCCGCTTCAGCAAACTCTTTAATCCGGCCTGTGTAAATGAATCCTCCCCTGTCAAATACGACCCTCTTAATCTTTTTCTCAAGTGCCCTCTTGGCAAGCTCGCCCGCGTCATTACCAGAAACCAACGTGACACCCCTATCATCGTCAATCAGCTGTGCATAGATAACTCGATTAGATCTGTAGATAGATAGACGTGGACGATCTGCCGTGCCAACAACTTTAGCACGTATCCTTCTATGCCTAGTTATTCGCTTTAAAGTTTTAGAATTTGTAGTTTTCATTTACGCAGTGGATCTTTTACCTTGCTTGCGTTCAATCACTTCGCCTTCATAACGAATGCCCTTACCCTTGTATGGCTCCGGTTTCTTGAGGCTTCTTATATAAGCAGCGAAACTTCCCACAACCTCCTTATCTATCCCAGTAATTGTGAGCTCGCCCTTTTCTGCTTTTACTGTAATCCCCGTTGGAATAGCGACTTTAACAGGGTGCGAAAAACCAAGCGATAGATCAAGATTTGTCCCTGACACACTCCACTTGTAGCCCGTACCCTCGATCAGTAGTTTCTCAACATATCCTTCCGTCACGCCCTTGATCATGTTGCGAATATGCGAGCTATATGTGCCCCAGAGAGCTCTGGCAAAGACGGTCAAGCTACCCCTAGGCGCAAGCGTAATCACGTCACCAGCAATAGTGATAGTGATATCCGTCAAGAAACTGCGTGAGAGCTCGCCCTTAGGACCCTTCACACGCAAAGCATTGCCCTCCTGCGTAGCGGTTACTCCTGAAGGGATAGCTATTTCTTTTTTGCCTAATCTCGACATAATTATTTATAGTGAACGTAGTTGAACTAGTATATAGAGAATAAAACTTCTCCGCCCACACCCTCTTTCCTTGCGACTTTGCCGGTCAAAATTCCTTTGGGCGTCGAAAGGACGAGTGTGCCAGTGCCTTGCTTGACGGGTCTAATATCTTTTGCCCCCGCATAAACTCTGCGTGATAATTTAGAAATGCGCTCTGCCCCCTCTATTCTAGGGCTACCATCTTCGCGATAAGCAATCTCAACCTCCAAGTGCTTACGAATTTTTTTGCCTTTAACTGAAAAAGATTTGATGTACCCTTCACTCAAAAGGACGTTTGCGATTTCGAACTTAAGTTTAGAATAAGGCACGGTCGTAGCCTCCTGGCCGGCAGTGCCGGCATTCTTGATCCTTGTTAACATATCTCCGATTTGATCCATTGTTTATTTATAGTGAGCGTAGTCGAACTACCAGGAGGCTTTCTTTATCCCGGGGATACGACCTTCGTTGGCAGCTTCCCTGAAACAGATTCTGCACATATCAAAGTCCCGCATATAAGCTCTCTTGCGACCACATCTGAAACAGCGCCGAACAACCCGACTCTTGAATTTGGGCGCCTTCTTCGACCGTGCAATTGTTGATTTTTTCGCCACTTGTTCCGATAAATTAGAGAGATTCTTTAAAAATAAAGCTCCTCGCCATCACTTCCCTCTAAATAGGGCCGATATGGCAGGACTTAAGAACAGAAGTATCCTATCACAACCCCATAAAACAGCAAGCCCCCTCACATGAGGGGGCGGCGAGCGAATCTTCCTTTCGGCTCGCATTAATAGACCTCGACTGTCCAGCTGCCTCCACAACGAGGGCAGGCGAACGTATGGTATTCCATGCCCACTCCAACACGACGGCCAGTGAGTCTTGTTCTCGAGATTGAGTAACAAATCGGACAGGTGTGCCAGTTGCGGACGCTAGTGGTAGAACTTGATCGCGGTGACGTGCGCTTGGTGTTGCGGATCTCGAGCACCTGATCCACGTCGAAGAAGTTGTAGCCGCTCACGCACTTCTGAAATCCAGGTAAGCGCTGGAACCAGACCGCTCCGCCAGTGCCGAAGCTTGCTTCACCGCCGCGAATTCGTAGGACCTTGATCTTGTAGCCGTTCTCAACGATGTGCCCGATCTTCACACACGAAAGGATGAGGAACCACCACGGTATCTTGATTCCTCTCTTCAGTAGCAAGACGCACTCGTGACCTGCATTTCTCGCCATGCGTTGGTACCTCCGCTCCCAACTCTACACGTGTCTACAAAAACAGCAAGGGCAGCTCGACATCCTCCGTCGAACCGCCCTCTTCTTTCCGCCTAGTCGCCTTGGGCGTGCTCCTGCCCGCGGCTCACCACAGGCGAGCCGGCCAGGCAGTTGCCCTTGCTACAGGCTGCGTGGCGCGGGAAGCAGGCCTCGCAGACTGACTTCCCGCACTTCGTGACGTTGCGAGCTACCGAGCTCTCGAAGAGCTTCCCGCATACTCCGCCGCATTTCCATTTGCCTCGTGTCCAGGATCTCACTTCTCCTCCTCCCAATTCTCATTGGCCGAGAGATCCAGCCTTTCTGATTGTACTACTTTTTGAAGGGGAAACCGAGGGCAACGAAAAGCGCCTTAGCTTCTTCGCGATTCTTTGCCGTTGTGGCTATGGTGACACCGAAGGAGAAAACGTCCTTGAGATCCTCGTCAGATGTCTCGGGGAAAATCGTGTGTTCTTTGAAGCCGATAGAGAGATTGCCCATCTCGTCTATCGATTCTATCTTAAGACCACGGAAATCTCGCTCGCGTGGGATCGCTACGTTGATAAGTCTATTCAAGAAATCATTCATGCGGGCCCCTCTAAGAGTTACCATGACCCCGGAAACATCGCCTTGGCGAAGTTTGAAAGTGGCAATGGATTTCTTGGCCTGCGTTTGTCTTGGCTTCTGGCTGGTGACCTTGGCAAGCCTATCCATGACGACTTCGACTTTCTTCTTATCCTTATATGAGCCGGTGCCCACGGAGACAACAACTTTATCCAGGCGCGGGACAGCCATCTTGTTTTTCTTGCCCAAGGTCTTCATTAGTTCGGGCAAGGCTTTATTAAATTTCTCTTTAACGTCAATCATGTTGGTAAATTATTTGTCGTGTTTATGCTCGCGCCTGACCCCCTTCTTGCACGTGGGACAGAAGTGGGCCACGTTCGAACTGTCCATCGGCATGGACATGGTCACCACCTGACCTTTCTCACCGGCCTTCTTGGGGCGACGGCGCTTCTTAACTTCCCCTGCTCCTTCTATGAGTAACTTTCCAGATGAGAGCACGCGCAGAACCTTGGCACGCTTACCTTTATCCTTGCCGGCTATAACTATTATATTGTCACCCTTTTTTATATTGTTCATGATTTTAGACAATCTCTGGAGCAAGCGAAGCAATCTTCTGGAAGCCCATCTCTGTTAGTTCTCGTGGCACAGGACCGAACACGCGACCACCCTTAGGCTCATTCTTTAAGTCCACAAGCACCACAGCATTCTCGTCGAATCTAATATACGAGCCATCTGCTCTGCGCAGATTGGCTCTCTGGCGCACAACCACAGCTCTGTGCACTTCCTTCTTCTTAGCCATCTTGCGCGGTTCAGCAGTTTGCACAGAAAGTACAACAAGATCGCCTATACACGCATAACGTCGCCTGCTACCACCAAGCACTTTAAAGATACGCCCAATTTTAGCGCCCGTGTTGTCTGCTATTTTGACTATGGCTCTTGGCTGAATCATGTTTAGAAATTAGAACTTAGGAATTAGAGATTAGGAAGTGCTTGTCGCGAGAAATCGGTCTACATTCTTCTATAACTACTTTATCTCCAACGTGACTTGAGTTAGTTTCGTCGTGGGCCTTGTACTTTTTGCTTGTATGAATAAATTTGCCGTACTTGGGGTGCTTGGCGAAACGTTCAACAAGCACGACTCTCGTCTTGTTCATCTTGTCAGACACAACAGTTCCCTGGAATGTCTTCTTGGAAATTTTTTTTCCTTCTTTATTTTCCATATTTTTCGTGACTCATTTCTGCTTTAAGGCGGGCTATGTCTCGTCTTAGGTTACGTCCCTCGCGCACATTCTTCTGCTTGCTTCCCGATAAGGCAAAACGAAAATTGCGTAGGGCCTCGTTCTTATCAGAGAGAAGCTTTCCCAATTCCTCCCGCGATTTATTTTTCAAATCTAGCTTAGACATGACGGGTTATGACCTTACTCTTCACGGGTAACTTAGAACCTGCCTTGCGCAGAACGTCTCTCGACTCCTCATCCGAGAGTCCCTCTAGTTCGAAGAGGACCCGGCCGGCGCGCACTGGCACAACATAACCCTGCACGTCGCCCTTACCCTTGCCCAACTTCACTTCAGCTGGCTTCTGAGTATACGGCATATCGGGGAAAACGCGAATCCAAATTTTGCCTGTCTTCTTGATCGAGCGGGACATAGCCTTCCTGGCAGATTCTAACTGATTTGACTTAATGCGCCCAGCACTTGTAGCCTGCAAGCCGAAGGAGCCGAAAGAGAGCTCCGTGCCTCGCGTATCAAGACCGATACGCTTGGGATTCCTGCGCATCGTATGCCACTTTCTGTATTTAACTTTTTTTGGTATTAGCATTCCCATGATTTTCGAAAATTTCCCCTCTATAAATCCAAACCTTAATGCCGATCGCGCCAAGTGTGCCTTTAGCTCGGCCCTGTGCGTAATCAATATCTGCCCTAAGAGTCTGGAGCGGGAGGCGACCACGCAAGATTGATTCTGTCCGACCCATAGAACCACCATCGAGTACTCCTGACAATGTAATCCGCACACCCTTCACATCCTTGTTAGCCATCACTTTCTCGATAGCCTGTTTGAGAGTCCTTCTGAAGGGGGTGCGCTTCTCGAGAGCTTCCTCAATCATATGCGCCACAATACCGGCATGACTCTCTGGTGATCTCACCTCCTCTACCGAGATTCTGATATCGCGTGGCACAGATACACCTGCTCTGCGAATCTGTTTCAAAATATCTTCTTTGAGTTTAGCCGAGCCTTCGCCAGAGCGCCCAATAATCATACCGGGACGGGCCGTTTTGATGATTACTCTCAAGTATCCTTCCCCTCTTTCCATCTCGATCGCATCAACCAAGAAGCTACGTAGACGCTTCTCTAGGTGCTCGCGCAAGAGGACATCGGACTTGAGATTCTCGCGGTACATAGGCTTATCGCGCTTGCCCACGAACCAGCGGCTGCGCCAGTCGCGGAGAATTCCTAATCTATGTGCGTATGGATGAACTGTATGTGACATGTTATTTTTGCGTTTTGAGTTTTGCGTTTTGCGTTGCTCGAATTCCTAATTCGAGCTTTATGTGTGAGCTGTGCTTATGAATTGGGAAGGCACGACCCATGGCTCTTGGCATACTCCTTTTCAAAACAATTCCCTTATCTACACTAATGCTCTTTATATATAAATTGTTTTTCTCACTTGCATTTGCGATTGCTGAATTCAAAAGTTTGAGGATCGGGGCCCCTGCGCGCTTGGGCAAGTGCGCGAGCTCTGCCTGTGCTCTCTCCACGCCCTTACCCTTTATAAGGTCAGTTACTAACCTGACTTTGCGTGGTGCCTGTCTGTAGTTGTTGAGTTTAGCTTTCATTAGAAATTAGGAATTAGAACTTAGAAATTACTTTTTAGCTTCAGTCCCCGCTTCCTTGGCTGTCTTAGCCGCCGCGATCTCGGCTTCCTTCTTCTTCATCTCGATCTCCTTCTGCATCTTGCCTCCGTGACGCACGAACTTGCGGGTAGGAGAGAATTCGCCAAGTCTATGCCCCACCATCTCTTCCACGATTCGCACTTCGATAAAGTCCTTGCCATTGTGTACTCCGAAGGCAAAGCCGACCATTTCAGGTGATATCACAGAGTCTCTGGCCCATGTCTTAATAAGCCCAGTCTTAAGTGGATCCTTACCCACAATTTTCTTCGTCACGCGTGGGTCAATGTAAGGGCCTTTGTATAATGATCGAGACATATAGATAAACCAAGTCCCGCTAGGCGGGACGAGGTTCATGCTATCACAGCTCCCAATTGGGCGCAAGCCGGACTATTGGGCAGGTGCCATCATCAAGGCCCCGAGGAACGGAGCTAAGATCTCCATGATCGAAGTTGATTCTGCGGGGACAGTTACCTCAACTGGTTCGTTGATATCGTTGTAAGCGAACGAGCCATCAAGGGTGATAGACGACTTTGTCTCTGGGTCATTAATCTTCGCATTGACAGATAAGCCTCTCAAGAAGTGACTCTCTTTCTCGACAATCACTTCAACCTCGGCATCCTTGAAAAACTTATCAATTGATTCCTCCAGGGCCTTCCTCTCTTCTGAAGAGAGCATAAGGTCCCCGGCCCCATCGTTATAGTTGGCCCCTCCTACAAGCTTCATGTAAGCAATCAGGAAATCGCCAGTCTTTGTCGAATCTATAACCACTCCCAGAGTGTACGTCTCCTTGCCATCCAATGTCGGTCCATTCTTGATTGATAGAGCCTTGATTATTCCCGATTCAGAAATAAGTTTGATCATCTGATTCTGCATTTCCAGGTTCCCGTATAGTCCACCTTGCTCGTCGAACTGAGCCAACGTTTCGGGTGGTAACAGACCTGATGCCTTTAGTTCCTCCATGCTGATCTTAATCCAGGAATCATTCAGACTTGAAATCATCGGCACAGGAATCTGCTTCAACAGATCGTCGGAAAGTACAAACTTGAGATAGAAGACTTCGCCGTCTATAACAGCGTCTACTACAACATTGCCCTTCATTTTCGGCTCTGCATTCACATCGAAGTCAATCACCATATTCAATTGCCCTTCGAGAGTCACTGCTCCATCAGGCAATGCTGACTTTTCGCTCGATCCAGCATATGTGAACTTCATCGTTCCGTCTCCGTCTTCGGCTTTGATGTTCATGTTCATCTCTCCCTCAAAGGTATATGAATTCATTTCGAGGGCGCTGGTTAGTGACTGATCCATTACTTCTTGAGCGTTCGCATCCACACTACTTCCGCTCATGAGCAAGTACCCGCCACTTATCACTACCACGAGAGCTACGACACCAATAATTGTTGATTTCATCTTCTTATGATTACACTAGTATTGCCCTCGATTCTACGACACTTGCTCGATTAAAGCAAGCAGCAGCTTGACTGGAGTGCCCTTGGCACCCTTGCCCAAATACTCATCATCAGTAGCGGTCATAGTTGGTGCCATGTCGATGTGCATCCACTTAGTGCCCTTGGGATAATCCTTGGTGAATTGCAGCAAGAATACTGCGCCAGCTATCGCTCCGCCTATTCTCCCTTTCTTGCCGAGATTCGCTACGTCCCCGAACGTGCCCTTCACCTCACTCTCATATTCTTCCCACAGTGGCATTGGCCACACATAATCTCCTGACTTCTCACCCAACTGCCGAGTCAGCTTCTCTAATTCTTCGTCACGAGTAAATATTGCTGATGCGCGCTCACCCAAGGCAACACAAGCCGCGCCAGTGAGCGTGGCAACATCCACTACAAGTTTAGGATTGTACTGCTTGGCATAGGTGAGTGCATCAGCAAGAATTACCCTACCTTCCGCATCAGTGTTCAGAATCTCAATTGACTTGCCCGACATAGAACGCAGCACATCACCGGGTCTATAACTATCGCCACCGGGCATGTTCTCTACTGCAGGCACTAGCGCAATAACATTCTTTTTCACGCCAAGCCGAGCGGCGAGAGCCACAGCATGAATAACAGCCGCCCCGCCGGACATATCTAGGTGCATCGTGTACATGTGATTCTCTGTCTTGATGTTAAGACCACCAGTATCGAAAGTCACCCCTTTACCGATCAAAACAATCGGACGATTGTTTTGATCGCCCTGCGTAGCCTTGTGCGAAGCAGGGCCAGCGCCCCAGTATTCCACCACAATAAATTGCGGCTCGTGAGAAGAACCCCTGGCCACGCCCAAAACTGCTCCCATTCCCAATTTCTCCATCTCCCGCCGGCCCAAAACTGTAACTTTCGCCTCCGTCCCTTTGACGGCTTCTCTTGCCGCAAGAGCAAGCGTCTTAGGTACCATTTCACCACCGGGAGTGTTAGCCAGTTCGCGAGTCATGTTCACCGAACCCGCAATTATTTTGCCCCTCTCAAGTCCAGCTTTAAGTTCTTTACTCACCTTCCCAACTAAAACTAATTCTGTTATGAAGCTCCAACCCTCTTTAGGCTTGCTCAAGTATTTTGTAAACTCATAATCAGCCAGCAATACTTCGCGCGCAATAATTTCACCCAACTCCTGTTCGGATATACCCAGTGAACTTAGTTTGGGTATTCCTGCCTGCGCAGGCAGGTCTTTAAGAACTATTGCAACTTTCTTAATCTTCACTTTTTTTGCATCAGCCACAACTTTACGCAGAGCCAAGATAAGCTGGCGCAAGTTCTTTACGTCCTTAAAATCAGCCTTTTTGTACTCCTTCCCAACCCTCTCTTTTGTAATTATTCTCATGTCCATAAAACTACTCTTAACTTATTAATTTGCAAGTTACCCCTCCCTAATTTTGAATTTGCCAAAACTAGGGAGGGGGCACTAATTAGGGGCGGTCAGAGCCTACTTGCCGTAGGACTTGACCGGAAAGTCGATGAATCCGTGCTTCATGTCTCGCTCACCTCCCTTCCGTCGGTAGCTCCGACAGTCGAGAACTCGCCCTCCCGACGCGGGCATCCTGCCTGCGCCCAGCCTGCGCTGGCAGGAGGCAGGTCGTCTCGCGAAGAATCCGGACCCGTGATATCCGATGCCGGACCCCTAAGGTACTCCGGCATGACACGTGGATCTTGATCAGCTGTCAGTATCCACGGCAACTCGCAACGCCTGACGCACATTCTCGCCTCCCCAAGGACCTGCACTCTACTCAAGCAGAGTGAGACAAGACTCTCTTATCTTGCCCCAGGGGGAGATCAGTACTGATGATCCCTCCCCTTGGTGCCCGATAAACAAGAAAGCTCCCGTTTTCGCGGGAGCTTTCTTAAAGTTCGAATTTAGTTAAGATTACGCCCGCATATGTTTATTAGTATAACCATGGGAAAAGAGAACCCACATGGTGGTCTTAGGACAAATCGAACACTTGATTGTGGCTCTACCCTCGAACATGAATATATCTATACTATACCCTTGGATAAACGTGTCAACCCCTCCCCAATTATTCATAAAGCAAATAATTAGGGAGGGATTGTGTCTAGGCCGCCGCCCCAACCGGCTGGGGCAAGAGCCTGCGAATGAACGCCTCGAGCTCGCGAACCCGGAAGGGCTTTACCAGCCCTGCCGAGCAGCTCTCTCCGAGCGAGCGCAGCCGCTCTTCCTCGTCCCGACACAGCGCCAGTATAGGCAGGTCGTGTGTCGTGGCCTGAGCCCGTACGAAGTTCGAGAAGTCGAACGCGTCCTCGGGCGACTCACCCAGGTCGAGCAGGATGAGGTCCGACCGCGGGACCACAAGGGCGGCGAGAGCAAGGACAGGCGACGTTGCTACTTGCAGATCGTGCTGCAGGAAGAGCCTTACGAAGGTTCCGATGACTTCTATGTAGAGCGGGTCATCTTCTACTAACAGCACCCTTCTGTTCATGAGACCCCCCTTCTTGCCTAAGCCTACTCCCAACAATCTGCAAGTCAACTGTAAGTATACACAGGCCAATTAGCCACAGAAACGGGAAAGCTCTCGCTACCCGAGGGAGTCTCCTTGTGTTATAAAGTAGTTAGTGAGGTGACCACCCATGCCCCAGTTCGCAATTGTGGCACTCGCGGTCGTAGCAGTCGCCGGTGGAGGCTATCTCGCCTACCGTTTCTTACGGGCAATCCTCGTGGCTTCAATAAACGGACTACCTGAAGCCGAACAGGAGAAGTGCCTGAAGCGGATGACCGAGGACACCCTCTATATGTCGCCTCCGGAGACGCACTACTGGCTATGAGCGCCAGGCAGAGCAAGAGGTCGGCCGCAGTACCATAGCGGCCGACCTCTCTTCGTTGCTTTAAGCTTGGTTTTAGTGCTTATATACCTTATCTCGCCATTCAATATGGTGCATCAACAAGATATGGGTATCGTTTTCTATCGTATAGATTGCCCTGATTTTACCTATGTGTAATTTATAAAATCCGTCAAAGGGAATGTGGAGTGGTTCGGGCCTAAGCTTGCCATAATTTGAAGCAAACCACGCAATCTTATCGTTTATCTTTTTTCTGACGGAAGGATCGAAATTGGCTAAATCGCGTTCAGCTATGTAGGTAAACTCGACTCGCCAAAAGTTCATTCAACCGTACTTCCGCCTGATAATTTCAAATGGAATTCTTTTCTTTGAACGGATAGACATAGATAACCTTTTTTTAGATCTATTTGATAGTTCCATAAAAAGTTCCGGGTCACGTAACAAACTGGATATTGATCCAGCCACCTTCCGATCTACTATTTTTTCTATCTTTTTTTCTAAAGTTGCATCCATGGGCATATTATACCAGACACTCGAAACCTAGCAAAATTACACTACTTTCGCTATTTTAATTTGTGAGCTTAAAAACTCTTCGGGAAAGAGACACAAGATTTTGGTGCAAGATCGTTACCTACGAAACAAATATCAGCCGTAGAGTTTGATCTACTTGCGTAAGTTACATTTTTCAATCGCGCCATGGTATTGCTATTGACCTGTATGTATCCTTCAGCTATTACTTCGTCAAGACTTGCAGGCAAAACGTTGTTGTCGTCATAATATAGCTCTACGGCCAGTAGCATATTCTTGATGAGAGAATCGTAATTACTAGCTTCTATGTTTCTTTGAGCTTGTGTATATTGCAACTGCGACGTTTGCGATTCCACTACTTCAATAGTCAAATTGCTAGGGACCACAAATAGGTCCGTAGGAATTTTCTCTTCCTTACAATCTATATGAGGCAGAGCAATAGATCCGGCGAGATCTACATAGAACTTAGACTGCTCCGACGTAAACTGGGTAACTTTTCCATCTCCTTGTTCTCTCCATAGGAACATTTTGATATCCGTATCAGAACCTATATTCGTGACAATCGTGTGAGTTAAAAAGTCGTCATTGTCGTAATAATAATCTCCTCTCATATTTTCGCCTCCCGAGAAATAATATGTGGCCCTGACCGGCCCATCAATTTCCATCCTCTGTGTACACTTAAGATCTTTGCCAGTTTGGAGAGCTTCTGAAAACGTCGCGTAATTTACAATTTGCCCCTCACTTTCGGTTTGGGCAAGTTTATCATAGGCAAACAAACCACCGCCCACTACTATCACGGCAACTAAAATGGCAATTGATGTTTTCATCTAGATTAAGCGGCTTTCTTCTTGCCGACTCTCCTTCTTGTGACTATAAAGACGTTACTGTACTTCTTGGGTTTGCGCGACTTCTGGCCTTTGCCTACTGGT
>Ga0209542_10017386_pt1 | contig 11786 bp, 10 predicted proteins | sample RifCSPhighO2_01_FD_184028 | JGI IMG/M metagenome (GOLD analysis project Ga0209542, IMG submission 184028) | Soil microbial communities from Rifle, Colorado - Rifle CSP2_plank highO2_0.1 (SPAdes) (version 2) | ecosystem: Environmental > Terrestrial > Deep subsurface > Rock core/Sediment ...
ATATTCCAGATGAAATTATATAAAAACGGATAATTAATTTCATCTGGAATATTTGTGCGTCCAAGGACTTGTGCAATTTTTCGAGCAGTCTGTGCATAATTCGGCACGAACCAATATCTCTTCCCATCTCCTAAAGAATCGAGATGCCCCAGATGAACAGTAACGATTTTAACCTTATTTCCCCATGCAAATCTTAAACAGCGTAGCGCCATATCTAAATAGGCTTTTGTAGCTGGATAGGCCAAACGGAGTTCCTGAACAGGTGGAAATATTGCACTAAATGCAGAGATTCCGACAAAAACTCCTCCAAAACTTAACATATGATCTTCTATTCCCTCTAATACTCTTCTTAATCCCCCTATTGCGATACTATTAATCTCATCAAAAATTGGATAATTTATTCGTTTATCTATTGAAGAATCGCTTTTAACAAGGGCTGCATTATGGATAACCATAATGGGTTTGCCAGACAACCCGGAACAAATTGATTTCAATATTTCTGTGCATTCTGGACTGGTTATATCTATCTTGACATGTTGATACCTTTTAGAAGCAAGCCATTGTTCGGCATTTTGTATGTTTGTTATATCCGACCGAGCAAACCCGATAAGGTATATATCTTCTTTTTTAAGAAGTTCTTCTACCAAAGCTGCTCCAAGGCCTCGCGAAGAGCCTATAATAAAACAATATTTCATTCTAATGTACCCGCCTCCCCTGCATACTGGCAACATTTTGGCCGACATGCAGAACACCCGATTTCTTTGGATTGCTATTTTTGTAAAAAATTCCCCCTATAGAAATAGAGCATAAAGCACTCTCAGTATCAGATTCAAAAGAAATACTTGCTGAAAATAGTATCATGGTTTTTCCATGTGTTGACGCCTTGGTTGAATAATATACTTGGCAATAAAGCGATCAGGGATCATACAAAGGAATTTATAAATTACTGAACTTATTAGAGGATACCTATATACTTCTTTCCACTTACTTTTTTTAATGATTGAAATTATTTTTTTGGTAATCTGTGAGTATGAACTGCTGAATGGTTGATCCTTCTGCTCCAATGGACCCAAAATTACTGTAATAAATCGTATATCGGGATAAGAATACCCCATTTGCAGCCTCAGCGATTCAAACGTCATATTTAATGCTGCTTTACTGGCAGCATAAGCAATCTTATTTGTAAGTAACGCTCTGATAGAGGCAATGGAAGAAATGCCCACTATAATTCCTTTTTTTCGCTGTTGGAAAGAAGGCAACAATTTTGCAGTCAGGTTGGCTGCTCCGATTAAATTGACCTCTATAATCTCTTTAAATTTCAGAAAATCCCACTGGTCATTTATATAATCATTTTCCATCAAAGCAGCATTCAAAATCAATACCTCTGCATAAAAATTATGTCGTGTAATCTCATCAATAAATTTGATAACTTGGTCTTCTTGAGTCAGGTCACACGAACTATAAGTAAAGTTGGGATATTGATGGAGATCCCTTATAGTTTGATGCTCCGATCCTTTACGAGAAATTCCCCATACCTCATGCCCTTGCTTTAACAACTCCTTCGCTAAAAACCAACCCAGACCTTGAGAAACTCCTGTAATTAAAACTCTCATTATGACTCCTGGTATCTTATTATTTAAGTAGTTTCTATGGCAATTTTGACAAAGCTCATGCCCACCAATAAGTTTTTTAGTATTCAAACCATAGTTATAAGTTTTAGATAATGTTTATAATAGTTCCAGACAATATCCGGTTTGAGAGAATACAGGTCATCTATATCAAGAAATGAACTGATGCACCCTCCGCAGTTCACTTCAGGCATATCCATAAATGCCTTTCTGAACCCAACCTCGTTTCCGTTAAGCCATCTCATATCCCTTACAAGTAGATTACAAGGCGTCACCCTGCCATCAGGTGATATTGTGCAAAACAGAGAACCGGCGTTACGGCATCTAATTTTTGTTCCGCTGGCAATTGATTTTTTTACATTCATATAATACCTTTTAGACAGCATGACAGACTGGTCGCCCTCCTCCTTCAACTTTATAAGATAATCCAAGGTCTCTATGATTGCTTTATCATCATATCTTGCATTTGCATATCCCTCTAAATTGTTTGCGTGAGATTGCTCGGAAAAAAATACAGGCTGGATAAGCGCCTTAATATTCAACGACCTTGCAAGTTCCAGTATCTCCTGAATCATCATACAGTTTTTTCTTGTTATTACTGAAACTGTATAAACAGGGATTTCGGCATGTTTAAGCAGTTCTATGGCATTTAACACATCCCTGAAATTACCCTTTCCCCTCTGTTCGTCATGAATAGATTCAGGACCATCAAGCGTCATGTTCACGCTGTTAACATACTTTAAGTCATCTATCCTCTTAGCAACCAGCGAACCATTAGTTGCCAACGATACAAATATTCCACGCTTGCGGGCATATTGAACAACTTGAGGAAAATCCTTCCTTACAAGCGGTTCTCCTCCTGTAATTGATAATCTGGCTGTGCCGAGTTCAGCAAACTCGTCTATCATTTTATAAATCTGCCCGGTAGTCATCTCATGCCTATCATCATTGTAAATCCCGCAATACAGGCACCGCTGATTGCACTTAAATGTGATATTAAACTGGATTGCATGCGGAAATTTAACATTAAAAAATCTTGCCTTAATGAGATGATAAAGTCCTACAGGTATCTTTGATTTTAATTTATTCAATATGGTATTCACAATATCCTGTTTCAACTGCAATATTTTTCAAAATAAGAATGAACAAGAGATGCAGTAAATCGTATGTCAGCTTCGCTCAAATCTTCATTGACTTCCAGCACAAGCACGTCGGTTTTGAGCCTTTCGGCATTTGGCGCTGACACATGATAGGGTTCAAAACCAGGCTCCCTGCTGCACAAGGTAAGGTAGGTTGGGGCAGAATCTATCCCATGCTCAAGGAGAAACCTCTTTAAGCCCTCCATATCACTGCTTATTATGGGGAATCTCCAGTACACATTTATAGCACCGTCCAATTTGACAGGAATCTTTATATCCTTAATATCTTGCAGCAAACCCCTGAACAGTTCTCCGTTTTTAATTCTGACAGATGTAGTCTCTTGTGCCCGCACCAGAGAGGCAAGACCAACATCAGCCTGAATATCCGAATAGTCAGCCATGTAATCTGCTGGAAATTCTGACAATAATTTATTTCCGTGTTGTCCAAGCAGAACCTTAATATTTCCGGAATAAAGGCGGTATGTAAGTTTAGTATCTATGTTTTCCAGAACCAAGATTACGAAATATGTAAAATAAGAAAACATCCATTTTGAAAAAAACACTGAGTATATTATATCCTTGACCAACAGTTTTGAAAGCATGGGTTTTACCGCTGGGAGCAGATTTTTGTCCCTAAAAGCAGTCAACCGGGCTGCCATATCTTCATTATTTGTCACAATCATACCGCCGAATAAAGATGAACACACCTTAAAATTTGTAAGGCTGAAGAAGGCTGCATCTCCGAAAGTTCCTATACGTTGCCCATCATATGAAGCGTCAAAACATTGCGAGCAATCTTCTATAATTTTGAGGTTATGTTCACGCGCAATTTCTCGTATCTTTTTAACATCGGGGACAATACCAAAAATATATGTAATTAAAATGGCCTTTGATTTTGGAGTTATAGACTTTTTAAGTTTTTCTATATCAAAACAAAGGGTGTCCAGTTCAATATCTACAAATATCGGTTTCAGACCAAGGGTGTGTATGCTGTTCACCATATCAGCAATAGTCAACGGGGTCATCAATATCTCGTCTCCCCTTTCAAGGTTCATGGATTTTAGAATAAAATGAAGGGCCGTCCTTGCATGCGGAAATATAATAGACCCTTTTGCGCCAAAACGTGTCTTGAATGCTTCTTCCAACTCTTTAGTTCTTTCAGAACGTACAAGCATCCTCCCAAACAAAATCCTTAAAAAAGCAATTGTTAATTCATTGAAACTATTTGTGAGTTTCAACTTATGGATTTTTTTGGGGCTTAACCATACCTTTATAAATTCAAATAAAGTCACTTTAATTCCTCTCTACCCGCCTTTTATATACAATCACTTATTTTGTTTGAGAAACCTTTAGTTTGCCCATTATACCCTGCCAGCGTCTATTCTCTTCTTCGTTTCTTATGTAAGGATAAAAACCAGCCTTCAGGTATGTCTTTACAGCCGGCATCCTGAATGAATCTGTCTTGAGATACGCATAAGATATATCCCTTCTCTTCATTTCTGCCAAAATATTTATCAGAAGCTTATACCCAATGCCTTTCCCACGGCTTTCAGGCCTCACTGCAACATATCCAATCTCCGCAGAGTTATCATTTAAATTTCTCTTATGCAGTACAGCTAAACCTACCGCAACATTTGACCTTTTATCAAAAAGAATAAAAATATCCTTCTCAGGATTATCCACTGAAGGAAGAATCTTTTTACGAAAGATAGAAGGATTCCAGAAACCGAGACTGCCGACACTGTTCAACAAACCGATGCAATCTCTTTCAATTTTTTCAGAATATTCTGTGATTTTCATGCCATCGATTGTTATAGAAGATATTTTTTTATTATTCAGGTCAATCTTCATTTCCAAAAAATCGCGTCTGAGCGCCCTTCTCTTTAAGCTTCCTATTATGGCAGATATGTTCTCTGGCCTTAATAGCCCTTTCAACCATTCAAATAGATAATTCATTTTAATTTAGCGGGAATTACCCGAATCTACTTTAATATTCTTAGAAATATACGACATATCTTTACCCGGCTCCATACCTTTTAGCAGCAATAAAACTGCTCAATACAGTTAATACCATAACACATATAAACGTTCCATAAAAAACAAACAACCCTGCCTTAAACCAAAAAGGGTCATAAACAAAACTTATGGTGGAAGCGCCTTGGGGGAGACTGATTGCCTTAAAATTTACATTGGCACGATAGATTGGAACCTCTTTCCCATTAACATGGGCATGCCAGTCTTTATCATACCCGTCGGCCCAGTATAAAATTCCTTCATTATCCGTGTATACCTTCATTTCAAAAGAATTGTAGTTGTAGTTTTCAATGGTATATGCAAATTTATTTCTCCCATCTTCCCCGGAAATATCTTTTTCCTTCCTGACGCCTCTCTCATCAGGGCTGTTTTTATTATCATTTTGATATTCCTGGGACAATTTTATGAATCTTGTTAAAGACCGGTCAATCTGATCGTCTACCAAGACAGCTTCTCTCAACAACTCAACTGACTTATGTGAACCCAGCGTCTTTAAAAAAATGGCAGTTTCACTTTCTTTTATTCCCACAACTTTATTCTTAAACTGAAACATGGGTTTGCCGACAGCAAACATCTCTTCTAAAGCTAAAGGAGGAATGTCCATATTAATAAGGTCAAAATATTTTTTAAGCAGCAAAAAACTGCTCCACCGTTTGCTCTTTAAAGCATATTCAAATATGTTATTAACCTTTACTATATCTACCTCAAGCCCATCAATATATACTGGTGCGGTAGCAGAGGACTTGATGGTGAATGTTATAATTAATTTAGATGCCTCTACACCAATATAATCCCCTACAGCTAAACGTTCCCAGTTTCCACTATTATCATAAGATTTCAGTATTTCATTTTTTTTACCCTTTTCTTGAATACCCAGTTGAATAGCACCTGGGGTCTTATTCTGACTCTTAATCCATACAGACACTCTTATATGCTGGCCTGCAATTTCTCTTGTATTGGAGGTCTTATATTTTATGTAGGAATTACCAATTGGTGATGATCTTAATAAAGCAGAAAACTTTCCATCCTTGACACCATTCTGTCCGCTATATCTTTCTACACCTCCACTTGTTCCCTCTTTAATATATTCAAATTGTTTAGGTAAAAATTTACCTTCCAAAGATATTCCCCAATCTTCAAAAGATTTGTTTGTTAGTTCTTTAAAAGTATCTTTTATTTCTAAATCAGAATAATCACCCTCTTTTATTGAAGAAAATACAAAAGGCTGGCGATAGACAATAGGAAGATACCTCATGCCACATTCACTGTCATCCTTAACAATCTCATCTGGATAAACATACCTGTTTTGCAGCGAAGATGATTTCTGAAGGATTGTATTTATATTGTGGGAAATAGAAGGATGTTTGGTGCTGTATAAGAATGATGACCTTTTAAAACTGTAAGTAAGGTCAAAGGTTAATGCTGTCCCAAAGATAAATAATAGACTCAAAGAGATGTAATGCTTTTTAACTTCAGAAAGGTTTTTTTGAGTTTTTATAAATATAAATAGGGCAAGTGGAAATCCCAGAGCAGGGACAATATATCTTATAAATTTATAGGTATTTGTAGAAAATATAAAAACTATTGCTATATGGCTTATCACCAGGCTTATATACACCCCTTTTTCTCCCAGATCTTTCCAGAGAATCACTCCTATAATAAAGATTAGAATGATAAATATAAACAGGTAGTCTATATAAGGATATGCAAGCCTTGTCATCCAATAAACCAATAGAACTATTGCGCCAGAAAAGATTAAAATTGCAATGCTATTAGAAACTCCACCTTTCCCAATAAGACGGTGAATAATACCATCATGAGTATTAGACTCAAAAATTGGTCTATCCCATGTTGAAAAAATGCGATTAAACCCCAATACATAAAAATACAAAAGTGCAAATATAAAGAATAGGACGAATGTATGGGTATGCCTTACAAACCACACAGGTGGATATATATAATACAAAAGTTTATGTAAGCCACCAGCAGGACCTAACATCAATAAACCAAAACCTGCAATAATCAGCAGCCACACCATTTTCATCTCGTGTTTTCCTGCTACAAGACCAAGAATGGCAATAACCCATGGCAAAAAACCAATGTACATATATGCCTCTGATGGCTTGCCCCATCTATTTCTACTGGGCCATTGTATATGGTCATTTCCATCCGGAGATATAATTTGGATAAAATCCCAGATGTTTGAGAATGTTCCTGTAAATGCAATCAAACTATACGGCATATTTATATCTAAACCCTTGGCCGAAAAATTTCCAATCTCATATGGCACCGGCCCACCTTGCGGGGGTCGTCCCTCATAGTCAGTAGTATCTATCATCCTTGCAGGAAATACATACTTATCCTTCTCTAACATAAGGACAATATTTGGTAGTGTCATAGCAAAGATGATGGCACATGTTGCTGCCAGTTTGACTATGACCATCCTGCCTTTAAATAATTCCAGCATTAGACTTCTCTGAAAAAACACGATACCTGACAAGAAAAACAAAAGGAATATCCATACGCCGGTAAAAAAATAGGATTGCCAGTTGAGACCGATAAGGCCGGCAAGCAAAAGCCAATTATGCCAACGGCAATCTTTATAATAAATAATGCGAAGCAGAAAATAGGTGATAAAGGGGATCCAAAGAAAGTGGGCGGTAAAATCTTCCCGAAATGAACTAAGTATAAATGAAGAGTAAAGTAAAATTGGTATTAGAGAAAGCCTGACAAACAGGTTCGCGGCCAATGTGCGAAAAACTATATACACTCCAGCCACCATTATCAGACTCTTGATAAAATGATTCCAGTTAAACAATATTACAATATCATTGTTGATAAAATGCCCAAGATATATAGTCAATAATGTAATAGGCTCAAGAAGTTTGACTTGCCCAAGCAATGGATAGAAAGGCTCCCCGCCATGATCAAATGGATTCCAGAATGGGAAATGACCATTAATTATATTTTCTGCAAAAAATTGAAAGACGGGATAATTCCATAAGAGGTTGTCGTGGGTGAGTGTGGTCTTTCCAAATATCAACATGGATCTTAGTAAATATACTAAAAACAAAATTCCTATTATGCCAACTGCCAATTCTATTACAATAGGATGCTTATTAAGAATCCCATTAATATTTTTTTTGCCATTCATATACTCTTTCCCCTCTTAAAGTAGCGAATTAGTAAAGTTATACATTTTAGATGGATTTTATTACCAGGAATTACTGCCTTATGCCTCTGAAAAAGAATCTGCGGCAGTTTTTGCTTGACAAAAGATAGTTCAATGATCTTATTAAAACTGTGCCGGCCAAAAGTGAGAGGTCAATCAGTGTGCTAATAGATAACATCTCTTTTTTAGACACCTCAAACCATTTTCCGCTGCCGCTTTGGCCTGGATTGAAAAGTTTCTTTAAATTGGTAAAATTCAAATAAAATAACAGATTGGCTAAAAGAATAGTCCCTTCCAGCTCTTTTTCGCTGCAACCTTCCGGCACATACGGAAGCGGATATTTTTTTCTAATGCCTGCGGTAACAGCGCCGGCAGAGCTAAAATTAACCCACATAGGCTCTTTTTTGATTTTGTCTTTGACCATCTCATACATTGCCGTTCCCGGATACGGCGTGGCATTATTAAACCTTGCCCTGTCAATCCCGATGTCATGGGCAAGCGAAAGCGCCTTAAATCTGTCATCAAATGTCTCTGTTGGGAAACCAAATATGAATGTGGCTTCAGTAGCAAAACCCAGCTCTTTCGCAAGTTTTATGGCATCTATATTTTCTTGTACTGTCTCAGCCTTATTTATTAGCTTCATTAGATTTTCAGAAGCGGTTTCAACTCCAAACATCAAACTGTTGAAGTTGGCTGCCCTCATAGCCTTCATAAGCTCTTTATTAATACTGTCGCCGCGGGTTTGCACGCCGAAACAAGCCTTTTTATGAAAACCCTTTTTTTGTATCATCTCGCACAACTCAAATACCCTTTTTTTATTTCCGGTAAAATAATCATCAAAAAATGTGATATTAGGCTGCTTTAACTCATTGATTAAATAATCAAGTTCTTCTATAACTCTTTCTGACGAAATATATCTGTAGCTTCTTTTCGTAATAACCCGCTGGCTGCAAAAAATGCAGTCAAACGGACATCCCCTCGAAGTTAAAATGAAACCTAAATTATAGTGAGACGGGTCATACATATCATAAGGAAACATCGGCACTTCATTTACATCCACCATTTTTGTTGAGGTTTTTGTATAAACTATTTCCCCGTCTTCTACAAAGCCGATATTTTCAAGCTTATCTCGTTCAATTGGGCCACCTTTAATTTGCCGAATAAGTTCTAAAAAGGTATATTCCGCCTCTCCCTTAACAATAAAATCAACATGGCCGTCTTGAAGAATCTCGTCAGGCATTACTGTAGGGTGGATGCCGCCAAAAACAACTATTGCCTCTTTATCAACAGATTTAATCACCTCTGCTGTCTTGTATCCGCTGGCCACATTGGCAGTCATAACGCTGATGCCAACTATGCGAGGTTTTTCGCATTGTTCCAAAATATCTTTTATGGTATCTGCATTTATATCTATCAATTCCTGATCCACTATCTTAACAGAAAGCCCTTGCTTTCTCAGAAAACCGGCAAGAATACCAACCCCAATCGGCACACTTCGCGGCACAAATTTTTTGAATCTTCCAAGCTGCGTATTAATTGGTGATATCAAAATTAAGTCATACACTGTAATCTCTCCCAGCTTTATGCTTAGATGCGGTTTCTCTTTTATTTTGTATTACCCCAAAACTCTTTTTCGGGAATAGGGTAGCACTTTAAACCATAGCCTCTTATTAAATATTCAACAATAGAAAATGCCCTGTTGAAAAAACAATTGTGGACATATAAATAATAAAGATCAAACATGAGATGTACAGAAAAACCAAACAATATAAGCCAGAAATAATAACTCCAAAATCCAAGGACAAATAACATCAAAAATATTTCGGCTGTATGAAAAAGGCTCAGTCCATATACCATCTGCTTTTCCTCCCAAACCCAATCATAATATTTAAACATGTCTCTTATTCCAAATCTTTTGCAAACAATCACGAAATCAAAATAATGGTCAACATCTATAAGTATCATGCTGAAAAAGAAGACGATGGTATCAATACCTAAAAATGGCCATAGTATTATACTACCTATGGATGCCTGAATCGTATGCTGTTTTAATGTCATTTATTTTGCGCCAGGATTAATAATCATGCAGGCTGTAATTTTATCTGCTTTCTATCCACGATAATATCAACCATGCTATGGCACAGGATAAGATGGGCAATCTCTACATAACCATAAGAATCCGATGGCACATAGAAATTTAATTCACCCTTGCTGCGAAGGGGATTATTGGGTTTAAAACCTGACATTGTGATTATCTGGCAACCGGTTTTTCTGCCGGCATCCACACCCCTTATTATATTCTCGGATTTGCCTGAACTGCTTATGGCGACCACTATATCTCCATTATCAGCAAACATTTCAATTGGTTTTTCGAATACATATTGATACCCAAAATCATTACTCAGGCATGTTAAAAGAGAAGAATCATTAAAACAGATGGCGCGCATCCCGCCGTTTTTAAAAAAGTCTATGGACTGATGACTTGCTATAGAAGCGCTTCCGCCATTGCCGATAAATATGATTTTATTACCTTCTGAGGTCTGAGAAATAATCAAATTAATTGCCGTTTCTAATCCATGTATAAAATCAATGGCCTTATTATTTCCGTCAGTAGCCTGGATTTTAGATAATATATTTTTAAATTCTGAAAAATAACGTTCTATACCGCTTTTCATACAACCTCCTCATTAAAATAGGGACAGATACCATTTATTTTGCCTTTTTTGGCCTTCCTTGGGCAGTGCCTTCAGTCTCCTGATAGATATTTTCTTGAAAATGGTTTCCTATTTTTCAAACCACCACTTAATAAAATCCTTTGCAGTTTTTACAGCCATTTCTGTTTTATCTTTAACCTCAACGGCATCATCCATTGTATACTCTTCATACGGTATCCATAACTCTCCCTTATCAATGCCGGGATAACGGCTCCATGTCACTTCCGGTTCTATTTCACTACTTATTTTAGCGGCATTATAGAGCCTCTCCTTCCATTCGGTATCAATCTCTATATTATTTACCCTTTCAATCAAAATCTCTCCAACAAAATGCGTCTTTTTGAATTCGCCCAACGATATTAAGATTGCTTTAACTGCCTTTTCTACAGCCTGTTGAAAATGATATACTGCTTTATCAAAATAACCCTCTTTCGTAAGACTAACCCCTATATTGAGATCTCGTTCTCCATCGGTAATCATAGCGACTGCAAAATCCTTATTGCTTACACTTGAAAGAAAAGTCGGCTCTCTATAAAGAACCGGAAATCTCCAACCGTCAGCAAGTTTCTCAAGTTTCCTCTGGTGTATATACGCCTTTGTCTCCTCTATTAAATTTTGCAAAAAATCATCGCTGTCTATCAGTATTGTTCCTTCCACGGCAATATCCAGAAATAAAGGATTGTGATTTTTGAAATTTGAAGCAGTCTCATCAGGGGTTAAAAGCAAAATATCCAATGGGATTCCAATAGAAAGACATTCCTTTATTCTCGCAACATCTTTTCCTCTCTTGTTTTTTCTTGGGTCAACCTCATCAGACACCAACAGTATATCAATATCAGAATCTGCTGTCTGTGTGCCTTTTGCCCATGAGCCATAAATAACCGCTGATATTATCTTAACAGGCGATGTTTTTAGCCTCTCATTCATTAAAATAGGGACAGATACCATTTATCTTACCTTTTTTGGCCTTCCTTTGGGCAATGCTTTTAGCTTCCTGCCAATCATGCCCTCTATTATCTGGATAAAGCTATCATCCCCGCACGGCCTTCCGGTTTTCGAATTTCTTCTAATCATATCTACCATAGAGTCATCTTCTTTT
>Ga0209542_10017387_pt1 | contig 11786 bp, 8 predicted proteins | sample RifCSPhighO2_01_FD_184028 | JGI IMG/M metagenome (GOLD analysis project Ga0209542, IMG submission 184028) | Soil microbial communities from Rifle, Colorado - Rifle CSP2_plank highO2_0.1 (SPAdes) (version 2) | ecosystem: Environmental > Terrestrial > Deep subsurface > Rock core/Sediment ...
ATAGGCCAGATCCGAACATACTCGCCCGTAATTACCCAGGCCAGGAGTGTTGGGCAGATAAAGCATCCATCGGCCGGGACACCATGTCGTATTAAAAGCCGTTCCAAGACCTACGACAAAAGGATAAGTATAACCCATAAACGGCATTTGCGTACCGCTGTAATTTCCGGACGGTTTGATCCAGATCGAAACAGTTCCTGCAGAGCCCGTCGTATAAATATCGCCGACATTAACATAATCGCTTGTTCCGTTGAAATTTCTCGCATTTCCAAATTTACCCGGCACAATAGTCGTCCCGACAGCAGTGCCGTCATTTGCCCCCGATACATTATCCACAAATGAATTGCTCGCCTCATTCATCGGCCAGAAATTATACGCGCTATTAAGAGTGCAGACTGACACTGGAGGCGGAAAACAAACTTGCGCATAAGCCAGCTTCACGCCCAGTTTGTCGCTTAAAAACGACATTGCTTTTGAAACGACGGACTGACACCCCCCCCACCGGTTGCCGTCGGAAATAGAAGCGGAGGCATTGGTTGAAAAGCCGAATGCCAAAACTATAAAAAATAAGATAAATAGAGTTCTTTTCATTACAAAACAAGTATACGGTATTATACTACTATTCATTGCTCCCACCTCCTCCCGGTGGTGGCTCACCACCGGGAGGAGGTGGAGGAACCCAACAAGAATCCTGAGCTTCGGCTTCAGAAATCTGGAAGGGGTTTTTGTCTTTGCCTAATATTTTGTTAACCCAACGGCTAACCAAAACCGCGCCGGCAAGAGGCAAAATCAATAACATTATAAAAAGTTTTTTAGACCAATTCATGGTAATAAATTAAAAGTTAAAAGTTAAAAATGAAAAATTACGATTTAAAATTAAAACTTACGAAAATCTGTTAATAATAAAATATCACATTTTCGCCGGAGGAACAACTGGAGGCACGGACGATTCTTTCTTCCTGACTAAGAAATAGTAAATCACGAAACCTACGGCGGCAAGCGCTATCAGAATTGTCCACCAATATTTTTTCAATAAGACCAGTAAATCCACGTCCAGTAAATCCATGTAAGGAGACGGGAAAGAACCTGATATTATTTTTGTCGCGAATTTACTGATATCGGCTAAATACAAAACGGATATTTGCGGCAAAGGAGCATTGCTGATATACAATTTCTCATTCTTTTTATCAACCAAAAAGGCTGATATTGTCGCGGTGACTGAAGCGCCTGATGCGTATCTGCCGGAAACGAGGGAAAAAGAAGCAACCACCTTGTCAGTTGCCGGATCAATGACTCCGACAATGCTGTTCGGATCGTCAAGGCGGTAGACGTATTTGTTGGAAACGGCAAGAAAAGTCGTACCGAAGTTTATGGCAACATTAGGACTGTCAATCGTTGCAATCATCTTGAAATTGGCGTCAAAAACACCGATCTTGGTATCGTAAAGGTCTATTACATAGATTTTCTTTGCCGGCTCGTAATAGGCAATGTTGAACGGATTGGCAAAATTGACTTTCTGAATTTCAAGAGTCGCGGGGTCAATAACACTAAAATAATTTCTGAAAGCATCCGTAAAAACGATTTTACCGGCGGCAATTGAAACCCGATTATTGCGCAGATCGGGCAGGGTTTTAATAACTTGGTTATTCTTGCCGTCTATGACAAAGGCGCTGTTAAAAGTCGTGACAAAGAGCCTGTCCGTCGCCGCATCATACTCGGCGCTTATAGGTTCGGAATCAAGCTTGATCTCGGAAGTGCTTAAATCAGGGCGGATAACCGTTATGGCGTTACTTAATACGGCAAGCACATACGTATCGCCGCTCAAAGTATTGGGTATTATCTGTCTTGGTCTTATGCCGGTTTTGACTTCCGCAACAATTTTATCATTTTTAGCATCAATAACTACCACATTTGCTTCCGTTATCTGACCGACAAAGACCAGATCCAGTTTGGGATTGTATCTTAAATTGGTAGCGGCTTGGGTCAAAACAATCTTTTTTAGCGGTTCGTCTTTTTTGGCATTCAAAACGGTTATAAAGCGACCCCTATTGGCAACATAAACCTTACTTTGGTCGCTGTTAAAGTCCATAAATACAGGATTGGCAAACACCGGATTATCCGCCGGGCAGTGGTTAAGCAGAGGATCGTCTTTGGAAAACCCGCCAACAAAAGTTATTTTGCCAGCCGGCGTCAACTGGGAAATGTTCTGACTGACCGGGTAGGTCAGATAAAAATTGCCGCCGGGCGTGATTAATCCCTCCTTCAAGAGAAAATTATGCCTGAAGTAAATCTGATCGTGTAAAACACCTACCGGGACATTGCGTATAATCGAAAAATTATTCAAGTCAATCGTGCTTATGACGTTAGACTGAAAATTGGGAATATAGGCCAACTTTCTTTCCTCATCAATAAAAGTCCTTTCCGGCTGGGAATTTTCGGGCAAAACCACGTGCTTTACCAAGTCCAGCGTCTTGAGATCATAAAAAGCCGCGTTGTTCGTAAGACAAGTAGCAACCACCAAGTTCAATTTCTCGCTGACCGCAATGAAACGAGGCGCTCCTATTAAACTTAAATCAACGGTTTTTACGATTTTTCGCGTCGCGGCATCGATGGCCGTCAAGTTCCTCGCCTGGGGGTCAACCACCAAAATCCGGTTATTAACAGAATCAATCGCCAAATCATTTGGCCGCGGACCAGTCGCGATGTTCGTTAATTTGCCCGTCGCTAAATCCAATTCTTGAATACCGTTTATGCCCTGGCTTCGAAAATAAACTTTTTGAGCTTTAAAATTCGTCCAGAAAGCGGCGGCATAAGCAATCTTATATTCTTTAATGAACCCTTCTTCAAGAATCCCGTTTTTTTCAAGATCAACAACAATAAATCTGGCGCCCAAACGGTCAAGAACGTAAAATTTATTTGCCGCCTCATCCACATTAATTTGGAATAACTCGGTCGGCTTCGCCTCTGAAATATCCATAGTCCATTTTGCCTCAAGAGTGTTGGCGTCATAAACGCGAATTTTAGCTGGCTTATTATCAAGAATAAAAAGCAAGCCGGTTTTTGAGTTTAAAGCAAAGTCTTTAGCAAAACCCTGTGCGGCTTGGAACTTTTTTACAACTGACAAATCGCTTTCTTTAAGAACGGTTAAAAGGCCTGTTTCGGAGAAGGTATAAAGATAACCGTTGGCTTGGTTAAAAATGATTTTTGAAGGATAACTGAATGTGGTAGAGGCTTCGCCGCAGGCAGGCGACTGCGTCTGTTGAGCAAGAACAAAAGAAGGCGCTGTGATTGCAAGAACACTGAAAAATACCGCCAAAAAGACAGGGATTCTTGATTTCATATGGTGTTATTATAGAACCTTTTAACATACCAAGCAACACAAGTTATGCACAACATTTATAGCGGCATTTTGGAAATAAAGGTTTTTCTTTTGCCGCCAATTATCGGTATTTCGTCAATGCTATTCAAATAATTGAAAGAGGTTTTAATTTTATCTCCCAAAAAATTTTTAATCTCCAATGACAGCAAGTTTTCATCCGCAGAATCAAGATTTTTTGCAACTAAATTGACACGGATAGTATCAAAAGATTCCTGAATAATCTGAAAAGCGTCAATTTTCCGAAACCACCCGTCAAATAGAGACGTGAATTCCAAAAAATTTATCTTACGGCCATCGGATAAGTTCAAAGTTTCAGTTTCCCTTCCGCGAAACTCTAATAATGGCAAAGCGCGGCCGCAACCGCATTTTTCGTTAAGAATACGGCCAAAATCGCCAGTATCGTAACGGATAAAGGGCATGACTTCATTGTCAAAAGTCGTAACCACGATCCTGCCCCCAACAATTTCTATATGAGCCCATTCGGGATTTATATGAAGATTGCCAGCTTTACATTCCTGCGCCAGCCATCCAACGTCCCTGCAGGCGTAACAATTAAAAATGCGACATTCTAAAATTTCCTCAATAAATTTTTTTTCGCCAATTGAAAGAGCCTCTCCCGAACAAATGACGGAACGAAGGTTCAACCGAATATTTCTATCTTGAACCAAGCGCGCAAGCCGCAATAGCGCAGAGCCAAAGCTGAATAATAGTAATTTGCGTCCCTCGCCAAGCTCTATTAATTTTTCTAAACTCCCCGCCATTTCCTCAGGATAAGACGATGATATAACAAAATGATTCCTCGAAAAACCTTCGCGATGCCGAATCCAAAAACGCACCACTAAATCGCCGCTTTGGAATCCAGCCCAATCGAACATCCTCTGGCAAAAGCCGAAACTTCTTAAAATATGCCCGCGGTCAATGTAAAATCCAAACGGCGTGCCAGATGAGCCAGAGGTTTTTTCCATAAAACAATCTGAAAGTTTTATATCATTGTTAATACTACTCAAATGATTATCCTTAAGAAGTTTTTTAGTAACGGGTTTGATCATATTAAAATCGGACAGGCTTTTAAAAACGGCCGGATTAAACCCGCATGATTCAAAATGCCCACGCCAGAAAGCGGATTTTTCATAAGCCAATTTTACAACGCGCTTTAACCTATAAAGCTGTATTTCTTTTAGCAAATCGAGGTCCCAGTATTGACTTTTTTTTAAAACGTCTATATCAACATTTATAAAATAATCCTTAAATAAATCAAAAATGACTTTTTCTCTCACAAGGCCGTTTGACCAGATCCCCCGGCGTTCAATAATGAATTTATCTAAAAAAGAAATCATAAGTTTAACGTTTTTTAAACACATAAATCGGATAAAATTCCGACTCTTCATAGTCGCTTGAATATGAAACCTTCGCGATATCAAACCTTTGGGAAATCCACGAGTCAAAATAGGTTTTGGGAAAATAACTTCTCGTTATATTGCCGTCGGTTTCTTTATAGTAATTCATAGCGGAAATTACGGATTCTTTTTCTTTTGCGTCCTGTGAATCTCTGACAGCCTCCGCAAAAAGAGGCATTATATCGTTGACTCTGAACGAAAAATTTTCCGTGTTTAAAACTTTGTCTCCAAAACGGTACAATAAAAATCTCGACAATGGTTCTCCTTTTTCATAGAGGTCATGCGTTATGTCATATGGATTGACATCTCTCCAGAAAGAATTATACATCTTGATCCTGCTGATAAAAAAGCCGCCCGGTTTTAAGATTTTAAATATATTGTCCAAAAAAGCTTCTCTGTCACCGGGGCTTAACTGCATAAAAACTAGGTCGCCAACCACCAAATCAACGGCGGAGAAACTTAGGGCCTTTGTTAAATTTAGCCAATCGGTCCAAAGAAAATTTTCTTTCTCCAAAACCTCCTGTTTCATTCTTTTTAAAGTGCTAAAGTACATTTTCCGCGAAAAATCAGCCAATATCACCCTTTCAAAAATATCAGATAGAGCAGAGCGCAGCTGCGGCGTTACTCCCAAAACTAAAACTGGGCAGGATGTTTTAATGCCGATAAATTGTTCGCGATAAATTTCAATGTCCTCTTTGGAGGGGCTATTGGGCGGAAACATTAAATGATAATTCCGCGACCGACGATCCCAAACTTTTAATGATTCGTAGCGATCTTTGATTTTAGTGAAAAAAATTTTTAAATTAAAAGTCATAGTTAGCCAAGTTTTTTTAAAACATATATTACTTGGAACATTTTATTTTTCTAGAAAATTCATATAGATACTCCCTAATAATGAACCGCCCCAAGACTAAGAAAAAACATCCCATTTTTCCGCCAAAAGTTTATTAAGCCGGAGTTCAAAAGCGTTTTTCAAACTATCGGCCCCTTGCGCGCTGCTGTCAATAAACATCATATTCATCAAATTAGAATATTTATTATAAGGGAAAAAGCTTAAAATAATGGCGCCTCTTTTTTCATCTTTAACGGGGAAGGCCAAAGAACCCATTATTTTATAAGCGTCCGTAAATGAACCGACTACTCCGTTGGGCATTATATAATTGTAATAGATATAACTGAAATCCTTGGTCATAATCCTCTTTGCGATTTCAAAAGGATAGAGATTAAATTGCCTCCTTATATTGGGATCTATAAGAAAATTCCCCAGATTATTAATGATCGCGTCAAAACCGCTGTATCCAAAAAATTTATGCTCTGCGGACATGACGTCCATGACCCGACGACATTGCGCTTCCAGGCTTTCCAATGCAGTCTTATAACCCGTGGCGGGATACTTTACGCCATTAAAGACTTCGTGCTGGAACAAAAAATGACCTTCCGTAAAAAAGAGCTGGTCGTGAACGGAAATTAATTTATAGGCGCGATCCGGAAAACAAATATACTGGAAGCTTGGCGAAGAACTGCTGGCATTAAGAAATTCCTCCACGATGAAAGTTCCGGGAAAAGCGTCCCTTTTGTTAAAGTAATCAAAAATATTTTCAACCAGCGCCAACCTATCAGAATTGCCCAACGAATAAAAATAGTTTTTCTTTATCTTTATATTGCCCTTGCCGCCGTTGCCGGCGCTTTTTTTGATAATTACCTCATCAATGTTTTTTTCAAACAATATTTCGACGGACTTTTTAATTTCCGAAGCGTTTTTTAAAAATTCAAAACCCTCTAGCGACGGCAGCTTAAGTCTTTTTAACAAATTTCTGAAGTTGCCTTTATCCGAAAAAGATTCAGCGATTTCGAAATTATAAAAAATATCAATACCCAAATTCTCGACAAGCAATTTTTCCTGCCGCCCGGGCAAAAAAGCGTCTACATAATGGGTATCTTTAAACGGTTTAAGAAAGTCTTTCAACTCCTCGCCGCAGAGGAATTGATTCAGGGGTTTTTTAGGCAGCTGATGCGGGGACCAGATACTGACTGATCCGGTCAAGATGCCGACATCCCTCAAATAGTCAAGATAAGCCGCGTCATAGGGATAGGGGCTTATGACAATATCTCCCTCTTCAGCGGATAAAATCCCTCTTTGCATTTTTGAAATATGGAAAAAATTATTATCCCAAGAATCAGAATCGGTTGAATGAATAATGATTTTTTTCTTATTTGAAAATCTTTCTGCCATTGAAATAAATTTGTTTTTCTAAAGCGGGTTTTGTTTTATAGTCCGGATTAATTTAGACAGCCATTTATCGAGCGGCCGGAAATAATAATCATAGGTACCGACGTATCTGGCCTCTTCGGCACCAAAACCGTTCTTAAATTGAATTAAGTCTTTGAGCTTTTTTTCATCAATATGGCCTAAATTATAGTTAACGCATCCCCTATTTTTCGCTTCTTTTATCGAATGCCATATAAGCAACTTCAATGGACTGACTTTTTCCTGGATATCAGTGCCTCCAAACGTATAAAACGCCGTCTCTCTGTAATATTGAGCTAAAAGCGCGGCTACCGCGCGCCCTTGGTATTCGGCGATAAATATATCGGATGATAATCCGAAATCATCCGATAATTCGTAAATTCCCCGACACCATGAATACGGCTTCGTATAAAAATTTTTCCTTTTTGCCGTTCTTTGGTAGAGCGTCCAGAATAAATCGAAATCCTGACCGGAGCCGGCTTTACGCACAGTGACCCCCTTGGCGGCCGCGATCTTTACTTGGCGCCGCGTCGCTTGATTCATTGACGACATTATGGCGCTGATGTCTCTGTCTAATCTTAGAAAAGCGACATTATTACTTGATAGACCCATTGCAGTTACCGACTTAACAAACCCGCTCTTGTTCAAGAAGTTTTCCAGAGAACCGCTGTATAACCAGGGTAATTCCATTTTCAAAAAGAGCGCATCTTTCAGCAGGCCGCTGATTTCTTCCAGTTTAGAGATGAACGGGCCGAGATGTTCTTCACATGCGCCTTTTATAACGATCGGCCCGCTGGCTATATGCAAAAAGGAAAAACCCATCAAAGGAAAGAATAACGGACATTTAATGATCTCTGCCATCAAGACGGGGACGTTGTCCCGTTTTAAAAGAATCCTATATATTGACGCGCTATAGGCTTTGCGGGCCAGATCCCCCAATAGCCACAGCTGCGACCACGAACTGTATAAAAAACCATCGTCTGCGCTTTTAGATACAAGGCCGTCCCAAATCTCTTTATTTTTTATCTCTTCGAGGCAATATTTCATATGCTAACTGATCAATTTATTCGGCGCAGTTTATTCAACATTAATGATGTTGAAATCTATCCGCGTGTCGGGTCCCGTAACGGTTCTCAAGGAATTCTCAAGATGGTCCAATATATTATCGTCCCAAATTTTGCCGGGAGATATTTGGATTCGGATACCGCGATTTGTTTCCGCGACGGCTTCAAAGCTTTTAATGGCGCCCCAATAGTAACTAAAAACATCCTGTAAATCCGTATAGCGAATCACTCTGTCAGTCATAATCATGTCTTTAACCTGAAAAGGATCGATCATAAAAAGCGGGGACATGCGGCCGCAACCGCACGGTTTGCCTAAAAAACGACCTCGTTCGCCGGTGTCATAACGAATCAGGGGCATCAGTTCATTTTCAAAGTTAGTAATTACAACCCTGCCTGCCTGGCCCGGCTGAACTTGCCTGCCGTTTTCATCCACAATCTCCAAAATATACGATTGCCGATTCAGATGAAGACCATTGCGCTCACCGCATTCCCAGCCCAGAAACGGAGCCTCTTCGAATAAAGAGTATTTTGCCAAAAAAATAGGCGCGCCGAAAAATGTTTCGCCTTCGGATCGCTCTTTGTCAGAAATATCAACCGAAAATAAAATGATTGATTTAAGATTTGGAGACGGCCGAAACTGACAATCCAGACAAAGCGTTCTGAACGAATTCATCATATTGATATTATCGAAAAATATATATTCAGGCCTCGCCTCAGAAAAGACTTTTAAAAAATCCTCCTTCCGACCCTTTAACATAGAGTAGGGCACCATCAGACAATTGGGGCCGAATGAATACGGATATAAAAATTTACCTATCAAAACGAATCTGTCTTTTCCGAGGTTAATATTTCGAAAAGCCGCTTTTACCAGTTTGCCCCTCATAACACAAAATTTTTTATCGACAACATACCTGAATAGTTCGCCGTCACCGCGGCATATATAATTCGTAAGAGCTCTGTTAGAGAAGCCGTAGCGGCCATCTACTTTAACATTAACTACGCTGTGAGGGGGGTACTCTCCCATAAGCGCCTTTGTGATAACAGGCAGCTTCTCCAGGTCAAAAAGCGCCTTAACTTGGATATCTTTAACGCCCGCCTTACCGAAAATATCCTTATACATACCCACCAATCCCGCGGATACTTTTAAAATCTTGTTGAGACGGTAAATCTGCCACCATTCAACGGGCCGATCGGGCATCTCATTTATACGCGCCCACAAATAATTGAGAGGATACCCTTTTATAGCCGAAATCATAATTTTGATATAAAGACCCGGCTTTTGCCATTCGGCAGAGTCGGAATAGACGAGGTTATTTCAACAGTTACGGTTAAGAAGCCTTCCCCCACCATATTTCGGATAGTCTGAATGATAAAAAGATCGCTCTGAAAATTGTAGAAAGGCGTTGTCACAACACGCAATGTAATTTTATAAAGCGATTCCTGGATTATCTGGAATTTCTTTATAACCGCATATTGATTAGCTAAAAAGTCAATAATACTTAAAACAGGAAATTGTCTGCCGCCCGGCAATTTTAAGAAATTCAGATCGCGACCGCTAAGTTTAATCCGGGGTGTTTTCAAGCCGCATTGGCATTGGCCGGGCATCCACTCGCCAAAGTCGCCCATATCGTATCTGAACAGGGGCATAATCTTGTTGCTCATGGTGGTCACGAGAATTTTCCCCGGCGAATCGCTCTCATAAATCGGGCGTCCATTTTGATCAACGATTTCCAAAAAAATGTGAGCCACGTTAATATGAAAACCATCATGACTGCCGCACTCAATGCCCAAGCAGCCAAACTCAGCGCAACCATACCGATTATAGACAGGGCAATGAAAGACGCTCTCCAGCCATCTCCTGACGGGCAAAGAAAGATTTTCTCCCGCGGTTTGGATAAACTTGAGATCCAGAGCAATCTTTCCGCGTTCTATGTGTTCGCCCAACTGGATAAAGTAATTGACCATGCCGCTGATCGCTTGAATTCTTTCTCTGGATAGAAATTCGCAAAAGGAATCAAAATTCTTGCTTATGAGTAAAAAATCTGACGGAAACCCCAATGTCAAAAGGTTTGGCCGGTTAGCAAAAAAATGCGCGAAACGGCGAAAATCCGTCAGGCCGGATCTGCGGAGATAGTCCATATAAAACATTCTCTGTCTGCGGCTAGTGTGTTTCTCGTGTCTGACTATAAGCGGATTGCCGCTAGAACCGGAAGTGGTAGTAGAGGTATGGGCGTATTTTTCCCAGCTATCGGCATCAAACTCTTCTCTCTGGTCGCGGAAGATGTCTTTTTTCAAAATTGGTAATTTCGAAAAATCATCGATTGTCCGTATCTCATCGGGAGAAATGCTCAAAGAATCAAACATCTTGCGCCAGTACGGAACATTTTTGTAAGCATGCCGCAGTATTCGCTTAACATGCCTGAATTGACACCACCTCCATACTTCTTGATCCAGACATTCAATGGCGGATATCGCCCAAAAATCCAAAGCGTCAAACCGGTTATTATGAAATAAAATTAAATCCGCAAGATAAGCTTTTAGTTTTTGGAACATATTATCAATAATGACTCCTATAAATACTCCCTAACTATTATATAAGCATAATCATACGCATAAAAAAGCCCCCGATTCAACCCTCGGGGACAAAAAGAACATCTTATCTGGGAAATTTGTCGAAAAATCCTGAAGCATCGAGACGCTTCAGAAAAGACAGATCAACTATTCTGGGTTCATCCATCGTTTTCAAATCATCGTCAGCGGCCAGAGCGACTATGTCTTGCGGCGCCATATCTGAGCCCGATACGGTGACTCTCGAAATAAAATCGGCTATCCATTCTCTTAAATCGACTTCAGAAACCCCGTGAACAGTTTTCAGTACTCGCATCAATAGCTGCTTGTCCGTCTTCACCAAATAAGTCGCCTCTACCATAACCTTTAAGAGATTTTCTGCCATATCAGGATTTCGGTCAATAAAATCTTTTCGGCAAGCTACCGTGACTACGGGATATGGCTCCCCAGAAAGATCCAACAAAACTTTCAGGCCCGCTTTCCTAGCTTTGGGAATAAGAGCGTATTCGAAGACAGCTGCTTTGAGCCGGCCTGTTTTTACTCCGGCAATCATTAAGTCGGATTTTGTCTCGACCAGATCCGGAGACTTCGGGTCTATCCCCAATTTCTTCATCGCCTTAAGATACCCCGCGTAACCGCTCCCGCCAGTACTACTATACACGCCGATGGGGCCTTTCTTGAGTTCATCAACGGCCCTATCTTCCGGGAAATCATCGCGCACTATAAGCGCGACCGTGCTCAAATTGATGACCGTAGCCAAAACTCTAGTTTCAAATCCTTGGGCACGGAGGCGAATCAGCCTATCAACATTAGGCGCTACCGTGCAATCAACGGCATTGGCTACCAGTATGTCATGGGTGGGAATGCGAATAATTTCATCCAAATTAAGACCGTATTTTTGGAAAAGACCTGCTTCTTTGGCGACACTAAAGGGCAAATCAACCAGAGTGGGACCATGAGCAACTCTGATCAACTTCAGATCGGCAGCCGCCGCGGTTGACGCTTGGGCGCTTACAAACAATCCCGTAATGATCAAAAATATGAGACGCGTCCTCACGCAGTCCTCCGTTTACCTTATAAAAGAGCTTTACCCTAAACTGCTAAAGAGTTTAACAAGAGCAATAATTTTT
>Ga0209542_10017388_pt1 | contig 11786 bp, 10 predicted proteins | sample RifCSPhighO2_01_FD_184028 | JGI IMG/M metagenome (GOLD analysis project Ga0209542, IMG submission 184028) | Soil microbial communities from Rifle, Colorado - Rifle CSP2_plank highO2_0.1 (SPAdes) (version 2) | ecosystem: Environmental > Terrestrial > Deep subsurface > Rock core/Sediment ...
TATGAGAAAACAACTTTTTTTCAAAGGAGATTTCGAATATCAGGAAAGTGGAATTCTAGATAAAACCCATTTGCATTTTTACACAGTTAACACTCTTCCTAAATTACTTTCAAACAATAATTGGATTGTTGAAAAAGTAATAGGTACTATCACCAGACTTCCTTTTGAGGAAAGTATAAATAAAGTACCAATATTTAATTGGTTATTTAAAATGATCTATCCAAAACTGGTAGAAAAATATAGAAATTTATCATATTATCACTTTCTGGTTGAAGCAGTAAAAAAATGAAAGCCTCTGTTATTATTCCCAATTGGAATGGAAAAGATTTATTAAAGGAATGTTTAGACTCATTAAGAAAACAAAGCTACAAAGAGTTCGAAATTATCTTAGTAGATAATAATTCCACAGATCAGTCTGTAGAATATGTAAAAAATAATTATCAAGAAGTAAGAATAATTAAACTCGATAAAAATTATGGTTTTGCCAGAGCGATAAATGAGGGGGTAAAAAAATCTTTGGCAAAATATGTGATTTTTTTAAATAATGACACAAAGGCAGATAAAGACTGGCTAAAAAATTTAATTTATTGTGCAGGCAAAAATAATGAAGCCATCTCTGTCAGCTCTAAACTTCTAAATTATTATCATAAAAAAATAGATGGGGTAGGGATTACCATTAATGAAGTGGGACAAGCTAAATCATTAGGATGGGAGGAAGAAGATAAAGGACAATATGATCACTCTAAATATATCTTTGGCGCTACAGGGGGAGCAGCACTTTTCAGAAGAGGAGATTTTATTAAAGTAGGTATGTTTGATGAGAGTTTTTTTATGTATTTTGAAGAAGTGGATTTTGCTTTTAAAGCTCAGTTTTTAGGCTACAAATCCATTCTTTGCCCACAGGCAAAAGTGTATCATAAACATAAAGCCACCTCCAAAAAATTGCCCCAGCATGTTGAATACTGGCAATTTAGAAATATGTATCAGACTATTATAAAGGATTTTCCAACATCTTTATTATTTAAAAAATGGAGATGGTTAAAAATTATCCTTATATATTTTAATACAATTTTTTATCAATTAAAAAATGGATTTCTCTGGCCTCCGGTTGCAGTTTCATTTTATTTACTTTTTTCACTACCAAGACTTTTAAAAGAAAGGAAAGAAATACAAAGGACTATCAAAGTTGATAACTCCTATATAGAAAGTTTTCTTTTAGATAAAAAAATTACTTTTTGGGGAGTGTTGAAATGATTAAAATCCAAAGTAATATTGGAGGGTAAAAAAGAGAATTGGCAAAGATACTATGAATTAAAAGTCCAGCCAGACCAGAAAAGGCCACAGGATTATTAAGGTAGGAATGTTTAAAAATATTTAAAATAAATAAAGAATAAATAGTTAATCCAATAACTCCTGTAGTTGCTAAAACATAAAGTAAACTTGAATCATTACTGGAAGCTCCATGACTACTTAAGAATTGCTCATCACCTAAGTTAAACTCCCGGACCCCGTAGCGATAAGTATTAAAACCTACTCCTAAGATAGGGGATTGTTGAAATAAGGTTAATCCTTGCTGCCAGGTATTAAATCTAAAGGAGGCAGATTGTCCTCTATCAATATTTCGAGGTTTACTAATAAGCTGACTATAAATTTGAAAACCTATAAATAAAAATAAAAATAAAACGACAGTTAAGACAAAAAGTTTTTTGGACTTTTTTAACAATGAAAGGGATACTCCGCTAACTAAAAACATTAAATAACTACTCCTGGAAAAAGTAGTTAAAAGCGCCAGGTATAAAATTACAAAAATTAAAAGGTACCATTTTTTCGCAATAGCAAATTTCTGGTACCATAAAATAATTGTTAATACAAAAAAGGCTCCGGCAAAATTTGGATCTAAAAAAGTAGAGACAGTCCTAAAGTAGTGTGGGTCCCAACCCATGGAGGTTAGAAATTGTAAATTAGGTAAGAAAATAAATTGAATGAGTCCCAGGATAGAAAGTAAAGTTCCAGAAAGCATAAGTGTAGTAGGTATATCCTTTTTAAAATCATCAAACTTTACTGAAAATAAAAGATAACAGAATAGAATATAAATACTTAATCTAATAATATAAGAAAAACTTATCATTAATTCATTTTGAGAAAGATTTAAGGGGGTAAAAATCAAAGAGAGCAGAGTAACTAGAAGAAACAAAAAAGCATATTTTAAAAATAAAGGGGGATTGAATAATTTAAATTTTAATTTAACTGCACCTAATAAACAAAATGCTGAAATAATAATATCTAAAGCAATAACAGCCCCAGGACCAAAAGGTATTCTTATTAATTGACCACCCACAATTCCTAGTGTTAGAATCAGCATCAAGATCCTCATATGAAGTTATATTCTAATATTACTGTAATTTTTATTATTTGGATATTAGCTGTTCTCTTTATAGCTTTTAGTGTTTTTAATTTACTCCCCCACTCAGATAGATTTCAAAATAACTTTCTAACCTCTTTTTCTAATTGGGATGGAGGACATTACCTGGGAATAGCAGAATTTGGATATAGTGAAAAATTTCAATATGCCTTTTTCCCACTATATCCGCTACTTATAAAACTGCTAACTGAAATTACCCAAAATTATTTATTGTCTGGAATTTTAATAAGTATTATCTGTACTTTTTTAGGACTACATATATTTTACAAATTAGTTTCTCTGGATTTTGATAAAAGACTTGCTGAAAAAGCTTGTATCTATTTACTATTTTTCCCTACAGCTTTTTATTTTTTGACAGTTTATACTGAAGGACTCTTTTTCTTTTTGACAATTTCTACTTTTTATTTCTTAAGAGAAAAAAAGCTACTTTTGGCTACTATTTTTGCAATATTTGCCTCAGCTACAAAAGTTGCTGGGCTAGCTGTAGTTATTGCATTAATAGTTGAGGTACATTTGTTATTTGGAATTAGCAAAAAGAATTTCTACATATTACTCTCCCCTTTAGGATTTATTCTCTATTGTTATTTTCTAAATACGCAAACAGGTGATCCGTTTTATTTTATAACAGCCCAAAATCACTGGTTAAGATCTTTGTCAATGCCGTTTACACCTTTCTGGGAAACTATTAGGAACCTCTCTTCTCCAGGTTTTACTTCTACAAATTACACCGCATTTTTGGATTTGTTATTTGCGATCTTTGGAGTAGGGTTAATAATCAGATCTTTTCGTTTTCTGCCTTTTTCTTATTCCATTTATGGTTTAGTATCGCTAGCATTGCCACTCTTTAGTACCTCTTTATCTTCTATGCCCAGATTTTTACTAGTAATATTTCCTATATTTATATTACTCTCTCTTTTGAAAGACAAATATTTAATCTTGGGTTATCAAATGATTTCCTTAATGCTTTTAGGATTATTTGTAGCGTTATATATTAACGGCTACTGGGTTTCTTAAGGAGTAAAGTTAACTCTTCTGGAAATTTCTGTAGAATTTGAAGCACTATCTTGAGCCTTAATATTAAAAATATTTTCTCCATCATTTAACATTAGCTCAGTTTGGAAATTGCCTTCTTTATCAACTATCACTTGACTGCCATTGATATAAATTTGAGCATTTATCTCAGTAACACCTGAAATTTTTATTTTTCTTTCACCAGATATATTTCTGTTATCTTCTGGCTCCCTAACCTCTAAGCTAGGTTTTTCATTATCATAAAGTATACGGATAGTTTTAGAAGGAAGGCTCTCTTTACCTTCTTCATCCAAAGTTTTTCCATAAAAATTGTTTGTTCCTAAATTAAGACTGACATTTCTAAAGATAAATGAGCCATCTGTTGTCACATCTACAACTTCAACCTCTGTTTCATCCAAAAATAGTTTAACTTTGGAGTTAGCTGTTGAGTAGCCTGTGATATCAATCTCTGAAGTATTAGTGGCCTCAAAGGGAATATTTAAGATAGGAGGTGGTAAACCTGCTGTATCACTTTCTTCAACTAAGGTTTTCTCCGCAGGTTTAACAGTTTCCTTTATAGATCCAACAATATTTATAAACTGTGGTAGTAGCCAAATTAAGGAAAGCCCCATGACTACAGTAATAATCAGAGTAGTTAAAAAATTCTTTTTACTCTTACTTGCAATTCTTCTGACACTTCTTCGTCTATAACTCATACCTTGATTTTAACAACATTTAGTAGTTTTTGAAAATATATGCTTTAAATCCTTTTGAACTAACTATCTGAGCATCCTTTATATCAAAATTTATGGGAGCTCTTGCTTCAGATAAAATAATGGTATATTTGACATCTTTGTTACTTACCTCTGTTGGATATAACCAGCTTAAACTTTTATCACTTTCACTTCTCTCTGGGATCTTACCATTTAAGACAAAAAGATATCTCCAGCCTTCGTAAAAGTGGCAAATGCCGCTTTGTTTTAGTTCAAAACTATCTTCACCAATAACAGAGATAGTTTGTTTTATTAAAGATTCCTTAGTCCTCAGTCCAAATTCAGGGGTATTAGACAGGACAGTGAAAATTCCCAAAATAGAGGCAACTGTTATAGCAGAAAATAAAATATATTCAAATTTGGGAAAATAATCTGTCAGGATTATTGGCAAAAAAAGTAATAAAGGAAAGATTCCTAAAAGATAATATTCATATGATGCTCCTGGAAATAGAAGAAAAGAAGTGATAATAAATAAAATAAAAAGAGCTAGTAATTTAGAACTATCTTTTCTCCAGGTTAATTTATTAAAAAGAAAAAGTAATAAAATAAAAGACCCAAATATAGATAAAGCTAAAGTTGGGGTAGTTCTTTGGGATATATTATCAACTAAAGGAGAAGCATCAAGCCTGGATGAAGAGGTACAGGAAGTTATTACTTCATCTGAATTAATACCACCAGGATTTAGAAACCAGACTCTGCCCAAAGTTTGGGATATATTATCAACTAAAGGAGAAGCATCAAGCCTGGATGAAGAGGTACAGGAAGTTATTACTTCATCTGAATTAATACCACCAGGATTTAGAAACCAGACTCTGCCCAAAGTTTGGAATAAAGCTTTAAAGTGATGAGCGGGATTAACTTTATTTACAGGATCTGATGAAATCTCATTAAATCTTAAGGGAGTACTAATATTAGTACCTTTGTGAAAATAATCAAAAATTAAAAGAGGAGCTAAGGTTAGCAAAATAGTAATTAAAGAAAGTATCAAAATCTTTTTTGGTAATCTAATCTTTTCTCTAAAAAACCAAAAGGCTGCTATTAATAAAAGAGGAAATAAAGACAGATGAGTATGAAAAATTAAACCAGCACCTAAGCTCAAAGGAATAGCCCAAAGTGGATTTCCTTTTAGCTTAGACAGAGACAATAATATAAGTAAAGATAAAAAGGGAACCAAAGTCGGGTTCCAGTATTTTTGATCAAAGTAAACTATTAAAGGGAGAGTAGCATAGAGTAATCCTGCCAAAATACCTGTTTTTTTGTTAAAAAGAGTAGATCCTGTATAAATTATTAAAAGAGTAGTAAGAACTCCTATAAATGAAGATATATAGCCTGTTAGTAAAGGATCTCCATTTGATACCCAGAGCCAAAAGGAAGTGAAATAGGTCCAATAGGGCCCCAGATAGAAGCCTAAATGTGCTGCATTCACACCAATCCAGATAATGTGAAAGTCTACAACTATACTTTCAGCTAAAGTTGCTTGATATTCCTCATCTCCTGCAAAAATAAAGCTTTCAGGTAAATTATAAAATCTTAAAAACAAAGAGAGTAAAAGAATTAGAAAAATAATTTGTAGATAAGATAATTTTATATTTTTTAACATAACTTATTGTTATATATTTAATTAAATCTTATGTCCAGTTTCAATCTGACAAAATGATATAATTTGGAAGAAATTCGCGGGATTTGTATAGTGGTAATACGCTACCTTCCCAAGGTAGAGCCGCCAGTCCGATTCTGGTATCCCGCTCTGAGCGTTCGCCGAAGTGGCTCAGTGGTAGAGCAGTGCTTTCGTAAAGCACGGGTCGTGAGTCCGATTCTCACCTTCGGCTCATTTAGAAGCCTCTATTAAGCCTTGCCTGGCTAATTGATTTTGTGGATCTATGGCTAAAATTTGAGTAAAAATTTCTTTGGCTTTTTCTTTCTCTCCTTTGGCTAAATATACAACTCCTAAATTATTTGCCAGATTAGTATTAGGGTTTACAGTAAGAGCTTTTTGCATATATTCCAAAGCTAAATCATAGTTTTTTTGCTCAAAATAGATAGCTGCTATGTTTTGATAAGACTGCCAAAGCCTTGGGTTAAATTCAGTAGCTTTTTGGTAATTTAGTAAGGCTGAATCTGTGGCTCCCAACTCCCTGTAAGTATTTGCAAGATTGTGATAAGCATCAGCATAATTAGGCTTAAGCATAATGGCTGTTTGAAATTCCTGGAGGGCTTTTTGTTTATCCCCTTGTCTTCCATAAACATCCCCTAAGTTATTGTGAGTATTGGGGGAGGAGGGAGAGGTTTTGCCTGTGGCAATCCATAAATTATCTTCATTTTTCCAGTCTATGTTTCTAATAATAGTTCTAAAACTTAGTAAAACAATAATTAAACAAATAAGTGATAAAAAGATCTTTTTATATTTAGAAAATTTTGTGATTAGATATTCTAAACTCAAAGCTACTAAAACAAAAATACCAATGCTAGGTAAATATAAATATCTCTCAGCCACCACCCAATTTAGCCTAAAAGGAGTTAAGGTGGGGGAGAGGCTAATTAAAAATAAAGAACCCCAGAAAAAAATAGCCTTCTTCTTCAAAAAGCCAAATATAATAAGAGCAAAAAAGGATAAAGTTACTGCAGCTCTGATTGTAAAAGAAATAGGACCAAATGCCAGCTCAGAGTGATATAAAGTTAGGGTTTTAGGAAAAAAGATCAATTCAAAATAAGAAGAGATAGCAATAGGAATTTGAATAAAGGGATTGTCCACCCCCTTTTCCTGTAAATGAACCTGTTGCAAAGTTTGTTCTCTTTCCCCCAGTCCCAGAAAAACTTTGAAAACATACATTAAAGACATAGTTAAAAAGGGGAACACCTTTATCCAATTCTTCTTAAAATTACCAAACACCAGCTCATATAAAGGAAAAATTACAAACAGGGCAATAGGCATAACAGGGTGTGACATGAGAGAAAAAAGATAAAAAAGGATGGATAAAAAGTAGTTTCTCTTGCCAGGAGTAATATAAAAATAAAATGACGCTAAGAAAAAAAAGGTATATTGAGCATACATTCCCCCGGATATCCAAACCACAGCTTCACCTATTCCTGGGTGAATTGCAAAGAGGCTAGCTGTAATTAATGATAATCTTTTTGATTTGTAGATAGATAAAACAATTAGGTAGACAAAAAACGTGCTCCCTAAATGGAATAAAACATTAGTAATTCTGAAGAAGAAGGGATTTAATCCTCCAATATGGTAAGCAAAAAAGTAAATAATATGCCTAATCGGGGCTGTCCAGTAGGGTAAAATACTACTTAAATCACCAATTGTAGGCTTTTGGACAATCTCTGCAAGATCATCAGATAAAAAAGCATTATTTAAAGAATTGACAAAGGTTACAAAAATAAGAATAGCTAAGGTGATTAGGGCCAGTTTTTTAGTCATTACCTAAGATAATATTATATGCTTACTCTTTTAGTCTAGCGGGGAATAGATAATACTTGACCTGGATAGATTAGGTTTGGATTTGAGATATTGTTTGCCTGAGCTAATTTTTGGTAAGAAAGCACATCACCATTGTATGCTCTGGCAGCAATTGTGGATAACCAATCACCCTCAGCAACAGTGTAAGTATCACCAGAAATTGCTGGTCCCCAGTCTACAATAGGACCTCCTGTAGCAGTCTCTGCTGGAGCAGGAGTAGCTTCAACTTGAGGTGCAGGGGTTGCCATATCTTCCAGCTTTGGAATTTCCAAGTCCTGACCTAAAACTATTGAATTTACATCAGTAAGATTATTAGCCTTTGCCAGATCTTCAAATTTATTTCCATCTTGGTAATATTTCTCAGCTATTAAAAATAGAGTATCTCCTTCTTTAACAGTGTATCTTCCTGGTAATTTATCAGGTGAAACATCACCTTTTACAACTTCTTCTTGTTGGGTATTTTGTGCAGGACCTAAGTCAGCCCCGTCTTTGTTAAAGTAGTTAAAAACCAAGAATCCTACTACCAAAACAATTAAAGCTCCTAAAATCATACTTAGTTTTGATTGATTGGATTGAACTTGGCTTTCCAATTTCTCTACATAACTGGAGTAAAGTTTATTAGGTTCTTTTTCTGAAGTTTTTTTTCTGGCCATTTTAATTGAGGCAGTTGGGGGCAGTGATTTCTAATTGAGTTTTTAAACCATTGGGGATAAATTGTCAAGGGGGGAGTTTTGCGGGACCGACGGGAATCGAACCCGCTATCTTCTCCGTGACAGGGAGACGTGATGACCGGTTCACTACGGTCCCAACTGTGATATATTACCATTGTGGAAATTTCTAATCAACGTTTGACTAAGATTCTCCGCAATGTTGCCGCATCCTACACGATCAAAAAGATTGGTAATATCTTCCAAATTAGAGCATATGAGAATGCTGCAGACTCTATTGAACACTCAACAAGCGAAATTCAAGATTTATGGGAGGAAGAAAAATTAAATGAAGTACCAGGTTTAGGCAAAGGAATTCAGGCTTATCTTGATGAATTATTCCGTACAGGTAAAGTTGAACATTTTGAGCAGATTCAAAAGGGAATACCAGATATTGTATTTGAGTTACTAGATATCCCTGGCGTGGGGCCAAAAACCGCCCAAAAAATTGCCCAGATGGGTATAAATAATCTAGAACAGTTGCAAATTAAGATCAAAACAGGAGCATTAATTAAAAAGGGACTTTCTGCCAAAATTGCTCAAAATATTATGTCAGGCATAAGGGAAGTAAGCAGTAGAACAGGCAGAATGTTACTGCCTTATGCTTCAACCCATGCAGATAAAGTTATTGAATATTTAAAAAAAAGCCCTGATGTGATAGATCTTCACTCCCTGGGATCTTTGAGAAGAAGGGTGGCAACTATTGGGGATTTAGATTTTGCTGCAAGTTCAGATCAGCCTCAAAAGGTAATTGAGTATTTTTGTAAAATTCCAGGAGTATCGAGGATAGTGGATAAAGGTGAGTTTAAGGCTACTATTATGCTCAAAAGCGGGCTGCATTTGGATCTGCTGGTAGGAAAGCCTCATTCCTATGGAGCCCTACTGCAGCACTTTACGGGAGGCAAAAATCACAATATTCACCTTAGAACCCTGGCTGCGAAGCAGGGCTTTTCTTTATCTGAATATGGAGTTAAAAATATTAAAACAGGTAAAATTGTGCCTACCCAAACTGAGGAAGAGTTTTACAAGCTTCTTGGAATGGACACTCCCGAGCCTGAAATAAGAGAAGATACCGGAGAAATTGAGGCTGCTCTAAATCATAGACTGCCTAATTTAGTAAAAATTGAGGATATTAAGGGAGATCTACATCTTCATTCTAATTTTCCTATTGCTAGTCCATCCCATGGCCCCGGGGCAGATTCTATTGAAGTAATGGTAAATAAAGCTCAAGCAATAGGATATCAATTTGTGGGGATATCTGATCATTCGCCTGGCCATACCAGCACTAAGAGAGAGGCAATGATTAGTTGGGTACAAAAGAGGACAAAATTTATTCAATCTTTAAGAAAGAGTAAAAAAAGTATTCGAGTACTTAATGGACTCGAAATAGATATCTTGGGAGATGGCAGTTTGAGCGTGCCTGATGAAGCCTTAGCTGCTTTAGATTATTGTATAGCTGGAATTCACTCTGGACATAGGGGCTCAAGAGAGCTAATCACCAAGAGGCTAATTTCAGCCTTAAATAATCCGCATGTAGATATTATTTCTCACCCTACAAATAGATTACTTAATGAAAGAGAGTCTTCAGATGCAGATTGGGAGGAGGTTTTTAAATTAGCAGCTAAGAATAATAAAATTCTAGAGATAAATGCTTTTCCAAATAGATTGGATTTAAGGGATGATTTAGTAAGAGAAGCCAAAAAATATGGGGTGAAATTTACTATAGATACTGATGCTCATATGATGGAGCAAATGGATAATATGAAGTTTGGAGTATCCGTAGCAAGAAGAGGGTGGATCACCAAAGAAGATATAGTTAATGCTTGGGACTGGAAAAAATTTTCAAATTGGTTTAAGATTAGAGAGTGAATCCCTTATATATAGTGTTAGGTATAGTAGGTTTAATTGGTGTATGGCTCCTTTTTACCTACAATTCTCTGGTTACTTTAAGAAATAGAGTTAGAGAAGCTTGGTCACAGATTGATGTTCAATTAAAAAGAAGAGCCTCTCTGATCCCTAACCTGGTTGAGGCAGTAAAAGGCTATGCAAAACATGAGAAAGAGCTTTTAGAGAATGTAACTAAAGCCAGAGCAGCTATGGTGGGAGCTGGCACCCCCCATGAGAAAGCTGCAGCTAATGATCTTTTGAGCGGGATGTTAAAAAACCTCTTTGCTGTGGCAGAGGCTTATCCTGATTTAAAAGCATCTGAAAATTTTAAACAACTTCAAGAGGAACTCTCTGATACAGAAACTAAAGTGGCTGCAGCCAGACAATTTTATAATACTAATGTTTTAGATCTAAATAATTCTTTAGAAACTGTCCCTTCCAGCTTTGTAGGGTCTATGTTTGGATTTAAAAAAGAAGATTTCTTCAAAGCAACTGAAGAAGAGAAAAAAGACATTCAAGTTAAATTTTAAACTCCAATGGCAACTGTTAATACCGCTTGGGATCATGTTTCGGGCAATATCTTCAAAACCTGGTTGATTATGTTTTTCTTTTCTATTTTTACTGTTGGAGTAATTTATATTATTGCCCGGGGGTTTGGATATGGTGAGGTAGGAGGGTTGGGAATAGTAGGCTTTTCCTTAATTTTAACTGGAGTGATGAATTTTATTTCCTATTTTTACTCAGATAAAATTGTTTTAGGAGTCTCAGGGGCAAAACAAATTGAGAAAAAAGATAATCCAGAAATCTATAGAATTGTAGAAAATTTATGTATAGCTTCAGGCTTACCCACACCTAAAATTTATCTTATTGATGATTCTGCTACCAATGCTTTTGCCACAGGTAGAAACCCCAAAAATGCTGCGATTGCTTTTACTAAGGGGATTTTAGCAAAGTTAAATAAACAAGAACTGGAAGGGGTAGCTGCTCATGAGCTATCTCATGTAGGAAATAGAGATACTTTAGTTATGACTGTTGTTTCAGTTTTAGTAGGCACTATTGCTCTTCTTTCAGATTTTTTCCTAAGATCCCTCTGGTATGGAGGAAGGGATAGAGACAGTAAGGGAAATCAACTTTTTATGATCTTAGCTTTAGTTGCTGCTATTTTGGCTCCTATTGTAGCAACTCTTATTCAGTTGGCTGTATCAAGGCGTAGAGAGTATTTAGCGGATGCCTCTGGGGTGCTTTTGACCAGACATCCAGCTGGTTTAGCTTCAGCATTACTTAAAATATCCTCAGATAAGGAAGCCTTAGAAGTAGCAAATAGGGGAACTGCTCACCTATATATTGCTAATCCCTTTAAAGGAAAGGAAGCAGGAGCATTTTTAGCAGGACTTTTTAATACTCACCCTCCAATTGAAGCCCGTATCAAAGCCTTGCACGAAATGGAAGGCAAAGTTTGATTTTTTAATTAAAATAGCCTATAATGTATAAATATGGCAACAGAACGGGATACTCATAGA
>Ga0209542_10017391_pt1 | contig 11785 bp, 20 predicted proteins | sample RifCSPhighO2_01_FD_184028 | JGI IMG/M metagenome (GOLD analysis project Ga0209542, IMG submission 184028) | Soil microbial communities from Rifle, Colorado - Rifle CSP2_plank highO2_0.1 (SPAdes) (version 2) | ecosystem: Environmental > Terrestrial > Deep subsurface > Rock core/Sediment ...
AAGGGGTACCGCAACTAAGCCGGGATTCAAAAAGATCATAGTGACTTTGAAAAAAGGACAAAAATTAGATATACTACCACAATAAAATTTTATGAAAAGCTTTAGACCAACTACTCCATCAAGGAGACACATGACAGTCGTTGATTATAGCGCTCTATCAAAGAACGGTCCTTTGAAGTCTTTAACCAAGAAATTACAAGATTCTGCCGGTAGAAATAACCAGGGTAGAATTACCATGCGTCATCAAGGTGGTGGCAATAAAATATTATATCGAGAGGTAGATTTTAAACAGGCAAAGTTAAACGTGCCAGCCAGAGTTGAGGCAATTGAATATGATCCATACAGAACAGGATTTATTGCTAGAATTGTCTATCAAAATGGATATCGATGTTACATTTTGGCCGCTAAAGACATGAAGGTTGGCGATTCTTTAATTTGGGCAGAGAACGCTCCATTGAAGGCAGGAAATCGCCTTCAGTTAAAGAATATTCCTATCGGTTACTTTGTATATAATGTAGAGATGCATAAGGGTTCGGGAGGTAAAATCGCCCGTTCCGCCGGAAATTACGCTGAAGTTTTAGCTCACGATGCTGGTTACACAGACTTGAAGTTGAATTCGAAGGAAGTTCGAAAGGTTTCGTCAGACGGTTTTGCTTCTATTGGCCAAGTTTCAAATCCAGATTGGAATTTGGTCAATATCGGGAAAGCCGGCAGATCACGATGGTTGGGCATCCGACCGGGTGTTCGAGGTACCGCTATGAATCCAGTTGACCATCAGCGCGGAGGCGGTGAAGGTGTTCAGCCACGAGGTACTCGCCGACCTAAGGATATTTATGGTAATGTAATTGGCGGTCGCAAGACTCGCAATAAGAAAAAATGGTCAACCAAATTAATTATTCAGCGTCGGCCAAAAATTAGATAAAAATATGAGCAGATCAAGCAAGAAAGGTCCATACGTGGATCCAAAATTATTAAAGAAAATTTCTAAGGTGAAACCGGGCACTATTATTAACACATGGTCTCGCGATTCAGAGATTGCCCCAGAAATGGTTGGCCATACTTTTGGCGTCCATAATGGGAAAATTTTTATTTCTGTATTTATAAAGGAAGAAATGGTGGGACGTCGTTTGGGAGAGTTCTCTTTAACCAGAAAGTTCACTAAGCACGGTGGTAAAATGCAAAGGGAAATGGAAGCTGCCCAAGCTGCTTCTGCCACAGCTGCCGCAGTCGCCGCCAAGGACGGAGGGAAAAAAGTTTAAAATTCAAATAGTTTAAAGATATGAAACAAGCTTCAGCAAAACTAAATTATTTAAGAATTACTCCTCGTAAGGTTAGGATTGTTTCTGATTTAATTAGGGGATTGCCCATTCAGGATGCTGAAGCGCAATTGATTATGAGGCATAAACATGCCAGCGGACCGCTTTTAAAATTATTAAGATCGGCTGTTTCTAATGCTAAAAATAAGAATTTTGATTTAAATAAAATGGTTGTTTCGGAAATAAGAGTTGATAATGGTCCAATGTTAAAACGTGGTTTGCCTAGAGCCCAGGGGCGCGTGACTCCAATTCAAAAAAAGACTAGCCATGTTACTATAGTTCTTACTGAAGGTGACAAAATTCATCCTGCAAGGTATAATATTGTCACAGTTAAGAAAGTCAAGAAATCTAAAACTGATAAAAAAGCTCCAAAACCAAAACAAGAAAAACAGGTAAAGCCAGGGGTTGAGGATCGAGCTAAGGCTCACAAAGCCGAACCAGGATTTTTCAAAAAAGTATTTAATAGAAAATCAGTATAAAAATATGGGAAATAAAATTAGACCAGATTCATTTAGACTAGGAATTATCGGGCAATGGAGCGCGCGCTGGTTTGCCAGGAAAAATTTCGGAAATCGTCTTGAGGAAGATGAATTAATTCGCGATACGATTGAAAAAGCAATTAAACCGGCTGGTATAGTTAAAATTGAAATTGAAAGAACTAATAATACTTTCAGAATTTATATTAAAGCGGCCCGACCCGGTTTGATTATTGGAAGAGGCGGACAGGGTGTTGAGTTATTAACCAAAAACATTGAATCTCAATTAAAGAAATTACTTCGCAAACGTAACCCTTCGGCAGGCTCAGGGCAAGCCAATATCGCTATTAGCTTGAATATTGAAGAATTAAAGCGATCAGAAATGTCTTCTGCTAATATTGCTCAAAACATTGCTTGGGATTTAGAAAAGCGTATGCCAACTCGCCGTACTATGAAGAGGTATTTAGAATTGGTAATGCAAAACAGAGATATTCAAGGATGCAAGATTAAATTGTCCGGAAGATTGGACGGAGCAGAAATTTCTCGACGCGAATGGTTGGCAAAGGGCAAATTACCTCTTTCCACCTTGAGAGGAAATATTGATTATGGTGAAGCAACAGCGTTTACAACATACGGAACGGTAGGTATAAAAGTTTGGTTATATAAGGGCGAGATATTCAACAAAGTTTCAAGTTAAAAGTTTAAAGTTTAAATATGTTAATTCCCAAGAAAGTAAAACATAGAAAATGGATGAAGGGACGATCCCTTGGACGAAAAGTTGAAACTAGAGGCACTAAATTGTCTTATGGTAGTTTTGGTTTAAAATCTGAAGGAAGTGCTTGGGTTACCTCTCGTCAACTTGAAGCTGCTCGTCGAACAATTAGTAATTTTATTAAAAGAGAAGGTCGAGTTTGGATTAGGATTTTTCCCGATAAACCAATTACCATGCGTCCTCCAGAAGTAACAATGGGTGGCGGAAAAGGATCTGTTGATCATTACGTGGCGGTTGTTCGACCAGGAAGAGTTTTATTTGAAATGGATGGGGTAACAGAAGCGGTTGCTAAAGAAGCTCTTCGTTTGGCAGGTTTTAAGTTACCAGTCAAAACAAGAGTGATATCAAAAATATGAACAAAGAATTAGTAGAATTAAAAGATAAACTATGGGATTTGAAGCGGGATTTGGCTGCCGGCAAGGTTAAAAATATTAAAGAAATAAAAATCATAAAGAAGTCGATTGCCCGATTATTGACTAAAATTAATCAAAAAAACGAACATGGAAAATAAAAAAAGAAGAAAATTAACCGGGGTTGTTGTTTCGGATAAGATGCAGAAAACTGTGGTTGTTAAGGTTAACCGCATAAAGTTGCATTCTAAGTACTTAAAGCAGTATAATGTGAGCAAGAAATTTAAGGCCCATGATGAGAAAGAAGAATACAATATTGGTGATAAAGTAGTTATTCAAGAGACTAAGCCTGTGTCGAAGGATAAGAGATGGCGGGTAGTTTCAAAAGTTTAAAATTATGGTACAAGAACGATCAATAATTAAAGTAGCAGATAATTCGGGTGCAAAATTCATCCGTGTTTTTCGTATTCTTGGCGGTAGCCGAAAGAAATACGCTCGCCTCGGCGAAATTTTTATTGCATCTGTTCAGTCAGCTGAACCAAGGAAAGCCGTTAAGAAAAAAGATATTGTCAAAGCAATTTTAATAAGACATAGAGCGCCCTTGCGTCGCGCTGATGGTTCTTATGTAAGATTCGACGAGAATGCCGCCGTTTTAATTGACGACAAAAAACAACCAAGAGCTACTCGTGTTTTTGGTCCATTGCCCCGTGAATTAAAAGATTTGGGTTTTGAGTCGGTGGTTACGATGGCAGAGGAAATTGTTTAATAAAAATATGAAATTACACAAAGGAGACAATGTTCAAATAATGATCGGTAAAGATAGCGGAAAAAGTGGAAAGATTGCCGAATTAAATAATCAGACCGATAAAATTATGATTTCCGGTTTAAATGTTGTTAAAAAAAATAAGAAACCAACTAAACAAGGCGAGAAAGGACAAGTTATTTCTATTAGTAGATTTATTCCGGCTTCCAATGTTCAATTATTGTGTAAGAGTTGTGGTAAAACAACCAGAATTGGATATAAAATTGACGGTGAGAAAAAGATTAGGATTTGTAAAAAGTGTAAGGCGACTGTTTAATCCCTCACCCTTAAAGAATCATCGTAATCTATTGCTAAAAACTTAAATAAAACCTATAATATGACATACTCAATAAAACAAAATCTAGTCGATAATTTATTATCAATTCTTTAAGGGTGAGGGATGATTAAAAAACAAGAAGTAAAAAATTTAAAAAGCAAGTTGGAAAAGATTGTTGTAAACAGTGGCGTTGGTCGCATGTCCGCGCTTCCTAATTTTGAAGAAAAGATTTTGCCGGATTTAGTTAAAGAAATTTCAACCATTACCGGACAAAAGCCGTCATCAAGAGGAGCTAAAAAATCTATTGCCGGATTTAAACTTCGCCAGGGCAATATTGTTGGTCTAATGGTCACTCTTCGTGGAAAAAGAATGATGGCCTTTTTGGACAGACTAAATTCGATTGTCTTGCCTCGTTTAAGAGATTTTCGAGGTTTAAATTTGAAAGGAATCGATCAGAATGGTAATCTTTCAATTGGTTTGAAAGAGCAGTTGGTGTTTCCAGAAATCACGCCGGAGCATTCTAAAGTAAATTTTGGCATGCAGATAACAGTTGTGCCAAAAGATAAAAGTCGTGAAAAGGCAATTGAATTATACAGAGAGTTAGGAATTCCATTACAAAAGTAAAATTATGGCAAAAACATCAGTAATCGCAAGAGCAAAAAAGAAACCAAAGTTTTCAAGCAGGATTGTTCGACGCTGTTTTCGTTGTGGTCGCAAGGCCGGCTATATGAGAACTTTTGGCATTTGCCGTATTTGTTTTAGAGAAATGGCAGGTAAGGGTCAAATTCCTGGTGTTAAAAAATCTTCTTGGTAAAGCTATGTCTAAATACTCTTTTTCACAATTGATAATTGAAATTTTGACTCAAATACGAGGCGCGAGGATGAAGACGTGCGGAAGCACTTCAAATCCGATTAACGAAGTAGTTGAGCAAAATTTCATTACCGAAGGAGATTTGATCTTGGCTAATTTCTTTGTCGCTCCTCCTCGCAGTTTTTCTAAACAGCTTCGTCGTTGCTTCGCGAACTTAGACACAAGGTCGAATCTTCAATTGCGAAAGGAGAGTATTTAAACATAGCTAATATGTATACAGATTTATTAGTACAAATTAAAAATGGGCAGATGGCTAAAAAAGAAATGATTAAATTGCCATATTCTAATATGGACATGTCGGTTGCCGAGATTTTAGCTAAAAATAAATATATTGATAGCGCCGCTAAAAAAGGCCGCGCGCCAAAAAGATATTTAGAAATAAAATTAAATGGCAATTTAAGTGATTTTAAATTTATCAGCAAGCGATCCCGCAGATTATATTTTGGTAGTAAGGATTTAAAACTAGTAAAGCAGGGGCATGGTCTCGGCTTAATTTCCACATCTAAAGGCATTATGAGCACTAAAGAAGCTCGCAAACAAAACGTAGGAGGAGTTTATCTTTTTGAGGTTTGGTAGTTTGCTAATTTTCAATTATCAATTTCCAATTTTCAATCAATTTACAAATTGATTAATTTTCAATTAATAAATAACGAATTACACCTGAAAAACGCTATAGCTGGTAAAGGTGCATTTGATTAAATAAAATTTTTATCATATAATATCTCTGGTTCAAAAATGCTCATTGAAAGGAGTTTGAAATGCCAATCATTAAACAGATGGAGAATTTGTTTTTTGACGCGATGATTAAGGGTTACGCAGGTGATGGTGTATACAAAAAACAAGCTCAAGGTTTTAAGCAATTTGTTTATCAAAGGCCGGAATGGGATCTTTGTCTTTTTGATAGTTACTATTCTCATCCTGAAAGTAAAAAAGGCTTTGGTCATACAGTCATTACTCTTAATACGGATAGGTCCATTCCTTTCTGGTTTATGCAGTATGAGGGATTTTATCCTAAAGAAGTAATTCTATTTTTAAAAGAAGCTCTTCTTGTCACCTACAAAAATAAAAAGTTTGTTGGCGGTAGAGGAAGGGATTATTTATCATGTTCTTTGCAGTATGTTAATACGCCCAAGTCTGTTGAATATTTTCTCCCGAGTTCTTTTGCTAGATTTAGAGGGGTAGAAGTAATCAAAAAAACTGACGGTCGTGAAGTAGTAGAAATTTTAGGGTACCATAGATATCGTGGCGGATTACTTATTGATCAAAAGGAGGCCTTATGAAAGTTTTGCAGTTTTCTTTGAAAGATTGTCTGGTGTTTATTTTTGCTATTGCTTGCGCTCTTGGATTTATACGTATGGTTTATGTGGGGGCGAGACTCCATGAGTTTCTAGCAAGAAATCCTTGGCCTTCTCCATATTGTTATTTAATGTTGGTATTCGGAATGGGTTGGTTTGTATTTTGGGGAATTTGGTCTTCTTACTATTACGGCCATCGTTCTAAAAAATAAAGTAGTGGGCCCCATCCAACGGGGCTTTTTCTTTTGTGCTCTTTTCAGAAAAAAACCACAGGAGTAATCTATAAGTAGAACTTAGAAAATAGAAGGGCCAGCCTACCGGCTGGCAGGAGGCGGGAAAATGAAAACTTCTCGAAGAAGTTTTTTGCGAGCGGGTTCTATTCCGTTACTCGGATTAAGCTTACCCGAATATTTTAAAAGTGGTTCGAGTAAAAAGAAGTCAGTAATATTTTTTCATCTTCTTGGTGGACCTTCGCATGTTGATACATATGATCCGAAGCCCAATGCCCCAGTTGAAATTAGGGGGAATTATGAAACTATTGAAACTAATGTTCCGGGAATATTTTTTAGTGAATTACTAAGTGAACAAGCAAAAATTGCCGATCGACTTTGTATTATAAGATCTTTTGCGCACAATAATTTCGATCATGGCGGGGCCCAGTTTTTAGTATTGAGAGGTAGAGAATCAGCTGTTAATTTTTATCCTGCCTTTGGCGCTGTTTGGTCGCATCTTCAAAATGGAGAAAATCTTTTACCATATATTTTTATGGGAAATCGGCACAGTCAAATAGTTCATGATATCGGTAATATGGGAATATTAAAAGCCAAATTTCGCCCAAAGTTAATTGAAAAAGATCCCAATGCTTCTGATTTTAAAATTGATGAATTTTCTTTGTTAAGCGATGTTGGCGAAGATCGAATTGTTTCTCGTCGCAATATTTTACAGGCGTTGGATAATTTACAAAGAGACACTGAAGTTTTGAAAGGTTTTAATAGTCATCAGCAAAGAGCTTTTGACGTTATTACAAATAGCCGAGTTGCTAAAGCTTTTAATATAGGCGAGGAGCCAGAAGAATTGCGAAATCAATATGGTCGAACCGATGTTGGCCAGCGCGCCCTTTTGGCTCGACGCCTTATTGAAGCGGGGGTCAGTTTTGTCACTATCGAGCACTTTCCTCCTGAACAAAATAATTATGGCTGGGATCATCATTTCGATATCTACAAGTGGTTTCCTATGGCGGCAACGCCATACGATCAGGCCGTTAGTACTCTTATTTTAGATTTGGAGGAAAGGGGTTTACTTGAAGACGTGCTAGTTATTGCTTTTGGTGAATTTGGCCGGACGCCAAAAATAAATGAAAATGGTGGACGGGATCATTGGCCGCGGGCCGGTTCAATCTTACTTGCTGGAAATGGTATTCCAGGTGGGCAAGTTTATGGATCAACAGATAGGCGTGGTTATGACGTTAAAAATCCCGTTTATCCGGCAGATTTATTGGCTACTATTTATAAGACAATTGGATACAATCCCGATACTCGTATTGTTGATAAGAATAATAGACCTCATTTTATTTCGGAAGGTAGGCCTATTGATATCTTTTAGCGCCCCTGTGGACAACGGGGGCTTTGCTTTATGTTAAACTTAAGGAAGTGAGGTGGTGATGCTGTGAGTCGAAGCTAGCCAAATTATTAATTAAAATTTAAACCAAATATATTATGAAAATGAATGGTTTAGAGTGGGTAGCATGGGTATTGATGGTTGTTGGCGGATTAAACTGGGGATTGGTAGGTCTTTTTGGTATTGATGCAGTAGCATGGGTACTAGGAATGGATTCGATGCTATCCCAGGTAGTTTATGTCTTAGTTGGATTGTCGGCTCTTTTCTGGATTTGGAAGACATTTAAGAAATAATTCGAAAACAAAGAATCACTCTTTATTAATATTGGGTGATTTTTTGTTTGCAAATAAAAAGAAGTCAATCTAGATTATGAAGATATTTCGACGAAAGTTATTGTTAAAAAAATTAATTCGTGATATTATGTTTTTCTGATCATTGATTCTAGGCCAAAAGGAGATTTTCATGGAAATAATTCTGATGATGATAGACCCGTATTTTTTTTGGATAATGAATGCATTTTTCTTCGCTTAATCGCTTTTGTTTTCACTTTTATTCTAGCTCCTATCCCCCCACTTCTTAATTTATGGGATTGGTTAAATCAAAAAGAAAAATAAAAAAAGCCACTTAGTACAATAAAAGCTCTCACAATCTTTTTTAACGAGGGCTTTTTAATTTGCATAATAAAAATTATCAGATTAATATAATTTTATATGGCAAAAAAGATGACAATTGAAGATTTGGGGGGAATGGTAAAAAGAGGTTTCGATGACGTTCAAATCAGAATAGATACTTTAGCTACTAAAGAAGAATTGCATGAGGTGCGTGATATTCTTTCTAATGCAATAAAAGATTTGGAAATGCGCATGTCAGCGTATATGTCTTTTAACAAAGAAGAATTAGACCGGCTTAAGTCTTGGATGCAAACTATTGAAGAACGAGTGGCTTTCCTTGAACAAAAATATAAACATAAAAAGTAAAATATTTCTCGATAGCGGTAATCCGGAAGAAACTAAAGAGGCGATTCGTCTACTCGGATTTTTGGATGGACAGACGACTAACCCCTCCTTAGTGGCAAAGAATTTTGTTGGTCGTAGAATGTATGAAATAGAACTCCTTTCTCTTTATAAAAAGATTATTACTGAAATTTTTAATTTAATTCCTAATGGATCAGTTTCAATTGAAGTTTATGCGGATGAAAAAACTTTCGTTGAAGAAATGGTTTCGCAAGGAAAAGTGATGAATTCTTGGATTCCTAATGCCCATATTAAATTGCCAATTACTACTAATGGTCTTGCGGCGGCGGAAAAATTAGTCAAAGAGGGGATTCGAGTTAATATGACACTTTGTTTTTCACAAGAGCAGGCGGCGGCAGTGCATGCGGCAACAAAAGGAGCAAAAAGAGGCGACGTATTTGTATCGCCATTTATCGGCCGATTAGATGATCGGGGAGAAAATGGCATGGATTTGATAAAAAATATTTTTGAAATGTATACAACAAATAATAGCCACGTCGAATTGCTTACCGCGAGTGTACGCAATGTTTCTCATTTGGTTCAAGCAATAGAAATAGGAAGTGATATTATTACTTGTCCGCTTAAAACAATTAAAGAATGGAAAGAATTAGTTATGCCTGCCCAACAGTTAAAATTGGAAAGTAATTTGAGGCGTATAGAATATAAAAAGCTTGATCTAAATCAAGCTTGGAATAATTTTAACATTCATCACGAATTGACTGACGTAGGACTGGCCAAATTCGCCTCCGATTGGAAATCTGTTTTGCTTTAGTATGCAGTAGTAGGTACCAGCATTTGCGGCTCTTTACTTTCCCGGCCCAATAGCCAGAAAGCGGCATCTAATACACAAGAATCTACCTTAAGAATTTTCTTCACCCGTTCAAAAATATAATAAGAAGCCGCCCGAATTTCAATTTCTTCTCGGCTGTGGGGTTGTATAGCAATTTCATTCTTAATTCTTTCGGCTAATTCTGGTTTGTATTTCAATGCTCCAGCGCTAACCATTGGACGAGGAATATTGTAATCGCAAATCGCTCCGATTTTCTCAATATCGTGAATAGGTTCTAAGGTTAAAGAATTAATGGCTCGATTTTGATAAAGGATTATCAATAGTTGTGCCTTTTTACGAAAAATAAGTGGATATACTGCAGGCAAGTGATACCAAAACTCGACATCTTCATAAGCTTTTGGAAATTTTTCGCAGAGCGTTGGGATAATACCTTTGCTACCGCTATATTCAAATGCATGAAAATTATTTTCTCTGAATAATGTCTCAAAGCTTTTTCCTAATAAATTCCATTGACGGCCTAGGTGGTTTAAAATTTCACAACGTTCTTTTAAAAGTGGAATTTCCATATTTCCAGTGAAAATTCGTCTTAGATCATTTGACTGAAGGGTTTTTAGTGATTGTGATCTTAATACGTTGCGATCATTTTCCCAGGCGTTTAGTAGGCACGCATCAAGACCAACTGATCCTTTATATTTTTTACCATTAACCTCGGCAATAAACTTTTGGCCAGTAAGAACGTCATTGAAGCAAAAATTAATTGCCGTACTAACACAGAGAAAATTAATAAAATCACCATCGTCAGTGGCAGGAAATAATTCTGGATCATTCATGGATAATGGCTCTGGATCCAGAGCTTTTATTTTTTCTGCTAACGGTGGAATTTTTTCTTCAATAATTTCCACATACCGTAACTCATTTAATACCGGCTGCAAGCTTGCGAGGTACATTTTGTTCTCCTTTGGGAATGTGCTAGAATGAGCGTCAATGTTCAGGATATTAAAGAAATCTAATAAAAGCAATGCGAGACTTGGGGTAATTTCTACTCCCCATGGCGATATTCAGACACCGGCTTTTATTCCGGTTGGCACTCAAGCAACTGTAAAAGGTTTAACGGTTGATCAACTTAAGCAGATGGGTATTGAGGCTTTGCTTTGTAATACTTATCATCTTTATTTGCGGCCGGGCGATAAGGTGGTTAAAAAATTAGGTGGACTGCATAAATTTATGAATTGGGATCGGCCGATTTTTACCGATAGCGGCGGCTTTCAGGTTTTTAGTTTGGGTTATGGAATAGAACATAAAACTGGAAAGTTAGCAGGTTACTATCATAATTTACGACCGTTTATTTATGATAGTAAAAATAAAAGACTAGCTAAAGTTACTGAAGAAGGAGTGGAATTTCGATCTCATATTGATGGCTCAAAACATTTTTTGACGCCGGAAAAGTCAATTCAGATTCAGAAGAATTTAGGCGCGGATATTATTTTTGCTTTTGACGAATGTACTTCACCACTTTCTGACTATGAATATACAAAAAAATCGATGGAGATGACTCATAGATGGGCAATTCGTTCGTTGAACGAGTTTAAAAAGTTTAAACGTTTAAACTCTGAAACTTTAAACCAACAACTATTCGGTATCGTTCAAGGCGGACAATATAAAGATTTAAGAGAGCAAAGTGCAAAATTTATTGGTGAACAAAATTTTGATGGCTTCGGCATTGGTGGCTCTTTTGGGTCTTCTTACGGCGACTCTAAAGAAAATATGCGCAAGGTTTTAGATTGGATAATTTCTTTTCTTCCAGAAGAAAAGCCTCGTCATCTTTTAGGAATTGGCGGCGTTGATGATATTTATGAAGCGGTAAAAAGAGGTATTGATACCTTTGATTGCGTACAGCCAACACGCCTAGGAAGAAATGGTTCGGCTCTTACAAAAAATGGTAATTTAAATTTAAAATCAAGTAAATGGTTAAATCCGCCAGCTGGCGGACCGATTGATAAAAAGTGCCAATGTTACACTTGCCAAAATCACTCCCGCGCTTATTTAGCCCACCTTTTTCGCGTAAATGAAATGCTTGGTCCAATTTTAACAACTATCCACAATCTTTATTTTATGGAACAATTAATGAAAGAAATTAGATCTAAAATATAATGTCTTTAATTACGCGAATCGCTTCTTTAATTAGTTTATTTTTTATCTCTCTAAC
>Ga0209542_10017392_pt1 | contig 11785 bp, 13 predicted proteins | sample RifCSPhighO2_01_FD_184028 | JGI IMG/M metagenome (GOLD analysis project Ga0209542, IMG submission 184028) | Soil microbial communities from Rifle, Colorado - Rifle CSP2_plank highO2_0.1 (SPAdes) (version 2) | ecosystem: Environmental > Terrestrial > Deep subsurface > Rock core/Sediment ...
CTGCTTGAGGGAGCCCCCCAAGGAAGAGGAATTGTCATTGAAAAAAGAGGGGTTACTGCAAAGCAACCAAATTCAGGAATCCGGAAATGCGTTCGCGTGCAGCTCATAAAGAACGGAAAGCAGCTTACTGCTTTGGCGCCTTATGATGGTGCAATAAAGTTCATTGATGAGCACGATGAAGTAATTGTCGAGGGAATTGGCGGGGCGCAGGGAGGGCCTAAAGGGGATCTTTGGGGAGTGAAGTTCAGGGTTACACATGTTAACGGCCAGAGCCTTGAGATGCTCAGAACCGGCAGGAAAGAGAAGGTCAAGAGATAAAAAGTTGATTAGTTATGCTTGTTTTTGGAAAATATGAAACAACTGAAGTGCAGATTGCGGATCCGAGCCTTGCCAATTATGTAACTCTTGAGACAAAGAAGGTCCCCATTACATTCGGAAGGCTTACAAGGAGACGCTTCGAAAAAGCGCAATTGAGTGTTGTTGAGAGGCTTATCAATAAGATAATGAGAAGCGGCCAGGGAAAAAGGAAGATGTCTGGAAAGTACATCAGGGGAAGGAACGGCTGTGGAAAAAAAATACAGGCTATGAAGATTGTTGAGAGTGCTTTTGATATTGTGCACAGGCGCACAAAGGAAAATCCGGTCCAGGTGCTTGTGAAGGCAATTGAGAATGCGGGTCCGAGAGAGGACACAACAAGGATAAAGAGGGGAGGCATCAGTTACACTGTTTCTGTCGATGTCTCACCAATGAAAAAAGTTGATGAGGCGTTGAAGAATATTTCACTTGCTGCTTTTTCCCAGAGCTTCGACAGGAAGGTCAAGGCTGAAGAGGCGCTTGCAACAGAACTCATTGCTGCTGCAAAGGAAGACAGCTCGTCTTTTTCAGTAAAGAGAAGGGATGAGGTTGAGAGGATTGCGAAGAGTTCAAGGTGATGTGTGCATTTTGAATTATTTTCATTATGTCAAACGTTTTATTGGTTTGCTATAATTAAATCAATTTAATTTAACAGGGATTGGAAAAGGTCTTTTAATGGCGCGAAAAGAAGATGTTGTCAGGAATGCTGTAAAGCTGATGACCAACACAGCTAACATCAGGAACATCGGCATTGCTGCACACATAGATCACGGAAAAACAACACTTACTGACAACCTTGTTGCTGCTTCCGGCCTGATGAGCAAGGAACTTGCAGGAAAGCAGCTTGTAATGGATTTTGAGGATCAGGAGCAGCAGCGCGGAATTACAATCAATGCTGCCAACATTTCCATTGTACAACATTATGAGAACAAGGATTACTTGATTAATATTATTGACACCCCCGGCCATGTTGATTTTGGCGGGGAAGTGCTGAGGGCAATGAGGGCTGTTGATGGGGTTATCATTGTGGTGGATGCGGTTGAAGGGGTAATGCCGCAGACTGAAACTGTCATAAGGCAGGCGCTTAGGGAATATGTGAAACCCTGCCTTTTCATAAACAAGGTTGACAGGCTTTTCAATGAACTGCAGGTTGGAGAACAGGAAATGCAGGAAAGGTTTGTGAAGGTCATAAGCCACATAAATTCATTGATAAGGAACAACGCACCAAAGGAGTTTGCGAATGACTGGATGGTAAAGGTGCAGGATGGTTCTGTTTCTTTTGGTTCTGCATACAACAACTGGGCAGTAAACATAAAATCAGCCCCAAAGACAGGAATTTCATTCAAGCAGGTTTACGAATACTGCAAGAACCAGAACCAGAAGGAACTTGCAGATAAGAGCCCCCTTTTTGTTGTGCTCACTGAAATGGCAATCAATAAGCTCCCAAGCCCTGTTGAAGCGCAGAAATACAGAATCCCGATAATTTGGAGCGGAGAGAAGGAAAGCGAGGTAGGCAAATCAATGATGCACTGCAATTCAAGCGGTCCCTTTGCAATGATGGTTACTGATGTTTCTGTTGATCCCCATGCAGGCGATATTGCAACTGGAAGGATTTATTCTGGAAAGATTGCAAAAGGGACAAGGCTGAAAATTATTGCAGGTGACAGGGATATCAATGTACAGAAAGTGGGGATTTATATGGGACCTGATTTTGTTGATGCTGATGAGGTTCCTGCAGGAAACATTGTCGCGATTGTAGGAGCGAAGGAAGTTTATGCCGGGCAGACAATTTCCAGCATCGAGATGCAGGAGTTTGAATCTTTCAAGAGCCACATGGAACCTGTAATGACTGTAAGCATTGAAGCGAAGCGGACTAAGGACCTCCCTAAACTTATTGAAGTGCTCAAGCAGCTTTCCAAGGAGGACCCCAATCTCAGGACAAGCATTAACTCTGAGACAGGGGAGCATTTGCTTTCAGGAATGGGGGAACTGCATCTTGAAGTGAATCAGTACAGGATAACTGAAAGGCATAAGGTTCCAATTCAGGTCTCCACACCAATTGTTGTTTACCACGAAACAATCACAAAGAAAGGTTTGGAGCTTGATTCGAAGAGCCCTAACAAGCACAACAAGCTCGAGATGATTGCTGAACCAATACCAAAAAATATACTTGAAAAGCTTATTGAATCAGGCATTGACGCAAAGATAAGGTTGAAGGATAAGGAGCTTATGGAGAAGTTTCATGAGATGGGCTTTGACAGGGATGTTTCCAAAAAAATCTGGAGGGTGCACAATAAGTGTGTGCTGATAAATGGCACAAAAGGAATTCAGTCCTTGGATGAAATCAAGGAACTTGTAATACAGGGGTTTGATGATGCGATAAATGAGGGGCCGCTTGCAAAGGAGAAGGTGCATGGAGTTATGATTACACTCCTTGATGCGACTTTGCATGAGGATGCAATACATAGAGGGCCTGCACAAATGCTGCCTACAGTTACAAGGGGCATTTATGCCTGCATGCTGAGCGCTGATGCAATACTGCTTGAACCTAAACAGACGCTTTCAATATTGGTTCCGGAAAGTTTCCTTGGCGCAGTTTCAAGGGAGCTTGGAACAAGGAGAACGCAGATCAGTGAGATAAGGCAGGAAGGCGACCAGAGCATTATAATTGGCAAGGCACCTGTCAAGGAACTTATTGGATTCTCACAGGCAATCAGGGGGGCAACCGAGGGAAGGGCTATATGGACAGCCGAATTCTCAGGCTATGAGCCATTGCCAAGAGAGTTGCAGAATGGAATTATAATGGAAGTAAGGAAGAGGAAGGGAATGCCGCTCGAGCTGAAGCAATATACCTTCTTCCTTGAGTAAAGGCTTAAATCTCCGGAAAGAAGCCTTTTTAAATGTTTATAATAAGTTAATTAATAATCCCGTTTAGGGGCATAGCCCCTGTTTTTCGCAAACCTTTTTGCAATAAAAAGGTTTAGGGGCAGGATTGGACTTTAATCAGTCTTTTTTCTTAAAAATTGGATTATTTTTATTTGGAGGTAATTATATATGGCAGAAAAACCGCATTTGAACTTGGTTTTCATTGGTCATGTAGACCATGGTAAATCAACACTTGTCGGAAGACTTTTGTACGACACAGGATCACTGTCAGAGCAGGAATATAGGAAGCTCAAGGAAGAGGCCGAGGCAAGAGGAAAGGGAACCTTTGTCTTCGCTTACGTGATGGACAACCTCAAGGAAGAGAGGGAAAGAGGAGTTACAATTGATGTTGCCTACAAGAAGTTTATTGGCAACAAGAATCAGTTCACAATCATTGATGCACCTGGTCACAGGGATTTTGTAAAGAACATGATAACTGGCACGAGCCAGGCAGATGCTGCTGTACTTGTTGTTTCCGCAAAGGAAGGAATACAGCCGCAGACCAAGGAACATGCATTCCTCAGTCAGGTCATGGGAATAAAACAGCTTATTGTTGCCCTCAACAAGATGGATGATGTCAAGTATGAGCAGGCAAAGTACAACCAAGTGCAGCAGGAAATCGAAAAGTTGCTTTTGGGAGTTGGTTACAAGAAAGAAAACCTCCAGTTTATACCTATTTCAGCATGGGTCGGAGATAATGTTGTTAAGAAAAGCCAAAACATGACATGGTATAAAGGCCCTACTCTTGTTGAAGCTCTTGATACACTCAAGGCCCCAGATCCACCATTTGACAAGCCGCTCAGGTTGCCTATACAGGACGTCTACAACATCAAGGGTGTTGGAGTTGTTCCGGTAGGAAGGGTTGAGACAGGGATACTTAAGCCAGGCGATAAGGTCATAATTGAACCTTCAGGAAAAATTGCTGATGTGAAGACAATTGAAGCACATCATGAGCAGCTTTCTGAAGCAAGACCTGGAGACAATATTGGTTTCAACCTTAGAGGAGTTACCAAGGAAGAAATTTCAAGGGGCATGGTACTCGGCCCTCCAAGTAACCCCCCAACAGTTGCAAAGGAGTTCATTGCACAGATTGTTGTGCTGAACCACCCCACAGCAATACCTGTCGGGTACACCCCTGTGTTCCATTTGCACACAGAACAGGTTAGCTGCACTCTTACAGAGCTGCAGAAGAAACTTGATCCTAAAACAGGCGCTGTAAAAGAGGAAAATCCAAAGTTCCTCAAGACAGGGGATGCTGCAATTGTAAAAATTGTCCCAACCAAGCCGATAGTTGTTGAGGAATACAAGAAGTTCCCGCAGCTTGGAAGGTTCGCAATCAGGGATATGGGACAGACTGTTGCTGCAGGGATTGTCCTTTCAGTAACACCAAGGAAGTAATGTTGTTATTACTTCCACAAATACCTTTTTTATTTTCATTTAATTTTTGGAAAGGGTAATATGCAAAAGGCGAGGATAAAACTGTCAAGCCAGGATTATGGCAAGCTTGAGGAGATAAGCGACCAGATAATTGATTTGGCAGAAAGGACCGGCATAAAGCATTCTGGAAAAATACCCCTTCCCACAAAAAAGCTGACTATTCCTGTGAGGAAGAGCCCATGTGGCGGCGGAACTGAATCATATGAGCACTGGCAGATGCGAATACACAAGAGGCTTATTGACATTGACAGCGATGAGAGAACCCTCAGAAGGATAATGAGGGTTGAAGTTCCTGAGAATGTGCATATGGAAATTGAACTTAAAGAAAATTAATTAAGCAATTGCTTTAACTTTTACATTCTGCTTTTCTAATCCGACTTTTTGCATTGAATTTTTCATTAGTTTTTTGTCCAGATCAACAAGGTGCTTTACCATCGGATTTGTTTTGTTGAGCTTGTACATATTTGCTTTTCCGACTTTTCTTGTGTAAGTTACAATGCCTGTACTCTCAAGTTTTTCCCAGAAGGTTTCAAGTGTGTTCCACGAAACATCTGCGTTCTTGCATATGTCTTTTTTGTTGTAGTCAAATATGTCATTTTCAATCAGGAAATCAAGAACGCGGATTATTGGATAATCTCCGAAGAATCCCACAAAAAGAGATTTGTCGTTTTTCATATTAAACCACTTTGCATATCACAGCAATCATAACTAAGACAATGGCTATAACCATTTTGTAAGAAAATATAGAAAAAACAAGTTTAAATAACTTATGCTTAATATTTCAATTAATGAAACTTTCTAATTATGAACTAAGGAAGTGGATTTTGAAGAAAATGGTGAGGCATAACTGGTGGGGTGGCAAGCATATGGCATTTGACAATATGCCGAAAGGAGCCCCGAAACATATATGGAAAGAGATTAGAAATGAACTGGAATTATTGATAAAGGAGAATTATGTGCTGAAAAAGCCAACCGGCTATGGATTGCATGTTTCTTTGAATGTTAAAATGAAGGCAGAGATTGAGAAAATAGCATTAGAAGAATAAACTTGTTGTGTGAATTTTAATATGACAAATGTAAAGTTCAGATTTTTGGATAATGTCGCAATTGCGGATACGGCATTTGAGGCGTTCGGGAAAAACGAAAATGAACTTTTTGAGAATGCAGCAACTGCCCTCTTTGAGGAGATGGTTGATACAAGAAAGGTTTCTGCAAAAATTAAAAAGAAAATAAAGCTGCGGAATGAAAATCTGGAGAACCTGCTTTATGATTTCCTCAGCGAGCTGATTTACATCAAGGATGTTGATGGGGTTGTTTTCGGGGAGTTCAAGGTCAAAATTAGGAGCGCAAAGGATAAAAAAACAAGAAATGCGATTTATGATTTGGATGCTGATTGCTCTGGCGAGAAAATCGACTACTCAAAAAAGGAATTTAGAAATGATGTTAAAGCAGTAACGCTCCATTTATTTAAAATAGAAAAAACCAAAAAAGGGCATAAGGTAACAGTGGTGTTGGATATATGATTCAAAAACCGGAAAAAAATCCTTACAAAATCAACAAGATAAATGACTATGTGTGGGAGATTCCTGCAACAGAGAAAAAAGGAATGAATGTTCCTGCAAGGATTTACGCTTCTCAGAAACTTCTGAATGAAATGGACGCAGGTGTTTTCGAGCAGGTTACAAACCTTGCATGCATGCCTGGAATTGAGAAATACGCATTGGCGCTCTCAGATGCGCATTGGGGTTATGGTTCACCAGTTGGTGGGGTTGCGGCATTTGATTTGGATAGAGGAGTGATTAGCCCTGGAATCACAGGTTTTGACATAAATTGTGGCATGCGATTAATTCAGACAAACCTAAATGTGAAAGAAGTGAAGCCAAGAATTAAAGAGCTTGTCAATGAATTATTCAGGGCAGTTCCTACCGGAGTTGGGGCCAAAGGAGCCTTGAAAGTCAATAAATCGCAGTTCATTGAAGTAATGGAGAACGGAGTTGAATGGTGCATTGATAATGGATATGGCTGGAAGGCGGATTTGAAAAAAATTGAAGAATATGGAAAAATAAAAGGCGCAGATTCGGATAAGGTAAGCGAGAAGGCAATTCAAAGGGGGTTAAACCAGCTTGGAACCCTTGGAAGCGGAAATCATTATTTAGAAATCCAGGAGGTGAAGAAAGGCGCGATTTTTGATGAAAAAACCGCAAAGGCCTTTGGAATTACAGGCGAGGGGCAGGTTGTGGTGATGGTGCATTGCGGAAGCAGGGGTTGTGGGCATCAGGTCTGCACAGATTATGTCAGGACATTTGACTCTGCAATGAAAAAATACGGCATTACTGTCAATGACAGGGATCTTGCCTGCGCGCCATTCAGCAGCGAGGAAGGTTCAAGTTATTATGCCGCAATGGCATGCGCAGCAAACAATGCATTTGCGAACAGGCAGGTAATAACCCACAACACCAGAAAAGTCTTTGAAAAAATATTCAGGAAAAGTGCAGAGGAAATGGGAATGTATATCACGTATGATGTCGCGCACAACATTGCGAAAGTCGAAGAGCAGGTTGTTGACGGGAAAAAGAAAAAATTGGTTGTGCATAGGAAGGGAAGCACAAGAAGCTTTGGGCCCGGACATTCTGAACTGATTGACATTTACAAAAAAACAGGGCAGCCTGTCATTGTCGGAGGGAGCATGGAGACCGGCAGCTATCTTTGTGTAGGAACACAGAAGGCAATGGAAGAAACTTTTGGAAGCACAATCCATGGTTCTGGAAGGACAATGAGCAGGACCAAGGCAAAGGCAGAGTTTAAGGGAGAGAAGCTGCAGCAGGACATGGAGAGAAGGGGAATTTATGTGAAGGCCGCTTCTTACTCAGGCCTTGCCGAGGAGGCAGGAAGCGCTTACAAGAACATTTCAGAGGTTGTTGAAACAATGCACAATGCGGGCATATCAAGGAAAGTTGTTGCGCTCTCACCAATCGGGAATATCAAGGGGTAATTGCGGTTTCAGAAAAGCAACGGAAAAAATGCCTCGACGTATGCACAAAACATTGACAACGGATACATAATTCCAATAGTTCTTTTTGTCAGTGTTTTGGCCAGCTGATCAGTCAGTTGCGCTTCTAATGAAGGGCCACTATTTCCCTTTTTATTTGTCCATTAATTCTTGAAATTTTTTCATATTTTCTCTTAAATCGGCTACTTTTTGTGACCAAACCTCAATTTGACGTTTAGTAGCCAGATAATCAGATCTGCCTCTTTCTACAACTCGTAACTTCTTCTCAAAAGTGCCAAGAGTCCTTTCTGCCTGCCGGAGCTCGCTTTCAATTGCCTTAAGCTCTGCAGGAGGAAATTCCCTCAGCCTCAGGCGCCTGAAAGGTGCCCCCATTCTTTTTACAAGTCTTGAACCCGGCATTTGTACTGCCTCAAAGAGCCTTTTTAGTAAGCTTTATATATGTTTTATTGTAGGATTAAGTAATATATAATAGGTCTTTCCTAGGGAATGGCCTAGAATGTACACTGTATTCACTGTAAATACTCAGTGGATATAAATGCATTGAAATGCTTGTTTTAGGCTTTTTTTGCATTAATTCCCGCGGTTCGTGTGTGATGGCCGGCATACAGTTGTACTTTTTGGCGAGGCCGTAAGGCTGAGCAGGCGTTGGAAAATTTAAGTGATGCAAAAATGGGTGCGCATAAACCGAGATCGGGAAGCCTTGCATTCTACCCGAGAGGTAAGGCAGCAAGAGAAACCCCTAGCTTCAGCACTTTTCCAGATGTCGAAGGAACTGTGAGGCCGCTTAATTTCCTCGGATACAAGGTTGGGATGATCCACGGCATAGGAAGGAATGAGCACCAGAAATCTGTTTCTTATGGGCAGATGATTTACGTTCCTTGCACAGTCATTGAATGTCCGCCAATCAAAATTATAGGCGTGAGAGTTTATGGTAAGGGATTGGGTTATGGAACTGATGTTATTGCTGAAGCAACAATTGAGAAGCCCGACAAACACTTGAGGAAGAAGTTCAGGAATTTCAAGCAACTCAGCAGCAAGAAAAAGAAGGAAAGAAAGGAAAAGGCATATACAACAATTGATGATTTGGAAAAGATGAAGGGGAAGGCTGTAACCGAGGGTGGCTTTTCGCCAACCTTTTCCCAAAAGGTTGAAGGCGAAGCCAGATTTTCGCCAACCTTTTCCCAAAAGGTTGTTGATGTAAAACTGCTTTGCCAGGCACAACCTTCACTCACTGATTTTGGAAAGAAGAACCCTGATATTTTTGAGATAAGCCTCAACGGGAATGTCGACGGGAAATTTTCTTTTGCCAGGGAGAAATTCGGGAAGGATTTGAAAGTCAGCGATGTATTCCAGGAAAAACAGTTCATTGATGTGAAGGCAGTTGATAAAGGAAAGGGGATGCAGGGAGTCATCAAGAGGTTTGGGGTAAAGATACAGAGGCCGAAAGCAAAAACCCAGAGGATTGTTGGAAGCATCTCCCCATGGAAGCCAAGCACGGTTATGTGGACTGTTGCAAGGCCCGGCCAGATGGGCTACCAGACAAGGACTGAGCTGAACAAAAGAATCTTGAGGATTAGCAATGACCTTTCGAAAGTGAATGTGCCTGAAGGATACATACATTACGGGAATGTGAAAAATGATTATGTGCTTCTTGCGGGCTCTGTACCAGGACCTGTGAAAAGGGCAATAGGAATGAGGTTTGCTGTAAGGAAAGCCGCAAATGACAGTTTCAATATTGCGGAGCTTGTGCTTGTTGGCACAAAAGGAAAGGAGAAAATTGAGGTGCATGAGAGCAAGGCCGAGAAGGTAGTTGCCAAGAAAGAAGAGAAGAAACAGCATAGCAGTGTTGAGGATGAGATAAAGGCTGCAACGGCGGCAAAAAAGTAGCAGGGCAATGATGTTTATGAAAGCAGCAGTACTGAGCATTGACGGAAGCAAGCAGAAAGAGATAGAGCTGCCTGAAGTTTTCAGCACAAAGGTTGATGAAGCGCTGATAAGAAGGGCGGTCCTTTCAATACAGAGCGCAAGGTTGCAGCCCAACTCGCCTTACAAAGGAGCGGGAAGGGAGTACAGTGCGTGGTATATTGGTTCAAGAGGCCAGCCTGCGCAATACAGGACTATGAACACTGAACACTCAAGGCTTCCGAGGCTTAAGAACAGGAGACAGCTTACAGCAGGAAAGGTTGCATTGGTGCCGCATGCGGTTAAAGGACCTGCAGCCCATCCTCCAAAGGTTGAAAAAATACTTAAGGAGAAAATCAACCGCAAGGAGAAGAAGAAGGCTGTTGAATCTGCTATTGCAGCAACTGCAATGAAGGAACTTGTGAAGAAAAGGGGCCACAGGCTTGGAAACAAGGAGCTGCCAATAATTGTTGAGGATAAGCTTGAGCAGATTGACAAGACAAGGAAAGTCACTGAGATGCTTGAGAAGCTTGGTTTGATTGATGATGTTGAGAGGGCAAAGCAGAAAAGGAAGTTGAGGGCAGGAAAAGGAAAGAAAAGGGGAAGGAAATACAAGAAGGCAAAAAGCCTGCTTATTGTTGTTGGGAAGGCAGGAAAGATCAGCAAGGCCGCGAGGAATATTGAGGGTGTTGATGTGATTGAGGCGAAGAACCTTAATGCGGAGTTGCTCGCACCTGGTGCCGTTCCTGGAAGGCTTACAGTGTGGAGTGAAAGCTCATTGAAAGAACTGAAGGGTGCATGAAGATGGCAGAGAAAAAACCTGTGAAGAAGCAGAAGGAAGAAAAGAAAGATGCAAGTGAACATGCTGCAAAGCCTTCACACAAAACTGAAGCAAAACAGCCCCACACTGACGCAAAGGAACAAAAAGAAACCAAACATGTGCACAAGGATGCAAAAGATTTGAAACCTGAGCACAGGGGAACAAAAGAAATGAAGAAACCTGCAGAGAATGAAGAGAAGGCAAAATCAAAACCTGCAGAAAAAGTTGACAAGCAGAAAACTGCCAGAGGCGGTTTTTCGCCAGCCATTTCTAAAAAGGCTGTGCTGCATGCATACCAGACACTTATACACCCGCTCATAACAGAGAAGGCAATCAACATGATTGAATCTGAAAATAAGCTTGTGTTTGTTGTGAGGAACAATGCAACAAGGCAGGAAGTAAAGAAGGCAGTTGAAGAGCTCTATGGGGTTAAGGTTGATTCTGTGAATATAATGAGGGACATGAAGGCAAGGAAGAGGGCATTTGTGAGGATTAACGAGAAGTTCAGGGCGGATGAAATTGCGACAAAGTTAGGGGTGCTGTAAATGCCAAAGCGTACAATACCGCAGAGAAGGGGAAAGGGAAGTATTTTCCGCTCTATGCCGAATGGTGTTGCTGATATTGCTTACATCAACATTGATGAGAGGCAGGAGAATGATGTCTTGAATGGGGAGGTTGTTGATATAGTAAATGATACCTCAAGAACGGGAATACTTGTAGAAGTTATGTTCGAGAATGGAACAAAGGAATTTGTAATTGCTGCCGAAGGCGTGAAAGTCGGGCAGAGGGTGCAATATGGAAAAAATGCGGAGCTTGCGGTTGGCAATGTCATGCCCTTAAGTTCAACTGCGGAAGGATGCCCGGTTTTCAACATTGAGACCTCGCCCGGAGATGGAGGAAAGCTTGTAAGGAGTTCAGGGGGGTATGCACTTGTACTTACAAAAGATGCGAAGAATGTTTACATTAAATTGCCCAGCAATAAAACACTTTCAGTAAGCCCTGAATGCCGCGCAACAATAGGAATGGCTGCAGCCGGGGGAAGGCCTGAGAAGCCTGTAATAAAGGCAGGGAGAAAGTTTTGGGCAATGAAGGCAAAGAGAAGGCATTGGCCGATCGTGAGGGGTGTTGCAATGAACCCAAACTCACACCCTTTTGGAGGAGGCCAGCATCATCCGGGAAAATCAAAGAGCACATCAAGGCACGCGCCCCCGGGAAGAAAGGTTGGGGCTATTGCTTCAAAGAGGACAGGAAGGAGGAAGAAGAATTAATGCATATGTTTGGGATTTTGAGAAATGTTTCGGTGGTATGATATGGCGAAAAAAGATTTCACTTTCAGG
>Ga0209542_10017393_pt1 | contig 11784 bp, 11 predicted proteins | sample RifCSPhighO2_01_FD_184028 | JGI IMG/M metagenome (GOLD analysis project Ga0209542, IMG submission 184028) | Soil microbial communities from Rifle, Colorado - Rifle CSP2_plank highO2_0.1 (SPAdes) (version 2) | ecosystem: Environmental > Terrestrial > Deep subsurface > Rock core/Sediment ...
CATGTCCGGGATTTGGATTCAAAACACAAATGGACAGGAATATTATTTACAAAATTTAGTTAATGATTTATCAACTTTAGATTGTGATGGAACTATTAATTTTGATGGTTATCAAAGCATTCCTATAAATTTTTGGGGACACACTGCAGATCAGATTAAAATTACAATTCGTGGCGTTGATACAACTTTACAAGAAGCAATTAACAATCAATGGTTAGCGAAAGATAATCCATCCTGTTTTTTTTCTGTTACTCCAACATCAATAACAGGTCCTTTTCATGACGCTTCGCAAATTGAAATATTTAGTCCAAAAGGCGAAGAAGAATCACTTCAAAAATCAATCGACGAAAGAGATTTTTTTGATAAATGTGAATGCACACCGCCGTCGATATGGCTCGGTTCAAGAAATGTCGGTCCATCTAATAATAAAGGAAGCAATTTGTTAAAAGTCTCAACCTCCGATGGAAGCATCCTTCAGCAATATACTATCTGTAATAATGCAGGGACTTATACTTCTGTCGGTCCTATTTTAAATTCTCCTCCTTGTTCAGGCTCTGGAAATGCAAGATATGGTGTAGGATGGGAAGATCCCGACGGAGCTAATGGAGGTCATAATGGATTCATAGCTCAAAATTTAGAAGATAATGAAATATGGTATATCGTCGGAAAAGGAGTTGCACATTACAGGGAACAGAGTGGACAATTAAATTTCATAAAATACTGCACACAACCAAACGGAATTTATTCTGTAAATCTCGACGCTACCGGCGATGCTTGGATAACAACTCAGCCTCCTCCAGGAGGAGTTTTAAGAATAAAGAAACTTTCTGGCGGTTTAGGATCGGATTGCTCTGAAATACAAAATTTGAACGACCCTTCAAATATTTTGAATAATATTATGAATCCTGAATTCGCATATCCTAAAGTTGCATTAACTTCGGGGGGAGATATGTGGGTATTGTATGTTAGAGGTAGCGATGGATTTACCCCAAGATTATTTTATATTCAAAATCCAACCTCTCCAACTCCAATTTTTACAGATTTAACTACATCAAGTTATACTTCTCCAATAAGTTTAATTACTGATAGACAAGGTAATGCCTATATAACTGGATCTTTAGGTAGTGGAACCTATGTTGTAAATAAATATAATATTTCTCCCCCACATACTAAAGAAGATTATTATATTATGGCTGATACTAAAACCCCTCCTTACGGACTTTTTGGTTTAGCAATAGATTCATCTCAAAGAATTTGGGTCGGAGGAAGAAATTTAGTTAGAATTAATGATATAACTATAAACTCGCCCCCATTAGGAACTTGTCCAGAAGATTTACTTGAACCAAGACTTGCTTCAGTTGGTGTTGATAAATTTGGAAATGTAATAGGAGTAACTGCCGGTTCATATAGTGATTTATTCTGTACTCACAATTCAGATGGAAGTAATCAAATTTGTAAATGTAATCAAATGTCTACAGGACGATTAGTGGCTGTCGGCGACTTCACTGGAATGAATAGAAATGTTGCTTTAGGATTATAATCTCAGAATAATTTTTCTAAAAATTCTCGAAACATTTTTAAAGAACAACTTATTTATTTAAATATGATAATTGAGGTGAATATCAATAAGAAGTATGTTTTTGTATTTGTTTTTGTTTTCTTGACTTTAATCTTTGTAATATTTGTAAATGCTGTAGCTCCTGGTGGTCAAGTTCCATTTGGAGGTCATGATATTTCAGAAATATCTCCTCCATCAAATTGCAATGCTGGAGATGTTTTAAAAAAGACTTCAACAGGATGGACTTGTGTTGCGTATGGTGGAGGATGGGGAAATCCTACAATTACAAGGTATATCAATGCTAATGCAAATGAATTTACGGGATATGATTTATGGGGAAGACCATACGATGATATTATCTCTAATAATCAAATAATAGGTCCTCATGATGTTTGTTTTATACAAAAGATTACTGAAGGTGAAAGTAACGATAGAGATGGATTCTTTTTATTTAAATTATCTGATGGAAAATATAAATATCAAGAGAGAGAATTAGTTGACAATCAAGCTGTCTTTGAATGTTTAGATTGGAATTAAAATGAAACTGAAAATAAAATTTAAAAGAAATTACATATTAATATTTGGAATATTTTTATTTTTTATTAGTTTTTTATTAATTAAAGCAATAATTATACCTGGAATATCTCCAAATCCAGGACATTTAATAGACCAAGTTACAGGGGAATGTAATGAGGGTCAAGTATTGGTGTGGAGTAATTCCCAAACTAAATGGATTTGTATCAATTTTAATCCTCCTGTAGAGCCAGAAATATCAATATGGTTAGTTCACAATAACTATAAAACTTTATATGACTCAAATGGTTGGGATTATGAATTGCCAATAGTGGAACCAACAGCGGGAAGTGGTAAAGAATATCTTGGTGGATATAATATGGGTCCTATCAAATATTTTAAATTTTGTGCAATACAGGGTTTTGATGAACTAAATGGTGGTGAAAGCGAGAGTTGGCATGTAGATCCAACGAGTGAGAGTCAATTTGACAAATATGCATGGACTGGATGGGGATCAAGTTCGAGTAATGTTCCAAGAGCAATGAAATGTATGGATTGGTGAAATGAATGATTAAAAAGATTAAAAACAAAACTTTTGAAATAGAACTTGAAATCAAAAAGAGATATTTAACATTTATTTTAATTGGTATTTTTATTATAAGTATATTTTTGGCGGTGATAAAAAGCGTAGACGTAGGGCATGATTTAACTTATATAGTTCCCCCATTATCATGTCAAGGAATTGAAGATAAACTTTTGCAATGGGACGGAACTGAATTAAAATGTATCGACATATCCGGAAGAGATTTTAAAAGATATGTAACTTCAGGCATTATGAAAAATGATTATGATTCAAATAATGGTATTTATGATGAAGTATTAATTGGAGGAACAAATGATATAGGGCCGCATAGAGCTTGTTTTTTAGAATCTGTATTCGAAGGTAGTCCAGAGAGTAGGGATTCTTGCAGATTAACCTTTATCGGACCAGATATTAATGATGTTAATGGTGGGATGTGGAGAGTTGATAGAGGTTCATCTGATTGTCACATGGCTATTGTTTGTATTGATTGGTAGAATTAAAAAATTTAATTAATTCTCTCGCGAACGTATTTTTTCTTTAGAATATTAAATTCTTTATTTATATAATATATAAATTTCCATCAATCTTTCAAATACATTTCCTTTTGGTGGTAGTGCGGATAAGTTTACATATTGTTCCCAGAGAAATTTATTAGTAGATTGTGATTTAACTAGTGACGCATTGGGTGATGTAGGTATGTTGAGATGGTATTTCCACTGGATAATGATAATGATAATGATGGAGATATTGAACTTAAATGGTCTTGTAAATATAATTGTTTTGGAAGTTCATGTCAATTTGGTGGGACACTTACAGCAACTTGTTGCCCCATAAATCCTTAGATATTCACTTCTTATAACAAAACAATTTCAATTGCCTATTCAATCCAGAACTTCCCGTCGACGCAGAAATAGCAACTTGTTGTCCAGTATTATCTTAGTTTTATCTTTCTATTTTCTCCAGCAAAACATCTTTAATTGTTAGTTAAGAAACAATAATTCCTTCTCTTAAAGCATCTCTAACTATAGAAATTTTTTTCTTTAATGCATTGAATTCTTTGTTAGTGTAACATATAAAATCAACAGGCAAATCCAAATTCCAATAATCATATATTTCACCTGTTCTTTCAAAAAAGTTCTTCCCATCAAAATCATCTGAGACTATAATCAAATCAACATCATGTTCAAGATCATCTAACCTTATTTCTTTCTTTGCCCTACTTCCAAATAAAATTATCTTGCTTATTGAGTAATGTTTTTTAATATTCTCAATAAATTTTTTCAGTTCTCCAATTAAATTTTTTTCTTTACCCATTTTAATATTTCTTCAGCATAAATCAAGAATTCTTTGGCTAAGATACCTATACTATCAACTTTAGTAACATCAGGGTACCTAGTATATTGGTAGGCAGGATTTAGTTTTTTACAATAATTTAAAATGTTTATGGGAGCATCAACTTTTTTAGCAAGAATATTTAAATCATGTACTTTTAATAATTTTTTATGTTTTTTTATGTAAAGAGCTTTTAGTGCTTTCTCAACCGATTGCTGGAAGAAAAACACCCCGGCTTCTATTTCCCCGCCATTTAAATTATATTTTGCCGTCTCCAAATCTTTCTCAGCTTGTTTTAGCCATTCCTTTGTTTCGTCCATATATGATAAATGAGATAATTACTTATAAACTTATCCAAATATTCACCTCTTCCAGCAGAACAATTTCAATTGCCTCGGCTGATAATTAGTTGTAATATCAACTGAAATTGCAATCGCCCTCGCATAAACATCTTTATCTGGATAACTTGACAACGCACAAATATTTTGCAATTCGCATATCTTCGCTCTGCATTCTAAATATCCAAAATCTTTTGTTAATCTATCTTCAATTCTATCCCAAACTTCCGTCGGAAATTCTCCATCACCAGATCCTAAATTCAATGTTTCAGTTTCATCATGTGAAGAAATCTCTATTGGGGGAGTTGAATCCATAGCATTCAAAACTTTTAATCTCAAAGTATTATCCTGTTGTATCTCAGTTAAAATTCCCGTCTGAACATCATAAACTTTCTTAGACAAATTCTCTCCTCCAAGATAACCTTGATTTATTAAAATCAATAAAGTTCCAACTATAAGCAATATAGAAACAAACGCCTCGACAATTCTTATCCAACCTTTTTTATTTTCTAAGTAAACCATTTTATTACCAAACCTTTATAGTTAAAAAACCTGTCTCTACTTTGACTTTATAAGGAATATTGTCGTAACCAGTAACGTATTGAATAGGAATTTTTTCACTGAATACTTCTAAAGAATCAGGTATTTGAATATTATCCGGAGATATACTTTGACTTGTTCCACTGATATCTTCATAAGTAAAATCAAAAGTAAATTCATTTCCATCAGGAATATTATATTTTTCCTTCAATGCCAAATAACTATTAGAATCTTCTCTTTCACCTTTTAATCTGTTAGCTTCTTCCATAAATATTAATTGCTGAGTTCTCGAGGGGCCGATGGTGTATAAACTTGGATTATCCACACATATTGTTCCAGAAGGTGTAGTATATGAATTTGAAAATTTATCTGAATAATATATTCTAAAAAATCTGCCCTCACCAATCCAACTATTATCCCATTCAATTTTTATTTTATCTAAATCTAATGCATAATTAGGATTTTCACTATTCTCAATTATAACTTCACCTTCAGAATTCTTTTCAATCTCAAAAAAATCACAACTACCCGGAACGGGAACACCACCATCATCTAAATCCACCCCATCTATAATCTTCACACTCCCTGTAGTTAAATCAGATGACATATCCTCCACTAAAACTGTCTTAAGATGTTCAAGCACGAAATCTTTTTCGTTTTTTCTTTTATCTAATGGTTCGATTATTGTGAACATAAAAACTACAAATAAAATAAATATTGTAAAAGATAAAATAAAACCGACGTGAGAGCTACCTTTTTTATTTATTGAACTTCTCATTTTTTATACTTAAAATACATTATTATTAAAACAGCAGCAGCTGCAGTTTTCGTCGTGTCTGTTTGAAATAATACATTTGCTCCTTGAGAAATCAAGAATGAAATTAACATTAAGGCAAATGAATGCTTTACGCCTCCTTTTAAATTTCCTTCAGCTAACAATCCAATTGTTAATCCACTAAATAAACCTTGAATTAATAGTAAGTAAAGGAACGCATTTGAGAAATCTAACTCTCCTCCCCCCCCGATTCCACCAATACCTGTCAAACTACCTATGTCACTCCCTCCCCCGCCGGAAAGATTAGAATTATTAAGCAAAGGTAAAATCCTAAACTGCATTACTAAAATAATAACTAAGAACACAAAAAATATAATATAACCCTGAACAACTAAATTTGATATTGCACTTTTTCTTTCTTTCTTTAATTTATCTGAAAGTGTTACAGCTTCGGCAACTGCCTCTAAAATTTCTCCTATATTTCCTCCTGCTTTTTCTGCTTGTCCAATCAAAGTCAAACTTCTAGAAATTGGTTTATTTTTAACATCTCTTGAGAATATTTGCAAAGCAACACTAAAAGGTATTCCTAAAGAAATCTGATTCGCAAGTTTTTTTACATGTCTGCTCAAAACACCATAAGGCTTATCTTTAAGATTAATTACACTCTTACTAACGGGAGTTCCAGTCTTAACACTCTCAACCAAATTCCTTGAGAATTCAATAAACATCTGTTCTTTTTCCTCAGCTTCACGAGCGTCCTTAATAATCGTTACAACAAAGGGTATAATTCCTATGATAATGCTAATTCCCATCATAAACATAAATATTGGGCTTTGAAACCCAACAGAATCTGATAATATAATATAAACAATAGTTCCTATAAAAGCAATTATAGCTAATCCAATTCCAATCCAATATGATATTTTATTTTCCATTTAACTCCCAGGTTGTTTTAAATATAGATATGTAATAAAGAGGATATTTAATCCTGATACTCCCAGCACCATAATTAATGTAATTGACCCCGTTGTTAATCCCGTCAATCCAAGATTAGTTGTTTTTATCATCATTAATAATAACATTAAAATCATTGGAGCGGCGATTACAACACTAATATAAATATCCATAAATGTTTCAGCTGAACGAGTATATCTTTCTCTTTCTAATCTATAATCAAATAAAAGCGTCTTCGCCCTTTCATCAAAAAACTCTGCCATATCCCCACCAGATGTAATTGTCGTCGCTAAACTATTAAATACTTCAGATAATCTCTTACTTGATGTATTTGCAGCGCTTTCTCTCAACGCACTAACTAAATCATAACCATATATATGAACTTCATTTATTACTTTAGTAAATTCTCTAGAAACATGGGGAAATTCTTCCGTTGAAACAATAATCTCAAACATCTTGCTTGGTTCAATCTTACTTCCAGCAATAGCAGACATATTTATCATTACAAAAGGAAGTTCTTGTTCAATTTTATTACTTAAAGATTTCCTCTCCATTGAAGGATAAATATACATTAAAAAAAATGTAGCTCCAGGAATTGCAAATATAATCCAAAATACTTTTACAAATCTTAAAACTATATCTTCCTTAACCATAGATAAAAAAGGATAAAGAATAGTAACGTTAAAAAATAATAAAAATATCATCAAAAAAATTGAAAATACAAAAGAAATCATAGTTGTAAACAAAACAACTGAAATATAACTAACGGGTAGATAAGAAAGGTTTGCTTGAACTAAATCTTTTTTTAAAGACTTAAACATTGATTTATTATATAAGCTCAAAGACAATCCCCCAAAAGCAGCGTTGGAATATCTTATATATTCACTTGGTTTTCTTTCTTTAATTTTCACAAAAGTTTCTTTCCTATTCTTTAATCTTTTAATTACTTCCCTTTCTAATTTATCTCTATCTCTATCTATAATTCTAATTTTTTCTTGTAGAGGAAAATCTTTCTCAACGGTTTTCTGTGAAATAACCATTGGTTTAATTGGCTCCGGCATTTCCATATTTATCATATCTAACATTTCCGCAAATTTTGAGTTTTCTCCTCTAAGTTGTTCAACAAACTCTTCTCCATCAAAACCCTTATTAATATCAACCCCAATTTTTTCTACCAGTCTTTTCTCATCATAAATCTTACTCTTTAATTTTTTGAATAACTCTCCATCAACCATTATCCTAGAACCTCCGAAATTGTATGTTCAACCTTTTCTATATATGCTTTGATTCTTATAAAATTTTGAAAGTCATTTCTATTATATGAACTTTCTAATTTTTCCACAGAATCTTCTAATGCTCGCACTAATTGTAATAAAAAATCATATTGCTCTTTTCTCATATTAACCTCTATTTATAAATTAAAATAGAATTTAGCGTTATTAAATATTTTGTTTTAGATATTTTCTAAAACAATCACACAACCCCATAATGACTAAGAACTTCCTTTGGTTTTTTGTAATATTCATTAATTACATCCTGAACCGTTTTGAATTCAAACACTTTATTTTCATAAAGCTTGTAAATTAACTTAACTCTTGTTAGAAATTCCTCATCCAATTCTTGCATTGATAATCCATATCTCTTCGCAATTCTTTCAAAAATTCTACTTTGTTTCTTGAAATAAAATTGATTATCAGCAGGATTCCATACATAAGGCGTATTTGTAATTGCTATTCCTTCTGGACTAACATTTGTTATCTCAACAATTTCCCTAAGTTTTCTTGTTTCCTGTTTATTAACAATTGCATGAGTCATAATGCAAACACAATCCAATACATTCAACAACGTTGGAGATAATTCAATAGGAGGAGTTTCTAAACGCTTTATCACTGTATCAACACTATCTGCGTGAATTGTAGAAATAGACGAATGCCCCGACGCCATTCCCTGAAACAAAACATATGCTTCCTTACCTCTTACCTCTCCAACTATTACATAATCTGGATTCTGTCTAAAAGAACTTTTCAATAATGCGAACAAATCTATCTCCCCGGCTTTTTCTAAACCCGTTGCACTTCTAACAACACTTGGAAGCCAGTTTTCTCTAGGAAGATTTAATTCTCTTGTGTTATGAACAAATATATTGTTGCATAAAAATTTCTCATATTTTGGAATACTTAAATCAAAAACTTCTACCTCATCAGAACTAATTTTTCTCACGGATTTTACTTTGTCCCATAAAATATCATTATGTGATAAATCGTTGCACTCGCTTCCAGTTGGCGCGATTCTTTGCATATAGTTCCTTCCAATATTTTGCATCCCTAAAATATATCTTGACTGTAATTTTTCTAATGAGATCTCATTCAGTTCTTTAACCTTTGTAACACTCAATGGAATAACATCTGTTTTAGCATGATGGGCCTTGAAATTTAAATTAAATAATTTCTCATTTTTCCTTGCCTGTAAAAATCCTATTTCCTTAAATTTTTCAATATTCTCCGACGAAGAAATAGACATATTAATACACCCGTCTTTTCTATTAAAATCATTTATTCGTGAAATTATTCCAAATCTTAAAAACAATGTTTGTAATTCTTCTAACAATTCTATGCTTTGAGAAGCACACGAAACCTCAAACTTTTTCACAGTTCCATCAGCGCTGAAATAACCTCTTATAAAATCTTTTATTTGTTCATTAGATAAATTCAAAATAAATTCGGAAATCTTTTTTGTGTTAGAATATCCATCAAACCCTAAAATATTCTTCATAAATTTGTAGAAAATAGTGCTGTGTATTCTCATAGAAACCCCTCCATCACTCATCAATGAATATTTTAAATCCAGCCTTTTGGCAACCTCTTCAACAACTTTTCTGCATTCTTCGTCGGTATTTGAGACAATCACTGAATTTTTATTATAATTGTCATAACTTCCGTCGCCAAGCCATAACCCAAGATATTCTAAGAAATTTTTATCAATATCAAATATTACAGGTATTGACGAAATATTCTTGCTTTTGATTTTTAATTGTCTCAATTCTTCAGATGAAAAATCTTCATTCACTTTCAAGAAATCTTTAACCCTAATCAAATCATGATTCTTCCACCATCTAAACTTCTCTTTCTTTACCCCAAAATATTCTTTCCCATACTTATTCAAAATTCTTTTAATTGGTTCTCCTTGCAAAAAATCCTCCTTAAAAAAATTAAGATGATTCATTAAATTAATTCCTTTAATTCCTTTGCATTGTATTGGCAGCTCTCGTGGAACAGCAATAAATGAGCTCTCGTTTAACTCAGTTGGTTTTATGTCTTTTAACTCATTGTTTTCTCCAAGTGTAAACAATGAATGGTCTTGAGTTACTTTAATTCTTCTTCCTGTTGAAGTCAGAACTTCATAAATATCTTTCTCAACTTTATGTTTAATATAGTTAGAAGGTTTAATCCATTTTATTTTTCCTTTTTCATCTATTGTCATAACTTCCGCATCAATCTTTTTATCTACAAATTCTTTTATTGTAATATTTTTTATTTTTTCTTTTTCTTTAATTATAATTCTTGAATCTCCTGTTACACTATCTTCAATTGAAACAACTCTTGCTTCAGGAGGAATAAAAAAAGCAATCGCATTCAACAAAGTGGTTTTTCCCGACGCTGTTCCCCCCGTAATAAGTATATTCATTTTATATTGTATCAATAACCATAAATATGCAAGCATTTCAGGAGACAAAGTTCCAAATCCCAAAAGTTGGGGAGGAGTCCAAGGTGTCTTTGTAAACTTTCTTACAGTAAACGTAGGCCCCCTTGAAGTAATATCTTGAGTGTAAGTTGCATTAACTCTACTTCCATCGGGAAGACTACCATCTAAAATTGGAGAAGCGTAAGAAATATATTTCCCCGAACGCTGCGCAAGTTTTTCAACGAAACTCGTCAAAGCATCCATCTCTGTAAATAAAACATTTGTCTTTAGATTTCTATAAACTCTATGGACAATATAAATAGGCGTTTCCGCACCATTGCACTCAACATCTTCAACAAAATAATCTCTGAACAAAGGATCTACTTCATTAAAACCAACAAAATCCCTCGCTAAGTAATAAAATATTTTCCTATAGGATTCATAGGAAAGATTAATTCCCAACTCAATTAGAAGTAATTTAAACATCTTGTCAATATAATCCATTATAGATTCCTGATCCTTTTTAACTATAACATCAAAATTTATCAAATCCCTCATCGCATTTCTTATCGTTCTCATATATGAAAGTTCTCCTTGGTTCAATTCCGGTTCTTCAACTTCATATATAACTTCGGATATCTTTGGATCCCAATGAATATGCGCAAAAGCGAAAGGAGAAATCAAACTATATCTTATGTTAATTTTCGTTTTATCTTTCTGTTTTTTCAAAGGCGGAATAGGCGGATTAAAATCAATCTGAACTCTTTGATAACTTTCTATTCCAACACCTGCTTTTTTTCCAAACATCTTTTATTAAGGTTTATTTACGTTTTAAATATTTCTAATTGTTAAGTTCTATCAACAACTTATTTTTTATCTACTTTTTTAATAATTAATAACCCAATTTCTACATCATCAGGATTTTTACATTAAACCCTTCTTTTACGAAGAAATCCAAGCTTGAGCAGGATTTCGTAGGTATTAATTTCATTTTTTCTTTTATGATTACGCGAGTTTAAAGTTTAATTGTGGACGAATATCTTGATGATAGCACACATTATTTGGAGGCGGAGGAGATGTATTTACATCACAATATTCAACAGTATAATCTAATCCATCCGGAGCACTTGCTATACAAGGATCTGGAATTGGAGGGGTAACCGGTGTGCAGGCAGTTACAGTTACAGTAGCCACCTTCTGCCCCAAGTTAGACACTTTCAATTTATACGGCGTCGACGCTTTTGGAATGTTTAATTCAGAATTTCCAGGTGTTTGTAAAATATATTTCTCTTTATAATCAAGAGTTATTGTAACAATATGGAACTTTCCAACCTTTTCTGTTCTTATAATCACATTTCCAAACTTTACATCCACACCCGGTTCAGTGTACGCCGACTTACTGTCCTTTAAAGTATAAATTATATTTCCACTAGTGGGACTTACTATCTCAGTCGGATTTACAACCATCTCTCCTTTTTTTAATCCAAACAGCGGAGCTCTAACATTTCCT
>Ga0209542_10017395_pt1 | contig 11784 bp, 11 predicted proteins | sample RifCSPhighO2_01_FD_184028 | JGI IMG/M metagenome (GOLD analysis project Ga0209542, IMG submission 184028) | Soil microbial communities from Rifle, Colorado - Rifle CSP2_plank highO2_0.1 (SPAdes) (version 2) | ecosystem: Environmental > Terrestrial > Deep subsurface > Rock core/Sediment ...
ACGCCAATCAGACACCTTTGTCCTCCAAACCTTCCCAAAGCTCAAACCTTATCCACTTGTCATGTTTTTTATGAAGCCAGACGTTAGGGGCAACAATACTTCTCTCATTATAAAAAATTGTGGCGATAAAAATTCCTTTCTCTGCATAGTGGGCAAGAGTTTTACCAGAATCGGCGATATCGTCAACAATTAAGCATCTTCTGGTAGGTGCCAGGAGCGACGGTAACCCCAATCGATAGTGCAAACATGCCCTTAAAACTGTTCCGCCTTCTTCCACGCCAAATATGCCGTCAAAATAATAGCCTAAAATAGGTACGATTCTTTCTGGACCTAACCTTTCAACCATTATTGGTAAATCTTCAAGAAAATCGCTTGTTTCATAAACAACCTCAGCCACTTCGTTGTGCCAACTCTCGTACATTTTCTCTCCGGATTTTTAAAGATCCAACTACGAATTTTAAAAGTATATCAGAAAAAACTTATTTTACAAATGAAGACAATCTATTTCTGACGCGCTTTGCGCCACTCTTCTATTTTCTTGTGATCACCCGAAAGAAGAATCTCTGGAACTTTGTACTTTTTCCCTTTATAAACAACGACCTCCGGCCGAGTATAGTGCGGATATTCCAACTTACTATTACCCATAGTTAATTTTTCTTTTTTAATTAACGAATTCCAGTGTGACTCTTCTTTAAGAGATTCTAACTTGATAACCCCCGGAATTAATCTGCCAATTGCCGAAATTATTACCATTGTCGCAACATCGCCGTCGGTTAATACATAAGGCCCAATAGAAATCTCCTCGGCTTTGAGCGCTTTTACGACTCGTTCGTCAATTCCCTCATAGCGGCCGGTTACAAAAATAATATTGTCAAATTTTTTTGACCAATCGTAAGCAGTTTTTTGATTAAATTGTTTTCCCTTCGCTGACAAAACAACTACTTTGGTTTTTTGGTTTTTCTTTTTTTTGCCAATAACTTTGTTAACGGCTTTCAATATTGGCTCTGCCATTAAAACCATCCCAGCGCCACCGCCGTACGGGCTGTCATCAACCTTTTTGTGTTTATCAACCGTAAAATCGCGCAAGTTTATAATATTTATTTTTATTTTCCCTAATTTTTGAGCGCGATAAACAATACTCTCGTTGAAATAAGATTTAAATATGTTAGGAAAAATAGTTATAATGTCGAACTGCGTCATAATCAAATGCTAATAGATTTCAGCAAAAATTAAAAGCCCTAACGCAATAGGGCTCTTTTAGTGAAATTATTAGCGGCATTCCAAAGCATAAAACCGGTTAGTCCGAGATCTTCCGATGCTCTGATCTGGGCTTTCACTTCTTGTGATCCATAGTAGACAGTCGGACCGCAACCATAAATATTCGCAATGCTAAAATCTTGAATCCATGGCCTGACTCCCGCCTTAAATCCAATTGACCGCAGATATATTAATCCTGCCCCAAGGGTTTTGCTATAGACTATATAAGGATGAGCGTTGGGATCTTTAAGCCCGAATTCTTGGCACTTGTAGTGCGATGGGTAGGCCATTGGACTTATTACGTCAAAAGATTCGGCAATATCGGAAAGTTTTTGGCCAATACCAGGCTCTGCTCCATAAGCGAATACTTCGCCAAATATGTCTATAGATAAAATTATTTTGGTGTTATTTTTAGCGGCATAATCTTTAAGTTGCTGGTTTAAAGCGGAAAAAACTTTACGCATTGTTTCATATTTATCTTTTCCGTCCCAAACTGGATATAAAATATTATTTTTTAAATTACAATTGCCCAGATCAGACGGAAATCTTATGTAATCAAAATTAATTTCATCAAAACCTAAATCGATCCCCTGCTTAGCAATTTCAATATTGTACTGAAGCGCTTCATCTGAAGCCATATCAACCCAATGTCTTTGCCAAACTTTTCTGCCGGAAAAACACATCTCACCGCTTTTGTTTCTTATTGCAAGATGCGGCCTGTTTTTAGCCAAATGTGAATCCTGAAACATAACCAACCGCCCGATAACATAAATTCCTTTTTGGTGAAAGCGCGCGATCAGGCCTTTAACGTATTGATTAACTTGGGGCTTATCAACTTTAAAATCTATAACAACCGCGGTTAATTCAGTGCCATCAAAAAGCGAAAAAATATATTCTACTTTCTTTTGTTTGTAAAGATTATCAATGCTAAGATATACCGATTTCACAGATCTTTGACTAAAACTACTCACTGTAGAATTCACAAGTTTTGTTTCGTAATATCCGGTTCGGCGTTGTTTATTCTTAAAAAAATCATCAAGAGTGCCAAATGAATAACCGCGATTTGATAGAAAAGGGATAATTGTTTTTAGCGCCTCAACTGTTATCGGCAATTCATGAAAAACTAAAACATGACGATATTCTCCACGGCTTTCCCGTGAAAGAATAATTTTTTTGACCCGTTCAATAAGCGCCGTTGGCGAGCTTTTTTTGGAATGATCATCATAATCAAGAGTATTGATATCGGGATTTTCCAAATAAACAACTTTATAGCGACGCCCGTAACCAAAAATAGCGCCATGAATGTATTCTCTTAACTCTGCATCAATGGCCCAATAAGGCGGCCGCAGGTATTTTGGATGCCGACCGGTGATTTTAAAAATTAAAGAATCGGCTTCTTGAGTTGTTTTTAAAACATCGTCGTAATTGTTTTTGGCTTTCAACTTAAGAAGATTATCGTGCCCATAAGTATGGTTCTCTATAAAAAACCCTTTTTTACTTAGATTTTTTATCAATTTTTGGTGGGATTGGGCTTCACCGCCGATTACAAAAAAATTAGCAGGAATAAATCTTCCGAAATAGGACTCAAGAAGTTCTATTAAACCGATTTGCCTGTTTTTTCCTAAAAGAACATCTGGTCTTGGACCGTCGTCAAAAGTTAGTACTACGAGTTTTTCTTCTGCAAAAGAATTTGAACCATAAAAAAGACAGAATAATAATAAAATCCAGGCCAGATGCTTCACTGATTTCCCCTCTGGTTTTTTAAAGATCAGCTTTTATGTTTACTTTATCACGACAATGTTATTAAAAACAAAACTCCCCCGCAATGCGGAGGAGTTTTGTTTTGAGATTACACTAAATCTCTAAAACGAATTAAAGTTGTTTTAAGTCCTCAACAACTTCATCCATACCCATTGTTCTTTCTCTAGAGGGACGAGGAGCGCTGCCTTCCGGCTCTTCAATCTTCAAGTTAACGCGCGCGTTGTGGCGAGCGCCAACTATGCGAAGAAGAGTGCGAATGGCTTTTGCGGTAGAGCCCTGTCGTCCGATGAGCATACCCATATCTTCTTGGTGAACTCTTAAATCTAACAGGACTCCCATCTCGTCAACCTTGCGGTCAACTTTGACATCATCTGGATGATCAACGATTGACTTCACAAGGTATTCAAGAAATTCTTGATCAACTGGTTTATTAGCCATTTCTTTGAATAGTCTTATTTTAATCCATTCGACAAGCTCAGGATTAAACACTGAGTAAATCGAATGTGTTTAAGCTTTAGTAGGTCGACCTATCCCCTAAATCGGGGAAAGCTACTATTTGACCTATAGTTTAGCAGAAACAAAAAATCCGTCAAGCTGTTTTTATTCTAGCTGCTTTGTGAACTGGTATTTTCTTTCCCGAGATTATGCCTTGTGAAATCAGTAGATTATGAATAGTGTCAGAAGGCTGAGCGCCTTTTGAAATCCAATATAAAATTCGGTCTTTATTTAAACTTATTGCTTTTGTTTTGCGGTTAAGATTGCCCAATAATTCCAAATATTTCCGCTTGGCGGCGGCGGTTTTTTGCGTCACCACAACCCTGAAAGTCGCGGTGTGAATTTTCCCAACTTTTTGTAATCTGATAACTAACATAATTTTTACATCCCCATGTCACCCATTCCAGGCACCCCGCCTGCTGGCGGATTGTTTTTTTCCGGAAGGTCGGCAACAAGAACTTCGCTGGTTAGAAGCATTGAGGCAACAGAAGCAGCGTTTTGAAGCGCCGTCCGAGTTACTTTTAATGGGTCAATGACACCATCTTTAATTAAGTCGCTATATTCTCCGGTAACCGCGTTGAAACCGATCCCCTTTTCTTTAGCGCTTACCGATTGAATCACCTCGTTATCATCTTTATTTGAATTTCTGGCGATAACTCTCATAGGGGCCTCAAGAGAGCTGACAACCAAGTTAACTCCCTTGGCCTCGTCTCCAAATTCTGAAGCGTCTTTTTTAAGAGACAACATTTCCCGAGCCGCTTCAAAAAGCGCCACGCCTCCACCAGCAACAATCCCTTCTTCAATGGCCGCCTTGGTGGCAGAAACCGCGTCTTCAATTCTAAATTTCTTTTCTTTCATTTCAACTTCAGTCGCGGCGCCAACTTTAATAACCGCCACTCCTCCGGAAAGTTTTGCCAGCCGCTCCTGAAGCTTTTCTCTGTCAAATTCCGATTCTGTTTTTTCCAATTGGTTTTTAATTTGCTTGATTCTTTTTTCAATAGTTGTTTTAGAGCCGGCGCCGCCGACAATGGTGGTGTTGTCTTTACTGGCAACTATTCTTTTAGCTCCGCCTAAAGAGCTTAAATCAACACTCTCAAGCTTCATTCCTTTATCTTCGGAAATAACCTCGCCGTTAACCACCGCCGCGATATCTTCCAAAAATTCCTTTCTCCTGTCGCCAAAACCCGGCGCTTTAACCGCTAAAACATTAAATACTCCTCGAAGTTTATTAACGACCAAAGTTGCTAAGGCCTCGCCCTCTATTTCATCGGCAATAATAACTAAGTTCTTACTGCCGGATTTAACCACCTTTTCTAAAATCGGCATTATTTCTGGAAGCGCCGATACTTTTTTATCGGTAATTAAAATATAGGGTTTTTCCATAACTGACTCCATCCTCTCGGCATCGGTAACCATATAAGCACTCACATATCCCCTGTCAAACTGCAGGCCTTCAACCAATTCATAATCAACACCGAGTGTTTGCGCCTCTTCAACTGTTACCACGCCTTCTTTGCCAACTTTATTAATGACTTCGGCGATAAGCGAACCAATTTCTTCATCGTTGGCAGAAATAATCGCCACGTCTTTTATTTTTTCTTTGGTTACCGGCTTGGCATTTTTCCTTAAAATTTCTGAAACTCTAGCCACCGCTTTATCCATGCCACGTTTCAAAATCATTGGATTGGCGCCGGAGTTAATTAGATTTAAGCCATCGGCAATCATCGCTTGCGCCAAAACAACGGCCGTAGTAGTGCCATCGCCAGCAACATCGTTAGTTTTTGAAGCCGCTTCTTTAACTAAAGCCGCGCCAATATTTTCAAACTTATCTTTAAGTTCAATTTCTTTGGCAATAGTTACGCCGTCGTTGGTAACTACCGGCGCCCCAAAACCTTTATCTAAAACAACATTACGACCTCTAGGGCCCAAAGTAATTTTTACAGCGTTTGATAGTAAATCAACGCCCCTTTTTATTGATTCTCTGGCAATAACGCCACTTATTATTTGTTTAGGCATATATTTATATAATTTACAATTTTTAATTTTCAATTTTTATTGAATTTTCAATTGATTAATTTTCAAACAGTTTGAAAATTGGAAAATTAAATCATTTATTGAAAATTAGAAATTAGAAATTGAAAATTGGGTTTCTACTCTAAAATCACTAAAATCTCTTCCTCCTTTAAAATTTTATATTCTATTTCGCCTATTTTAAATTCCGTGCCGGCATATTTTTCAAAAACAACCTCATCGCCTTTTTTAATGCCAGATTTTTTTATTTTTTCTCCGACACCCAGCGCCACAACTTTGCCCTGCGCCGGTTTTTCTTTACCGGCTGTTTCCGGCAAAATAATGCCTGACTTTGTTTTTTCGGCTTCTTTTATCGGAGCAACAACCGCCCGATCACCCAAAGGTTTTATATTTAATTGTTTTGCCATAAATTTTTATTTATATAAACTTCCTTATAAATCCAATAACTACTATTATATTAAAAAATGATTTTTTGTCAAGTAAAAATAAAAGAGCTTAACTTTGCTCTTTAAAAATTTCACGCCAGGATTTGGGCAGAATCTTTTTCGGCGGATCAATAACCTGATGGACTAGGCCGAATTTCAAATATGTTTTTGGAAAGAACTTTCAAACAACGTCTGATTGAAATATAATTAGATTACCCCATGCTTGTCAAAAGTTTAATCATTTGGTATTATTAGATATGATTGGATTTTTGCTACATATAGTCGGAAATGCCGCGGCAGTTTTGATTTCCGCATGGATAGTGCCTAATGTTTTTTATCAATATGAATTGGTAAGCTTAATAAAAATCGCCATTATGCTTGCCATAGCCAACGCCTTGCTTAAGCCGCTGTTAAAAATGATTTTTAGCCCGCTCATTCTCATTACCCTCGGGCTTTTTACTTTAGTTATAAATGTTTTCCTTATTTGGCTGGTAGTTTATTTTTCACCCGAACTTTCTATAGTTGGTCTTACCGCTTATTTTTTGACAATGATCATAGTTAGCTTTTTTAACTTTATAGTTTCTGCATTTAAAAATTAACCTATGTCAGTTTATCTTTCAATAATTCAAATAGTTATTTCAACGCTTCTTATATTGGCAATTCTTTTTCAAGCTCGAGGATCGGGTCTTTCTTCGGTTTTCGGCGGCGAGTCAACTTTTTATCATACCCGCCGCGGGATGGAAAAAGTGATTTTCTGGGCCACGATTATTCTATCAATTTTATTCTTAATTACCAGCATTGCGTCGTTCTTACTTTAAAATTAATTACTTAATGAGAATTTGGAAACGCCTTGATTTTAAAGAAAAGGTCTGGTTTGGTATTCTTGTAATTGTAGCTTTATTTTCGGCTTCTTTCTTAACTCTAAATTTCTACCGCAACCAAACTTTAATAATGCCGGTTTTTGGTGGTACTTATGTTGAAGCATTACCAGAATCTCCTCACAATATTAATCCGGTTTTATCAACAAACGATGCCGATCGCGATCTAACACATCTAATATTCTCATCGCTTCTTAAATACAATGAAAAAGGTGAACTGGCGCCTGATTTAGCATCAAGCTACGCTGTATCAAAAGATGGAAAAAATTATACTTTTAAATTGAAAAACGGGGTTACTTGGCATGATGGCGAACCCTTTACCGGCGATGATGTTGTTTTCACAATCAATGCAGTGCAAAATTCTGAATATGCCAGTCCCCTAAGAAACAGTTGGCAGGGAGTCACTGTTTCTTGGCCTGATGAAAGTACTATTATTCTTTCCTTAAAAACTCCATATAACGCCTTTGCTCCAAACTTAGCGCTTTTGGGAATTTTACCAAAACATATTTGGAAGAATGTAATGCCTCAAAACTTTCCCTTAGCAGAATTCAATCTAAAACCAATAGGCACCGGACCGTATAAATTTATAAAATTACAGAAAGATTCTTTAGGGCGAATTGTTTCGGCAAATCTACTAGCTAACGATAAATACTTCGCCGGCGCTCCTTTAATAAAAAATGTAATCCTAAAATTTTATCTTTCCGAAGAAGAGACCGTGTCGGCTTTTAATCGCAAAGAGGTTGATGGCTTAATGCTTCAAACGGCTCAAAATAAAAATCAGTTGAGAGGTATTGATAATTCGTCGGTTTTTTCTATTCCATCGCTGAGAATCTATGCCAATTTCTTTAACACCGACGATAAAATTTTAAAAGATAAAAATGTAAGATTGGCAATAAATTACGCTATAAATAAAGAGGAATTATTAACAAAAATTTTAAATAATGAAGGTAAAATAGCTGTGGGACCAATCCCTCCAGGACTCATCGGGTCAAGCCCCGATATCCATGGCTACAACTATAATCCGGAAAAGACTAAGGAAATTTTAGAAAAAACAGGATGGGTTAAAAATGTAAATGGTTTATATGCAAAAAAATTGGGAAAAGACAAGGAAGCAACGCCATTAAAATTTTCCATTATTACTACAAAGTCGATTCAATTAGTGGCAACATTGATCCGCGATTATTTAATAAACGTCGGAATCGAAGTTGATCTAAAAATCATCTCATTGGGAGAGCTGCAGCAAACACACTTAAAAAATAAAGATTACAGCGCCATTCTAATCGGAGAATCATATACTGCCTCGGCCGATCCATATGTTTTTTGGCACGGAGCTGCAATAAAAGACCCTGGGTTAAACCTTAGTTTGTACAGCAATAAAAAAGTTAACAAAATTTTAGAAGACCTTCGTCAGATATCGGAACCGGTAAAAAGAGCGTCAAGGCTGGAGGAATTCCAAAAGTTAGTGTTAGAAGACGCTCCAGCCGCTTTTTTGTACTCTCCAAATTATATATACGTAGTGAAAAACAATATTAAAAACATAAGCCTTACAAGGTTAAATATTCCTTCGGCGCGTTTTTCAAAAATTAACGAATGGAACATAGAAACAAAAAGGGTATGGGAATAATTGATTTACAAAAAATATCCGGTCTTCCGATTTTTTTCAATGAAAATAACAACGATTTAGAATTTCGAGGTGACTTTGGAGATATAAAAAAATCTGAAAGAAGCTTAGAAGAATTAAAGCCATATCTTAAAACCCTAGAGGTTAACACGGGCCCAAATCCAGTCTATTATGTTTGGCGTTATGTTCACTTAAAGAGTGACGCGCTAAAGTTAAAAGAGGCAAATTTAAGATATGATTTAACACTTATTCCTCCGGGAAAAATTGATTCCGAATTTTCCAAAACCGCGGGGCATTTTCACAAAAATAAAGAGAACACCGAACTTCCACATCCCGAAATATATGAAGTGTTAGCAGGCCGAGCTTACTTTCTTATTCAATCACCGGAAGAAGGCCTGTCTGTAGGTAGGCAAGACACTAAAAACATAAAAGCGGTAAGATTAATTGAAGCGAGACCTGGAGAAAAAGTTTTAGTGCCGCCGCAATTTTCGGGACACACCACGATAAACGCTTTTAACGAGCCACTGATTATGGCAAACTGGATTTCCGACAATGCTGTTTATGATTACGATTCTTATAAAAACAACCACGGAGCTTCTTATTATTTATTGAACAACAACGGTTTAGTTAATATCATTAAAAATCCAAATTACAACTCCATTCCAGAAGTTCAAAAAATCGGAACAAGAGAGTATCCACAATTTGGTTTAATAAAAAACCTACCGATTTACGGCTTGGTAAACGATCTTGAGAAGTTGCGGTTTCTTAATTATCCCGAGGAATTTGAATTAGTGCTTTAAAGCGGGCAGATGGTGAAACTGGCAAACACGTACGGTTCAGGGCCGTATGCCGAAAGGCTTGAGGGTTCAACTCCCTCTCTGCCCATTATTCTGATAAAAATAAAAAGCAAATGAAAAAAGAAAAAGTGGTGCCGATTATCTTTGATACTTATCTCGCTGTTATTAAAAACGGTGTTGGTTCGAATGCTTTTCGAAACTTTTATGCTAAGGTTAATGATAAAAAAACCGATATCACCGAAAACGGCAATCTATCTTGCGCCTGGTTCGTTTCCTCTATGGTATATCAGTTCAAACTAATGAAAAGCCCGCATTTAACTGTTGATGGAACAGTAGAAGATTTAGAAAAATCCGGCTGGAAAAAAATTAAAGAACCAAGGATTGGAAGCGTTTTAGTGTGGAAGAAAAATGATTTTGGAAGTAAAAAATTCCATAAACACATCGGATTCTGCGTCGGCAATGATAAAGCCATAAGCAATAGTTCTAAGACAAGACATCCGATAGAACACCACATAACATTTGGCGTCGTGAAAAATAAACCACTGAGAAAAATAGAATCAATATTTTGGAATAATAAACTAAATTAATATAAAAAATTAAATCTATGATAAAAACAAAAATAACGCCTCCGGAGGTAAGGTTAAGGCCTGCTTCAGAGGCACCTGCTCGCAACGATGCAGGCGGAAGAGAAGGTAAAGAAAAGTTAAGATTAGTTCCTTTGGGCGGCCTTGAAGAAATTGGCAGAAATATGTCGTTTCTGGAATACAAAGATGAAATTGTCATCATTGATATGGGAATCCAATTTCCGGAAGAAGAAACGCCTGGAATAGATTTCATTATCCCAAATACCACCTACTTAGAAACAAAAAAGGGAAACATCAAGGGAATAATTTTAACTCACGGCCACTTTGATCACATTGGCGCTATCCCCTATTTAATAGGAAAAATCGGCAACCCGATTATTTATGCCACAGGAATGACTAAAGCGCTTGTCGTAAAGCATCAAGACGATTTTCCCAGCGCTCCAAAACTTAATATTATCAAAGTAGAAAATGATAGTATTGTTAAAATCGGAAATTATTTTACCGCTGAATTTTTTGGCGTTGACCACACTATTCCCGATACTGCCGGTGTTGTTCTTAAGACACCAATTGGTAATATAGTTCATTTTGCCGACTTCAGAATTGATTATGATGCCGACGGCAAGCCGCGCGATTTTGGCAATTATAAAAGAATCGGAGATATGGGTATTCACACTCTCATGATCGATTCAACAAATGCTGATGAACCGGGCCGCTCTGTTTCTGAAAAAATTGTGGAAAAAAATTTGGAAGATCTTTTTAGAAAAGCAGAAGGAAGAATTATTATTACATTGTTTTCCACTCTCTTAACCAGAATCTACGAGGTCCTAAAAATTGCTGATAAGATCGGACGTAAAGTTGCTATTACCGGGCGTTCAATGAAAGAAAATATAGAATTAGCTCAAAACCTTGGATATATTAAGCCCGCTAAGGGTCTTATTATTCCGGTTGAAGAAATTAACAAACATAAAGATAATCGAGTAATGATAATTACCACCGGCTCTCAAGGCCAAACAAATTCGGGGCTAATGAGAATTTTAACCGGTGAAAACCGTAATATAAAAATAAAGCCGGGCGATGCAGTAGTATTTTCCTCATCGGCCGTGCCAGGCAATGAAAGAAGTATTCAAAATGTTAAAGACGGCCTCTGCAGACAAGGCGCCGATGTATACACATCTGATTTAATTGATATTCACGCCAGTGGCCATGCGCCGGCTGACGACTTAAAAACCGTAATGGAACTTATAAAACCACAATTTCTTTTGCCAATTCATGGCCATTATTTCAAGCGAGCCGCCAATTCTAAATTGGGCGCTGAAGTTGGTATGGGAAAAGACCGTTTAATGTTAATGGATAACGGCCAAGTTGCCGAGCTTGATAAAAATTCCTTCAAAATAACAAAAGAAAATGTTCCGGCTTATTATGTAATGGTTGACGGCTTGGGTGTAGGAGATGTCAGCGAAGTTGTTTTGCGCGATCGAAAATTAATGTCGTCTGACGGAATGTTTGTAATTATAGCCGTTGTTGACAGTCAAACTGGCAAAATTAAAGGCGACCCAGACATTATTTCAAGAGGTTTTATCTACATGAAAGAATCAAAGGAGCTTTTAGGGCAAACACGCAAAAAAATAAAAGAAATTATTTCCAAAACTGTAATTCCAAATTCCGATATAAACTGGGTTTACACTCGAAATAACTTAAGAGATAAAGTGGGTCAATTCCTTTACTCCAAAACTAAACGCCGCCCAATGATTCTACCAGTCATCGTTGAGGTGTAAAATAATCTAATTTCATTGCGCGGCGAACTTCGGTGAGAGTTTGGGAAGTAATAATTCGCGCTTTTTTGGTACCTTCTTCCAAAATTTTCATCACCGCTTTGGGGTCTTTGGCAAATTCGGCTCTTCTTTCTCTTATCGGACTTAAGAAGTCTTCTAAGAC
>Ga0209542_10017396_pt1 | contig 11783 bp, 6 predicted proteins | sample RifCSPhighO2_01_FD_184028 | JGI IMG/M metagenome (GOLD analysis project Ga0209542, IMG submission 184028) | Soil microbial communities from Rifle, Colorado - Rifle CSP2_plank highO2_0.1 (SPAdes) (version 2) | ecosystem: Environmental > Terrestrial > Deep subsurface > Rock core/Sediment ...
ATATGTTAAAATATATAACAATGGATGTAAATCTTAAACTCAGGGCGTTTAATTCGAAAGTATTCAAGTCGTACGATATAAGAGGACTTTATCCGCAGGAGCTGGATCATAATACATCTGAACTTATCGCGTATGGGTTTGCCGAATATTTAAGGCAAATTGACCCTAAGCCGACATGTCTTTTAGGAAAGGATGTCAGAGAAAGTTCTGAAGAACTACTTGAACTCGTTCGAGAGAAACTTCTTTCTGAAGGCGTGAATGTTGTGAATATCGGCCTGACCACTTCGCCGATGTTTACTTTTGCTCTGGCAGAGTCAAGGGCTACGGGAGGTTTAATGGTAACGGCTTCGCATAATTCAATTCAATATAACGGTTTCAAGCTTTTTAAAGGAACGCAATCTTTGAGCGAAAAACATGGACTCCCGGAGATTAAAAAAATAATTGAAAGCAATGTTAAAATTTTTCCGAGGGAGCGCGGGAGTGAGAGGAAAGAAAATTATATCTCCAGGTATATTGATTTTTTATTATCTAATTCGAAATGCGAGAAAAAAGTTAAGGCAGTGTTCGATCCAGGCGGGGGTTCTGCCGGAATTATTTTGTCCAGTCTTTTAAAGAAAATTCAGGTTGAGCCGTTTTTTTCTTTTTTAGATACGGATCCGAGCCTGCTTATGCGCGAGCCAAATCCTCTTTTGGCTGGAGCGCAAGAAAAAGCCCGCAAAATTTTATTAAAGGAAAAAGCTGAAGTCGCTTTTATCTATGACCCTGATGCCGACCGCGTTGTTTTGCTTGATGAAAAGGGTGATGTTGTAAGAGGCGACGGTGTTTTATGGCTCCTCGTCAATCATTTGTGTGAAGAAAATGATGCGGTTGTTCATGATATTTTGTCGTCGCTTGCTTTGACTGAAGATTTGGAATCAATAAGAGTCAGGGCGGTTCCTTCGAGAGTCGGCCATTCCTTTATTAAAGAAGCGATGCGCGATAGTAATGCCGTACTGGGCGGAGAACTTTCCGGGCATTTTTATTTTAAGGACTTTTTTTACGCGGAGTCGGCGATTTTTGCCACAATAAAAATTATTGAAATATTATCCAAAAGCGATAAAAAGCTTTCGGAAATTTTGGCGCCATTTTTCCGTTACTGCCATTCCGGAGAGATTAATTTTAAATCAGAATATAAATCAAAAATCCTTGAAAGAATGGCTGAAGCGTATAAAGACGGTGAAGTGAGCAGACTCGACGGCCTTACGGTCAAGTATCCTTTTTGGTGGTTTAATATCCGCCCATCCGCGACCGAAGACGTCCTGCGCCTTGTGTTTGAGGCTAAAAATAAGGAACTATTCGAGCAAAAGGAAACAGAACTTTTGGGCCATCTGCATTCGCTCGGCGCAAAGCAAATCTAAACCAAAAAACCCATTTTTGTTTTGACTTCGAATAAAGTCTTTTGCGCTATTTTCTGCGCTTTTGTTGACCCGTTGTCAAGGACTTTGATTAAGCCTTTTTTGTTTTTTGCCAGCGTTTTATATTTGTTTTGAATCGGGCCGAGGTTTGAAATTAAAAGTTCAGCAAGGTCATTTTTAAATTCTCCATAATTTTTTCCTGCGTATTTTGCTTCGATATTTTGGATTGAGTTTTTTGAAAACGCGCTGTAAATCGAAATTAAATTTGAAATTCCCGGCTTTAATTCGGTGTCGTATTTAATTTCTTTTCCTGAATCAGTTACTGCGATTTTAATTTTCCTATGGATTTCTAAAGGCCCGTCCATCAAAGAAATATAATTGTCAGAAGTGTCTGCCGACTTGGACATTTTTTTCTCAGGATTGTCCAATGCCATAACTCGCGCAACTTCTTTTTGCAAAATTGGTTTTGGTTCTTTTAATATTGCTTCAGCGCATTTTTCATTCAGTTTTCTGGCTATTGTGCGCGCGAATTCCAGATGTTGGACTTGATCTTCGCCAACTGGCACTGCGTCGGCTTTATAAATTAGAATATCCGCGGCCATTAAAACTGGGTACGCAAAAAGGCCGAAGTTAGCGGGTTTTCCTTCCTGTATTTTTTCTTTGTATTGTGTCATCCGGTTAAGCTCGCCCATAGGTGCAAGTGTTCCCAAAAACCACGCAAGTTCAAGATGCTCCGGCACATGAGATTGTATGAAAAGAGTTGTTTTTTTGGGATCAAGCCCGCAGGCAAGATATAGCGCCGCTATATCCAATGTCTGATTCGCAAATTCCTTTGGGTCTTGCGGCTGAGTTACGGCATGAAGATCGGCAATAAAGAAATAAGTTTTATATTTTTTTTGAAGTTCTACAAACTGACTGATTGCGCCAAGGTAATTCCCGATATGCAGATCGCCTGTGGGCCTTACTCCACTTACGATAACTTGTTTATTTGCCATTATTCTATTTTATATCAAAAATCCGCCGTTTAAAACGGCGGATTTTTCTGCGGTTACACTTCTATAATCACGGGCAATACCATTGGTCTTCTTGCGGTTTTTCTGAAGAGGAATTTGCCGAGCTCTTCGCGAAGCTCGTCTCTTAAAAAAGACCAGTTGATCGGGTGCATTTGTTCCGATGCCTCCTCGATTACTTTACGTATAACGTGTCTTGTCTGCGCCAGGAGTTCTTTGGATTCCCGAAGGTAAACGAATCCTCTTGAAATTATGTCGGGCGAGCCTTTTACTTTCCCGGATTGTGCGTCAACAACCGCTATTACGACGAAAATTCCGTCCTCCGCCAGCATTTGTCGGTCTCTTAAAACAACTTCTTTTACGTCGCCCACGCCGAGGCCGTCAACCATAACATAATTTATCGGAGCTTTTTCTTTAAGTTTTCTTATGTTGTCTTTGTTCATTTCAGTAATGTCGCCGTCTTCCGCGATTGCAATATGAGTAGCCTTAACTCCGGCTAGGACGGCAATATCAGCATGAAGTTTCAGCATGAAATAATTCCCGTGCATGGGAATGAAATATTTCGGCTTGATTATTGATATCATGTCCATTAAGTCGTCGCCTTTGGCGTGTCCCGAAGCGTGGATGTCCATGGATTCCGAATGATAAATTTTCCCCGCTTTTTTGTACAGAATGTCTTTGAGTCTTTGAACGGCGGCTTCGTTTCCTGGTATTACCGATGAAGAAAATATGATTGAGTCGTTCGGTTTTAACTGAAGGTGTTTGTGTTCGCTGTTCGCGATGCGCATTAACACGGCGTGGTCTTCTCCCTGGGCGCCGGTGCAGAGAATAGTTACTTCCTCATCTTTATAATTCGATACCGTTTCCGCTGGGATTATCGTTCCCTTTTTAATTTTCATGTAGCCCAATTCCTGCGCCACCGCGACGTTTGATTTCATCGAGTAGCCTTCAATGATGACTTTGCGCCCGTATTTTTCAGAAAGCCATATAAGCTGTTGAATGCGCGTTAAAAGGGAAGAGAAGGTTGCCGCGATCAGCCTGCCTTTCGCTTGCACGAATATTTCTTCAAGATTTTTTTGTATGTCGCTTTCAGAAATTGTTCTTCCCGAATCTTTTGCCCCTGTGGAGTCGGATACAAGAAGAATTACCCCGTCTTTCGCAATCTCTTTAAGGCGCCCGACATCAGCCGGTTTTTCGTTTACGGGACTGTGGTCGAATTTCCAATCTCCGGTGTGAACGGCGGTGCCAGCCGGAGTTTTTAGCACGACTCCGATGGAGTCGGGAATGTTGTGGTTAACGTGAAAAAATTCAATTTCAAAAGCTCCCAATTTAAGTTTTGAATTTTCGTCTATAGTTTCCACTCGCGGCTTTGGCGCGTGCTTGAAATCTTCTTGCCTTTTCAAAATCATGCCTTTTGTCAGGGCTTTCGTGTAGAAAACCGGCGAGCCAAGCGGTTCTACAAGGTGGGGAATCGCGCCTATGTGGTCAAGATGCCCGTGCGTTATAATAACGCCTCTTATGTTTTTCTTTTTTGGGCGCAAATAATCGATGTTTGGAATTATATAATCTATTCCCGGCATGTCTTCTTCCGGAAATTGCAATCCCATGTCGACTATTACAATGTCATTTCCGTACTCATATACGTAGCAGGAGCGGGTAACTTCTCCGCATCCGCCAAGGGGCAGGAATTTTAGAGGCAATACGCCGGTTCTTGCCCGTATTTTTGGCCGCTCAAGTCGAAGCGGCTGTCTTATCGGAGTCATATTTTAATTAATTTAATGCTAATAATTTTATTCATTTTTTTATTTCCGGAAGCTTTGCGACTAATTTTTCCAAGCGCCTACAAAATCGGGCGAATGAATCAGCTAACGGATTATTTTGATTAATAATTTTTAAACGAATGTGCTGGGAGGGAGACTTGAACTCCCATGGGATTTCTCCCACACGGCCCTGAACCGTGCGCGTCTGCCAATTCCGCCATCCCAGCAATTTCTTATGGAGGCGAACGTGCGCGCTAAAAATTTATATTTTTTCGAAGCAGTTTTCGATTGTTAAGAATTGCAAGTATTTTTCAGGTTTTGTCAGGAATTTGAGATTCGCTGGATTTCTTATCATTTCATAAAGCGGCGTTTTGAAATCTATTCCAAGCTGGGGAATTACTTTGGGTTTTAGTTTAACTATTTCCGGAACCGACTCATAGTATGAATTTTTTTCAAAATCCGCCGAATCGCCGCTTTTTGATTCAAATAGATAATAAGCGGCGCCTCTTAGGTTCTCATAAGCGTGATATTCATTCTCGAATACTGAAGCTACAAAATTTGCCATTTTCAGCTTATTTTTGTCAGGGTTAATTGTTGTATTCCCGAACCCCGGCGGGAGAACAATCTTTTCATTTTTTTTAGCCTCCACGAGATAAATTTCTTGGATTGCCTTCGGGTTGGATTCTTCGGGTTTTTGCATTAAGTACCAGGCTCTTCCTTCAAGAATGGAATAAATTTCGGGATAATACACTCCGCTGTAGTTTTGAGGGTGATAGTGCCCGAAAGTTTTAGGCAGTTCACGGCCTATGAGAACCGGATAAATGGTCGTTTCATCATATCTTATTTTCAATTTTTTTAAAATATCTTCGTCCTTAGCGTCGTGCGCTTCTCTTTTGACGTTGTAAATAACGCGCTCGCCTTTTTTGGGCGGTTCAAAAAGAACAGGGGAAAGGTCCTTCGCGGTTTTATTGAAAGATTTTCCAGACATAAGTTGTTTCAAAATGCCAGTTGTAAACGTTCGCGAATCGTTCGGCCGGAGTTATGATGTGTTTGGTTTCGGATCCTTTAAGCTTGGGGGGAACTATATATAAGAAGTAGGGCGAGTAGAGGAAAACCGCGGGGACATCTTTAGCCAATTCAATTTGGAATTCTTTATATCTCTGTTTTCTCTCCTCGGGGTCTATTGTTGATCGGGCCTCTTCGAGTGCCTTATCAACGGCTCTATTGGTGTACATTGCGATATTCAGTCCCGGGTCATTTCTTTGCGACGAATGCCAGAAAGCAAAGGGATCGGGATCTCTGGATACGATTTCGCCGAATAAAAGCGAGTCGTAGTCCCTCGGCCTGATAACATTCTGTCTTAGATCGGATTCTTCAAAAACTTTTATCTCAACACGGGCGCCGAATTCTTCCCAGTTTTGCTTTAAGATATCGGCCGCGCGAACAAGTTCCGTGGAATTTGAAGTAGAAAGAGAAAAAACAAGCTCTTTAATGACTTTGCCTTTTTCTATTTTTTGATATAGGCCTTCTTCGTTCTTTTTCCAGCTTTTTTTTTCAAGCAAGATTTTGGCCTCATCTGTATTGAAAGTATCAGTATCGTCCTCGATCGCTCCGAAGATTCCGGGCGGAATAGGAGAATTTAAAACCGTACCGTACCCCTGCAAAACTTCGTTGATAATTTTATTTTTATTTATCGCCAGATCAAGCGCTTTTCTTACTTCCTTTTCCGCAAACAAGGATTTTTCATTTTGGTTGAAAAATACTCCGAACGTCCACGGCAGAGTGAGAGTATTGAGGGCGCCATCGTCACGCGCAAGCTGTATTTTGGCTATGTTTTGCGAAGAAATCGAACTTATCGCGTCGATTGTTCCGGCTTCGTAGGCGTCAACTAGTTCCACTTCGGATGGATAGAAGTAGAATGTCATTTTTTTAATAAATGGTTCACCTAGGGCGTAACTTCTGAAGGGAGCCAGCGTATAAGACGAAATGATCCCTTTTGATTCCTTGCTGACTTCTTTAATCATATAAGGCCCCGAGCCTATAGGGCTAAAGTTAAAATCAGAAATTGTCATTTGTTCAGGCTGGATATTTTTCCAGATGTGGCTTGGCATAATTCCCAAAGTGGCGTTTTCAAGAAAAGGGGCATAGGGCTTTTTCAGCCAAAAGCGGATATTTTTTTCATCTATTTTTTCCATTTCGACGCCTTCCCAGTTTGCTCTTACCGGACTTTTCAGCGAGGGATTTTTTGCAAGATTGACTGTAAATATAACGTCGTCGGCCGTTATTTTTTTCCCGTCATGAAATTCGGCATCATTTTTTATTGTAAATATATACGAAAGCCCGTCCGGAGATATATCTACTTTTTCCGCAATGTCTGGGACAAGACCGCCTTTTCCGTCAGGCCGCATAAGGCCGGAATAAATAAGGCTTACTAAATCGCGATCCGCGCCGGATGAAGCAAGCAGGGGATTAAGGGAATGAGGCGATCCGATTATTCCTTCGCGCCAAGTTCCGCCGCGCGCCGGGGCAAGAAAAGAAAACCGCGCGTTAAAAGCATTCAGCGTGCCGAAAAATCCTATGATACCCAACAATAGGAGAAAAAAAACTAAAATTCTCTCCCGGGAGGACAGGAGGCGGAGGGTATAGCGAATTTTATCGAACAGAATAACTCGCTTCCTTCCCGCTCCTTTTTCAGGAATTTGATTTGGAATATCCGTGCTCACTTTTTTTATCTTTACAGTTATTTATTTTAAATTACGAAACTCATCCGAGGTAGGTATTTTAGGGAACATTGCGCAGCGTGGTCTGACGCGAGCATAGGAAATTTTCAGCAGAAAATTATCCGCGTTCCCGAAAATATCCTGGCGAGAATGAGTTTTGTAATTCACAGTTATTTAGCCAAAAACAGGTTTAAGACCGCCAAGATTAAAAATATTGTCGCCAGAATGATTGTTGAAATAAAAAGTACTCTTTCAAGCCCGCGCTTAGTATGGTAAACATTGCCTTCGCCGCCGAAAGTGGCAGAAAGGCCCGATCCTTTTTGCTGGAGCAGTATGGCTGTAACTAAAAGAATTGATATCCCGACTTGCAAATACGGGATAATCCCCGCGAGAAATGACATTATTGTAATGATAGTCCATTCGGCTTATAAAGTCAAAATGCTGGGTTTTCCCTTTAAAATCGCTTTGCTTCTTCTTTTTCTGTGAAAATTTATCGCGAACCTGTGCGCTTCGTTTCTTATGTGCTGGAAAAGGAATAAAAGCGAAGGTGGAAGTTTTTTAAGTTTGAGTTTTTTTTGCGGATTTATCCATAGTTCTTCTTCTCTTTTTGCGAGCGACGCAAGAGGCGTAGTCAAATTATAAAATTGGAGAACTTTCTTCGCCGCGTTAAATTGTCCAAGCCCGCCGTCAATAAGAAATAAATCCGGCAAGGGCCATTCGTCGTGCTTGAGGCGCCGCGAGAGCATTTCTTGAATCATGGCGGTGTCGTTTGATCCTTTGTCGGCCTTGAGACGAATTTTAAAAAGACGGTAATCTGATTTTTTTGGCTTACCCTCTTCGAAAACGACCATCGAGCCAACGGCGCTTGACCCTTGCAAATTTGATATGTCATAGCCTTCGATTCTATGCGGAATGTCCGGTAAAGAAAGCATCTCTTGGATTAATGTAAGGGCTTTATGGCGTTCAGGATCAAGTTCCCTTTTTATGATCGCTTGGTGGCGGAAAATATTTTCGAGTGAAAAAATTTGATCGCGCAATTTTCGCGCGTCTTCAAAGCGCATAGTTTTTGAAGCGGCCTTCATTTCGCATTCCGTATTTTTAACGACGTTCTGCTTTTTTCCGGATAAGACATTTTTTATTGCCCTGATATTTTTTGCGTAAGTTTTTTCTCTTTGGTTACGGTCATTAAAAGATTTATTTGCGTATTTTTCATCAATGCAGCATATTCCAAGGCATCTGCCTATTTCCGAACGCACGCACTGGCGGTTGTGTTTTTCTTTGCATGTGCAGTAAGGAAAAATTTTTTGCAAAGATCGCATGACCATTTTTAATGCGCCGCCGTCAGTGAAGGGACCTATAAAGTCAGTTTTTAGTTTATAGTTTATAGTTTTTAGTTTGCTTGTTGATTTTAGTTGATTTTTTTGGTGTGTTAGAAAAATCTTTGGGAATTTCTTGCGGGCTTGCCCTGAGCTTGCCGAACGGGTAAATCCCACAAAAAAATACTGTTTATCGTCGCGAAAAAGAACATTGTATCGCGGTTTATATCGTTTGATGGCGATTGCTTCTTCAATCAAGGCTTCAATATCTGATTCAAGCTCGCGCCATTCAATTTTTTTGGCTTCTTTAAGCATTTGGCGTTTGCGAGGTTCAACCATTTTCAAATCCGCGTAGCTCAAAAGCCGCAGTTTTAAATTTTGTGCTTTGCCTATATATAAAGTCTTTCCGGATTTGTCTTTGAAAAAATAGATTCCTGGCCCGGAAGGAGCTTTTTTGAAGTCTTCCCGCGTTATCATGCTTATATTATAAATTACTCTTTAAAACAAAAAAGCCGTGTCCAAGGAAGTCCCATGGAGCGGCGGCTTTTTCAATTTCCCTCTGAAAAAGTTTTTAAACGTGAGCCTGATTGGAGTTCATCGTCAGCCATGACTCAATCTCTGATTTTTTAATCCTCCATTGTCCGCCGATCTTGTAGGCGGGTATCTTTCTTCCTTTGATCAGCCGATAAAGAGTGAATCTATTAATTTGAAGATAGAAAGCTGTTTGTTGCACAGTTAAAAACTTGTCTCTCATTGTTAATTACCTCCTTGCAATGTTAGCCATAATTTATCAGACGGAACGAGACATGTCGAATCTTGCCGTAAATCGTTTTTCGGACTACAATTAGACATTTATGGCGACACCTTCAAAAGATTTTATACATATTAGGGGGGCTAAAGTTCACAATTTAAAGAATATCAATGTAGATATTCCTAAAAATAAATTGGTCGTTATAACCGGCCTTTCCGGATCGGGGAAATCTTCTCTTGCCTTTGATACTATTTACGCCGAAGCCGAGCGCAGGTTCGTGGAATCACTTTCATCTTACGCGCGCCAATTTTTGGGGCTTGCCGAAAAACCGGACGTGGATGAAATTTCCGGCTTGTCGCCCGCGATCGCAATCGATCAGAGATCGGTTTCGAAAAACCCGCGCTCAACCGTTGGCACTATAACGGAGATTTATGATTATCTGCGGATTTTATTTTCGAGAACGGGCGAGGCGCGTTGTCCGGAATGCGGACGCAAAGTTGAAAAGCAATCTGTTGATCAAATGACCCGCAAAATTTTTAATTTTCCAAAAGGAAGTTCCATTTTAATTTTGGGGCCGATTATTCGCTCGAAAAAGGGTGAGCATAAGCGGGAGCTTCAGATTTTGGCCAGAGAAGGTTTTTTGCGCGTGCGTCTTGATGGCGTGCTTATGAGAATAGATGAGGCGTTTGAAGTTTCTCTGGATCCCAGGAAAAAACATTCTTTGGAAGTCGTAGTGGATCGTTTGATGTTTGATGAGGAAGCCGAGCGCGCAAGATTGGTTGATTCATTGGAGGCGGCTCTAAAAAAGGGAAAAGGAATCGCGGTGGTCGCGATTGAGAAAAAAACAGCGGCTGGAATCGAATATGAAGATCGTCTGTTTTCCGAGCATCTTGCCTGCATTGTTTGCGAGCGTTCTATCCCGCCAGTGGAGCCTCGTCTCTTTTCATTTAATTCTCCTTATGGCGCTTGTCCAAAATGCATGGGGATCGGCCATACGCTTGCCGTAGATCCGAATCTCGTGATGCCTAATAAAAACCTTACGCTTGATGAGGGCGCGATTTTACCGTGGGCAAGAGCTTCGCATAGAGTGGGAAGGCAGTCGTGGTATTGGTACATGCTCTCAGAGCTTTCTCATAAATACGTTTTTTCGCTTTCAGTTCCAATTAAGGAGCTCCCGAAAAAAATCACAGATATCATTCTTTACGGCGATCGAACGGACGCAGAGACCAGAGGATACGAGGGTGTTATCCCCAATCTTGAAAGGCGCTGGAAAGAAACAGAATCAGATTGGACGCGCTCGGAAATTGAGCGCTATATGTCATTTGAACCGTGTACTGATTGCAAGGGCAAGAGGTTAAAGCCCGAGGCTTTAGCAGTATTAATCGACGGGAAAAATATTGCGGAGATCGTGGCGATGTCTTCTGAAAACGCGCTCGCGTTTATGAAAAAACTTTCGGAAAATTTTACAAAGAAGAAAGAGGTGGAAAAAATTTCGGGCCCGCTTTTAAAAGAAATTTCAATGAGGTTTAAATTTTTAATCGACGTTGGGCTCGAATATTTGGCGCTCGATAGGGCTTCCACAACTCTTGCGGGAGGGGAAGCCCAGCGGGTGCGGCTTGCAACACAGATAGGATCTGGGCTTTCCGGAGTGATTTACGTTCTGGATGAGCCTTCAATCGGGTTGCATGCGCGCGATCACTCACGGCTCATCCAGACGTTAAAAAAGCTCCGTGATTACGGAAATACGATTTTGGTCGTGGAGCATGATAAAGAAACCATGAAAGAATCCGACTGGATAATTGATCTTGGCCCGGGCGCCGGAAAACACGGCGGCAAAATAATTTTTGAAGGGACGTACAAGGATTTATTAAAGTCAAAAACTTTGACCGGAGAATATTTATCAGGGAAAAAACAAATGCATGTTCCGGCGTCAGAAATCCAGAATCCAAAAGTTTCAAGTTCCATATCTCATGCTTTAAGCCTGGAAGTCCTCGGCGCCTCCGAACACAATCTTAAAAATATTGATTTGAAAATTCCTTTGGGCAAATTTGTGGCGATCGCCGGAGTCTCCGGTTCAGGAAAATCTACGGCTGTAAACGATATTCTCGCTAAAGCGCTTTTAAAATATTTCTACGGATCGCGCGAAAATCCCGGGGCGCACAGAGAAATTAAGGGGATCGAAAATTTAGATAAAGTTGTGGTTGTTGATCAGTCGCCGATTGGGCGAACGCCTCGTTCAAACCCCGCGACTTACACCGGAGCTTTTGCGTTTATCAGAGAAATTTTTTCAAAAACAAGAGAAGCCAGGTCGCGTGGATATAAAGCGGGAAGATTTTCTTTTAATGTCAAAGGCGGGAGGTGCGAAGTTTGCGAAGGACAGGGCGTTAAGAAGATTGAAATGTATTTTCTCCCGGATATTTATGTCGAATGCGAAGAATGCCAGGGAACAAGATATAACAAAGAAGCTCTTGCGATTGAATACAATGGGCTTAATATTTCGCAGGTTTTAAGTCTTTCGATTGAGGAAGCGGTCGCGTTTTTTAAAAATATTCCGCAGATAAAAACTAGAATTGAAACTTTAAATGAAGTCGGTCTTGGTTATATGAAGCTTGGGCAATCGGCGACTACTCTTTCCGGAGGGGAGGCCCAGCGCGTAAAACTTGCGACTGAACTTGCAAAAAAAGGAACAGGAAAAACATTATATATTTTGGATGAGCCGACAACCGGACTCCATTTTGAAGACATCCGCAAACTTTTGGTTGTTTTAAGGGCGCTTGTTGAAAAAGGAAATTCCGTTCTGGTAATTGAGCATAATTTGGATGTATTAAAAAA
>Ga0209542_10017398_pt1 | contig 11783 bp, 11 predicted proteins | sample RifCSPhighO2_01_FD_184028 | JGI IMG/M metagenome (GOLD analysis project Ga0209542, IMG submission 184028) | Soil microbial communities from Rifle, Colorado - Rifle CSP2_plank highO2_0.1 (SPAdes) (version 2) | ecosystem: Environmental > Terrestrial > Deep subsurface > Rock core/Sediment ...
GAGGAGTTTGAAAAAGAGTAATTTTGGTAAATATACTAAAAAGAATTAGGTTTCGAACCTAATTCTTTTGGTATATACCAAAATCCATAGATTTCTGTTCGAAATCTATGGATTTTTAGTATAAGTCGTTTGGTTCAAGCCAAAATTACGGCTATTTCACCTCGTCTTAAGAAGTTTGTAAATCAATAATTGAATTATTCAAACTTCTCTTTACAATTTCTGCCGATATCTCCGCATTGTCTTCCATTCGATAAGCTGTTTGATCAGTCCGGGAAGAATACCGGTCCAGACAAAATGGTGGTATACCAAAATCCCGTTCCATTTCCCCAAGCTGATCACCATCGGCCGTGCTTTTGAGACGTACTCCCGCAGTTTTCTCCCTTCGGCCAGTGCTCGAAGATTGTCGATTACTACTTCTGCCTGCTTTTCCGCTGCCTGCGCGGTCTTCTCTTCTTTGATATTGGTAATATCTCCCGCCGCGAAGATATTTGGACAGTTCGTGACTTGAAGATGTGCATTAACCTGCACGAAGCTGTCTTCAGCGAGGGTGATCTTTCCGTTTTTTTTGAGAAATTGCGAGTTGGGGGCAATACCCGTACAGAGAAAAGCCAGATCAGCGAAAATCTCTCTTCCTTTATTGGTGGCATATTTTTTTGCCGCTGTGTCAACCACCCGCTCTTCGAAAATAATCTTGACACCGCGCCGCTGCAGAAAGCGCCGCGCATATTTCTGCGCTTTTCTTGGATTCCTTTCTAAAAGATCTTTTTTAGAGTGAATCAACGTGATTTCTTTTTCAGGAAATCTCTCGACAATTTCCGCAGCCAATTCCGTACCGACGATTCCGCCGCCGACGATTAAGACATTTTTTGCTTTTTCTAATTGGTGCGCCCATTGTTGTAATTCACGCCCTCGGGCGGCGATGACGATGTTCTCTTCTTTGATTGGCACGGTATATCGTGATCCCGAGGCGATCACCAGGTAATCAAAGAGGTACTCCTTTCCTCCGCCAATTACCTCGTTATCGGTCACTTCTGTCACTGGTTTCCGGATGATCATCGCCGTATGGAGATAAGCCTGATGCGGCACTTCGATCCTCTGGAGATGTTTTGGCTCGACCAATGTCCGCAGTACAGACGGCGTAAATTCAAAATAATCTTTGGTGTCGAATAAAGTAACTGCAAATTCTGATTCTAATTTCCGAGCGATGTATGCTCCGGCAAATCCCCCGCCAATGATGATCAGTTGTTTCATTTTTCGTAATAGAAGCGGTCTAATGTTTTGTCACCGAAGGGGTTGATGATGAACTCACCCGTGAACGTTAAACGAGCCCATCCTTTAATGTTTTCCCGCTCAAAGATTGGAAGGCCGAAGAGATCCGGTTTCTCGCTTTGATGTGGTTTCTTGTTTCGGATAAACGAGGAGATTAATTCAAAAATCTGCCGCAAGGCAATCTTAAGGTCTGGGTCGGCGTCAAAATGAGGCTTAATATGTGGAAATCGTTTCAGGGCTATTTCCACTGCCGTGCTTGGCGGCAGGAGATCTTTTACAGCATACATACTGATTGAGTCCATGGCTCCTTGCTCCACACTTGGCTCTATCCTTTTCCCTTTTTGCGCTCGTTCAAAAAAAAGATGGAAGCCACTAGCAACGACATAATCTTTTTCCGCAAAACTAATGGAATCAAAAACCAGAACATTATCTGGATAAATACTTCTGTTGATAAGATCAACTAACCCCTGCAATTCTGACCACTTTTTTGGATTTACAATCACCTCAGATTCAGAGGAATATATCTCTCTTCCTCCACCGCAGGTGTGCCGTAGGAGGTACCCTTTTTTTAGCTTAGGGTAAAATTCTTGGTCCCAGAGTTCTTCTGAAACAACAGGTCTATCTGTTGCGACCCAGCTGGACCAGCTCCCATGGCCAAAAATCACGAGATGCTGGATTGTATCATCTACCAACACGTCAAACAAGTCTTTGCTTGTCGCCGCTCGCTTGATGATATTTGCTTTCTGCCCAAAAGCGAGTTCTAAGCGGGCAACATACAGGGGGATCAATGCTATTTGAAGAGGCCCAATCGCTTTCATGACAAAAGAATTTTCTCCATAACTGATCAGGATCGCCAGCCCTTCCTTCTTCTTAAGAGGGAGCCGTTGAGCACGTTCCAGTAATTCCCCAGCTGCCAGAGAGCTTCCACCTAAGAGCATCAACAGCAAACTGTCCCCGCTCTTCATGAAAAACTGCCTTCTACTTTTCTGTTTTTCTGTCAAATTTTTTGTTTCTTCTTCCTCACGCAACAATTCGTCCAGCAGGGCAATAATCTGTTTGGCGTGCTTGATTTTGGCAGCCATCGTCTTCTTCTGTGCAGAAAAAGCGGCGGGCGAAATGGTCTTCGGCGCTGCGGCATTCATTTTCATCGCTGTTAATTGCTTTTGAAGATGATCTAAGTCCGTCCAAAGGCTGATGGATGCGTTCTCTATTTCTGTAGGGGCTGTTTTTTTCTGCCAGCGAAGAATAAGATTCGCTAACACTTCTATCTGATTACAGAGATCAGGCAATGCCTTTCCATCGTGTTTCAATCTGTTAAAATTGCGGATAAATGAGATCCAGACATTCTTGAAGTCTGAACCGAACCGCTGAAGTGTACTGCGCGAGCCAATAAAAACCATAACTGAACCAAGAACAAAGTACTATATAATCATTTCTCTCACAAAATATCCCGGTAGTATCCCGATATTATTACATGGGGTTACTTACCATTTAACCTAAACCCACATTGAAAAAATAAAAAAAATAGAAAAATCAAAATCTTTATTTTTTAGCGCCCATGATCCGGAACATTGTCGTGCCGCATTTTGGACACTTGCCTTTCATCGCCCTGCGCGCGACGCCGCCTTTTCCTTTCATCGCAACTTCTTTAGCATCAGCCATCTGGCGTTTTGCTTTACATTTTACACAATATGCTTCTACTGCAACTCCTGCCATTATTCACACCTCGACTATTTTTTGAAGAACGTAAATTTCACGCCCCTTTCCCCCTATAAGCACCTTTCCCCTTAAAAAGCTTTCGTAAGATCGGGCTTAAATAGGGGTTAGAAGATCCTTTTTTCATTATTTGGCTGATCTTTAATTCCTTCTTTAATCCCTGTCTACCCCCCCCATATTCTCATTCGAATATTTCTCACCATCATTTTTTTAAAGAATTGCTTATTTTTACAGATGATGACCGCACAATTTACCACCGCTGATCTTCTGGCAAGCTATGGTCCCGTACAAGAATATACTTCCCCCCGCGGAAATGAACTCATTGTCTTTCCGACCTGTCCAGTTCCCAGCGAACAACTATTTGAAGAAAATTGGCATCCCCTCGACCGAAGGATTGACCACGGAAATTGCCGTCGTGTCCGGCACATTGCTAAACTAGCCGATGGTTCTAAAACAAATCTTTATGTCAAGTCCCCCGAAGTATTGTTTACTGCTTCTTTCTCCGTCTTGGAAAAAGGACGCTACTGGTGGGGCGGACGGCGTTCTGGAGAGAAATATGTGGCAATTGTTGATCAACCTCTGGTGCAGGAACAGAGCGAGTGGGAAGCGTTGATTCTTCTGGGATTACACGCCGCTCGAATCCCGGCGGAGATTCCCTACGCGCTCTCTTTTACCCCGCAGGGCGGAACAGAATTAATCGTCGGTGAAGTGAGAGAAGGGAGTCATTCTCTAAGCTACTACCCACTTCGAACCTACACGGAGTTAAGTTCCGCCATTGATGACGCCGGTTTCAGCAAGGATGATTTTGGCAGCCATAATTTGCTGCGCCCTCAGGATGGTCTTACGACGATTATTGATGTTAACCGTTGGCGTTGGTCCCCTTATACTGATTTTTTTGATCAACAACTTCTTGCCCTGGTGCGGGAAAGAGCAGAACTAGCTTCCAGAAAATAACTTTCTGACAGAAAATTACTTGACGATCCCCACTTTGATCCCAAATTTTTCCGAAACCAGTGTCGTTGGGCCGGCGAAGACGATGTTCTTGGTATTCAACACCGCCTGTAAGTCGCTTTTAATTTTTTCAATCATTTCTGGAAACCCTTTCTCTTCACTGATGACAACTAATTTGGCAATCTCTTCTTTTAGCGATACTTTTTGTTCCGACTTCCATTTCCGGACAGCACTAATGACATCCACGGCAACATCACCGGCCAATTCCGCGTGCTCATCAATCAGTTGAGGATGGACCGCCGGCCAAGCAGAGAGATGAATGCTTTTTGCTCCTTCCTTCGCGGCGAAAAACAGCTGATAAACCTCCTCCGTAATATGGGGCGTGATCGGTGCCATCATCTTCAAGATTGTTAATAAAGTGTGGTATAACGCATATTGCGCGCTTCTCCTCCCGGCCGCTCCGCGTGCTTCAGGATTATATAATCTCTCTTTGACAATTTCCAAATATTGATCACAAAAATCGTGCCAGAAGAAATGTTCTACTTTTGTTTTTGTCTTCGAATATTCATAGCGTTCGAAACTCTCTGTACCTTCTGTGATTACTTTTTGTAATTTGCTTAACAGCCAGGCATCCATTGGTTCGGTTAAGGGGACTCTTTCTGCGACATCAAAATCTTCCAGATGCATGATACAGAATTTCGCCGCATTCCATAACTTTGTCGCAAATTTCTGGCCTGTCACCAAATCTTTTTCCTGAAACGGCAAATCATCTCCGAGTGTTGAACCTGCTGCCCAAAAGCGGAGTGCATCAGCAGAATATTTATCTACCATCAATTGTGGTTCTATCACATTTCCTTTTGACTTCGACATTTTCTTACCGTGGGGATCCTGTGCATGTCCTGAAATTACGACGTCTTTCCAGGGATTAACCCCGTAGTGAAGTTGTGACTTCACTAACGTATTAAACAGCCAAAAGGTAATAATATCATGAGCTTGTGGCCGCAAACTCATCGGAAACAATTTTTTCCTTAACTGTTTGTCGTCAAATAATTCTATCGCTAATTGCGGCGTCATCGATGACGTTGCCCACGTATCCAATACGTCCTTTTCCGCCGTAACCTTGCCCTTGTAGCTCTGAGGCTTGTCTTTTAATGGGTCAACGGGCAATTGCTCTTCAGCGGGTAAAATGACTTTTCCTTTTTCATCATACCATACGGGTATGGGGATGCCAAAATGTCGCTGTCGGGATATGCACCAATCCCAGTTTAAACCTTTGATCCAATTGTCATACCGTACTTTCATGTGGGGGGGGTACCAATGTAATTGCGCTCCTGCTTCTAGGAAAGTTTCTCTTAAATCAAGATACTTCACAAACCATTGTTTCGTTGCAATATATTCAATGTCGGTGCCACAACGTTCATGAACATTAACAACATGGTGTAATGGCTCTTTCTTAAGTAACACTCTTTTCTTTTCTAAATCCTGAAGAATCTCTTTGCGTGCTTCTGTCGAATTCATCCCCCTGTAAGGGCTTAATTCGTTATACACTCCCGATTCATCCATAATCAATATTGGTTGAACGTCGGGATGTCGTACCATCCATTCTACACAATCCAAGCCCCCATAGGTACAATAAAATACGATCCCTGAACCATACCCTGTTTTTGCTGAAACATCATGGGTGATCAGAACTGGCTTTTGACTGAAAGAAATTTCAACTTTTTTCCCAACAAGTTCTTTCCCTTTAAACTTCTTTAACACGCTCATCGGGAAATCTTTATTCATCTTCTCGACAGCATCCCCACTAATAATCCATTTTTCTCCTGTTTCACGTAGTACAGTGACGTAATCCCCGTTTTCATCAAGAGAGATACCTACGCATCCGGGATGTAATTCGGGTCTTGTCGTAGCGTAGATAATATACTCTCCCGTTTCGATTTTTGCTTTGATATAATTTAAAGTAGTATCTTTTTCTACATCTTCCATCTCTACCTGTGCAATTGCAGTTTTACATCCTGGACAGAAAATGATCGGGGCTTTTTTTTGGTAAATACGGCCATTTTTATACAAATCTACAAATGACTTCTGTGAAATTCTGCGGCAGTGATCATTAATTGTAGAATAGAAAATCGAGAAATCACAACTCATCCCTATCCGTTTCCAATCTTGGACAAATCCCGGTCGTAGTTCATTTAACGTTTCCAAGCATAGTTTAATGAACTCATTTCGCTCCATCTTTTTAGAAACGACTTTTCTCGTTTTTTCAACAAGTTTTTCCGTGGCCAACCCATTATCGTCCGTACCAAACGGATAAAATACATTATTCCCTTTCATCCGTTGATAACGCGCAATGAAATCTCCTTGAGAATAACTAAATGCATGACCTAGATGCATCTTTCCTGATACGGTGGGTGGAGGCGTATCGATTGAATAAATCGGTTTGGGGGAATGTGGATCAAATTTGAAGACTTTCTGGTCTTCCCAATACTTTTGCCACTTTGGCTCTGCTTCTTTGGGATCGTAGCGTTGGGGAAGTTCCATGAATTTTAAAGTGAGAGGTTATATCTTTAAAAATTGTTGCATATCTTTGGCACACTGCTTTACGTTCTCCCATCTCTCCGCCATTTTTCTTTCGATGTTATCAAGGGGCGGCCGATCTCTCCGTGTCGGAAGGTTGGCCATCTGTCTCCGCGCGAGTTTGTACAGACTCTGAAATGGCTTTCGGTCGAGAAGAGGCAGGCTTGGCCCTTGAAGACGGATGAGGGCAAATCTGTTCTGGTCGGCATACGGCGGTTTTTCTTCTTCAATGATCGGTTCGGCATCTGCTTTTATTATTTGTTCAGTGGTCCGGGCATTGACGTAGCACAGTGCTTCGTCTCTTCCGAGCGTATGGCTGTCTGGCCGGACATAGAATCCGGAAAAGTCCATCGCCACAACACCGCTTCCCGCCTGCGCCCGCCAGGGATTCAGTTTTGGATCCCAGTGGTCTTCCCCGCTCTTTGCATAATCCATAAGTTGATAATCTTTTTCTGATTTATATTATTTTCTGGTGTGGTAAGACGGCGATTTCCGGCACAATCCATTTTGTGAGTGATGGTGAGCCGTCGCTGAAGCCAATTTTAAGAAATTTCAGAGATACAGAAGAAAATTGGCCCAGTTCTAGTATTATAGCTATCCTTCAGCGACCATTTGGCGCCACCATCACTCACTTTTCGGATTGTGCCCGATTTCCGAATCATTTATATACCACAAAATATTCTCCAAAAATATGGTGGTAGAGCAGTTAAGCAATGTTCTTTATCTTACAACCGTCTCCCTCGCTCTTCTTACGGCTGTCTCCGGTCTGTTTATGCTTAACCAGCTCTTTAAGAATAAGATTAAAGACCTTTTTACAGACAAGACTTTCTTCATCTATTTCTCTTTAGTGATCGGCTACTCGCTGTATGCTTTAGGTGAATTAACCTACTACCTGATCTTTACGGTCTATGACGAAGTCCCGCCAGCGAGTATGCCCGATGTTTATTGGACATTAGGTGCTGCAACTTTGATCTTGTCGTTCTTTGCTTTTGCCTGGACTTTCCATAAGATGCATCGAGAATCCTCTAAATTAGTTATGATGGCCGTGGGTGGAGTCGTTCTTTTTGGGGCCGTGCTTTTGTATCTCCTGCAGAGCGATTTAGCTAAACTTGCGACCAGTCAAGGTCATCTTTTTGTCTCGTTCTTCTACCCGCTCGCCGACTGTTTGATCATCACCTTCGGTTCAATCATTCCTTTATATTATTCCAAAATAGAAAATTTCCGCAGCAGCCTGTTGATGCTCTTCATCACGAGCGTCGGTATCCTGATCGCCGATCTCCTCTATATCTCGTCGACAGCTGGATTAGAAATCGATGCATCAGGCATCCTCCATAACATCTTCTATAGTTCGGCTTATCTTCTTGCCGCGCTCGGTTTCATCACGATGATCTTCTCAGCACGAAGAAAAATGAGTGCGTAAATTTAGGTTTAAATCTGCAATGAAGAAAGTTCAAATCTTGATTATTCATGGCGGAATGACATTTAAGCGCAGAAAAGATTATCTTCGCTTTTTAAACACCAGAAAAATATCCCTCGAAGAGAAGATACGCTGGCGTGATGAATATCTGAAGAGAAAATGCAAAGATTTTCAAATCCTAAAACCAGATATGCCCTCTCCTGACAACGCAAAATATGCCGATTGGAAGATCCATTTTGAAAGGCATTTTCCGTTATTAAGAAACAATATCATCCTCATCGGAATATCATTGGGAGGGATTTTCCTGGCAAAATATCTTTCCGAGAATAAATTTCCCAAAAAGATTCTCTCCACTTTTTTGATTGCTCCTCCTTTTGATAATACGCTGTCCCATGAAGACCTCGCCGGCGGCTTTAAGCTTAAATCAAATCTATCTCTGCTGGAAAAAAATTCTCCCCATCTTACCCTGTTATTTTCAAAGAATGATGATGTTGTTCCGGTATCTCATGCGAAAAAATATCGCCGGAAATTAAAGAAAGCCCAGATCATCGTCTTTAACCGGATCACAGGACATTTTAAGATTGCTCAGTTTCCCGAGATTATTGAAATGATAAAACGAGAAGTACTTCAGCTTAGAAAATAACTTTGGCCTAGAGAATAGAAACTAATTTATACCCTTTCTTTCTTTGTAGATTTATGTGTCAAGCATACGAAGGAGAACGTGCAGCGATGGTCGCGTTAGAAGACGGGGTAACCATCAGAGGATTTGCTGCGGCGAGAAATGGGGTCAGTAAAGATGCAAATCCCTACGCTTGGAGTAAAAGTTATCAAAATGCGTGGGATCACGGTTGGGGATGTTGGCAAGAGAAGCTTCTTCCTTGGGCTTTAGAACAACAATATCGTAAGATGACTGATATTCCCACATCCATCAGCGCACGCGAGAAATTCAAAGAGACGCGGGATTTACCTCCTGAATTAGAAAGAATTGTTGCAATTTATAACTCTTAAATCTCTGGTAGTGCGAACAAATGACTGATACGCTGGACTTATTTGGGAGTAACCAGTGAGAACCCATCAGTCAAATATGTGCATCTCCAAATCTCTTCACTCACTCAGCTTCTGTCCTCTTTCTTTACTCTCCTCCCAACCAGCAGAAGTGATCTGGATAAATTCTGCGTTAGCCTGCATTTCCTGGATTGTCCGCGCGCCGCAGTAGCTCATCCCACTCTGTACGCCTTTGAGCAAACTGTTGATGACATCACGCACGGGCCCTTTATAATCAACAAGAATGGCAACTCCCTCGACAAAGACATCTAAGCGTTCTTTGACTTGTTTTCCTTGCGATAATTCACGCCGCTCATGGCTGCTGTCATATGATGCACTGCCCATGTATTTCTTATAGCGCTTGCCATCTTTCATGATGATCATCCCCGGCGCTTCATCCGTTCCGGCAAAAAGATATCCGGAGAAAATGGAACTCGCGCCGGCCGCCAGTGCCTTTGCCACATCGCCAGGGAACTTCATCCCGCCGTCAGCACAGACCGGCACGTGATATTTTTGGGCAACTTCCATCACGTCTATGATTGCCGTTATCTGCGGTACGCCTGCTCCGGCGATAATCCGCGTCGTACAGACTGGTGAAGGGCCGATCCCCACTTTTAACCCATCTGCGCCGGCCTCAATCAAATCACGGGCGGCTTCTCCCGTGGCAATATTTCCGGCCATCACATCAATGGAGAAATGGGCTTTGAGTTCTTTTAGTCTTTGAATCGCATAATCCGAATGGCAATGAGCTATATCCAAAACCAAAACATCTGCGCCAGCTTCGATGACTGCTTTGGCGCGCTCTAATGTGTCTTTCACACCGACGGCTGCGCCGACCAACAATCTTCCTTTGCTATCGCGTGCGGCATTTGGCCATTGTTCTAATTTCTTGATGTCTTTTGTCGTGATCAACCCTTTGACGACATTATCTTCCACCAAAGGCAGTTTCTCGATCCGGTGCTTATGCAGGAGTTGTTTCGCTTCTTCCAGCGGAATCAGTAGAGGTGCAGTAATCAATTTTTCCTGCGGCGTCATCACTTCGCTGATTTTTTTTGCTAAATCCGTTTCAAAAAGATAATCCCGTGAGGTGAAAATTCCCACTAATTTTCCGCTGTCTACAACCAAAAGACTGGTAACTTCTTCTTCTTTCATCTTCTGCGCCGCATCAGCGATGGTCGTTATTGGTGGCACCGAGATCGGATTTTCAATAACATAACTCGTACTGCGTTTCACTTTCTTGATTTCGGTAACCTGTTCTTCAATAGTACTAAATTGATGGATGACTCCCAAGCCACCCTCTCTGGCTAACGCAATGGCCATCTTATGCTCCGTTACTGTAGACATATTAGCGCTGACCAGCGGGTTGTTGAGAACAATATTTTTGGTAAAATGGGTCTTAAATGTGGCCTCGGTCCGGGAGGATAATGGTGTCCGTTTGGGAACGAGAAGAACATCTGCAAATGTCAAACCCAAGCGTGTCGTAGCCACGTGATTTTAAAATGGTTTAACCGTTTAAATAGATTATGAGAATAGAGAAGATAGATGTTTGGGAGCACAATCCATTTGGTGAGTGATAGTTCTGGAGAGTGCTGCTTGGCCAAGATGTTCGGTCAGTTTTGGGACTACCACCCCTTCCACGGATTGTACTTTTTGGGGCAAATCTTATAAACTTCCCCTCCAAACCCATTTTCACTGAACTGTCCATGGCCCTCTTTGATTACTTGATTATCACTTTCTTGATAGGGCTTTCGGCTTTATTTTCCGGCTTGTCGTTAGGCTTAATGAGCTTGGGGCCCTATGCTTTACAACGGAAAATAAAGTTGGGGAATAAAGATGCGCAGAAAGTATACCCCCTCCGTAAGCGGGGAAACCAGCTCTTATGTACTTTATTATTAGGAAATGTCGCCGTAAATTCCACCCTTGCTGTTTTTTTGGGTTCGTTAACCCAAGGCATCATCGCCAGCCTTACCGCTACCGGATTGATTGTCATCTTCGGCGAGATCCTGCCTCAGGCTGTCTTTTCCCGCCACGCGCTGGAGTTCGGCGCGCGTTTTGCCTGGCTGGTTTCTTTTTTCTTTTACCTCTTTTATCCAGTTACCTGGCCAATTGCCTATGGCCTTGATCGCATGCTGGGGAAAGAACTTCCTGCCGTCTTTACCAAAAAAGAGTTCTCCCTGTTCATCGAACAGCAGAAAAAATTTCAGAAATCGGATATCAGGGAGCAGGAATTTTCCCTGCTGCAGCGCGGCCTGCATTTTTCAGATAAAAATGTTGGGCAAGTGATGACTCCCTGGAAGAGTACCTATCACCTCCGTCCTTCGATGCGCCTCACTCCCTCTTTGCGCGTAGAGATTCAACTGCAGGGCTGTTCGCGTATTCCCGTATATGACCCTCATGAGAAGAAAGTAGTCGGCATTTTCTTCACTAAAGATCTGGTCAGTAAAGAATATCTTCTTCCCCTCACGGTTCGTGAGATCATGCGGCCGATAATCTTTTATATCCAGGAATCGGACAAACTTGATAAAGTATTGAATCTATTTAAAAAAAATCGTGTCCATCTCTTCGTCGTTCTCAATAGATCAGATAGAATTGTCGGCATTATTACTTTAGAAGATGTTCTGGAAGAGATTGTCGGGGAGATCCTCGATGAGCATGAAGATGAGGAGGAGATCAAAAAAGCAGCGATCCAGAGCCAAGTATTTGTTTAGCTTTTCTGGCAGGTCGTGAGTGAGAGCGGAAAATTGGTTATTCTTCCTGCTTCAAAATGAGCTACGTCCTCATCATTTTCCGCACATTAATCTTCGGTGTA
>Ga0209542_10017400_pt1 | contig 11782 bp, 8 predicted proteins | sample RifCSPhighO2_01_FD_184028 | JGI IMG/M metagenome (GOLD analysis project Ga0209542, IMG submission 184028) | Soil microbial communities from Rifle, Colorado - Rifle CSP2_plank highO2_0.1 (SPAdes) (version 2) | ecosystem: Environmental > Terrestrial > Deep subsurface > Rock core/Sediment ...
CTAGCCAGCGATTTTGACGCGAAGCATATTATATTAGGTTCATATGGAAGCCCCCCTTATGGTCATGTTGGCCGATTATATATTGGCACCTGGACTGATTCTACAATATCTTGGAATGAGGTTCAACCGGATCCGACACATGTAGATCAAATGTGGCAGGATGCGGCAGCCAGTCGTGATTTCAAACATTTGATTGTAGGGGCGTGGCAAGGCCGCTTGTATATATCTGATGATTATGGCAGTTCTGGTTCATGGCGAGAAATCCGGCCGGCTGGCTGGGTTGCGGGAGATACTGGTTCATTATGGCAAAATGTAGTAGCTAGCGCTGATTTCACACATCTGATGGCTTTTATATACGGAGGCCGTGTGTGGAAATCTGATAATTCCGGCGCAGATTGGCACGAAATCTATCCGGCAGGATCGGATGTAAATCCGAATCAATATTGGATATTGGGGGGATCCAGTCCAGACGGATCACAACTTATTATAGGGTCCTCCAGTTATTACGGCCCTATCGGCCGCTTGTATTTATCTGATAATTACGGCAATCCTGGTTCATGGCATGAAACTCTGCCGCCCGGAGTGGTGGGTGAAAAACCTTGGCAAGCGGGGGCTTATAGTCGTGATGGCACTCGCGTGATTGTAGTGATGTATGGCGGCGGTGTGTATATTGCCAATATGCAGGTTTGTGATCCCGCCAGCGCCAGTTGTGTCTACCATTAAATTTTTCTATTTGCCAAAATTTAAAAAATGAAAACATCAACGCCATTTTTTAACTCATGCAATAATCAAAACCGGCGCCGCAAGGACGGGTTTACCATTATTGAAGTATTTATTGCCGTTGCGGTCATAGCCCTGTTAACCCTCGTGGTGATTGCAAATTTTCCTAAAATTGGCTTTCAGCTTGCCATCCCCAGAGCCGCCTACAAGTTTGAGCAGGATTTTAGAAGGGCCCAAGCCATGTCTTTGTCGAGCCCCACTTTCAAAGATTCGGAGGGCGTAACGCATGCGGTAAGCGGATATGGTCTGTATTTGGATATTACGCAAAATAATAAACAGTATATTATGTACGCCGACAGCGCCACCGGCAGTACCCCCAATAACCACCGATATGACATATCCGGGTCAGATTACATTGTAGAAACCATTGACCTTGAAGTCGGCATCATCATCAAACAAATTAACGGAATCGATGCCACCGCGGTGAGTGTTAACCTTGTGGGCATTGACAACACTGTCACCCTTACCCCCGAGCCGTCGGGCAACAGCATAGAAATTGTGCTGGCGGTGGAATCCAACCCAACGCAAACAAAAACAATTTCAATAAATAAAAATGGATTAATCCAAATCGGAGGCCCTATTTTTTCCGGTATCGTATGCTCTGCTGATTCTGATTGCGGAACCAACGGGCTGGGAAGTCCCTATTGCCAAGGCAGTGTGGTCTACAAAAATTATATTACCCACACCTGCAATAATGCCGGCGCCATAAATTCTAACTGCTCAAGTTCAAGTTCTCCGCAGCCACAGGAAATGTGTTCGATTGTAGATTGGGCAAAAAGCGAGAGCGCGGGAGATAGAAGTTGGGGATCGGTGGCCACCAGCGCCGACGGCGTAAACTTGCTTGCCGGAGTATATCCCGGCGGTTTGTATATTTCCCATGATTCGGGTGCAACGTGGAATGCCACCGGAGGAATAGGAGGAAACCAGGCCTGGCAAAGAGTGCTCTACGTCGACGATGGTCAGCCGGGCTATGACGGCGATCATTTGATTACTACCATTGAACCTGAATCTTTCGGCGGTCCTGGTCATATATGGATTTCGCACAACGGAGGCGAGACCTGGCACGTGCCCCTGGAAGAGCCGGGAGGCAAATGGGGAGGTTTGCTGGCCAGCAGCGCCGATGGCAAGCGCGTGATATTGGGTTCGTATGGAACCGCAAAAGGACCTTACATCGGCCGCCTGTACATATCCTCTGACTACGGCGAAACTTGGGATGAGGTTCAACCGGATCCAGCATACGTAGACCAGGAATGGCAGGCGGGGGCCATCAGCGCCGACGGCAAACATCTGATTGTCGGATCGTACTGCAGTGGCGGAGCGCACTGCGGCCGTTTGTGGGTTTCCCACGAGTATGGCGCAACCGGAACCTGGACCGAAACGCGGCCGTTGGACGAAAACGCCGGCAAACAATGGCAAAGCGTGGCATCCAGCACCGATGGGAAACACCTTATCGCAGGAGTTGACGGCGGCCTTCTTTACATTGGCGCTTACTCTGCTGAAGGCGCGCTATCTTGGACTGAAACCCAGCCGGCGGAGGAGAATGATAATAAAAAATGGCGGGCATTGGCATCCAGCCCGGATGGCTCCCAGCTTATTGCGGGGATATATCCTGGCCCCCTCTATATGTCTTCTGATTATGGCGCCGAAGGAACCTGGACTGAAGTTCAGCCGGCGGGAAGTGGCAGTAAAAAATGGCAGGCGGCTGCGTATAGTCTTGACGGTACTCGCGCAATTGTAGTTATTGACGGCGGCGGCATATACATTTCCAGCAATCAATTTTGCCAAAGCGGCAGTTGCGTATCTGGCAGTCCTGTCGCCGCCTGTTATAGTAAATCTAATTGCGGCACCGATGGGCTTGGAGGCCCCTATTGCCAAGGAAACGATATTTACAGAGATATGACTACCTATACCTGCAATAGCCCGGGCACGACAAGCGCCAATTGCACTAGTGCGAGCTTGGCGGAACTACAGCAAACGTGTCCAAGGGTTTTATGGGCCGAAACCCAGCCGGCGGGAGATGTAAATAAACATTGGGGAGCCGTCGCTTCCAGCGCCGATGGTACCCATCTGATTGCATCAGTGTATAGAACGTCTTACATAATAAATGGGACTCCTTCTCTTTCTATTCCCCATTTATATGTTTCTTCTGATTCCGGTGACACCTGGACCGAAACCCAGCCCACAGGAGATGTTGATGAGAAATGGGTGTCTTTATCCTCCAGCGCCGATGGCACCCATCTTATTGCGAGAACATCATATGTTGGTCGTCTCTACATATCTTCTAATTCCGGTGACACCTGGGCCGAAACCCAGCCGGTGGTGGGTGTGAATAAATCTTGGGACACAGTCGCCCTCAGTGCCGATGGGGTGCATGTGATTGCCGGTGGGTGGCTTAGGTGGCTTAATCGTCTCTATATTTCTTCGGATTTTGGCACCACCTGGGCCGAAACGCAGCCAGTCGGAGATGTCAGCAAATGGTGGCAGGCAGTGGCTTTAAATTCTGACGGCACGCGTTTTATTGCTGGGGTTTTTCAAGGTCAATTGGGTGATGGTGGACGTTTATACATTGGTAATAGTCAAATGTGCTTGAGCGGCAGTTGTGTGCCTGAATAATAGACCTATGAAAAGTTTTTTGAGAAAAAAAGAACAGGGGTTTACCATTATTGAGGTGATCATCACGATCGCCATTTTGACGTTTGGAATTGTGCTGGTGTACAGCGCGTTTAACGTCAGCACTGTTTTAAGTTATAGTATTTCTTCGCGCTTTACCGCGGCATACTTGGCTCAAGAAGGGCTGGAGCTTATCAGAAACATCAGAGATTACAACTTTACTTATGATATTACTCCCTGGTACGCCGGTCTTACGGATGCTCCTTGCGACGAGGGATGCCAGGCGGATTACACTATCCAAGACTCCAGCCAGCTTAAATCTTATGGCTCGGGTGACTTTTTATGGCTAAATAGCGACGGGTTTTACGGGTATGATGATGACGGCGCGCCCACGATATTTAAAAGAAAAATCACCACTACGTTAGTAGAAGAAACCAACGAAGATGTTTTAAAAGTTGAGGCAATGGTAGAGTGGACTTACAACAATAAATCTTATACCTACGAGGCAAGCGAGTATTTGTATCATTGGAAGTAACGTGAATTTGAAATTTAAAATTAGAGCTATGAAACGCCATCCAAAAAATATAATTTGTTCCATGTTCCATGTTCCATGCTCCATGAAGCAAAGGGGTTTTGCCATCATAGAGCTTGCGGTGTCGCTTTCTATTTTGCTGGTGCTGGTTGGCGCGACGGTTGATATTTTTATTTCCGTGGTGCAAAATCAAAGAAGGTTGCTGGCAGAGCAAGAATTACTAAACCAGACCAGCTACGCAATGGAATATATCGCAAAGGCATTAAGGGTAGCGGGAGAAGATATTAACCAAAACTGTCTTGACAGTGGCGCAGACGCAGTGTATCTCCTAACCAGGCCCAATGAAGGTTTATATCACGGTGTAAAGTTTATCAATCAACTGGAAGGCAATGCCTGCGAGCAAATCTTTTTAGATATTAGCACCGACCCTGACAATCCCGTGTTGCGCCAAATCAAAGACCCAGACGCCGTTACCGCAGAAAATATTTTGTCGGATAAGTTTGAGGTAAAATACGCCAAATTTATTATCAATGGTCAATCGGGGCTGGACTCTGGCCATGTTTCACCTCAGCCAAGAATCACCATATTGCTTGACGTGAAAACCAGAACCGGGGGCAATTTGGAAAAAATAATCCAGACCACCGTTTCGCGAAGATGGTAGGTGCTGATAATTGAAATCCAAAATTCAAAATTACAAGTTCCAAATAAATTACAATGGTAAAAATGAAAAAATCGAAACCGTACGATTTGGAAGACAGAACCCTTGAATTTGGCAGAAGAATTATTAGAATGTGTAAATTTCTACTAAAAGATAATGTTAATCTCACTTTAGCCAGACAGATAATGCGTTCTGGAACATCAATTGGGGCTAATTATAGGGAAGCCAATGAAACAGAGACTAAGAAAGATTTTTGTTTTAGAATAAGAATTTGCAGGAAGGAAGGGAAAGAAACCATATATTGGCTGCATTTGATTATTGAAGCCAATAAAGAAATAGAGTCAAGGATACAGCCCTTAATTCAAGAAACCACTGAATTAGTAAAAATATTTGCTTCAATTGCAGAAAAATCAAAATAGTTTTTGGATTTAAAGATTTGAATTTTGGGTTTATTTGGGATTTGTAATTTATAATTTGGGATTTATATAAACATGTCCAATCATTCACAAAAAGGTGTTTCTCTTATCATCACTTTTTTTGTCATGGCTATTATTATTGCCATGGTGTTGAGCATGACCACCATTTTGACCAATAGAATCAAACTGATAGGCGACATAGGAAATTCTATCATATCGTTTTACATTGCTGACTCGGGCGTGGAAAAAACCCTGTATTTTGACAAGCAAAAAATTCCTCCTGGAGCCAATCGGGGCATTTGCAGTATATGTGATAGTTGTCCCACTTCGGGCGGAGACCCTGCCACCCACTGCAACAGTTGCACTTCTATGCCGCTTTCAACCAATGGTTGCAATCCAGAAAGCTGTTCTAATTGCGAGATTGATTACTCCGCCAGTTTTGATGACGGCGCCAAGGAGCAAACATTGTCCGCTACCGTCACCACGCCTTCGGGGGATGTTCCCCTTATTTCTAATTTTTATATAAGCTCGGAAGGACTCTACAGAAACGTTACCAGAAATATTGAGTTTAGCGGCGAAGACGAGTACACCGGTCCCCACCACCTTGAATGCCAAGACAGTTCTTGCGTGTCGGCGCCGTGGGCGGGAGCCGATACTTGCGGGCCTGGCTTTCCGGTCTGCTCCTAACATCTATCTATACCTTGAATTACGAAATGGACAATAGAAACAATATTTCTTGTCTTTTTCCCAATTTTTGGCTATAAATTCGTTATAATTTTTATGCGTAGCCGTTGGCTACGCATAAAAATTCTATCAAATTTCTATCTCAAAAATTGAGAAAAATCCAAAGAAACCATTTCGTAATTCAAGGATCTATAGATAAATAATCATGGACAAACATAAGGCGCGCGAGAGAATCAACAAATTAAAAGAAACGATAAATTACCACCGGCATCTGTACCATGTGCAAGACAAGCAAGAAATTTCAGATGCGGCGCTTGACTCTTTAAAAAAAGAGCTTTTTGATTTAGAAGGCCAATATCCCGATTTGGTCACTCCGGATTCACCCACGCAACGGGTGGGCGGCAGCCCCTTGAAAGAATTCAAAAAGGTGGTCCACGCAGAAAAAATGCTTTCTTTTAACGACGCATTTTCCAAAGAGGATATGGCTCTGTGGCTGGAAAGGATTTCAAAACTTTTAACGCCGCAGGAAAAAAACCAGATAGATTTTTATGGTGAACTAAAAATAGATGGCTTGGCCGTAGAACTAGTGTATTATAACGGTATTTTTACCACTGGCTCTACCCGCGGGGATGGCGTAATTGGCGAAGATATCACCCAGAATTTAAAAACCATAGAATCCATTCCGCTTAACATTAATATCAACGACAAAAATTTTGTGGTAAGAGGCGAGGTGTTTATTTCAAAAAAAGAGTTCAATAACATCAACCAAGCGCAAAAAGAAAAGGGGTTGCCCTTGTATGCTAATCCCCGAAACATCGCCGCCGGTTCAATGCGCCAGCTTGACCCCACCATAACCGCTTCAAGAAAGTTGGATTTTTTCGCCTATGAAATTGTAACCGACTTGGGAATAGCAACCCACGAGCAAAAGCATCAGCTGCTTAAAAAATTGGGCTTTAAAATAAATCCGCACAACCAATACTGCAAATCCCTTGAAGAGGTATTTCACTTTTACGACCGTTCTGCTAATCTGCGCGAAAAGCTGCCCTATGAAATAGACGGCGTGGTGGTGATGATAAATAACAACGCCCTGTTTTTAAAGTTAGGAGCGGTGGGCAAAGCGCCGCGCGGCGCGGCGGCTTTTAAATTTCCTCAAAATCAAGCTACCACCGTGGTGGAAGATATAAAAATCCAGGTGGGCAGGACCGGAGCCATGACTCCGGTGGCGCTTTTAAAACCGGTGCAAGTTTCAGGGATTACCATCACGCGCGCCACCTTGCACAACGAAGATGAAATCAAAAGGTTGGGGCTTCACATTGGCGACACGGTGATCGTGGGCCGGGCGGGAGATGTGATCCCAGATGTCGTCAAAGTGTTAACCGAGCTTCGCACAGGGAAAGAGAAATATTTTACCATGCCCTCGCATTGCCCGGCGTGCAAAACTAAGTTGGAAAAATCAGATGGTGAAGTTGTGTGGCATTGTAAAAATCCAAAATGCTTTGCGAGGCAGCGACGGTCTTTTTACCATTTTGTTTCGCGGGCGGCGTTTAACATAGAGGGTTTGGGGCCAAAGATTATTGACAGGTTGCTGGATGAATCTTTAGTGCAAGATCCCGGCGATCTTTTTTCGCTAAAAGAAGGGGATATCAAGCAATTGGAAAGATTTGGAGAAACATCGGCAAAAAATATCATCAATGCCATCGGTAGTAAAAAATCAATTCCGCTGGCAAGATTTATTTATTCCCTGGGCATCAGGAATATCGGGGCTGAAACGGCGGCCGATTTGGCGGCCCACTTTGCCTCTTTAGAAAAATTACAAGAGGCAAAACTTGAAGATTTTGACGCTATGGCAAATATCGGGCCCGTGGTGGCTAAATCCGTATACGAATGGTTTCGGGACAAGCGCAACGCCGCATTTTTGCGTAAATTAAAAAAAGGAGGAGTAACGATAACAAATCCTCCAAAAAAAGAGAAGGGCAAATTATCGGGCAAGACGTTTGTGTTTACCGGATCGTTGGCTTCAATAGACAGGAATTTAGCAAAAGAAAAAGTGAGGAATTTAGGCGGACAGGTTTCAGAGTCGGTTTCCGCGAAAACAAGTTTTGTGGTGGCAGGGGAAGCGCCTGGGTCAAAGGCTGATAAGGCAAAAAAAATAGGAGTGAAAATACTTAATGAACAGCAATTTTTAGAAATAATAACGTAGAGTTGACGGCCTCCCAATACGATAATAGTCCCATAATTCTAACGACCGTTAAAATTACGGTACTTTTAAAAGAAATGAAATTATCAATTACCGATGAGTTTTTATGGGATGTATATCGCGTTATTGAAAAAGCAGGAGATATCGCGGCTTTTATGTTAAATCCGCGCGCGGTAAAATTCATGCCGGGAATGAAAAACCCGATTTTTGAAAAATATAGACATGATAAAAATAAAGCAAAATTTAAAAAATTAATACATTACGCAAAAACCAGAGGTTATATCAAGGTTGAAAATTTAGAAGGCAAAAAAGCTGTTATTCTTACGAAAGAAGGGCTAAATAAGGCGCTAAAAGTCAGCTTCGCCATTGAAAGAAAAATAAGGAGAAAAGATGGTAAATGGATTATGGTAATTTTTGATGTGCCGGAAAAATACAAAAAATCTAGGAATTTATTGAGAAGTATTTTGTGTAATTTGGGGTATAAAATATTCCAAAAAAGTGTTTGGATAACTCCCTATGATGTTTCAGGAAAAACTGAAACATTATTGCAAATACATTCTTTGGATGAGTACGTTAAAATATTTTTGATAGAAGGAATATAAGGTACCATGATTTTAACGGTCGTTAGATTTATGGGACTATTTTAACATTATCAATTACCTTGAATTACGAAATGGTTTCTTTGTGAAATATTGTTTTTATTGTCCATTTTGTAATTCAAGGCAATTAATAAGAAATTAATTTTTTAAGTCACACAAAGAATGGAATTTTTAATGCGCTATTTTAAAAAACTGGATTGGGTTTTAATAACCTGTGCGGTGATAATCGCCATTTTCGGTCTGGCGGGAATTTATAGTTACGGGTTGGCCCAGCAGGATTTTTCGGAATTTCAAAAACAGCTTATTTTTTTTGCCATCGGGATTTTGGCGATGTTTGGCATAAGTTTTTTTGATTACAGGATTTTAAGGAATAATTCATACCTTATTTTAATCCTTTACTTTTTTTCTTTGGCATTGCTGGTGGGGCTTTTTGTTTTTGCCCCCATGATCCGCGGAACAAGGGGTTGGTATAAAATCGGCTTTTTAACCGTAGATCCCAACGAATCCATGAAAATTGTGTTGCTGATATTGCTGGCCAAATATTTTTCCATGCGGCATATGGAGATGTATAAATTCAGGCACATCATATTTTCGGGGCTGTATGTTTTTCTGCCCGCGCTGCTCATTTTTTTAAAGCCGGATTTGGGGGGCGCCATGATTTTAGTGGTGATGTGGATAGGGATTTTGCTGCTTTCCGGCATCAAAGTAAAACACTTTTTGATACTGCTTTGCTGTTTTGTGGTGGTTGCCGGAGTTTCATGGCAATTTTTGCTTAAGGATTACCAAAAGCAGCGGGTCATTTCTTTTGTGTTTCCCTACGATGTGCTTGGCGGTTCGTGGAGCCAGACCCAAACGAAAATTGCTATTGGTTCGGGCCAGATTTTTGGGCGGGGCATTGGCAATGATTCGCAGGTGCAATACGGATTTTTGCCCGAGCCTCACACCGATTTTATTTTTTCAACCATAAGCCAGGAATGGGGCATCGTGGGAGTATCAGTATTATTTCTGGCGTACCTGGTGTTGATTTGGCGTATTTTAAAAATTGCCATTGAATCCCAGTCAAATTTTCCGCGGCTCTTTGCGGTGGGGTTTGCGGTGGTATTAATGGCCCAGTTTTTCGTTAACATTGGCATGAATCTTTCGCTTTTGCCGGTGGTGGGATTATACTTGCCCTTTGCAAGCTATGGGGGATCCGGGTTAATTGGAAACTTTATCGGCCTTGGCATTTTGCAAAGCATAAAAGTGAGAACTTGATCTTTGAACCCCAAACCCCTTGACTTTTTTTGTTAAAAGAATATAATCAACTTATATAAAAAAGAAGTGGCCACGTTACTCTAACTACAACATAAATCCCTCGTCTGATTTTGGATAGATTTTTTTGTGTCTTGTAAGAGACGAGGGGGAACCCTAACTCATTTAGGGTATTTTTCGTTTGTAAAATCAAAAATCAAAATGAAAAAATCAAAATTAAGGTGTTAAAATCTTTAATTTCAATTTTTTATTTTTGATATTTTTAAATGGCTGAAATCATACAAACGGTAAGGAATTTTTCAAAATCCAAACTTTCTTTTTCCACTCCCCATCTTTTGCAAATGCAGCGGGAAACATGGGACGATTTTGTGGAAGTGAGGATTAAGGAACTTTTCTCTGAAATTTCTCCCATTTTAGATCACACCGGCAAAGAGTTTGAGCTGTGGTTTTTGGATTATAATTTAGGCAAGCCAAACTACAAAAACGGCCTGGAGGCAAAGCGAAACAACGATTCGCTGGAAGTCCCTTTAAGGGTTAAGGTTCGGCTGGTCAACAAAAAAACAAAAGAGGTCAAAGAGCAAGAGGTCTTTTTGGCCGATTTTCCGTTTATGACCGAGCGGGGAACCTTCGTGGTAAACGGGGTGGAAAGGGTGGTGGTGTCCCAGTTGATACGGTCTCCCGGGGCATTTTTTACATCCAGGATTTCCCGCGGCAAAAATTATTTCGGAGCGAAAATTATTCCCAACCGCGGCGCGTGGCTTGAATTTGAAACAGAGGATTCTGGGTTTATCGGGGTAAAAATTAACCGCAAGCGAAAGGTGCCCGCCACCACATTGCTTTTGGCGCTGGGGCTGGATACCGTGGAAAAAATAGAAAAAGAATTTAAGGGAGTTGACGTGGGCGACATAAAATATATCAAAGAAACCCTGCGGCGCGACACCTGTAAAGATCAGAAAGAAGCGTTGGTGGAAATTTATCGGAGGTTGCGCCCCGGCGACTTGGTGACTCCCGATACCGCCCAGGACTTGATTTTTAATATGTTTTTTAACTTTGACCGGTACGACTTATCAAAAGTGGGGCGATGGAAAACCTGGCAGCGCCTTCCTATTTTAAATAAAAATAATAGAGACAAAGACGTTGAAAAGGAGGATCGGACATTGAAAATAGAGGATTTGGCAGAGGTGGTAAAAGAAATTATTGCGTTAAACAATGATCCCAATGCCAAGCCCGACCAGGTGGATCATTTGGGAAACCGCAGGGTAAGGACGTTGTCCGAACTTTTACAAAACAGGTTGAGGGTGGGGCTGATGCGCATGGAAAGGATTATCAAAGATAAAATGTCTACGTTGGATCCCGCCACCATTACCGCTATCCAGCTTATCAATCCAAGGCCTTTAATGGCAGTGGTGAAAGAATTTTTCACTTCTTCCCAATTTTCCCAATTCATGGACAATGAAAATCCTCTGGCCGAACTTGAACACAAGCGAAGACTGACTACCACGGGCCCCGGGGGTCTGACCCGGGAACGCGCCGGCTTTGAGGTAAGAGACGTGCAGCCGTCCCACTATGGCAGGATTTGCCCCATTGAGACGCCCGAAGGGCCTAACGTGGGACTGGTGGGGCACTTGGCCACTTTTGCAAAAGTAAATCCGTACGGATTTATTGAAGCCCCTTACTTTAAAGTAAAAAACGGCAAAGTTACCGATCATATAGATTATCTTTCGGCGCAGGAAGAAGAGCGTTATGTGATAGTTCCCGCTTCGGTTCCGTTGGACGACAAAGGCAAAATTTTAGCCGAGATACCTCCTGACAAGGTAGAGGCAAGGGTGAAAGGCGAGCCCGCTGAAGTTGAAATTTCTAAGGTGGACTATGCCGATGTTTCTTCAAAGCAATTTATTTCTGCGGCCGCTTCGCTGATTCCTTTTTTGCAAAACGACGATGCCTCGCGCGCTCTGATGGGGTCAAACATGCAGCGCCAAGCGGTTCCTTTAGTGCGGCCCGAAGCGCCGCTGGTAGGCACCGGAGTGGAAAGAAACGTGGCGCGAGATTCTGGCC
>Ga0209542_10017401_pt1 | contig 11781 bp, 11 predicted proteins | sample RifCSPhighO2_01_FD_184028 | JGI IMG/M metagenome (GOLD analysis project Ga0209542, IMG submission 184028) | Soil microbial communities from Rifle, Colorado - Rifle CSP2_plank highO2_0.1 (SPAdes) (version 2) | ecosystem: Environmental > Terrestrial > Deep subsurface > Rock core/Sediment ...
CCGGTGCATGATGAGGCGTGCGTTGATGCCCATGCAAGCGTAACAGCACTAGCGCTGTTGACGCTCGCCGATGCTCCGCCATTGGCCGTAAGGGATGCAGTGGGCTGGTAGTGCACATTGACCGTAATCGGCGCTTCATTGGAAAGAGCGCCGGGCCGGTCGGTGATCCGTACGGCATTGTAAGTCAGGGGTTTGGAAATCTGCGCATCGTTGTCTGCGCCATCGTTGAAGGGGGCATTGCTGGATTGCGATACCTCACAAGAGATCGGTGATGCGGGATTGGAGATAACGCTCTCATAGGTGGTGGGCGCGTCGCGGGACAGATCAAGATTGAACGCGCACTTGCCGCCAGAGGATACGCCGTTTTGGATCTCTGTCCATCCATCCGGATCAGAACTCTGGCTGGTGGGAGCTGCTTTGGGGCCCAGGAACGCCGAGAAGAACAGCGGCGTGGCAACGCCGAATCTCACATCCACGGATGCGGTATAGATGCGGCTACTGTTGGTGTCTTTGCTCACTCCTGCCACCGCCACCGGCGGACCGTTGGAGAGATTGGCCTGCACTTGATCAGTTGCGGTGCGGCTGTCGGTACCGGCGCAGGTGAGGGTGTAGGTGGTTGCGATGGTTGGATTGACTACCACGCCGGTGCTGTTGTTTGCGGCAGTAGCGGTAGTGAAATTGGCGCCGGTGCAGGAGGATGCGTTGGCGGATGACCAGGTGAGGGTGACGGCTGATCCGGCGGCAACGGTAATCGGTCCGTCAGATCCGTTTGCCTTGAGGTCTGCGGTGGGAGCGTTGATGCTCGCCGCCGCGCTCGCCACCGCCGCCCCCCACAGCGTACTCCCTGAACACGATACCGAGTAAGTCGTGTCCGCGGTGGGATTGACGGTTGCCGTGCCTGATGGGGCAAGAGCCGCAGCGCCTGTTACTTGCCAAGAGCCGGTGCATGATGAGGCGTGCGTTGATGCCCATGCAAGCGTAACAGCACTAGCGCTGTTGACGCTCGCCGATGCTCCGCCATTGGCCGTAAGGGATGCAGTGGGCTGGTAGTGCACATTGACCGTAACCCGCCCGCCGCCCACCCCAGAAAGAGTCCCGACCGCATCAATAATCTGGAAAGCATCATACGCAAATGGCGCGGATGATAGGGCAATATTGGCGGGATCATTTGCGCCATCGATAAATGTATAGTTGTCCGCCCGCGCCGCTTCGCACGATGTCGGCGATTCAGGACTTATTATACCAAATTCAAAGGTAACCGGAGGATCGCGATTCAGGTCAAGATTGAATCTGCAATAGCCATTGAATCTTACGCCGTTTGTTTCATTTTCCCATCCGTCAGGATCAGAGCTCTCGCTTGACGGAGCAGTGCGGAGCCCGAGGAAACCAGAGAAAAACAAGGGCGTCGCAACTCCGGATTTGACATCTACGGATGCCGCATAAGAACGATTGGCGCTGGAATCCTTACTGACACCGGTAACGGCAATAGGCGCTTGACTCGGTACATTCACGGCTATCCCCGCCTGCCGCTGACCACTAAAAACATTCCTCTCCACAATTACTTTGGCGAATTTATTGCCGAGCGTATACGCGGGAGAGACCTGCGCAGACATGGTCTCGCGCGTCTCTCCTCTGCACTTGGCGCCACGGTCGTTTATTACGCATTGTCCGTCATCTGCCGCAATATCATTGGGTAATGCGCCGCAAGCGGTATCAGCTTCCACCTCCGCAACCACCGGACTTGCATTCGCGCAATTCCACCAAAACGAGTAATTCATCGTATCCCCGGCATTACCTGTGTATTGCGATACCGCGGCGGTAAGCGTCGGCGCAAAAGGGGCAGTCCCCACCGTACCGGGATTGACCGTAAGAGCGGTATTCATCCGCAAAGTAACAAAATTAAAAGTAACAGTGATGATCCCTTTGTCGACGAGCGTCTGCTCCTCGTCTGGTGTTATATTCTGCAGTACTGTTCCCGCAGGTCCTCCTGACACAAATACAAACCCAAATCTACCCGCAGGTAAATTTTCGTAATCAGCAGGGACATCAACGGACAAGCCAGAAAAAAATCCCAGCTCGCTATGTTCAAGATTCACTATTAACGACTGAGTTCCCGTGGTAGGCCATCGAGCCCCGTCAACGGTTGCTCTCAATTTCACCGTGCCTTGGGGCGTGCCGACATTAATGACCACCGTATCTTGACTGCTCGCGCGCCCGAGACTATCAGTAACAACAAGGCCGAAAGTAAGCGCGATCTCAAAATTGGGTGCAGTGAAGGTGGGGTTTACATCCGTGAATACGGTACTGATACCTGAAGGAGAAAGAATAGTCCACCGATAAGAAAGCGAGCCGGCATCGCTGTCACCGGATGGATGAGACCCGGAGCCATCCAATGCAACCGTCGATCCCGTAAAAACACTTCTATCATTACCCGCATTGGCAGTCGGCGGCTGACCAACGGTAAACGGCAGATCCCGTTGCGCAGACGCGCCCCCGCGCGACACCGACACGCGAGCGGTGTATGTACCCGACGCAGTGTAATCGCAGGCATCCGCATCAGTAGCAGAATTCGCATTTACTCTTATATCAGGCCGCGTCCCGGAAACACTTACATCGCAATCAAAAGTATAAACCGCATCCCCGCTGGCGCTTCCGGAAATAGCCGCGGAAACATTCACTCCGGTGGCAGGCGTCGTAGCGCCGGCAGGGTTGGGAGCCGTAGCAGTAAGGGAATCCACGGAAATACTCGTCGCAAATGTCCCCATCCACTTCACAATGCGCCCGGCCGTAAGATCGCCATGCACCTGTGTTGCGGCCCGGACGCTGAACGGATCACTCCAATCCGGCAGCAACGCCAGTATGAATAACAAAGAAAACGCAGACCAAAACAGGGGTCTGCGCGCAAGAGAGCCAGAACCAAAACTACTTCTCACTTTTTTGACCGCACGAGAAAAAACTACCAGACACACATTTGTTTTGATAATCTGCAAAATCTATTTCAAAAACCCCGTTATCGTCCGATCAGCACCTTGCCGTTGCTCAAGAGTATGCCCACATATACGCCATCAAGGGTCTTGACGATGCGTCCCTCAATCACGGTCTGCGATTGGTCAAAATCCAACTGTCCGAGAAGTCCCACGAGTACATGCGTTTTTGCCATTTCTTCATCAGTACCTTGCGCGTTTGTGATGATAGCCGGTTTGACGGAATAGATACCGAGAAAATGATCGCCGTGTTCGTATTTTCTTGCCTTCCCGGTCTGCATATTCATACCTATCAGATCTCCGGCGCGCCCATCCCCCTCTTTTTCAAACCACTCAGCATAGTCGCCGGAAATGGTACCCAATGTCCCATGGAGTCGCGTGGCCCAGAAATCAGTAGTCCGATCACCGCCAGCATTATTGAGACTAACAGTCGCAGCGTTTATATCAATCCGCCCTCCTCCGCTGTTTCCATTAGCAAGTATTGCACCACTTCCCGGAAATGATATAGCTCCAGCACTACCCATATTGAATAGCGCGCTCCCTACTGTATTTACCCTGATCCCACTAGAGTCAAACACCATACTTGAGCATCCCGAGCAACCTTGTAACGACAAAGATCCGCCTCCTTGGACCGCAGGAGTGTTCACCTGCGTTAATGCAGTAATTTGCCCACTTGTAGTGATGGTAACCCCTGTACCGCTCCCGACCGTAATATTTGATCCATCATCCGAAATAATAGAATCCGTTATCTGATTCGCGCCCGATGCTTTTGCTATTTTGCCGACCGTGCCGTCGCCTTGAATCGGGTTCACTGCCGCGAACACTTGTTTTATGAACGCCGGAAGCCGACCCGCGCCGATCCGTGGCGCGGCCGCCATCGCTCCCAAGAGTAAAATCAACGCGATATTCAAATAAAAGAGGCGATTCTTGAAAAGATTTTTCATGCGCATAGATTTGAAAATTACAAATTTAAAAATGCCCTAAATGAAGTTCTCCAAGTATAACGCGCCAGACAAAGAATTGACAATGCACTTATCCACAGAACGACCCACTGCCGATGTTGCCCGAAGTTGAAAGCATGATACCCGTGGGACACTGTCCCCTCTAGGTTCCATGGTATGCAATATCGCACAACTTCGGCACCGAGACGGTCTGTGGAAAACAAAGTTGGCGTCAGTAAGCGATTTTTGGTAGAGTAAAAAAATAATCCGCGGCGAAAAGGTCGGTTTGCCGTCATATAATTTTAACTTTCAAAATAACCTTATGAATAAAATGGGACTGGTAGAGGCAGTAAACGAGAAAATCGGCGGCACCAAGAAATCAGCGGAAGACGCCGTGGAGGCGGTATTTGATACCATCACTAAAGCGCTCTCCAAAGGAGAAGAAGTCGGCATCACCGGATTTGGCGTGTTTCTTGCAAAAAAGCGCGCGGCGCGCATGGGAGTCAACCCCCGCACCGGAGAGAAAGTACACATCGGCGCGACCACCACCCCGAAGTTCCGCGCAGGCAAGTCCCTTAAGGACGCGGTGAAATAGAGTATCCGATATCATCGCAGTCAACGAAAGCGGCTTTTGGGGTGCTTTTGTTTTATCAAGCGAGTAGAGAGAATCGATTTTGCCTCCTCGTCAAAATAATGCTTCGGTAAAAGGCAAAGACATTTGCTTTTTACCTCGCGTTCGATTCTCCATCATTATTTAAGTACCATAAAATCCTCCGCAAGGGAGGGTTTTATGGTATAAAGCGGGTAGGGAGAATCGAACTCCCGGCAACAGGTTGGAAACCTGTGGTATTGCCACTATACGATACCCGCGATATCATTCCGGACTAAGTCTGGAATGAGTCCTGCTTCAGATCATTGAAAGCGCCCGAGCAATATGCGCCGTATTCACGGGCATTCATGCCAAGTATAGTATCACGAAAATCAGTATTTACAACATGTGAAAAACGACTCTCTCCGCCCACATAGTCATTCAACGTAGACCACGGATACGAAACAAGATCGTCCAGCATTATTCCAGACTTAGTCTGGAATAATGGATAAGGATTAAAATGGATATATTTTGTGAGATAGGTCGCGTATTCTCCCTTGTCTATATGCCTTGCTTTAAAGCTTCCCTCAAAGAGCGCACCGCTTCTCTCATGGCGCTTATTAAAATACATAGTGTAACTTACGCCTACCTTGTGTAAAAATTTGCTTATCGCCCCATCGCTTAATCCACGCACTGCCAGGTGGTAATGATTTGGCATTAAACACGCTGCCACCACCTCAACTATGGGGTCCCTCGGGATCAAAACATCTCGTGGACGCAACATTATTGGATCAAAGTTAGCGGGGATATCCTGGAAGTTGTTGAGGAGATACAAGGTATTTACAAAGCGTGTTCTTTCCCGATCATCAAAGAAAACAACGCGCTTATCAACGCCGCGATTGTAGATATGATAATATTCATCTTTTAAAAAAACTTCCTTTCTCATATTGTGAAATAAAGGATAATCCTAGAACATTCCAGACTTAGTCTGGAATGGAACAATTCGGGCTGCTGGGAATTGAACCCAGTCCTCGTGTTCCCAAAACACGTGTACTACCGGTATACTACAGCCCGTTTTTTTCTCTAATGTTTCACAATTGTGAAACGTAAAACATGAAACATCTCAATAAACTTTCTCCCAAACAGCGTTTTCAAAATGTTTCACTCTCGCCTTCTTGTTTTCTTTGTTTATAGCGATCGCAAGCACATCTATTTGCCACTTCTGATGCGTTGGGTATCTCTTTTCAAGAAGGTACGTCTCACAGATCTTCTGAAGCTTCTTTATTTTTAAATAATTGATACTTGCCTCGGCAAGATAATGTTCCACGTGTTTTGCCTCCCTTGTCTTCACCTCACAAAATACAAGCATCCCATCTTTCCTTGCCACTATGTCTATTTCTCCCCATGCCTTTAAGTAATTCCTTTCAAGCACGATGTATCCCTTCCCAATCAAATACTTTGCCGCTATCACCTCCCCTACATCGCCAAATTTTCTTTTTTGAGATGGCATGGAGGTAACACGTGAAACACAAGGAAGTCGTACTCAACGAATTTCATCCCTATAACCGATGTTTCATGTTTTACATCCGATATATGGGCGTTGTAGGGATTGAACCTACGGCCTTTGCAATGTGAATGCAACGCTCTACCACTGAGCTAAACGCCCTCGCGTTTCATGTACTACTTCACAGCGTACACCAAAATATTCTCTAAATCAAAATGCCCCACAAAGGGACATTTTATAAATTAAGTTTGTTGATTAGCTTTTCGTGGGGATATTCCAAAATGTCCCTTAGAAATCTATCGTACATGTCCATTCTGTATTGGAACTCCTCGGTGTCCATTATCGTATGCTGAATGGATTTCCCCAGCTCTGATTCGGTATGACTAAGAAAAGCGGAGAACTTGCGTCTGTTTAGATTATCGCCCACGATCAGGAGATCGATGCGCGAGTGGTCGCCGTTGTTTATGAATATGCCGGAAAGCACGGCAAGCTTGATCCTGCCGACCGCATTGAGCTGGCGCAAAAGCTTGTTTCGCGGCGCTACCGATGCACGGCCGACCAAATCCTGTAACTCGCGGAAAGCGACAAACTCCTTGTTTGCCTGGTAGATGGGGATCTTGCGCCATGATGCTTTTCCCTTGCTCTTTTTCCGACCCTGTATGCGTTCCATCCCTGCCAATACAAGACCGAAACGGATGAGTTTCCTAAGCTCAAGCCGCGCCGGTTTAGGTCGTATCTGGCTTCGTGAAACCAGGGCTTCAAAATGGAAACGTTCTTCAGGATTTCTTATGAATAAGCGTAGAATCCTGGCGCGCGGAACCGATCCGAATAGATTCTCAAGAATATTGTGCTCCACGGTTTATGTGATGGTGACCGTAGCGCCCGCCTCTTCGAGCTTCTTTTTCATTTCCTCTGCATCTTCCTTGACAAGGCCTTCCTTGACCATCTTTGGCGCTGCATCGGCGAGATCTTTTGCTTCTTTGAGGCCAAGCGACGTTACTTCGCGCAATGCCTTAATGACCTGGATCTTTTGGCCCCCGGCACTCGTAAGTTCCACAGAGAAAGATGTTTTTTCCTCTTTTGCGCTACCCTCATCGGCGCCTTGTCCTGCTCCCGACATCACGCCTGTCATCATGGGCATCGCGGCTGATACGCCGAACTTCTCTTCAATCTGCTTGACGAGCTCTGAAAGCTCGAGCACCGTCATACTGGCGATCGCGTCAATCATTTTATCCTTGTCCATAAAGAATGTTGAATGAGTGAATAATATTCGCTATTACTGCTTTTTGTCTCGTATCTGACCCAGTATGAAGGCCAGCTTCCTGATATTTCCCTGCAAAGCGCCTGCAAGTCCCCGCATGGGTCCTGACAACGCGGCCGCCACCTGCGCCAGCAGAACCTCGCGAGAGGGGAGTTGGGCAAGGGCAATCACGTCTTTACCGCTCATGACGAGAGATCCGAGTAGACCGCCGAGGATCCTGAACGTCTCGTTCTCTCTGCTAAATTTCGCCAATACCTTTGCCGGAGCCGCCTGATCGCCGTAGCCGAATGCCACGCCGATCTCTCCCTTGAGTTGCGTGGTATCAAACGTGATACCCGCCGCGCTCAAGGCGCGGGCCAGTAGGGTCTTTTTCGCCACTTTGTACTCGGCGTTCTCTTTCTTGAGGGTGCGGCGCAACCGGGTGGCTTTGGCCACGGATACTCCGTGAAAATCGCTGAAAATAGCGACCTTCTGACGTGAGAACTGATCCATCAGCCCCGCCACAACGTCTGCTTTCTTTGCTTTGGTAAGCATGAAATACGCGCTAAACAAACAAAAATAGGCGCTAATACGCCCACAAAGACAAGAAAAAAGCGCTACGCCTTTCACTCCCTCGGGAGGTCTTATGGTATGCCTCCTGTCTTTGGGTATATCGTGAGCATATCACCAACACCGAAATCAAGTCAAGTATTCGTTTGTCCGTTCCCACGGAAAAATGAAAAAGGCATGCGCTGCATAAATGCAACGCATGCCGTCTGACTTTCGCTTTCTGCCTCTTTCTATCGGCTCGGACTCCCCAGTATTGGGGGTTCTCCACATCTTGGCAGATTTCTTTCATATCGTATCTCACGCGTTACTTTCGCTCCGGTATCAATATCTTGTAGTATCGTGTCAAGAATCTGACCTGCAAGATATTGATCATACCACGAAATCCCCAATGGCCACTCCACGACACCCCGTACAACCTTGATGTCAGAAGTGGAAACGCCCAGGCCATTATTCGCCTTTGGCACAATGACCCTTATCGTCGCCGGCGGCGCGCCGATCGCAAGAATACGATAGTGAATGCGCGCCAACTCACTTTTATCCATCGTGTCTCCAAAGAGACATATTTCCTCCGCGAAAAACTCAAATGGTTCAACGCGGACAATTTTTTTTATCGCCGGGAACAGCCAGCCACATCCGGCAATGTCGCTCGTATAAAATACATTGCGGGTGACTGTGGCTCCGGTATCCACATCTTTCAATGTGGTATCAAGCGTTTTCCCCGCAAGCCGTTCGCGATAGAGTGCCTCGGATATGCTCCATATTGCGGTGGCTTTCATCACCTCAACGCGTGATATGAGATTCGCGTCCCCCTCTTTAACTAAAATATCCACTACTTTTGGTATCGTGCCGATGGCCGTGATATGGTACCGCACCATCACGCTCTCGTGAGTTTCGAGACACGACAGCGCCACGCCTGGCAGAGTACGCGACTCTTCCACCCATGCCACCCCGGCCGATAATAACGCGATGACAATGAACAATCCTACCAACCAAACTTTCTTCGTCTTCATACCGCTCTCCTTCTCTCCGCTCTTCGGAGTATTGATGATATAGCGCACTCATTTACGCCGCTCAACAACATAGCATAATGGAAAATAAAAGTCAAGCACCGCGTTCCGACATATCAGAACGCGGTGCTGTTATATCGGTATTCTGCTTTTCCCCTACTTCACCGTGAATGAGAACGGCACGATATTGCTGTACACTTGCTGCCCCCTGCCTCCGCCGAACGGCGCGGAGACCCGCGCCGCCATCGTATAAACGCCTGGCGCAAGACCAGCGGTAACGCTCGGAAGAATATTCAGTACGATACCATTGTTCGACCATGCCAATGTCCACGAATCCGGTTTTGATCCGTGGAAACTTGCCGCGACATTGCCGTTCACAAGAAAATCAAGTATTCCAGGAACATCTCCAAAATTCACTCCTAAGAGCGAAATACCAAGGATATCTCCGGGCTTGATAGTGTCGTATATGGGACTTACGCTTGAAATGGCTGGGGTGTTGATTGACGATACCACGCGAAACGGCGTGTTGCTGTCGTCCACAGCGCCAGAACCGAAACCAGCATCAACCCTTACCACATAATATCCATCAGCACCGCCTGCTAAAACAGGAACAGTAAATAAAAATTGCCCGTTATTAGGAACATTCTGCCCGAGTATGTATTCATTGTGGTCTGTATTATCCTTCGAGCCGAGTAAGCTGATATTGGCAATTGCTGTAGGTTGCGTGCCGCTTGACTTCCACCTCACCTGCGCGTATTGTCCCGTCACCAATATCTCTCCGCCGTTTGGAGAAAGCACTTCAATCGTATTTCTTATTGGTAAGATCTCCCCGGCGGCTCGCGATTTCCCAAACTTCAGCGCCAGCGGCTCTTCCGCGCTGTTGCGCGCGACCAATGCTACGGTGCCGACTGCTCCGGCAAGCACGCCAACAACGAGCCATATATGCCAGGCGCGGATATGGCGCTTGCCGATAACCGCATAGTCCTTACGCAGGGAAGACATTGCCTTGCCCGCGGGGTCTTGATTATATACCATAAAAATAAAAAATAATTAGTGAATAAAGATAATAAAACTATTGATTGTTCGTAGTGTCAGCAATGGCTCGCAAGGGCTTCAGGACATCAAACCTACTCACCACGCCAAGAACTTTCCTGTCCTTATCAATTACCGGAATGGGGTTGACGCGGTGGTGCTCGCGGAATGCGGTGACCGCTTCTTCGTAAGTCGCGTCGTGCGAGAGCGTGAGCGGGTCGTCATTCATCACAGCACGCACTTTCATATTCGCCACTTCCGCCACATCGCTCTGAAACTCTTTTTTGTCTTTGCTGAACACGGGCATATTTTCCAGAATCTTCTGAAATGTCGGTAGATGGATCGCGGAGCCCTTGCTCACTAAATCATACTCCGTGAGAATGCCGCACAGCGTATTCTGCTCATCCACCACCGGCACGCCGTCAAATCCGTGCTTTGCGAGCATAGCCGCGGCCTCGGATAGGGGAGTGTCCGGACGCACGGACACGACATTTTTCTCCATGATATCCTGTACGGAAATCGCCTGCATAGTATAGAAAATATCATATCACACGCGCCCCCCCCAGCAAGAAAAAGTTATCCCCAATGCGCGATTATCTCAGATATTTCTCTTTGGCGGCGTTGTGCTCGTCCAGTGTACGGGAAAAAATCGTGCGGCCGTCAGACGCGGAAAGATAATAAAGATAAGGCGATGATTTCGGATAGATCGCGGCGCGGATGGCGGATAGCCCGGGATTGGCAATGGGCCCCGGCGGCAAGCCGCGATGGCGATAGGTGTTATAGGGCGAATTGATTTTTGTATCCTCCAACGATATTTTTTGTACGCTTTGCCTCTTGTCTCCTGTCGCTTGTCTCTTCGCATACGCGATAGTCGCATCCACTTGCAGAGGAATGCCCACGGCCAGCCGTTTCCATAAAACCCCCGAGACAATCGCCCGATCTTCATCACTCACGACTTCTTTTTCTATCAGCGATGCCGCGATGATGATCTGAAAAAGCGTCTTGTTCTGGTGCGCGATTTCCTGGCGCAATTGGGCATCCACGCGCCAGTCGAAATTTTCCAACATTTTTATGATCGCGTCCTGCGGCGTCGCCATTTCATTCAAGCGATACGTATCGGGGAACAGAAAGCCCTCCAGGCCCGCGTCGTTAGGCAGGGACGCCAGGAAATCAAACTGTTTCGCCCATGTCTGTGCCGACGCGGGAGAGGAAAGACCGGCGAGAACTGCGGTCGTGCCAATGCCCTGCCGCGTGAGATAATCCGCAATATCGCGTATGGTCAATCCTTCAGGGATGGTAATTTCTTTTTCATGTTGCCCTCCCGCGACGAGCATGTCGGCAATGCGGACGATTGAATCGCGCTCAAACGTATAGATGCCCGGCTTGAGGAATGACGCGGTGCCCCGCAGAGAAACGTAGGTTACAAATACCCATTTTGAACGAATGATGCCCTGATCCCGCAAGAGCGCGCCGATTATGCGTGAACCCATGCCTTTGGCGATCGCCACTTCGCGCGGCTGGATGAATGAGGAGTGGGGGATTGCGACCTCATACACAAAAATCACGGCCACCATGGCGAGCGCCGCGCTAAGAATTATAAAAGATTTTTTCCTATGCTTCAGCACCCGCGACTGCTGAAACGGGATTTCAATATCAGGCATCATAAACCATTATCATGTCCTGTTCTTTTTGCGCCGTCCAGCCTGGCAGGGGAAAGCGATTGGCGATGATACGAGTACCGGGTCGTGCCTCGCGGCGCAAGCGCTCGGAAAGTATCGCCATAGCCAGAGGCACGAGAAAAAGGAATACAATACTCGCGTCGGCGACCGGATGCGCAAACATATCGCCCCGCACGACCGTAGCCAGATGACCCAATCCGCGCCGACGAATGCGCCAGCGCGCATACCACACCCA
>Ga0209542_10017404_pt1 | contig 11779 bp, 17 predicted proteins | sample RifCSPhighO2_01_FD_184028 | JGI IMG/M metagenome (GOLD analysis project Ga0209542, IMG submission 184028) | Soil microbial communities from Rifle, Colorado - Rifle CSP2_plank highO2_0.1 (SPAdes) (version 2) | ecosystem: Environmental > Terrestrial > Deep subsurface > Rock core/Sediment ...
ATAATAAAGCAAAGGATGTTATGGAATCAATAACAATTCTCTTGGCTTTTATCTTTTCTATTATTGATTCAACTATTCCTCCTCCCTCAACCAATACCTTTTTGACTTGCTCTGGAGTATATTCCAAGTAAGCAAACTTTCCCTGCTTTTCATATTTCTCCAAGTCCCATCCAAATTCAAGCATATCTGCATATGTTTTTTTTTTCTTTTCTTCAAATGTGATATAGATTCCAGGCTCATCATACTTTGTTATCCCATTAATCAGGAACTGCAATGCAAATATTGTTTTTCCTGTTCCAGCTCCGCCTGCAACTAAGTTGATGCTGTTTTTTATTACTCCCCCTCTTATTAATGGATCTAGCTTTGCTATTCCTACTGGGATTCTTTTTGCTGTCATTTTCTCTTTTATTCCTCTTTTAATCAATTAATCTACTTTTTAGATTCTTTTTCTATTAAAGAAAAAGGTATTTGATCTGGATATACTCTTATTCCGCCTTTTTCTATTTTAAATGGATATGCATCAAGCAGATGAGACTGTCCTCTCATCTTAACAATATGTATCACTCTCTCAAAAGATGATGCTTTTCTGACTTCTGTCAATAATACTAATCCGTCAAATAAAAAATCTTCTGATTCATATCTTAAAACATGGGTGTCTGTAACTGTTTTTTCAGATGTTGCTAATAATGTTATTTTTGCTTCTTTCATTGCCTGGATAAAGCTCAGGACCTCTTTTCTGTAGTCCATCTCTCCTGCTGCATGAGTATATCCGAATAAGGTTAATGAATCTAAAGCTACTCTCTTTATATTATGTTTTTTAATTAAGCTTAATGGCGCTGCAATAGAAACAAGCTTTTTTGATGAAATTGTCTGCTCAAGCAGAATAATTTTTTTTTCCTTTTCATATTTGTCTATATCAAAGCCCAATGAAACAGCATTCTCCTTTAAATCATCAATGCTTTGCTCTGCAGAGATAAATAACCCCGGCTGCCCTAGTTTAGCTCCCTCTATGATGAACTGCAATGCTAATATGCTTTTTCCTGTTCCTGGCCCACCGCTTAAAAGAACAGAACTATTCTCCTTTATCCCCCCTTTAAATATTTCATCCAATCCCGGAATGCCTGTTTTTATCAGATTCATTTTTCAGCACCTTTTTATTTTATTTTATTTTTAATTTTTCCTCTTTTTTTTCTATTTTTCTGTTTTTTTCTTTTTCTTTAATAACTCTTCCTATATATGAAGCCTGTTTCTTAAATCCGAATTCCCTCCCTAAGGTTAGGATTTGCCACGCTGTTCCAACAAATAATAAAAATGCCAGCGCTATCAACAAATAGCCGGGATAAAGCATTAATTCATTAATGCTTGTTCTCCAGGAAAATAATTTTTCCAAGGTATGCCATATGGAAAAAAATAATATAAATATTAAGCATAATAAAAAATTAAAGGTATGCCTTTTTAATGAAGAGCCTTCTGACAAGCTTTGAAGGGCCATAACTGTCCATATTACAGCTAAAATGCCAAAAGAGATTGTTATAAATCCAATAGCTATTTCTGTGTCTACAACTATTTTAAATATAGCCAATAATCCAAGAATAACCCCAATAAAGCCAAGGAATACTCCGATTCTTCTTTTCATTTTTGATTGCACCTCTTTTTGATTATTATTAACTATAAATCTAATTTAATATCGCAAAATTGCGATAATTCATCTATTAATTCCTTATTTGCCTTTTTTTCTAATGATATTATTATTCCTTTTACTTTCCATACCCTCATTTTGCTCGCTAAAAAATGGATGAATTTAACAACGGTCTGCACTTCATTATAGACCAGCAGTGTGTTTAATGAGTCAAAGAACAGGAATTTATTTTTTGGCAATGCCCTTACCGCCTGATCCATTGCTATAGATATATCGCTTAAGTTTTCAGGGCTTCCAATGAACAGGCAGTCATTTTTTTTTTTTTGCTCTGCTTTTGTAACAGCGTCAATAAAAATAATCAGCCTTGTGTCTATGCCTGCTTTTTTTAAAATATCCTTCATTGCAGAATAAGGCTTGTTTAAGGTAACATAAACCCCTGGAATATTCATATCCTCTGTTAAATTCCTGACAATCTCTAAATTTGTTTTTTGATAGTCTTTTGCCTTTACTGTAGCGAGAACAACAAACTCCTTTAATTCCTTTAATTGTTTTAACTCCTCTTTTAATCCCATTGGTTTTTTTTTATTTTTGTTATAGAATTATTTAAAGGTATCGGAAATTTTCAATCCTGGCATCTTAGAAATCTTTGATGTCAAAAACCAAAGATTAATTGGAAATGAAACATTTCCAATTTGCTCAGAAATGTTTTGACATTTCTGACATTTGAGCATGCTCAGAAATCGGTTTCGCGATTTCTGACATTTCAAAGAGGTTTCTATGTACAGATGTTTATTATTTTTTAACAAATTATTTAAACAAGCTTAATTTTAAAAATAAAAAAAAAAAAAAGATGGAGATATCGGTTATAGCTTCTGGAAGTAATGGAAACTGTTGTTTAGTTGAAGATAAAGATTCTTCCGTCTTGATTGATGCAGGAAAAAGCAGTATTGAGATTGTAAAGAGAATGCAAAGGTTAGGAAAAAATATTGAAAATATTAATGCTATTTTAATAACCCATTCTCATCATGACCATATTGCAGGAGCAGGAGTTATTTCAAGAAGATTTAATATTCCAGTTTACTTAAAAAAAAAGACATATTCAGAAGCTGATTTTAAACTAGGAAATATTAAAAAGAAAATATTTTCTATTAATAAAAGTTTTAAAGTTAAGAACCTTAAAATCAAGCCAGTAATTACATCCCATAATGTTGATTCCTGTGGTTTTGTAATTGGAAATTTTGGATTATTCACAGATACTGGCGTTGTAACAAAACAAATGAAAGCAGCTATACCTAAATTAAAATATGTATTATTAGAGAGCAACCATGAGATTGATATGTTAATCAATGGCCATTACCCTCCTTTCCTAAAAAATTGGATATTATCGACTCAAGGACATTTAAGTAATATTGATGCAAGCTCTTTTATTCAAGAAAAAGGAGATTCATTATCATTAGCATTACTAGGGCATTTGTCTGCTAATAATAATAGTATTGAAATGGTTAAAAAAACATTTGAAACAATAGTTAAAAAAAAAAATATTGATTATAATATTTGTTCTAGAGAAAAGGAAAGTGGATGTTGGGTTGTATAACTATATTAAATTAATCAACATCTAGTGATTCTAATATCTTATCAAGCTTTTTATTTATTTTATCAAACTCTTCTGCAAATTGCGGTTTGTTCCTTGATCCTGTTTCATTCTTTCTAAAACAATCACTGCAGTAAACTGGCTTGCCCTCTGTTGGCTTGAAAGGAACTTCACATCTCTCACCGCATTTATCGCAAATTACTTCGTGCATCTGCCTTTCAGAGTTTCTATTTGATCTTCCAAAATCTCTTCTTTCAGGCCTATCTGAATCTCTGCTGAATCTTCCTCCACCTCTATAGCTAGGCCTACTGGAGTTTCTTCTTCCAAATTTTCTATCCCGCTTAAATTCCCCCATATTAACAACAATAACTCTCTTCTATTTAAATAGCTCAGTTTGTTTATAGGCCTTGTTGATTATTATTAAATTCCCAACAACCCACCAAACACAAGCATTAATACATATCTCATTACAAAGAATATTGTTATCGATACTATCAGAAGTATTGGAATGTATTTAACCCCTTCTTTTTCCTTGCCTTTATTGATAAGGCCTAGAACTAACGACCCCAATAAGGAAGAGGTTATCAGGGAAATGATTATGTATTTTGTGATGAATGAAGAGGAAACTGAAATTCCTGTTATTGATATTGGAATTGTTGCCTTAACCTGGGCTGGAATTTCCAACATTCCAAGATTCTGCGATATAACATCAACCAGAATAGATGACAATCCATAAAGAATCGGAGCTCCAAATCCAATTGCAGCAAAGATAAATATGACATACATCTGGACAGAGCTTCTTATTTTTTTATCAACCAATGCTTCATTTCTTAAGTCTTCGCTGTTCTGCTCTAGCAAGGAAGCTAGCTCTCCCCCTGACCTTAACCCAGAGACAATTAATTCAATTGTCCTTTCAAGGATGTCTGATTTAACTCTTTTAGTTATATCTTTTAATGCATGGCTGATTTCTTTTCCAGTTGTGATTTCTTTTCCAGCAATATTTAATTCATCTTTAAAAGGCCCAAATTCAGGCCTTGCAGACAATAATAAAGCTCTGTCTGTTGTCATTCCTGCCCTTAGATTAGAAGCCATTAACTGCAATGCGTCAGGAAGGATTGATTCAATAAATTTGCTCTTTTTATCAACATTTAATATCAACAAAGTGTAAACTCCAACCTCTATCAATAAAAATATTATAATAAACATAAAGATGAAGTTTTGCTGAAAAATAACCTTTAAGTTAAAAGCCAAAACCAATGATAAAGACAATCCAAAGATAAAGATAAATCCAATAAAGTTATCTGGATGCACCTTAATGCCTGAAAAGACCAATATCTCTTTAAACTTCCCGCTTATTCCTTTTGGCAGCAAATTAGCTAAATACCTGTACATTATGCACCCAATAAATTCGGCCTTTTTGTTTTAATTATTCCTAAGAACATTATCTGAAAAAAAAAAACCAATCCATACAATCCCCAGAATATGGTTTTTGTCAAAAATTCGCTTGTTGTGAAAAAAGATGAGATCATTAAAAGAAAGGTCATTCCTAAGCTTGGCAGGATAACAACCATTATCATGTAGAACATTGCCAGTGGATTTAACTGCGCGCCGTATTTTTGGATCTGAACAATCTGCTCCTGAGATAAGGCATTGATAACTTCTTTTATAACCATGTTTATATTTGCTCCTGCCTTCATCCCATTAACAATCTGCCATAAAGCCCTTCTAAAAAATAAAGAAGGATTGTCTGTTGCTAATTCTTCCAAGACTTCTACCTGAGGCCTGCCGGCATTTATCTCCTTAATTGCTTTTTTAAATTCTTTTGATAATTCTCCGTAATTTCCAGAAGAAACAACAACAATTGTATCAAACAAAGGAACTCCTGAATTAAGCTGAATCAAAAAAGTCCTTAATGCCGACAATAGGTTTCTCTCCAAATCTCTAATTCTACGGCTGGCTTTGACTCTTGGATAGATTATCTCCTGAAAAAAAACAAAGCAAAAGATGCAGAAAGCCAAAATCAAGGCCATAGAAAGCCAATAGTCAATCCTAAATCCAAGCAATAATGCAGCTAAAACAAAAAATGAGAAAAAGAACATTGACAGGCTGGAAAAAATAACCATTGCTACATACTCTCTTGCTTCAACATCTATCTGCGCCTGCTTTAGGTTAAGCTCAAGATTGAAAAAAAAAGGCTTTATATCCTCGGCAATTCCTAAGAATATCCTAGAGCTTTTTTTTAAGATGTTTATCGGCAAAAACGAATAAGGCAGGATCATTTTAGCAGCTCATCTGTTTTTCCTTTTTTATTTATAATATCCATTACAATATCAGGATCATGATAGTACTTATTGGTTACTTTTCCAATATCCTCCATTCTTCTTATATTATTTTTAACCAGATAATCCAATATTTTTTGCTTTTGTTTTATATCATCGATAATATCCTTCTGGCTCATTCCTGTATTTCTGCTGATTTCTTCGAAAAATTTTAATGATTCTCCGTGCTGCACTATTGTGTCTGTAGTTGGCTTCCACCTGAACAGAATATTCGGCTTGACTGTTATTTTCTCTGTCTCTTCTGTTATAAACTCTCCAACCTGGTATACTCTTCTTATCCCTTTTCTCCTTTCCCTGAACATAACAACATTTAGATTAACAGCTCCCAGCATATTAGGGGCAATGCTTATTGGAGGATAGATTAGCCTGTTGATTGTCTGCTGTATTGTGTCAGCATGAACAGTAGCATATACTGAATGGCCTGTATGCATTGCTTCAAATAATACTTCTGCATCTCTCTGCCTTCTTATCTCTCCTAGGATAATTCTGTCAGGCCTCATTCTTAATGAGTTAACCAATAAATCCAGCATTGTCACCTCTCCCTTACCTTCTGGGTTTGGAAGCCTGGTTATCAAAGGGCACCAGTAAAGAAATTTTGGCAATTGCAATTCTCTTGTATCTTCTATTGAAATAATCCTGTGATTAGGAGGAATAAATGGAGTGCATACATTGAGGAATGATGTCTTTCCAGAGCCTGTTCCTCCGGAAATTAATATAGACATTTCATACTGAAATGCCAGCCATAACAAGGCAAAAATATATGAATTGCAAGTATTGCTTTTGATAAAATCAGTCACTGTCCATGGATCCCTGGCGAATTTTCTTATTGTGATTGTTGAGCCTTTAGTTGATATTGGATAGAGAACAGCATTTGACCGGTCTCCTGTTATCAAATGCGCATCTAACAATGGATTTAATGTTGTTATCTGCCTGCCCACTCTTCTGGCTATAATGCTTGCGTAATTTTGAATCTGGGTTTCAGTTTCTACGCTTATATTTGTAATAAGCCAGCCGTATTTTTTATGGTATATCCTTACAGGCTCATCAGCTGAATTTACTATGATTTCTTCAAGATTTTCATCGGTTAATAAGAATTCTATCTTGCCTAATCCCAGCATTTCATGCAATAAGGTTCCAATAAGATAATCTTTTGTTTTTTCATCTATTCTTGGAAGCTTTTCTTTAATTAAAATTTCGCTTCTTTTCCTGAATTTTTTTTTTAATTTCTCCACAACCTTTGGATCCAGAATTTCCTGGCCGCTGACCTGTATTTCAGTGATTAATTCCCTTCTGATTTCTTTTATCAAGGCCTGGGTAGCAGGGGCCCATTCAGGAATAATGATGTTATAGCTAAGTCCAAGAGCATCCCTTTTTATTATTACCTCCATCTCTATATCTTCTGTTTTTATGCTGTATTTTTCAATTACCCCTTCTTTTTTTTCTTTTCCAGTTTCCTTCTTTGGTTCAGCAGCCTTTCTTTCTTTTTCCTTAACTATTTCTTCTTTTTTCATTCTTCTTTTTCCTTTTCCCCTTCTTTTTCTTTTTTTAGCATTAGCTCAGGCTCTCCAAAAGCAGGATAATGGATATCTATCAGATTATTCTCTTCCAAAATTTTAGCCCAATGCTCAATTTTTTTTTTGTCTATTGAAAACTTCTTCATAGCCTCTATATATCTTATTTTTTTTTTTGTTTGTATTAATTCGTACAATTCATCAATCTCTGTTTTGTATTCTTTTTCAGCTGTTATTATTGGTTTTTGCGCTATTATTTCCTTTATTTTTTTTTTTATGCTTTTGCCTAGCAGCATATTCACTATGCCCAAGGCGGTTGTTGACAATACGATGATAACAAGCAGCCAGAACCACATTCCCATCTTTATTCCTTTTTTGTTTAAGATAAAGATTGTTAAGGCAAGAAAAACAACAACCGTGAGTATTATGTTAAAAATTATTTTTTTTTTTATTTTCTTAACTTTTATCTTTCCTTGTTTTTCCTTTTCTTCTTTTGCTTTTTCTTTTTCGTCTATTTTTCTTTTTTTAAATTGAAATCTTAACAAATCTTTAATATTAAATTTAATTTTTTTTTCCCCCCCCTTTTCTTTTTTTTCTAATTCTTCCTTTTTTTTTCTATTTTCTTCTTCAATTTTCCTCTTTTTTATCTTTTCTGACTCTTTTAATAATCCCATTTTTTTTTATTTTTTATTTTTTATTTTTTTATATTATATTTCTCTAAAACATTTTTATAAACTTCAAAATCTTTTGAATATATAAAATCTTCTTTTACCTTATCCGGCAGTTTAGCTAATAACTCATCAATTATTTTTAAAAATTTTTTGATATTAACCTCTCTTTTTTCATTTTTTAAAAAATTAAATGAGCCTTCAATGCAATCTTCGGTCCATCCGCAAGCTGATAATTCCTGCTTTATTTCAGATTTGCTCATACCTTGAAGTAAGCAAGAACTGATATATTCATCTAATTTTTTTAAATTTTCATCTCTTTCCGATTCCATTTTATTATTATTATTTTAATTTAATTATTTGATTTTATATTTTTTTAATATACTCTTATAAAATTCAAAATCTTTTGAGTAAACTAATTCTTCCTTTTCCTTATCCGGCAGCTTGGCTAGCACTTCATCTATTATTTTCAAAAGCTCTTTAATATCATTGTCTTCTTTCTTTTTTTTTTTTAGGATTATCTCCTTCTCCTTTTTTATTTTTTTTAAAATATCCGCTTTCTTTTTATCTTTAGCTTTTCCTTTTACTGTCTCTTTTATATTTTCAACAGTAGCTATTATAAATATCAGCAGAAGCATTGCAAATATAATATTTATTAGGTATAATAGAATAGAGGGGCATTCTGTTTTGTAATCAATATACATTATATAGATTAATGCTCCTATGATAACTATTAAAAAGAAAATTGTCAAATTTTTAAAGATAAGGCTAGCTTGCTCTTTCTTAGAAATCTTCTTTACCTTAACCACCTCTTTTTAAGTTTTATTTATCTATCTATCTGTTTTAACTTATTTACCTTAGCTTGTACTTCCTAATAACAGATTCGTAAACTTCATACTCTTTTGACTGCATAAACTTTCTTAATTCAAAATTAGGAATTTTTTTTATTAAAGAATCTGCGATTATTAACGCCTTTCTGGCATCCCCTTCCATCTGCGCCTTGTACAATTCTACTTTCACAGCTTCTCCTGATTCTTCCTCTGACATATCTGTCTCTTCTTTTCCTTCTTTTTTTTTGAATATATTAGTCATAAATGACAAGAATCCAGGTCTCTCTTCATTAATCTCTTCTTTAAGGTCTTCTGCTGCTTCATTTTCCTGAGAAAGCTCTTTTATCCTCTCTTCCTTAACCTCTTCTTCATTAAACTCTGGTTTAGGCTTTATTCTCTCTTTTTTTTTTTTACCAAAAATAGAGAACATAGAGTCTGAAGATTCCCTTTTTCTTACAACCTTTATCGATTCATCCACTTCCTTATATATTTCTTTTCTTCTTTGGTCCATCATTCTGTTATGAATAATTATTATCCATATTTAAAACTTTTGTAAATTAGATTATTCTATTTGTACTGTAGATGATTTTGATATTCCAAGGGAGGTATAATTAAGCTTTATTGTATCTTTTGGAAAGCCTATGCTGATTAATTGCTCTTGATTATTAAAATCAACTGTTGTGTTAACTAAAACTATGTTAGTTGCATGATTTTCAATCCTAAGCAGGCCTAGCTCATTTGGCTGTATCTTGATAAGGAGCTCTTGCTCTATTCTTAATGCAGCATTCCATAATATAACATGGATATCAACGTTACTATTAAAGTCAATTTTATTATTTTCTTTATAAAAACTATTTCCTAGATAATCCTTTGCAGTTACGCTCATAAACTTATCTCCTTTTTGAGGCCCCCCCCAGTCAATTCTTATTACTTCCTGAGATGGGCTGTAAACATATATGCTATAAGAATTAAAATTAATCTGTTGCGGGATTATATTTATTCTGTCCTGGCCGTATCTAAGAGGATGCGTAAATGTAACATTATACGGATAAATTACTAATGGAAGATACTCCTTGACATCTATTAAATTAAGCTTTGTCTCTGGAAATTTGGATTCGATAAAATCCTGGAAGCCTGCCATATTATCCCTGAATGTTTCTGCAGAGCTGCTTGGAAGCTCTTCTGCAATTGAGATTGTTGCTGTGTTTTTATTAACGCTTATTGTCAGTCCAGAGCTTACTTCAAATATTTCTAATAATCCCTGCTCGATTGAGGAAGACAAGTCATTTAGCCTGTCTATTGAGCCAATTTCATAAAACTGAACCTGTGATTTATGATAATTATTTATTATTATCAGCGCTATTGAAAATGTGATTAAAGATAGTACCACAAAAGATGCTGTAAACAGCATTGCTTTTCTTTCTTTCTTTCTTTCCATTTTTTTTTTTTTTTTTTTTTTTCCCCTTTTTTTTTTTTTTTTTTTTTTTTCCCCTTTTCTTTTTTTTATTTTAGCCAAATCCAGTATTGAACAAAAGCCTCATCTGCAATTATGTTATTTTGAGTTACAACAAAGACCCTTTTTCCTGATATAACATACTTGTCATCAGGCAGAGCAGAGCCAATATTTAGAGTTATGCCCTTTTTCGTTATTATACTAAGTTTTATATCATAATTCACAGGCAATATGTCTTCTAAGTCCTCTTCTATTTCTTCATCGCTTAATGTGTCTAAAATACCAAGGTTATCTAACAAAGCAGCAATATCGCTGCCTGTTTTTTCCATTTGCAGCTTAGTTAAAGGATTTTCTGTAGATCTAACGTAATAGTTAGCTAAAATAAGAATTATTATTGTGAAAGTCATTGCTATTATCATATCTAAAGTAAAAATAAATCCTTTATTTCCCCATTTTAAATTCCAAAATTGCAGGCTCATTTTCATAAACAACATATCTTTTTACATTAACTGATTTTTCTCCAGTAATGCTTCCTATCTCTTTTATTTTATTTCCTTCAATATCTTTTAAAACAAAGCTAAAATTATACAATTGAATCTTAAAGATATTCTTTATCTGCTCTTCTGTTAAATTAACAAACAAATCCACTTTTTTAAAAGACAATATTCTTTCATTTTCAGCAAGGCCAGTAAGATTTACACTGCTTAAGCTCCAGTTTTCTGGGATGCCTTGGCTTTTTACCAGGGCTTCTGCTGCCTGAAATGCCTTCATTGTTATCTCATTATTTTCCCTCTCTTCATCTATCCTTGTTATATAGATGTTCCAGGTATAAATAGTAGCAGATAAGACAATTATAAACAAGAAAAAGGCAATGAACAGATCAGCTACAGCAGCTTGGCTTTTAGGCATTTTCAATCACAACCCTATCATTTTTATTTATTATTATCAAATTTCCAGTTACATCATAATATGAGCTAGTTCCAATATAACTGCATAGCGCATAATTGTCAACATAAATCATATTATTAGGATATACCTGGATATTATGGTCTGTTTTTAGCTCAACTTTAGTTCCTTCTCCACCAATATAAACAGAGCTAATAAAGTTTGAGAATCTAAAACACTCGCTTTGCTGAGCTAAGTAGGTTTTGGTATTAGTAATTTCAGTATTTTTTTCAAAAGAAAAGATCAAAACCACTAAAAACATTAAGATTATTGCAGCAATAGTAAACATAAACTCCAGGCTTATTTGGCTTTTTTTCATGATAATTGTACGATACCAGAATCTAATGCCTCTACTTTTATTTTGTAAGTTCCTTTTACATTAGGCAAAATTCCAGACATGCCTGCTTTTGTTTTAGCATATATATCAGATATTTTTCCGTTTATATTTATCTTTAACAAAACCTCCTGGTTAATAATTGAGCTTTCGATAATATTATTTGGAAAAGTAACCCATACATAATTCTTTGTTCCTGGGCCCAATGCATATACTTCGTTAACTGCATTTGCAATTGTATTAACAGCATCATCTGCCTGGTTAATGTAGATTGTTGAAGATTGGCCTTGCAATGAATAATACAATATTGGGGTAATGATTATAAGAAGAAAGCCTATTATCATCATGTATTCTAAAGCTACTTGAGATTTTTTGATTGTTCTGCCTCTTTTTGATTTTATTCTAATTATTTACATATTTAAAACTTATGCAAAGAAACACTCGCAGAGCTGTATTTTCAAACAGTACC
>Ga0209542_10017406_pt1 | contig 11778 bp, 9 predicted proteins | sample RifCSPhighO2_01_FD_184028 | JGI IMG/M metagenome (GOLD analysis project Ga0209542, IMG submission 184028) | Soil microbial communities from Rifle, Colorado - Rifle CSP2_plank highO2_0.1 (SPAdes) (version 2) | ecosystem: Environmental > Terrestrial > Deep subsurface > Rock core/Sediment ...
GATTGAGAGCGTAAATGCAGCTGACATAAGAGAAACGTTAAATGATTATTTTAATGCATTAAGCACTGTTGATGAAGACATGTTTACTACAGCAAAGATAAACAGCAAGGTAAATATCAATTATCCCAGCTGCGGTGATATCGGGGTTAAGCTTAAAGAAGGCAAGTCTGATTCTGTAAGGTACAGCCATATTATATTCTCGCCCAATATGCTGGACAAAGAGATTAATGTATGGGCAAAGAAATGGAGCTATCCATTTGATGTTGATGCATTTTTTTATTTGCTTGACAGGGATACGAAGATATTCTTGGTTGGAAATTCAAGGCTTGTAAATGAGCTGATTGGCGTAAGAAGGGCAGATGGAAGCTGCTGTGCCGGGAGCGAGTATATAGATTCAAGGTTTAATGCTGAAAAAAGGGCTGCTGTTGATGCAAATTTCATTGAAGAGCAGGCAAGGGAATATGATAATGTCATTTTTGTGTTTTTTGACCAGGAGATGATTAATGCCAATCTGGGCAATGTAAAAGAAAGGAAGATTAATGCTGCTGACTGTGAGGATGAGAAGGATGATGAAAAATGCAGGGGAAGCATTAATTTTGGAGACAAGCAGGCTTTTTTTGCTGGAAAGGCAATGTTGTATGGGGCTATATTTGCAGGGGATTCTAAAAACTATGAGTGCGGGTTTGATATGGCTGTTAAGAAGCTGAAACTAGTAAGCGAGATTTATGACAAAAAGAGATTATTGCTGGCAAGGTTAAAGCCAGACTGCGGAAAATATGCATTTAGTGTAAATATAGATGCAAGCAATTCTAATTTAATGTACAATAGCATGAATGGATTGATTGAAAATAACAAGGTACTGGTTGGTGGGAATTGTGCTAAGCTATTCTAAGAGGGGTCAAGTGAATACCATGGAACTCTTGATGGTCATGGTAGTAATAGGCATAATAATAGCTATTGGCATTTATTTTTATTATACTGCATTTATCAAAGAAGCAGGAGAAAAGGGCAGGGAGCTAAGCTTGCAGGAGCAAGAGGTTTTGCTGGGTGTTATAGGCAAGCTGCCAGAGGTGCAATGCAGCACAGATACAAGGACTGAAAACTGCATAGATACAAGCAAGCTGGTTAATGCAAGAGATGTCATAAAAAACAATATGGGCTATTATTCTGTCATGTTTGGGTTTAAGACTGTAAGGGTTGAGCTAGTATATCCAAGCAAGAATAATATAGAATGCGATGAAAACAAATACCCTGATTGCGGCATATTTAATATTTATGAAAATAAACCCAAGACAGAAGGAGATAAGTTCGTTATATCTGCTTTAATCTCTTTGTATTACCCCCATGACAAGACTTACAAGGTAGGAAATTTAGTTCTGGAGGCTTACAGATGAGAAACAAAGGCCAGACAGAGGTCATGGGATTAGTAGTAATTGTTGTTTTATTTGTGATGATATTAATGTTTTACATAGCATTTAGCTTGAATGCAAGAACACCAGGAATATTGGAAAGCACTGTACAAATAAGAGCTGATTACATGATGGATGCTGTACTTAAGTATACCCCTGAATGTTATGGCATTATCAAGCCTATAAGAGAGATAATAAAGGAATGTGATTTTGATGCCAATAATGAGATATGCCATGAGCCATGCATGGATTTATTGAAAGAAGAAAGCAGAAACATAATAAGATTAGCGCCAAAAGAAGGCAATAGATATGGTTATGATTTTAAAATAGAGAAGAGGAAAAATAATGCTGAAAAGAAGCTTGAGGTTGTTAAATGCGATGCAAGTACAGCAGAGCTTGTCATGACTGATAACCAGCCTATATATGGCGGAAATAGCATTACAATGAAGATATGTGTTTATAAATAAAGGTTGTAATTCTGAAGTGGTTATGCTATTTTAAAAATTAGGGTGTGTTTTTGCTTCATATGGTTTGCAGATGCAAAATTTTGGCATTTAAGAGTATTTTATTGAAGGAACATACCAAAATCTTTATAAAGTAGTATAATACAATTAGCTTTATCGATTGGTTATAAAACCAATGCCTAATAATGTTTAGGATATTAAAAATGGAGGTGTATTTTAGAATGCAAGAAAATTTCGTATTGAAAGCAAAAAGAGCGGTGAAAAAGATTTCTGCTATTTCTACTGGTGTTATAATGCTTGGGGCCACAATTGGTGGTGCAATGGCTTTAGACTTAAAAGACTATCCAAGCCCATTTGTTATGAACGGCCAATATGATAGCTCAAATTTATTCGTTGTTGGTGCAAAGGCTGCAGCGTCTGATACATTAGGTGTATTGGATATTGGTGCTAATTTGCAGTTTGAAAGCAAGACATGTGTTAAAACTGCTGGATCAGTATCTGTTTCTGGCGGTGTAACAGAAGATATTCCATTAGGATTTCCAATTGCAGACGATAATTCAACAACATTAGACAAGGAATTATCACATACTAAAATAGATTCTCTGCTTGATACTACAGTAACGTTTCAGAGCACAGACTATGACATTAAGGAAACATTAGTATCTGGACAAGCACCAAGTACTGGCGGAGAGCAGTTTGTAACTGTTGCAACATCATTGACAAGTTCTGAAGATGATTATGAAACAGGTGTTTTCCTAGAAGCTGTAAGGGATTCATTGAAGTATTACTATATATTTGACGATACAATATCAGTAAATGCTTCAACTGCATCAGATCCTTTAAGCATCAAGTTTTTGGGGCAAACATTAAAGGTTACAAATGTACCAAATGACGATGGATCAAAGTTTACTGCCTATGTTGGAGCAGAGTACTTCATGGAGGTTGGAGACAGCGTTGAAGTCAATGGCAAGAAGGTAACTTTGGAAAACGTAGGAAGTTCAAATGCTATTGTAATTAATGTAGATGGTGTTTCTGAAACAATATCTTCAGGAAGCACTGAGACTGTCAATGGCATTGAGATTGTAAATGATGAGGTATTCTATGAAGACAATAAGGATCAGAGATCTGCCACATTAATAATTGGCACAGATGCATCTGACACATACAAAGATGGCGATGCTTATGTCGGAGAGGATAAAGATGATCCAAATTGGGTTTGGAACATTGGAAACCTAAACACAAAGTCATCAACAACTACTGCTACAACAGCAGAGTTTACAGGGCCATATATTGGTGTTGAGAATGACTTTGTATATGATGATGCAAGCGACAATCCACCAGGTGTTGGGGATTGCATTGACTTACCAAATAACTATTTGAGTGTCTGCTTAGAGAGTTTAACTGTACCAGATGACCAATATGCAACTTATACAATAGAAAGAGACAGCTCTGCTGATTTGGACGATGCTGGTTTGCAGGACAACATGACAGGCGTGTCTGCTATATTTTTGCATACACCAGTTAATGAGGGTATTGCACTGGATGTAGCTAATTATGGAGATTTTAACAGCTCATCATCGACTGACATAAAGACAGATAAGGTCTGGATATTCCAGGACAATGATACAACCATAGATATATTCTACAGGGATACAAATGGCAAGGCAAGATATGCAGGAGGTATTTTATTTGCACCTACAGCTGCAACAAATGGACCATTTGGCCATATTAATTATGGAAGCACAAAAGACACTGACATTAACCTGTATATTGAGGGTGATGCTAATAGTGTATCTGGAGGAGAGGACATAAACGTTACATTTGTGCCTTATGAGAGTACAGACCTATCTGGAAGAAATGACAACATAACAACACAATGGAGAACAGGAGCTGTGTCTATAGCTAGTTTAGGAACTACTGCTTCATCAGAAGAAGCTGGTGAGGTTAAATGGACTGGTTTGTCAACTGGATTGGTTAATGTTGGAACTAAGGATGAAGACCATAGAACAAGATATGGTATAATTATAAGAGATCCAAAATCTCATGGCTCAAGCGATGAGGTAGTATTGGACATACCAGCTGACATTGTAAGAGGAAATGTTGTTGTCAAAGGAAGATCAGCTGTAACATCAAGTGGAGGAGAAACATGTACTGTAGCAGCAATATCTCCAAAATCCATGTTGGACAGTGACGTAACAGATGCAACTAAGTATAATGTAATCTTGGTTGGCGGACCATGTGCAAACATGCTGGTTGAGAAGCTAAATTTCGGCGTTACTTGTGATGGCTGGACTTTAAAAGAAGGAGAGGCTATTATAAAGCTAGCAAATAATGGAGACAAGGTCGCCATGCTGGTAGCTGGTACAGAAGCGCTTGATACACAAAGGGCAGCAAAGGTTATAGCTAACTACAAGGATTATGCGTTAGAAACAACAGAAGCTATTGTGACAGGAACAACATTGAGCGATATAACTGTAAAGACAGGTTAAATCCAACCTTCTTTTCTTTTTTCTTTTTATTTGATTTGTTTTAATTAATATTTATATATAAATCAATACTAAAAAATAATTTGCATGAATAAAAAATTGCCAAGAGTTTTAGTTGGTTGTCCTACTTCAGACCATAAGGGTTATGCTCTGGAGAGTTATGCAAAAGGCATTAAAAGCCTAAGCTATGGCAATTTTGATGCGTTGATTGTTGATAATTCTAAAGATGATGAATATATAAAAAGGATCAAGGTTATGAGATTGCCTGCTGTTAAGGGTCATTATAGTGATTTTGCAAGGCAGAGGATTGTTGATTCGCGAAACATGTTAAGAAAGCATGCTTTAGATAGAAACTATGACTATTTTTTTTCATTGGAGCAAGATGTTGTACCGCCAAGTGATGCAATACAAAGACTGCTTGGACATGGCAAGGATATAGTTAGCGGGCTATACTTCACTTACCAAGCAAACAATGGAGTTAATTCACTTACTCCTTTATTGTGGAAAAAGCAAGGCAAAGACTCAATAAGGTTCATCTCTGGGCAAGAAATTTCAGCGAACAAGCTTATTGAAGTGGCTGCATGCGGGCTTGGCTGTGTTTTAATCCACAGAAATGTTCTTGAAAGAATCAAGTTTAGATATGATAAAAAATTTGAAGGTTTTGACGACATATGGTTTGGCTATGATGCATTCAATGCTGGTTTTAAGATATTTGCAGACACTTCTGTAAGGTGCAAGCACCTAATCAATGGATGGAGCTGGAATGGCATCAAAGAGTAGCCACCAAATAACTTTTAAAGCCCAGCTTATAATGCTTTTTCATGGAGCAGTATACAGAGAAATACCACAATAAGCTGCATAAACACCTTTTAAGCAATAAGGCTTATTATGAGTTTAGGGCAAAGTATTCCAGCAAGACATACTTAAGATACTTGCATGGAAGGGTTTTTGAATTTGGATGCGGCATTGGACAAAACATATACAACATCAAGGATAAGGCAATTGGCATAGACATTTCTGAATTTGCAATAAGAGAGTGCAATAAAAGAGGTGTCAAGGCTGTTAATAAAGTAGAGGCATTAAAAGGATCATATGATGGGTGCTTAAGCGTTCATGTAATGGAGCATTTAGAAAATCCAAGCTTAATTTTAAAAAGGATTAATTCAAGGCTAAAAAAGAATGGCAGATTGGTATTGGTGCTGCCTGTTCTAAGAAGAAACGTGCCAGAGAATAGGGATTTTGGAAGTGATATATCAAGGCATATCTATTACTGGAATTTTTCTGCTATAAATTCATTGCTGGTTAATAGTGGGTTTAAGATTATGCTGAACAAGTTCAATTATGCAAGGGGTTTTTCATTGTTTTATTCACTTCCTTTTAAATTGGCAATTTTTTTTGTGAGATTTTTCGGGTTTATTACTAATACAAAAGAAATGGTTATTGTAGCGGAGAAAAGCTTTTAAAGATTTATTTTGAGTTAATACCATGGTTTCTGAGGATAAAGGATTTAATGAGAAAATAGAAGAGAGAAGGGACAAGCTGTTCAGCATACTTAAAAATGCGAGCTGGATATACTATGCACTATTGGCTGCCATAATATGGTTTGGCTATTATGTAAGGACTAGAAATTTAAGCTTGTTAATTGATGTTACAACAGGCAAGTATTTACCGTCTGACCCTGATGCAATGCTATTTCTGAGATATGCAGAATATATACTGGAACATGGCAAGCTGATGGCAATTGATGCGTTAAGGTATTACCCTATTGGCTATCCGACAGCAGGCGAGAATATAGTATTGCCTTATGTTGTTGTTTACTTGCATAAATTGATTTCAATATTTAAGGATGTTACATTGCAGTATGTTGATGTGATATTTCCTGCCTTAGCATTCATATTCATTGCAATATTCTTTTACTTGTTTGTCAAGGAATTATTTAACCACAAGGTTGCTTTGTTGTCTACTGCATTTTTGACAGTAATACCCACATTTTTATTTAGAACAATGAGTGGCGTTACAGACAAGGAATCATTGGCGTTTGTGCTGATGTTTGCATCGCTTTATTTCTTTGCTTTATCATGGAAATCTGAATCCTTAAAGAGAAGGCTGATTTATTCTGGTGTTTCCGGAATATTGACTGGCTTTATGGCACTGACATGGGGTGGAACAAGCTTTATTTTTATGTCTGTTGGCTTGTTCGTCTTGGTTGAAATAGTGTTAAACAAATTTGACAAGAATGATTTTTATTCTTATGCAATATGGTATGTTGCAATCGCAGCTGTAATTCAATTATTCCAATTGGGCAATTTTACATTAAGAGGAATGTTCATGGCGTTAACATCTGGTGCAGTAATGACATTTGCATTGATTATTGCAATAGTTAAGTTCCTGCTGTTCGACATGGAATTATTTTCAGTCAAGAAAAGGTTTGGCACCAGGCTTCCAGACGGAATTATAAGCCTAATAATCGGGATTGTTGCAATTTTGATAGCCGGCTCTATAATACTTGGGCCTGGATTTTTTGTTGACAGGGGCCAGGAATTATACAATGGCCTGACAGAGCCTTTTGGAGAGACAAGGTGGTCATTGACTGTAGCTGAAAACCACCAGCCATATGTTAAGGAATGGGTTGGGCAAATGGGGATAACATTCATATTGGTTTTTATGATAGGATCAGCATTTTTATTTTATGAGATGCTTATTGCCATTGGAATTGAGAGATGGAAAATATTAGGCTTAACTGGCGTTTATTTAATATTTTTATTTGGTTTCATATTCAGCAGGTATTCACCAGAATCAAGGCTTAATGGTGCAAACAGCTTGTCCATATTCTTGTATCTTGGGTTTTTTGCAATATTCATTTTATTGATAATGTTCCTGTATATTATGCTGTTTTTCAAAAACAAAGAAATATTTGCAAACATAAACAAGATTGACAAGAAATATACATTTATTTTTATTTTATTCTTGCTGATGCTGGTTGGTGCGAGATCAGCTGCAAGGCTTATGTTTGTTTTTTCTCCTGTTATTTCAATAATGGCTGCTTATTTTTTTTACATATTATATGATTATGCAAGGACATTAAAAGGTGACTCTTATAAGATATCGATATGGATAGTTTTACTTGTTTTATTGGCAAACCCCATAAGCTTTGCTGGATTATCCCAGGGCCTGCTAGTAAGATATTCAAATTCTGTTCTTGAAACAAGCAAGTATGTAGGCCCTAACCTGGACAGGCAGTGGCAGTATGCAATGAAATGGGCCAGAGAAAATACAAGCGAGGATGCTGTGTTTGCACATTGGTGGGATTATGGGTATTTGGTGCAATATGGAGCGAGAAGGGCAACCTTAAGCGATGGCGGCAATTCAAGAGGGGCTATAAATTACTTTACTGGAAGGCACCTATTGACAGCACAATCTGATGTTGAGGCCCTGGAATTGCTGAAGGCGAATAATGCAACGCATTTTTTGGCAATAAACGATGAAATTGGCAAATATCCTGCATTCTCTTCAATAGGATCTGATGTTAATTATGACAGATATTCATGGATTAGCACATTTATGTTAGATACACAGGATTTGAAGGAGACAAGAGATGGCAAGATGATGATATATAAGGGCGGAACCGCATTGGACAAGGATTTTACATATAAGGGCAAATTATTTCCGCAAGGTTCTGCTGGAATAGCTGGATTCTTCCTACCATTGAAAGAGAATGGAACAGAGCAAATCATAGAGCAGCCAATTGCTGTTTTAGTTTATAATGGCCAGCAGTTTAATGTGCCTTTGAAATGCTATTATCTTGACAATCTATTTGAGTTTGATGGTGACGGCTTGGATGGATGCCTGAGATTTATACCAACAATAGATGGGCAGCAAGGCAATCCATTAGGGGCTGGCTTGTATTTATCGCCCAAAGTGAGGGTTACATTATTCAGCAGGCTGTTCTTGTTCAATGAAGATAGCAAATATTTCAAGCTTGTTTATGATGACAGCAAGGGCATGCCATTAGCAGTTTATAATGGAAGGCTAATCGGGCCATTAAAGATATGGGAGATTTCTTATCCTGATAACCTGGTAATACCAAAGGAATATTACAGTGAGGTATTGCCTGATCCAAGAGTTGATAGGCCAATGCAGTGATGGCAAATAACATGAAAAAGATTATTGAAGACAAATGGTTTTATTTTGGCATTGTTGTATTAAGCCTATATTTTTTAATCAGGATTATTGATGAAAGCAAAATATTATTTATGTTTCCTCTGGATTATACAAATGATTATGCAAGCCACATAGCAAAGCTTTTTTTTTTGGATAAATGCGAGATGTTTAATATATGCCAATATTGGTATAATGGTATTGACATCTTTAGCATGTACCCCCCTGGATGGTTTTTGTTTACATTGCCTATATATTATCTGACTAAAAATCTGCTGTATTCAACATTTATATCAGAGTTGCTTTTGTTTTTTATTGGTTTTTTGATAATCAATTACTTTGGCAGAAAATTTAATATGTCTTTTGTCAGGAGGATTGCTTTTTTTGCCTTGTATTTTTTTAATGCCATATCCATTGGGAATTTTATAAGGCTTGGAAGGATGCCTGAAATGTTTGCATGGGTTAATTTTCTGGCATTTGCTTTTTTGATGCTTTATTTTATTGATAAGAAACTAGATTGGAGATTCATTTTCATAAGCATATTTTATGCCTTGATTGCAATATCGCACCAAACAACAGCAATATTAAGCTCGATTTTATTCTTATCCTTGTTTCTGGCTAAAAAGGGAAAGGAGAGATTAATTGTTGTTTTAAGCGGATTGCTTGCATTAGCCCTGTCTTCTTGGTGGTGGGTTAGATACTTGATGAATGTCAAAGAAGGAAGCGCATTAACTTATGTACTAAGCAGATGGCTTTTGGACTTTAAAACACTGCTTTATGAGAACATTACAGCAATCATACTGCCATTGGCTTGCTTGATATTATTTTATTTTTACATAAAGGGCAAAAGCAAAGAGCAAAAGCTATTTTTTGTTCCAGTAATTGCAATAACAGTTTTAGTGTTGACAAGGATTATTATTTTTGTGCCGGTATTTAATTATGTTTATACAGATCCTTACTTGTATTTCATAATGTTCTTTGCGGTGTTTTTCCTTATGAAGGCTGAGATGCCAAAACAAATGTATGCCTTAGCTGCGATCGGGCTTGTTTTAATGCCTGTTGCAAGCATTGCTATTAATGAACTACATACACCTTATTTTAAGGATTATAGTGAGAGGCAGAAGAATGCTGTTGAAATTATTGATTACATTGATGGAAGGTTTTTCATTGACAGCTATGAGCAATATAAAACTTACTCAGAACTGCTTGAAGATAAGGATGCTTTATTTGCAAAGGCATTTTATTCTTTAGCTGCTACGAAAGGCAAGTATGGTGCTGGCGGCTGGAACGAGCAGTTTGTGAGCAAGGAATATAACAAACTTGTAAATTTAAGGTTTGTTACAAGGGGATGCGAGCAAATGAAAAATGATTTAAACACATTGAATGCTACTGAAATTATTGTTTTCGATGAAGATTGCACAATACTTAAAAACTGCGGATTTAAAGAGAAAAAAACAATAGGAGATGCATGCTTATATGAAGCGGATTCCTAGAGATGTTGAAAAGCTGTATGATTTTTGCAGCCTTAAGGACAAGATTTATATTAAATTAAGATGGAAGCTGTGCCCATTCGAGCTTATTGAAAGATTTTTGCCTAAGAGTGGAAGAATAGTTGATGTTGGCTGCGGCTATGGATTGCTGGCTAATTTAACTGCATTGAGATATGCTGAAAGGGACGTCTATGGCTTTGATATGAATGCAAGAAGGATAAATATTGCTAGAAAATCTGTAAAAAACAGGAAGAATGTTCATTTTGAAATAAAAAATGTTAAAGACTTAAGGCTTGGAAGCTGTGATGCTATTATAATGAGCGATTTCTTGCATCATGTGCCTTACAGAGAACAGGAAAATTTAATAAAACAAGCTTATGGCAAGCTGAAAAAGAAAGGGATTATGATAATACTGGATATTGAAAAAAAACCCTTGTGGAAGTATTTATTTGCAGCTAATCTGGACAGGGTTTTAAATTGTTTTCCAAGACTTTATTACAGGGATGTGAAATCATTTAATAACATGCTTGAGAGAAATGGCTTTAGCGTTAGCATTATAAATGCGGACATGAAGCTGCCATTGCCTGATGTTTTGCTTGTCTGCAAGAAGATTTGAGATAATTCTGCATTTGTTTTTTATTAACAAATTAGCCATTTTTATACTTTGTTGTTAATGAGTATCATTATGTTTTTTATTAACAAAAACAACTTTAAATATAACTTATGTTAAAAGAAAACATTTAAATATAAGATATTCTCCCGATATTAAAATTATTTCCATCTATCTTTGGCATGTTTGTGCCAGAGAAGGGATACATTAAAAAACGAGTGCTATGGCCATAATGTATTGCTACATCAATGCCATCATTCATTTCATTTATGACATTTGTCAAATCATTTTGCATATTGCCTGTTTCCTTAATTAATTTAGCGCTATAGCCTCTTGAATTTAACATGGCTACATGCCTGTTGCCCATTACTTCCAATTCATTGCCATCGCCAAAAAGCAATATTTTGTTTATTTTTTTTGGCGCGAATGATTTTACCTTATCAATCACTGTTTCCAAATCTGCTGGATTATTTACCGGCATTCTTCCAAGGCTTATGTCTGGCAAATATCCATTAGACTTAATGTTTGAATAGTAGAAATCTGTTGGTATGACTTCTTGGCCTAGAGATTGCGAGTAGGTTTCGAAAAAAGTTGGCATTGTCTTTGTATCACCAACCAATAATATATACTTTAAATCAGGATTGGAATTGGCGTAATCCGATAAAAAACTCCTAAGCTGGTTGCTATCTGGTGTTGATAAAATATCTGAAAATTTAAGATGCTCCACATTATAATCTGCTTTATGAAAATCTGCAAGTTCGCTTGATGTTGGATATAAGCTGTCTGGAGCTATAATCAAGTATTCTTTTGAGACGTTTTTTGAAGTGCTTTCAGATCCACAATTTGCTAAGATATTTGACATGCTAGATAAAGCTGCTACTTGCAACGCCTTTTTCAAAAGTTCCCTTCTTTTCATACAATTTTACAAGAATTTACAGTATATAATCTTTACTATTTTTTAATTACTATTAAGTAGTATCTATTTTCTTGCAATGCATAAGACAGAAACGCCAATAGGAATATTGAAGAGTTTTAGGACTTTTGCTTCGATCTTAAACCAACTTATCAAGAAATTGGTTAAAATACCTGGCTTTATTGAGGTGTCTGCTTTGTTTTTCCTCAAACCAAATATTTTTTGAATTGTTCTTAAAATAAAGACCG
>Ga0209542_10017407_pt1 | contig 11778 bp, 5 predicted proteins | sample RifCSPhighO2_01_FD_184028 | JGI IMG/M metagenome (GOLD analysis project Ga0209542, IMG submission 184028) | Soil microbial communities from Rifle, Colorado - Rifle CSP2_plank highO2_0.1 (SPAdes) (version 2) | ecosystem: Environmental > Terrestrial > Deep subsurface > Rock core/Sediment ...
CGTTGACGTCGGCATGGGCATCGATGTGGACCAGCCCGACCTTGCCGTGCTTTTTGTGGATCGCCCGCAGGATCGGCAGGGTGATGGTGTGGTCGCCGCCCAGGGTCATGGGGATGACGTTGTGTTCGAGGATCTCGTCGTAGGCTTCTTCAATGATCCGCACGGCGTCGAGCAGGTTGAAGGTGTTGATCGCCACGTCGCCGATATCGGCCACCGACAGCGAATCGAACGGCGCGGCACCGGTGGCCATGTTGTACGGGCGGATCATCACCGATTCGGCGCGGATTTCCCGGGGGCCGAAGCGGGTGCCGGCGCGCAGCGAGGTGCCGATGTCCAGCGGCACGCCGATAAAGGCCGCATCCAGGCCCTTGGCCGATTGCAAATGGGGAAGACGCATCATGGTGGCGATGCCGGCGAAGCGCGGCATTTCGTTGCCGCCCAGTGGTTGGTGGAAAATCTTGTCCACGGGATTGCCTCATCGTGTTGTGTTTATTAGCGGCCGATTCTGCGAAAAGCCCGGAGTGGGAAGAATCGGCAGAGGCAAATACTTAGTTCAGATTTTTCTAAACTAATGCCGGCAGGTAGACTACTGCGATCACCTCCCCGGAGCCGACCATGGCCAACGCCTTGCCTGACCTGAAACTCCTGCGCATCTTCGTCAGCGTCGTGCGCCACCAGGGGTTCGCCAATGCGCAGCACGAGCTCAACCTGTCGACCTCGGCGATCAGCACCTATATGAGCCAGCTCGAATCGGCGTTGGGTCTGGTGCTGTGCCACCGTGGCCGGGGCGGGTTCAGCCTGACCAGCAAGGGCGAGTTGTTCCATCAGGAGACTCTGCGGCTACTGGGCGAACTGGAAGGTTTCGAGCAATACGCCGCCGCGCTCAAAGGCGAGCTGCGCGGCACGCTCAAGCTCGGCGTGCTCGACTCCACCGTCAGCGACAAGGCCCTGCCGTTCGCCGAGGTGATCGGCGCCTACAGCCTGGAACACCCGGCGGTGCACCTGCATTTGTCGGTGCTGAGCCCTTACGAACTGCAACTGGGTGTGCAGGACAACCGCCTGGACCTGGCCATCGGCGCGTTCTCCAACCGCATGAGCGGGCTGATCTACATGCCGCTGTACCGTGAACAACACTGGTTGTATTGCAGCACCCGGCACCCGCTGTTCAATGAGCGGCGCATCCCCGAGCAGGTGATCACCCAGCAGCGCATGGTCGGGCGCGGCTACTGGAGCCAGGCGGAACTGGCGCGCCACGGCTTCAAGCACAGCGCCGCCACCGTGGAAAGTATGGAGGCGCAACTGATCCTGGTGCTGTCCGGCGCCTACATCGGCTACCTGCCCGAACACTACGCCCAGGCCTGGGCCGACAAGGGCGACCTGCGCGTGCTGCTGCCGGCGACCTTCGGCTACCAGGCGCCGTTCTCGATGATCATGCGCCGTGGCCGTAGCCGCGAGCCGCTGATCCAGACGTTTCGCGACTTGCTCAAAACCCAGCTCAACCAGGCCTGAAAAACCATGTCCAGACCCCAGTGTTCCCGTTGCCTGCGGCCCGCCACCCATTGCCTGTGCGCGCTGATCCCCAGCCTCGACAGTCGCACCCGCGTGTTGCTGCTGCAGCACCCGAGCGAGGTCAACCATGCGCTCAATACCGCGCGGTTGGCGGCGTTGGGCTTGAACAATGCACAGTTGGTGGTGGGCGAGGTATTCGACGATCTGCCGAGCTTGCTGAACCCGCCCGGCTATCAGGCGCGCCTGTTGTTTCCGGCAGACGATGCCCAGCCGCTGCAGGCTTATGGGCCGAGTGACGAGCCGTTGTTGCTGGTGGTCCCCGACGGCACCTGGCGCAAGGCGCGCAAGCTGTTGCACCTCAACCCGCTGCTGGCGGCGCTGCCCAGGGTGACGCTGGCCGCGGGCGCCGTCTCGCGCTACCGGCTGCGCAAGGCGCCGGGCCCCGGTGCCTTGTCGACGGTGGAGGCGATTGTGCAGGCGTTGCAGGTGCTGGAGGCGCCCACTTCTTTCGAGCCGTTACTCAAACCCTTCGATGCGTTGATCGAGGGCCAGATTGCGGCGATGGGACCGGCGGTTTTCGACAAGAACCACGGCTGATCCATGGCGCTACATAGCTACCTGAGACGCTGACGGCGAGGCGATAGGCTGAGCTTTTCAGGAGCAGAGCCATGAGCGAGCCGATTACCCCCACACCGCAGGACACGCTGAGCGCTTTTATCGCGCAGCAGCGCGCACCCTTGATGGCGGGCCTGGAGTGGTCAGTCCTGCAGGCCCTGGATGGCTTGAGAGCTGAGTTCGACGGCCTTCTCGGCGGGCTCGATCTTGCCGAAAAACGTGAGTACGTGCGCCTGCAAAGGGCCTGGATCGATGCCCAGCACACCATGGAGCAGGGCATCCGCCAACTCACCGAAGCGTTCGAGCTACATGCCCTGGAGTCGTTGCGCAGCGCGTTGATAACCCTGACCGGCCAGTACATCGACCCCAAGGTGGCGAAGATCAATACCCGCTACCTCAAGCACTCCGGTCGCGTCCGGCGCGAATTGAAAGGCGATGAGATCAAGATCTCTAGCGTGACCTTATGGGACGCCGCCTGTATGAACTATGACGGCCTGACCGGCTGGAGCTACCCCGGCCGCACCGGCCTGGCCGATGCCAGTTACCTCGACAGGAACATCAACGCGACCGCCGGCGAATTCATTGCGCTGGTGCGCCGGCTCGATCTCGGCGGGCAACTGCGTCGCCGTCTCGACCAGGCGCTGCAGGCCAACGCCTCGCTGGGCAGCAGCATCATGCGGTTGGCGAATGCCGAGTTTGAGTTCGCCCTCATCGAGGCCTTGAGAAACACCGAAGCCAGCCGCGTCGACCGGGACAAATACCAGCAGGTGAAACGTGCGCTGGCGGGAGAAGCGCGCTGGGAGCGCGTAGAGGAAATGCTGCTTTTCGTGCCCCATGGGACGGACAACATCAGTTGGTTACCACAATCGATCGGCTTGGTCGGGCATTACGCCGGCCAGCCTCCCGGCGACAGCTTGAGCATTCCCCACATCGTTTTTTCCGTCAGCGGTTGCAAGGGGGCTTTCAGTTTTATCCCGAATCGCCCCGGCGGGTCGCTGCGTCATCATGCCAGCCATCGGCAAGCCTGCGAGGTGTTTCATGCGGAGTTCCATGCGGCCTACCGCGCGGGGCGGGTCGATTGGCTGTATCAGATCATGTGGCTGCGTGACTGTGCGCGGCTCAAGCAAATCGGTAAAACCGCGCAGCCGCGTCGCGACCTTGAGGGGTTGGAAAAACTGGTCGACTGGCTGGCCCGTGTCATTCCGAGCGTCAATATCGTCGATAAAGTCGGCTATGTGCGCAACGTCGTGCAAAAGTCCCCGGCGCTGAGCCTGAACGATTTCTATCGCGAGCGCAGTCGCGCCAATCTGCAGGAATTGGCGCACCAGACGCCCGGTTTCATGCCCACCATGATCGAGCTGTTCCAGACCCTGATCGGGGAAATCCTCGATGTGCTGCTGATCCCGGTGCCGGGGGCGTTAAAAGGGTTGGGACGGGTGAGGGCGTTTGCGATGTTCATAGCGATGGAGCAAGCGTTGGTCGAAGGGGGGCGGCAGGCGCTGCTCGGCGAGCCTGCCGAATTGCTCCAGGGGTTTGCCGACCTTACCGATTTACTGATCAGTGGTCGATTGCATACGCGTTTGGGGCGCAGCGTGCTGCGTCGCCATCAGCATTTGTATCAACGCTTGTCCCAGCGCTACAGCGCCGTGCCTGAACACCGGCATCTGTCGAGCCCGCAGGTGCTCGAAAGAATGCTCGGCAGCCAGGACGTATTGCCACGGCAAATCGAGATTTTGCTCGAAACGAGCGCGACCTCGGCACAGACCTTGAACCAGGTATGGGAGGGCGCGCCGGCGTCGGCGTCTTTGGTCGACGCCGTGCATCGGTTGCGCGCCGACCGGCTGATCGATTGGCTGGCCGCAGACGCTGACCCCAGCCGCCCCGCACCCGTCGACGCGCTGGACGTCATGGCGCCGCTGCTCACTCAGTTGGAGGGTTGGCCGGCGGGAATGTCGTTGAGCATTGAAGACCATCAGGGCCTGGAGGTGCGTCGCTACAACAAGGACGCAACGCGTGCGACAACGGCAGTGGTTACGCTGACCGCGCTGGAAAATCATGAGTTCGCCTATGCCACGCCGCGCCGCTTCACCGCCCATCTGGCACAGGCCATTGTGGCGTTGGTGCCGGCGCTTGTTTCGGGTGACGCGCAGTTGCTTCGCCAGCAATTGGCGACGAAAGCCAAGGCCTTGAGGAACGATCTGTTTGACGCGCTCACGCGGTTTGCCGACACCTGCCGTGCTGACGCGGTGGGTGCCAGTGCATCGGTACTCAAATTGTTGCCCGAGCGCGTCAGCCCCGACCAGCCCGTACCGGCGGTGATTACCCAACTACGGGCCTTGCACCCCGAACTGAGCATGGCGCGGTTGCTCGAGGTGTTGCGCGAACACCCGTTATCGGAGCATCAGCAAACCCAGCTGCTGCAGTCGCAACTGCAACCCGAGGCGCTTTATGACGCATTGCGCGCCGCACGCCTGGTGACGCGCCGCGAAGCCATCGTCGATGGGCTTTTTCATCCGCGCCGATTTGACCGGCAAACCCAGGATTGGGCCGCGCATTTCGCCCACAGCGTACTGCGCGACGGCAGCGCCCAGGCGTTGCTCGTCAGCCCGGCCACGCAAGCGCTGCCCTATGTTTCGCAGGGGGCACAGGACCGCAGCGTGGTGGTCATTGATCAGGGCCAAGGGCGATTTTCGCCGTATTACCACCGTGAGTCGCGCACCGGCGCCATGCTGAGTGGCGCCAACGGTTTCTATCTGGCGATCATGCGCCAGCTGTCCGACGATGACCGGCGTCTACTCGGCTTGAGCGCGGAGCACAGCGTTGCCGACTTTCGGCGTCAGGTCGCTCGCGCCCTGTTGCGCCATCGTGCGCCGGATGGCGCGTTTTATCCCGACCGGCGCGAGATCGCGCACTACGTCAGTCACGTCGATACCGCCCGTATCGCCGCAGAGCCCGATGCCCTTGGCCTTTACCACTTGGGGGCGGAGCGCTACCTGTGGCTGGACGATGCTTATTTCAAGGTGGCGGAGCAGCCATGGCGCCTATTGCACCCGTCCCTGAACGATGCGTATGCCCCGCTGTTGAGCCACAACGGTGCCGGCGCCTGGCGGCACGAATGGGAAAACCCGCTGACGTGGGACGGCGCCAAGGCGTTCCAGCGCCTGGGGCCGTTTACCCGCGCAGTGCCGGCGGATGCCATCGAGCAGATTCAGCAGATCAGCGGGGTGACAGCGGACGTCCTGCGCCGGATACATCTGCGCAATGAGCGCGCGCCGGCAATCGTGGTGGAGACCGTCGAGCGCTTCATGCGGCATCAACGGATCAACACCGGCGTGGATACGGGGCGGGATTTTTTCGACAGGCTGCTCGGCGAGGTCGGTGCCGACAGCGCCGAAACGTTGGTGGGGCAGGCGGCCACCCGCGCCGAGCAGGTCGCGGTGCTCGAGGCCGAGGTCGCGCGCAACCGGCCCCACATGGAGCGCCTGTTTTTCAAGGCGCTGGGCCAAAAACAGCAGCCATCGGGCGATCCATTGGCGCAGGTGCTGCAGCGCGATTTTCCCAGTTTGACGGCGGCACTCGCCGAAGAGCTGGTGCGCGACGTCACCGCGCAGGAGCGCCTCAGCCTGCAGGCCGGCCGCATCCCCTTGAGCCTGATGTCGGCCGCGCGTTGGCGGGTGAGCGTCGCGCGCAAGATCAGGGCGCTGGAGGGATTGTATCTGCCGGCTGCAGCGAGTGAAGACACCTCGAGACTGATCCTGCATACATTGCCGGACATCGACGGATGGCCGAACCACCTGCGGGTCGAGGTGTGGGAGCGCGGTCGCCTGATCGATAGCATCGGCCCGGTCGACGGCGCGCTCAGACGGATACTGGAAGCGGTCGACGTGGATTATCAGGCCTACATTCTTCAAGCGAACGGTGAACGGCAACCGACCGGGCGTCCCGGGGCGTTCCTGGCGGTGCTGTTGGACGCGTTACCGTCGATTGAACGTGAAGCGCTGCACTACACCCACGATGCGCTGCGCCGGGAGATCGAACAGCGTTCGCAACGCGCCCTCAGCCTGTTCGACCCACAGCGACGCCCCTGGTACGTCCCGCCACGGCGCCTGGCGGATGGGCGCATGGGTTACCCGTTGAGCGGCGGTGATCATTGGGGGCCGGTGGACCGTGAACACGTCGCCAAGCTGCGGCAGCTGTTTCCGGCGAAAACCGATGAGCAGGCCTTCGCGCTGCTCCAGGGCCTGAGTGATTCCGTCCGAGAGCGGGAAAGCGCGATCAACTTCATGTTCAGAGAGCGCGCCGTCTTGAATGCCAACCTTGAGCGATGGTGCCGACAGGGGAAGCCCGAGGACTTGCCCGCACAACGTGAGGCGGCGGCGCGCATTCAGCGCTGCTGGGCTAAAGAAGACTCCGTTCGCGGGGTACCGTATGAACTCATCCTGGATGACTTGGCATTAAATGATTTGCCGCCGCTGGGCGCCTATTTCGGTCATGTAAAACTGTTGAGCCTGAAAAACAATCGGCTGGAAACCATTCCAACCAGTTTTTTCAGGTGTTTTCCGCAGCTTCGCTGGGTGTTTTTCAACGGTAATCATCTGCAGCGCCTTCCCGTCGGGTTGGCACAGCTGGGCTATTTATCGCTGCTCAACCTCTCGAATAATCGGCTCAAGCTTCAACTGGGGGACGTAATACTGCTCGCTGAAATGACCAGCCTGGTGACACTGGATTTATCGGTAAACCCACTGAGACTGGGGCAGCGCTTGAAGCTGCATGGGTTGAAGAAGTTGCGCGTGCTTAACCTGCGCAATACGCAAATTGAAAGCCTGCCCCTTGGCGCCGCCATCTTGCGATCACTGGAGGTCTTTGATTTGCGTGACAATCGAATATCGATCTTGACCAGCCTCGATTTGTTCATTTACCCGAATGTTCATCGAGCGATGAATTTGCAAGGCAACCCGCTTTCACAGGGCTCCCTGCAAATGATGCGCCGCTACCGTGAGTGGCCGGGGCAGGCGGATATCGATTTTGGCCTGGGCGCCCAGCCCGCAGCGGCATCCACACGCCCCGACACATGGTTGGCGGTGCTGCCTTTCGCTGAGGTTCCCCACTACCAGGCACTTTGGGCGCAACTGCAGCAACGCCCGATGTCTGATCGCTTTTTTGAGCTGCTGGCATGTATCGCGGCCTATCCGTCGCTCATCGCCACCGGCTTTCGGGCGCTGCGAGAAGACCTGACGCGCCGCGTGTGGCAGTTGATCGAGAGTGCAACCCATAACGAGCAACTGGCCGTGATCCTGTTTCAGCACCGCTTCGAGCTCAATCGCGGGGTGGATGGCTGGCTGTTATCACTCAATGCGCTGGAGCTTGAGTTCCTGCCGATCGAACTGCTCGCCCGCGACACGGACGGTGATGCCGCGCCACTCTTGAATTACTTTCGAGCCCTGAAACGGTTGCAGGCCATTGATGAGATGGTGTTGCGTTTCGACCGCCATCAAACGTGGGATGTGGTAAGTAGCATGATCCTTGCCAGCCGCATTGCGTTGGCGCACAGCCTGGATTTACCCCTTGGATTCGACGAGCGTTTGGCCAGGACACTGGGTGGCCCCAATGCGAACTCAATCACCAGGATGCACGGAATGATCGTGGCCGCCGAAGCTCAGTTCGACTGGCCGGCTTTATTGGTGCAAGCAGAATACTGGCGGCAGTTTCTGGCGCGTAAATACCGATCGCGGTTCGACGCGTGCCTTGGGCAATACGATCGAGAAATGGAGCGTGCGCAGGCGCAAGTCGAAAGCGCGGAGATGAGCGAAGGCGCGTACCTGCTGCTGGTGCGTAAGGTGCAAGCCTTGAGGGCGCACGACGAGGAGCAATTGATTGAGCAACTGACGCGCGAGGAGTGGACCCGCTTCGTGACCGGCTGATTGCGTGCTTATGCCTTTAAGCCATAAGCACCGCACTTTGCGTGATATGGCGCGCCAGGCTTTCCCGGTATGATGTTCGCCCCGCAGTCTGGATTGCGAATACGCCATGACCTTGCAGTACCCTACAATCGCCGATTGCGTCGGCAACACGCCCCTGGTCCGCTTGCAACGCATGGCGGGTGAAACCAGCAATACCCTGTTGCTCAAGCTCGAAGGGAACAACCCGGCCGGTTCCGTCAAGGACCGTCCGGCGCTGTCGATGATCACGCGCGCCGAGCTGCGCGGGCAGATCAAGCCGGGCGACACCCTGATCGAAGCCACCTCCGGTAACACCGGGATTGCCCTGGCCATGGCCGCGGCGATCAAGGGTTACAAGATGGTGCTGATCATGCCCGACAATGGCAGCGCCGAGCGCAAGGCCGCGATGACCGCCTACGGTGCCGAATTGGTCCTGGTCAGCCAGGAAGAAGGCATGGAAGGCGCCCGCGACCTCGCCGAGCGCATGGCCGCCGAAGGCCGTGGCCAGGTGCTGGACCAGTTCGCCAACGGCGACAATCCCGAGGCGCACTACACCACCACCGGCCCGGAAATCTGGCGCCAGACCCAGGGCACGATTACCCATTTCGTCAGCTCCATGGGCACCACCGGCACCATCATGGGCAACTCGCGCTACCTCAAGGAGCAGAACCCGGCGATCCAGATCGTCGGCCTGCAACCGATGGAAGGCGCGTCGATCCCCGGGATTCGCCGCTGGCCCGAAGAGTATTTGCCGAAGATCTACAACGCCACGCGCGTGGATCGCATCATCGACATGGCCCAGCGTGAAGCCGAAGACACCACGCGCCGCCTGGCCCGTGAAGAAGGCATCTTCTGCGGTGTGTCCTCCGGCGGCGCCGTGGCCGGCATGTTGCGATTGTCCAAGGAAGTGGAAAACGCGGTGATCGTCGCGATCATCTGTGACCGTGGCGACCGTTACTTGTCGACCGGCATTTTCGACGAACCCAACTGATGGCCAAGCACGAGAGAGGCCTGCGCTTCCAGCCGACGGGCGGCAGCCGTACCCCACAGATTCCGGTGGGCAAGAAGCAACGCCTGACCATCGAGCGCCTGGCCAATGACGGCCGTGGCATCGTGTTCTTTGAAGGCCGCACCTGGTTTGTCAACGGTGCGCTGGCCGGTGAAGAGGTCGAAGCGCGGGTATTGGGCGCCCACGGCAAAGTGGTCGAGGCGCGCACCGAGCGTGTGTTCAAGCCCAGCGAACTACGGCGCCCGGCGCCGTGCGCGCACTTCGGTCGTTGCGGCGGTTGCAGCGTGCAGCACCTGCCCCATGCTGAACAACTTGCCCTGAAACAGCGCATGCTCGCCGAGCAACTGTCGCGTGTGGCAGGGGTCGAACCGCAGGCGTGGGCGGCACCCTTGAGTGGCCCGGAGCTGGGCTATCGGCGTCGCGCCCGCGTGGCGGTGCGCTGGGACGCCAAGGCCAAGACCCTGGAAGTGGGCTTTCGCGCCGTGGCCAGCCAGGACATCGTCGCCATCGACGATTGCCCGGTGCTGGTACAGGCCTTGCAACCGATCATGCAGCGTTTGCCCAACATGCTGCGGCGCTTGAGCAAACCGCAGGCATTGGGGCATGTGGAGCTGTTCAGCGGGTCGTCCATCGCCGTATTGCTGCGCCATATGGCGCCGTTGTCCGACGCCGATCTGCTGATCCTCAAAGAATTCTGCGCCTTCCATGAGGCCCAGTTGTGGCTGCATGGCGAGGGCCAGCCGGAGCCGGTCGAGCCTGACCAGGCCCTGGGTTATCGGTTGGAACCGTGGGCTCTGGAGCTGGCGTATCGGCCCGGCGATTTTGTCCAGGTCAACGCCGGGGTCAACGCGGCGATGGTGGCCCAGGCCCTCGAATGGCTGGCGCCGCAAGCCGATGAGCGCGTGCTGGACCTGTTTTGCGGCCTGGGCAACTTCGCCCTGCCACTTGCGCGCCAGGTGCGCGAAGTGGTCGCGGTGGAAGGCGTGCAGGCCATGGTCGAGCGTGCGGCGCTGAATGCCGTCAGCAATAATTTGCATAATGTGCAGTTTTTTCAGGCCGATTTGTCCCAGTCGTTGACTGACGCGGAATGGGCCAAACAGGGCTTTTCTGCGGTACTCTTGGACCCACCTCGCGACGGTGCCCTGGAGGTTGTGCGCAAGCTCGCCAGCCTGGGGGCCAAGCGCCTGGTGTACGTGTCCTGCAATCCGGCGACGCTGGCGCGGGACACGGTTGAGTTGGTCAAGCAGGGTTACCGGCTAAAACGTGCCGGGATCCTCGACATGTTTCCGCAAACCGCGCATGTCGAGGCGATGGCGTTATTTGAGGCGGGCTAGGATGCCCGTTTAATCCGACTGGCCTGCATTCTCCTGGGCCGTGACCTGCCAGGGAGTGTGTGAGCTTTAGTGATAAAGCAGGTCAGCGATGATTTTTGGCGCATCGAAGGTGCGTCGTAGGGAAGGTAAGCAAGATGGTACAGGTGAGAGCACACCAGCCGATCAACACCGACGGCAGTATCAATCTCGAGGCATGGCTGGATCATGCCATCAGTGTCGACCCGGCACTGGACCGTGAAGCCTTGAAAGCAGCCTGCGAGTTCGCTCGTGAGTCTGAACAGCAAGACAATGCGGCCAAGAACCTGTGGGCCGAAGGCACTTCGAGCTTTCGCACCGGCTTGGAAATCGCTGAGATCCTCGCCGATCTCAAGCTCGACCAGGATTCGCTGATCGCTGCCGTGCTCTATCGCGGCGTGCGTGAAGGGCATATCCCGTTGGCCACCGTGGGCCAGCGCTTCGGCTCCGTGGTGGCCAAGCTGATCGACGGCGTGCTGCGCATGGCCGCCATCAGCGCCAGCCTCAGTCCGCGCCAGTCCATGGTGCTGGGCACCCAGGGCCAGGTGGAAAACCTGCGCAAGATGCTGGTGGCGATGGTCGACGACGTGCGCGTCGCCTTGATCAAGCTGGCCGAACGCACCTGCGCGATCCGAGCGGTGAAAACCGCCGACGACGAAAAGCGCAACCGCGTGGCCCGCGAAGTCTTCGACATCTACGCACCGCTGGCGCACCGCCTGGGTATCGGCCATATCAAGTGGGAGCTGGAGGACTTGTCCTTCCGCTACCTCGAACCCGACCAATACAAACAGATCGCCACGCTGCTGCATGAGCGCCGGCTCGACCGCGAGCGTTTCATCACCGACGTGATGGGCCAGCTGCGCGCCGAGTTGCAGGCTACCGGCGTCGACGCCGACATCAGCGGCCGCGCCAAGCACATCTATTCGATCTGGCGCAAAATGCAGCGCAAGGGCCTGGCCTTCAGCCAGATCTACGACGTGCGCGCCGTGCGCGTGCTGGTGCCGGAAATGCGCGACTGCTACACCGCGCTCGGTATCGTCCACACCCTGTGGCGGCACATCCCCAAGGAGTTCGACGACTACATCGCCAACCCCAAGGAAAACGGCTATCGCTCGCTGCACACTGCGGTGATCGGCCCCGAGGGCAAGGTGCTGGAAGTGCAGATCCGCACCCACGCCATGCACGAAGAGGCGGAGCTGGGGGTGTGCGCGCACTGGCGCTACAAGGGCACCGACGTCAAGGCCGGGTCCAACCAATACGAAGAGAAGATCTCCTGGCTGCGCCAAGTGCTGGAATGGCACGAAGAACTCGGCGACATCGGCGGCCTGGCCGAACAACTGCGGGTGGATATCGAGCC
>Ga0209542_10017409_pt1 | contig 11776 bp, 11 predicted proteins | sample RifCSPhighO2_01_FD_184028 | JGI IMG/M metagenome (GOLD analysis project Ga0209542, IMG submission 184028) | Soil microbial communities from Rifle, Colorado - Rifle CSP2_plank highO2_0.1 (SPAdes) (version 2) | ecosystem: Environmental > Terrestrial > Deep subsurface > Rock core/Sediment ...
ACTCGGCTCCGTCATCGCCACCGCCAGAATCAGATCGCCGCTGATGATGCCCGGCATAAAGCGCGCCTTCTGCTCGGCAGTGCCGTACTCAGCGATATAGGGGCCGCACAGTGCGGAATGCAGCGGCAACATAAAGCCCGGCTCGTTAATCTTCGCCAGCTCCTCGCACATGATCTGCTCATAGCGAAAATCCTTGAGCCCGGCGCCGCCGTACTCTTCATCCGCCCACGGCAAGAGAAAGCCCATGTCGCCGGCCTTCTTCCATACATCGCGGCTGACCACCCCGGCGGCTTCCCACTCATCCTGATGCGGGACCACTTCCTTTTTCAGAAAGGCGGCAAAAGCGTCGCGGAACATATTGTGTTCGGTGTCGAAAATAAGGCGCTGCATGCGGGTGTGCTCCCTGAGCTGAAGTCGTGCAGCAGGTTAGGCCCCACGCCCCTGCTGCCTCAATGACCCATGCGCTCAGCCTGGATTGACTCATTCGGTCATCTCACGCGCGGCTTGCCGGCGTTTGTCAGGCATAAAAAAGCCCGCCATTAGGCGGGCTGAATGACAGCGTATTCTCCTCAGCTCAGTTCGGCCTTGGCCGCTACTGGAGCAGGCAGATCCTTACCGCCGCTGCTCAACTCGCGCTGCAGGGTGTCTTCGTCCAGTTCCTTGCACCACTTGGCCACCACCAGGGTTGCCACACCATTGCCAATCAGGTTGGTCAACGCGCGGGCTTCGGACATAAAGCGGTCGATGCCGAGGATCAGCGCCAAGCCAGCAACCGGCAAATGGCCTACCGCCGACAGCGTGGCCGCCAGCACGATAAAACCGCTACCGGTGACACCTGCCGCGCCCTTGGACGCCACCAGCAACACCAGCAACAGGGTGATCTGATGAGTCAGGTCCATCGGTGTATCCGTGGCCTGGGCGATAAACACCGCCGCCATGGTCAGATAGATCGATGTACCGTCGAGGTTGAACGAGTAACCGGTGGGGATTACTAGGCCGACCACGGACTTCTTCGCCCCCAGTTTCTCCATCTTGGTCAGCATGCGCGGCAGCACTGATTCAGACGATGAGGTGCCGAGCACAATCATCAACTCCTCACGGATGTACTTGATGAACTTGAGGATGCTGAAGCCATGGCCACGCGCTATGCCGCCCAGCACCACCAGGATGAAAAACAGGCAGGTGATGTAGAAACAAATCATCAGCTGGCCCAGCTGGACCAGCGAACCGACACCGTACTGGCCGATGGTGAAGGCCATGGCACCGAACGCGCCGATAGGTGCAAGCTTCATGATCATGTTGATGATGCCGAACATCACCTGGGCGATGCGCTCAATGAACTCCAACACCGGGCGGCCATAGTCGCCCATGCGCTGCAGGGCGAACGCAAAGATCACCGAGAAGAACAGCACCTGCAGGATGTCGCCATTGGCGAACGCCCCCACCACGGTGGACGGAATTACATTGAGTAGAAAGCCGATGGTGCTCTGCTGTGCGCCGGCCGAGGCATAAGCGGCGATGCTGCTGGCATCCAGGGTGTTCGGGTCAATGTGCATACCCACACCCGGCTGCGCTAGGTTGACCACAATCAGACCAATCACCAGGGCGATGGTGGAGACGATCTCGAAATACAACAGCGCATACCCGCCGGTCTTGCCGACGGCCTTCATGTCTTGCATGCCGGCAATACCACTGACCACCGTGCAGAAGATGATTGGCGCAATCACCATCTTGATCAGTTTGACGAAACCATCACCCAGCGGCTTGAGCGCCACACCGGTTTCCGGGTAAAAGTGGCCGAGCAGAATGCCGATGGTGATGGCAGCCAGCACCTGGACATAAAGCATTCGGTAGAAGGGTTGACGGGTTGCTTCGAGCGTCGTGGCGGTCATGGCAGGGTCCTCCATGGTGTTGCAGCGCATCATCCATCGACGCTCGCAACACCCTAAATAAGCGCTAACCCCTTAACAGAGGGGACTTGTTATCGGCGCGTTCAGCGCAGCCTTGCAGCCCCTGTCGCAAGCCCCGTGCCACTCCATGAAAGATAATTAAATCCTTAAATATCAATACCTTATGAAAATAACTGGGCTACCAAAGAGCCAGCCTGGCGGATTCCCGCACGACCATCTGCTCCGGTTTGGCGGATATCCCACGCCCTGCCCACCCCGCAACCCGACATAAGCGAAAGCGGCCCCAGCAAAGGGTTTGCTTGTTGCGCAGGCCAGCGTCTGGCTACCATCGGCATACTTTCAAGGAGCCTCCATGCGCGAACGCACCATCGCCAGCCACTTTGTCCGTGCTGCCTTACGCGGCGCCGAACGCCAGGGCCATGACTGCACGCCACTGCTGCGCCAATTGGGTATCCAACCGGCGCTGCTCGACGAACCCCGTGCGCGGGTCGCACCCGAACAGTTCGCCCATTTGGTGCAGCTGCTGTGGGAAAACCTTGATGACGAATACCTCGGTTTTGGCCGCCTGCGCAGCAAACGCGGCACCTTCGCCATGATGTGTTACGCCATCATCCACTGCCATTCACTTGAAAAAGCCCTGGGTCGTGGCGCGCTGTTCTACAGCCTGTTCCCGGAAGCTCCGGCTATCAGCATTCAGCGCGAAGGCGACTGGGCACGCCTCAGCGTGGACGACTCCACCCTGTGGGATCCCGACCACTTTCTGGTGGAAAGCCTGCTGGTGATCTGGCATCGCCTCGGCAGCTGGCTGATCGGCCAGCGCATCCGCCTGGAAGAAGCCACCTTCACCTACAGCCAACCCGCCCACTCCGGCGAATACGAGCTGCTATTCCCCTGCACCCGGCGCTTCACGGCCGGGCGCACCAGCCTGCTGTTCCATGCGCGCTACCTGGCCATGCCGCTGCTGCAGGATGAACGCACCCTCAAGCAATTCCTCCAGCACTCCCCCGCCGACCTGCTGGCCCGCCCGGATGGCGGCGACAGCCTGATCAGCCAAATCCGCCGCCTGCTCGGCCGCGACTGCAGCAACTGGCCGGATCTGGATGCCGTTGCCCAGCAACTGCATATGAGCCCGCAAACCCTGCGCCGGCACTTGCGTGAGGAAGGCTCGAGTTTTCAGGAATTGAAAGACCATCTGCGCCGCGACCTGGCGATTTACCACCTGGGGCGCGATGAGTTGGCGATTCAGGATATTGCTGAGCAGTTGGGGTTTTCCGAACCGTCGGCCTTTCATCGGGCGTTTAAGAAATGGACCGGATTAACGCCGGGGGCTTATCGGGCGCAGGAAGGGTGAGGTTGGATGGGCTTTTTTTTGAAGGCCGAATACTTGAGCCGCAATCACGAGCCTAAAGCATAAAGAACTCAGAGAAATTTCTATTTCTGGGATTTCCGGGCCTGACGATGAAAGTGATACTCGAACCAATTTTTACACTCCTGGTACCTACCCATGTTGGATAAAACCAGAAGAGCTTCACTGTATAGATTGCCAGACTTGGTTATTGCCACACCCTTTGACTAGTACCCCATGAGTTTTTTCGACACGAAACATAGACAATTACTCATTCTGCCAGTAGCTTTCCCGGAAGAGCTCCTATGCAGCCTGATACTCAACTCAGCTTCATGCCACACCCAAATAATAAACAGTGCATAAAGGCACAAATCGAACTAAAGAAAATTAGATATCTAGCAGCTTGATTAAAGCCAACAAGGAGGCAAGGTGGAGTTCATAACAAAATACAAAGACATAGCAGAATTTGTATATTTTCTTTCAGGACCTCTAATGCTCCTAGGTATTGCCGTAGGACTATTCCAGCTCAAGCTTTTAAAGAAAGACATGTCTACACGCGTATCCAGAGAATCAACCTTGCTATCCGTATCGGTAATGGAAGAAAAATTCAAGGAACTAAACAATCTTATTGAGTCAACTTTCAATAATGACAACTTCCCTGACAGACCTTGCTTTGAAGGCGAAATAAACGGGTTAGACATATCCAAAATGAATTGCAGCAACGACTTCATATTGGAAATGGAAAGTGGCGACCACATAAAATACGAAAACGCCATTTGCTCTTGCCTCTGCACCCTTGAAACACTAGCACAATACATAAATTCAGGGATCTGTGACGAAGAAGTATGTTACAAACTAGAGGGCCCCTTATTTGTTTCTCACGTGGATTTCTTCAAGGAATTTATTGCACTGGATCGCAAAAGTGAAGATGACCGTTTATTTGAGAACATCGTCAGCTTACACAAGCGTTGGCTGACCCGACTTGAGCATGACAATCTTCTTAAAAAAAGCAATGAAATAAATAACAAGCTAAAAAACTCTCAATTACCTAGCCCAATAAAAATTATTGGTCTCTAGTAAAAAGAGGACAGACTTACTTTCTCCTTCGCCTGTTCCTACCGGTTTCGCCCTTACGGCGAGTTACTTTCTCTTTGCTTGTGCAAAGCCCGTAGGATGGGTTGAGCAACGCGATACCCATCAAATCGCAGTGGTGGAAAACGCTTCGCGGTTTTCCACCCTACAAATGGCCACGTGGCCGTTGCTTTTGGTTCAACCACACAAAACGCGCAGACGACGCCAACCGCCCCTTCAGGAGGGTGAACAGAATCGTTGTGTAGAGGGGTGAGCCGCATGGATGCGGCGAAAGGCGTAAAGGGCCAGGGACGGCCCTTGTACGCCGACCCTCGGAGCAATGATGGCGTGAACGTACCCTGCCGCAGGCAGGGCCGGATGTCGGGGCTAGACCTTTTGGTTCCTTTTGGGGCAATTGCCACAGCCGAAGGCTGAACGTGCTTTAGCACGGCCCCGAAGGGGTGAGCGAAGCGAATCAAAGGGACTCGCCCGTAAGGGGCGAAACCAAAACCCAAAGTCACCACGCTAATGACCTTTCCGCCGAAAGCCCGAACAAAGCAAAAAACAGCAAAGCTCGCGGCTAAAGCCCCTCCTACAAGACTGGCGGCATGCCTTTAGAGAAAAAGTGTCGAACCCTGAACGATGGCCGCCCTCTAAAACTATCTCTACTGGAGGAAATGTCTTATGTCCCAGCTACCCGAGCCCGTTCTGCAGGCCATGCAGCGCGGCGATCACGACCAGGCCATTCGCATGCTCAGTCTGAACCAGGGCATCAGCCCGGAGGCCGCCCAAGAGCAGATGAACCTCTACCTCGAAGAAAACCCGCCGATTCGCCTGCGCGGTGCCGGCATCGTCGGCCTGAGCAGGACCAACGCCCTGGTTTGGTTGGGCCTGATTGTGCTGATGGTGGTGGTTTATATGGTGCTGGCGAGCTAAGCGCGTGCCTCACTCATGCAGGCGCACGCGAAAACTCGCCCCACCCAACGCCGAATCCTCCAGCAGCAGTTCACCGCCGTAGCTTTCGATAATGTCCTTGACCACTGCGGTGCCAATGCCCTGCCCCGGATGCTGGGCATCCAGACGCTCACCACGGCGCAGGATGCGTTCGCGCTGATCAGCCGGCACACCAGGGCCGTCATCTTCCACGCAGAGTTCGAGCATGCTGCCCTGCTGCCGGACGCTGACGCGGATCTGCCCAAGACATAAGCGGTAGGCGTTTTCCAGCAGATTGCCGAGCAACTCCAGCAGCGCGCCGCGTTCCATCGGCAGGTGCTGTTCAGCGGCAAAGTCGCGCAGCACCTGCACCTGTTTGTCGCGGTAGACCTTGTCCAGCGCGCCGCAGAGGGTGTCGAGCAAGGGTGCCAGGCGTGCGCTGTGGCGGATCAGCCCGCTTTTGCGCAGGCTGGCGCGCTGCAGCTGGTAGCCGATCTGCTGGCTCATGCGCTCGATCTGCTGTTGCAGCACCTGCGACTGTTCGCGGTTCTGCGGCTGCTTGTCGATCACTTCCGCCACGCTTTGCAGCACGGCCAAGGGGGTTTTCAGGCTGTGCGCCAGGTCATCCAGCGAATGCCGGTAGCGCTCGCGCTGCTGGCGTTCACTTTCCAGCAGGCGGTTGAGCGAGCCGGTCAGGCGCAGCAGCTCGCGCGGGTGTTCTTCGCTCAGGCCTTCACGGGTGCCGGCTTCTACCTGATCCAGCTCAGCGCTGAGACCACGCAGGCTGCGAAAGCCCCAGGTCAAGCCGAACCACAGCAACCCGAGCAGCACCAACAGCGCGCCACCGAGCCAGAGGTAGAGCTGGCCCATAAAGCCGTCGTACATGGCCTGGTAATCACTGGCCGGCTGCATGGTGACCACGCTGAAGGCGGCGCTCTGCCCACGCAGCAGGTCGATTTCCACGTCGTAGACAAAGAACTCGCGGCCCTGAGCATCGGTGATGCGCACAAACTCGTGGCCACGGCCGTCGTAGCGCGGGCGGTAGCTGACGCTTTCATCCAGGGAGGAACGCGACTGCCAGACCAGCGTGCCCTGGCGGTCATAGATAAAGCCCAGCAGCTTGGCTTCCAGCGTGTCGAATTCTTCATCCGGCAATTTGTCAGGCATGGTCAGCCGACCGTCTACGGTGCGCGCCGCCGAGACCAAGGCAGTGGCATCCGAAGCCAGGCGTTTTTCGATGGATTGCTCCAGGGCAATCACAAAGGCGCCGCGCAAGGCCGGCAGCAGCGCCAGCATAAACAGCACGGCCAGCACCGCCGTGCCAAGCATCAGGCGTAGGCGCAGGGACTCGCCGCGACGGCGGGCGGCCGGTTTGCTCAGCTCGGCAGCAATCATCGGCAGCGCTCGGTAAACAGGTAGCCCTGGCCGCGCACGGTTTCGATGGGTTTGAAATCCTGCTGGCCTTCAAGCTTGCGGCGCAGCCGGCCGACCAGCACCTCGATCACGTTGGGGTCGCGCTCTTCGTCGTCCGGGTAGAGCTGCTCGATCAGCCGCTCCTTGGCCACCACCTGCTGCTGGTGGCGCATCAGGTATTCGAGAATGCGGTACTCGTAGGCGGTCAGTTGCAGGGCTTCGCCATCGAGCAGCGCCTGTTTGCGGTTGAGGTCGAGCACGAGCGGGCCGGCGGCAATACTCGCCTGGGTAAAGCCCGAGGCGCGGCGCAGCAAGGCGTTCAGGCGCGCCTCCAGCTCTTCGAATTGGAAGGGTTTGACCACGTAATCATCGGCACCGGCGGCCAGGCCTTCGACCTTGTCCTGCCAGTTGCCACGGGCGGTGAGGATCAGAATGGGGAAGCTCTTGTCCTGGCTGCGCAACTGGCGAATCAGGTCCAGCCCGCTCATGCCGGGCAGACCGAGGTCGATCACCGCCAGGTCATGGTTGTATTCGGCAGCGCGGTACAGCGCTTCTTCGGCATTGGCCACGGCATCGACCACATGGCCCTGCTCGCCCAGCCGGCTATAGAGGTGGTGACGCAGCAACGCTTCATCTTCCACGACCAACAGTTTCATCCTGCACATTCCTCCCTTAAAGCGGCCGGGCATGCTGCCCGGCCCTTTTGGCCTACCTGCTGCTTAGAACTTGTAGTTGGCACCCAGGTACAGCTGGCCGCTGCTGTGCAGGTCCAGCGAGCCAGCCTTGCCTGCGCCGTGTGGCGCCATTTCGGTGCTGGCATTGGTGCGCAGGTAGCGGTAGCCGGCTTCAATCGAGGCATTCTGGTTGATGTCCTGAAGAATGCCAGCCTGCAGGCCGAGGGCAAAGCCGATATCGCTGTCACGCTTGAAGCCTTTGCTCTCCTGCTCCAGCTTGACCAGGCCAGCGGTGGCACCGCCGAACAACTTGGTGTTGTAGTCGCCAACCGGCAGGAACACATCGTAGCTACCCAGCAGGTTCTGCTGACGCAGCTTGTTGCCGCGATCAGTATCCGAGACATTCTCGTAGGTCATGTAGTAACGGTTTGCATCGCTGACCTGACCGGCGCGTACGCCCCAGGTGCCAGTGTCGTTGATTACTTTGTCGAGCTTGGGGCTGTTCAGGTTGCTGTTGAGCGCGCTGGATTTCTGGATGTTGTTGTCGGTCTGACCCCAGGTCAGGCCAACAAAGTTGTCGCCGGCATTGGCCGCAGCCGCAGCGAAGGTCAGGGAAGTTGCCAGGGCCAGTTTGCTAAGAGTGCGGTTCATGGTGTGTCCTCAGTGGTTAGTCGGTGTTGCTTAACTCGAGGTTCATGTTGCCTACCCCAAGCTGAACGCCCACTGAACCCTTGCTGAACAAACGCTGAACGCCCTCTTACAACTTGCGCGCGTTAACACCGGCTGCGACAAATAACACGGCCAATATCGCCAGCATTGGCAGCCAGCCGGCGTGCTCCCAGATATACCCAGCGGCGTAGCCAATCACGCTGGAGCCCAGGTAGTAGGCGCACAGGTACAACGCCGATGCCTGCGCCTTGGCGCCGTGCGCACGCTGCCCCACCTGGCCGCTGGCCACCGCATGGGCGGCAAAGAAGCCCAGGGTGAACAAGGCCAGCCCCGCCACCGCAGCGCTTAACCAGGGCGTGGCACACAGCGCCACACCCAGCAGCATGATGACGATACCGCCCTGCATCACCTGGCGTGCGCCCAAGCGTGGCACCAGTCGCCCCGCCCAACCGGCGCTGACGATTCCCAGCAGATACACCGTAAACAGCAGACCGATCAGGCTGGAAGACAGGTTGAACGGCGCCGCTGCCAGACGAAAACCGACGTAGTTGAACAGCGCGACAAAGCCGCCCATCAACAGAAACGCCAGGAGAAACAGACGGCGCAACTCACCATTACCCAGGTGCGTAGCAAAGTTGCGCAACAGGCCGCGCAGTGACAGCGACTGCGCGGTGAAATGCCGTGACGGCGGCAGCAGCCAGACAAACAGCACCAAGGCCAACAAGCCCATGCCGGCAATCCCGGCCAAGGCCAGCGGCCAACCGCCTAGATCACTAAGCAAACCAGCAAGCAGGCGCCCGAGCAAACCACCTAACGCGGTGCCACCGATATACAGGCCCATCGCCGCCGGCAACGCCTCGGGATCGAACTCCTCGCCGACATAGGCCATAGCCAGCGCCGGCAATCCACTTAAGGCCAGGCCAAGCAAGGCGCGCAGCCAGAGCAGATGATCCCAGCTATCCACCAGCGCGCAGGCAATCCCCAGCAAGGAAGCCAAGCCCAGGGCCGCCACCATCACCGGCTTGCGGCCCCAGCTCTCGGCCAGCGCGCCAGACACCAGCAGGCAGATGGCCAGGCTCAGGGTGGTCAGCGATAACGCCAGGCTGCTGCCCGCCGCCGATACGGAAAAATGTGCCGCCAGCAGTGGCAGCAGCGGCTGCACGCAGTAGAGCAAGGCAAAGGTGGCAAACCCAGCACAGAACAGCGCCAGGGTCGCGCGCCGGTAGGCGGCAGTGCCACGCATCAGGTGCGAAGAGGAATTGGCAGCAGGCATCGGCAGGCTCACAGAAAGGCTCTAAATCAGCCGTCCTGGCAGATTAGCACGCAGCCAGCCGGGCTGGTTTTGCGCACGATGCATAGCCGTTGTGCTTAAGGCGATGAGTACAAAGCCTGCCCAGTGACAAACGCAGCGCAAAAAAAACGGGAGCCCAAACGGGCTCCCGTACTCATTCTCAGAGAAATGCCGGAACAAGCCTCACGCCTGCGCCGGCTACAACCTCACCTGCGTCCCCGAAGAAACGCATGCCGCAGTGTGGCAAAAAAGCCTCGGCAACTCCGTTTAGCTTTGTTGCGGCTTTGCAAAGAAATGTAAACGCCCGCGCCGGCTGGCCGTACAAACCGGCGCGCGGCAGAATAGGCCGATGAATACAGCCTACTTGCCATCCTGCTGCAGCCCGCTGAATGACCACTGGCCACTGCCGCATACGCTGCCGTCGGTGCAGCTGATCAGCACCCGCTTTAACCCCGAGCTGCTGGATGAAGAGGATTTCAGCCGCTGCGCCATCGAGCCGGTGCGCGGCGTGGCCAAACGGCAGACCGAATATCTGGCCGGTCGGCTGTGCGCGCGTGAGGCCTTGATACGTTTGACGGGCATTTCCGCCACGCCGGCCTGCGGTGAAGACCGTGCGCCGCAGTGGCCACTAGGCATGGTCGGTTCGATCACCCACGGCAGCGGCTGGGCCGGCGCCGTGGTGGGTAACAGCACGGATTGGCGCGGCCTGGGCCTGGACATCGAGCAGATCATGCCCGCCAGCCGCGCCGAACGCTTGGCAGCGGAAATCCTGACGCCCTCCGAGCTGTTCCGTCTGGAAACCTTACCGAACGAACAGCGTGCCCAACGCATCAGCCTGACATTTTCGCTCAAGGAAAGCCTGTTCAAGGCGCTCTACCCGCAGGTGCAGCAGCACTTCTACTTTCAGGATGCCGAGCTGCTTAGCGTCGGGGCGGACAACAAGGTGCGTATGCGTCTGCTGATTGACCTGCATACGGACTGGCCCGCTGGCAGTGAGCTGACAGGCCAATTCGCCGAGTTCGACGGTTATCTGCTGAGCCTGGTCAGCATCCCGCGCTGATCTGTCGAGCGCGGCAGCCCAAAGCGCTAGGCAAATCCGCTAAACTCGGCCGATTGCCGTCTGGAGTGCCCTATGCGCGAAGATTTGAATCAAGGCCTGATTGAGTTCCTCAAGGCCTCGCCAACCCCTTTTCATGCCACCGCCAGCCTGGCTCAACGCCTTGAAGCGGTCGGTTTTCAGCACCTGGACGAGCGCGCCAGCTGGCACACCGAGGCCGGCGGCCGCTATTACGTGACGCGCAACGACTCCTCGATAATCGCCTTCAAGCTAGGCAAGCGCGCGCCACTGGAAGGCGGTATCCGCCTGGTCGGCGCACACACTGACAGTCCGTGCCTGCGGGTCAAACCGCAACCGGAGTTGCAGCGTGAGGGCTTCTTCCAGCTCGGTGTAGAAGTCTACGGCGGCGCGTTGTTGGCCCCCTGGTTCGACCGCGACCTGTCCCTGGCCGGGCGGGTTACCTACCGCCGTGATGGAAAAGTAGAAAGCCAGCTGATCGACTTTCAGTGCCCAATTGCAGTGATCCCCAACCTGGCCATTCACCTCAACCGTGAAGCCAACCAGGGCTGGGCGATCAACCAACAGAACGAGCTGCCACCGATCCTCGCGCAGCTGTCCGGCGATGAACCGGCCGATTTCCGCGCGCTGATCACCGATCAACTGGCCCGCGAACACGACTTCAGCGCCGATGCGGTGCTCGATTACGAACTGAGTTTCTATGACACCCAAAGCGCTGCAGTGATTGGCCTGAGTGGCGACTTTATCGCCGGCGCGCGGCTGGACAACCTGCTGTCTTGCTACGCCGGGCTGCAGGCGCTGCTGGCGGCGCCGGATGAAGAAAGTTGCGTGCTGGTGTGTACCGACCACGAGGAAGTCGGTTCCTGCTCGGCCTGCGGCGCCGATGGCCCGATGCTCGAACAGGTGCTGCGCCGCGTGCTGCCGGACGGTGATGCCTTTGTGCGCACCATCCAGCGCTCGCTGCTGGTCTCGGCCGACAACGCCCACGGCGTACACCCCAACTATGCCGACAAACATGACGCTAACCACGGCCCCAAGCTCAACGCCGGCCCGGTGATCAAGATCAACAGCAACCAGCGCTACGCCACCAACAGCGAAACCGCCGGGTTCTTCCGTCATCTATGCCTGGAAAATGAAGTGCCGGTGCAGAGTTTCGTCACCCGCAGCGACATGGGTTGCGGCTCGACCATCGGCCCGATCACCGCCAGCCAGTTGGGCGTACGCACCGTGGATATCGGCCTGCCGACCTTCGCCATGCACTCGATCCGCGAACTGGCTGGCAGCCATGATCTGGCGCATTTGGTGAAAGTGCTGACGGCGTTTTACGCCAGCGCTGAGCTGCCGTGACGCTCATTATCTAAAAGCTCACGACATTGTAGGGTGGATGAAAAAGCG
>Ga0209542_10017410_pt1 | contig 11776 bp, 12 predicted proteins | sample RifCSPhighO2_01_FD_184028 | JGI IMG/M metagenome (GOLD analysis project Ga0209542, IMG submission 184028) | Soil microbial communities from Rifle, Colorado - Rifle CSP2_plank highO2_0.1 (SPAdes) (version 2) | ecosystem: Environmental > Terrestrial > Deep subsurface > Rock core/Sediment ...
ATTTGGTATACTGTCGAAGAAATGGAGACGCAATTGATTTACGTATTAAATAATCCTGATTTTATGGTTAAAATTTACGATTATTATTTGCGTTAGCTATATCATAATCGATTTACCGACGGTAAGCTAGTATATATAACTTATGCTGCCGTCGGTAAAATACTAAGAATTAGTTAGTTTTGCAAAGTTCTCTTTGGAGGATTAACTACTCTGCTGTAGAATTTCACTTAAGTATTTCGTCCATCCCCCGCCACTATAGAAAGGTTTTTAAAGAAATTCAAGCCATTCTTTATGAAAAGAGGTCCTATGTTAAAAAAACCTATTTTGATTATTTTTTTGTTTCTTTTAGTTTTTTCTCCTGCGTATGCTTTAGACAAAGAAAATGGCTATGCTTGGCTGAATAAAACTCTTGTAGAAAATGATTGGGATTTTGAGATTGATGCATTAAGCTTAGGGATTTTAGCATTACAGGATGCGCATTATGATGTTAGTGATGGATTAGAGGTTTTGGAAGGCAAAAAAACAGAAAATTCTTGGGATGAGCGTATAACGGATAGTGCTTTAGCTATCTTAGCATTAGAGGCTTCTGGAAGGGATACAAGTATGGAGAAAGAATGGCTAAAAAATGCTATTATTGAAGCAAGAGTCAGCGGTGATTGGCTGATACAGGTTAATACTGATGAAGGAGAATGCACTATTAACTATCAAGATAGAGAAAAGAGCATCACTTTTATAGATGGAAAAGCAGTTGAATGCAGCAATAATTATTGGATTGATATTAAAAGATGCCTTACCTCTCAGTTAAGTGCTTATGAAGAATTTTTGGTGGATTGCAATGAAGTTACAGGAAACCCTGAAATATCTTTGTTGTATAGGGAAGGGGATAATTACAGAATAATGCCTCAGCAAGGAAGCATTAGAACTACTTTAACTTTAGAAAGCGGATGTTTTGGAGATACTAAAGATGGTACAAGATGCGATTTTATCTCAAGTGCTTTTGCTAGTTGGGTTCTTACTTCTTTAGGAGAGAATGATATTTATACTCATGCTTATTTAACAAGCAATATTGAGGATAGAGTTGATCATTATGCTTTGGTTTATTTAATTACTTTAGAAGATTCTTATGCTGATTGGCTTATTGAGAAGCAGGCTTTATCCGGAAGCTGGGACTCTGATGTTTACAGGACTGGATTAAGTGTTTTGGCTTTAAGACAGAGTTCTTCTTATAAGGAAGAGGTAGATAATGCAGTTGAGTGGCTAGGCACAAAGCAGAATAGCGATGGATCTTTTGGAAGCAGCCAGACTGCTTTAGAAGATACTGCAATGGTTTTATATGGGGTTTCTGGTGTTCCTGGTGGGAGTAATGGCTTGCAGCAGCCTCCTGGAAGCGGATATTGCGGTGATCTTGTAGTTAATGAGGATGAGGAGTGCGATGCATCTTATAATAATAATGGAGAGCTTTTAGAAGGAGATACTGATGATTGTTTAATATCTGAGAGATGTGTTGAGCCTGGAAGGAGCAATGAATGTACTTGTCAAACAATTAGCGAACCGGAATGCAGTTTAGATATTCCTTGTGACAGCGGTTATGAATGTATAAGGGGAGAATGCCAGCTTCTTGCAGAATGCGAAAGAGATAGTGATTGCGATTCAGGAGAGATTTGCAGCGGCGGAGTATGTGGAGAGAGGAAAGAATGCACTTCTGACAGGGATTGCGATTTAGGGAAAGAGTGCGTTCAAAATAGTTGCGAAGACATTCCTGGATATTGTTTTGATGATAGCGATTGTCTTGAAGAAGAGGAATGCATTGATAATCTATGCTCTGAGAAAGGAGGATTTCCTATCGGGATCATTATAGGTATTCTTGTTGTCTTTGTTATTGGCGTAGCGGGATATTTTGCGTATCAGAGATTTGCAAAGAAGCCAAAGAAAAGCTCAAGCGCAGATGAGTTTTTTACTCCACGAGAGAGCCCTTTAAAGCCAATACAACAAAATAGAGAGGTTAGAAAAATGCCTTCAAAAAAACCCTATCAAGATGAAAACATAGAGAAAGAACTTGATGAATCATTAAGGAAGGCAAAAGAACTTTTAGGGAAAAAATGAGGCCTATTTTTCTTAGTTTTGTTTTCTTTTTTATTAGCATTTCTTTAGCTCATGCTTTGTCATTTCAGCCTATGAAAGAGGGATATAAAACAGGAGACACTTTTCAGATTGAGATAAATATTCCAGGATTAGTTGATCCATTAACGGCAGACAACTTTGAATTTATGCTTCAAGAAGAAAGATTAAATTTGGGTATTTTTTTTGTCCGCATTGATAATGAAAAATACTTTGCCTATTTTCCTTTACCCTTACAAGAAGGAAACTACACCCTTTTGCTGAAGAATTATAATGTGATTGAAGAAGGTATTTTAAAACAAAAGACAGATAGTTATATCTTTTCTGTTGTTGAAGGAAATGGTGTTAGAGTAGATCCTGGGGTAATAGATGCTAGAGATAACAGAGATTTATTTTATATTAATATTAATAATACAGGAAATGAAAGTTTAAATTTTCAAGTAAACAGCGATTCTAATTTCATTCGTCTTGATGAACGTTATGAAAATGTCTCCTTATTATCTGGAGAAGATATTAGCTTAAGTTTTTCTCTTGTTAAGAGCAATATAAACAAGGATAGTGGCAATATACTCTTTTTAGATTATAGAATTCCTGTTTTGGTTTCTTTTAGGGAAAGAACAGAGGATATTCCTAGAGATGCAATACGTTTTCTTGATGAAAGGATTAATCTAACACTTCGTGAGGATGAAATGCTAGATGGAGATATTAGCTTTAGGAATTTTTATGATGAAGAACTTTCTGATGTGAGTTTTCGATTTAGCACTCAATTAAATGAATTACTTCGCATTGAGCCGTTGTTTTTTGCAACTCTTGGTCCTGGAGAAATTAAAAAGATCCATGTATGGGTAAATGGGGAAAAGAATGCAGAGCCAGGAGAGTATTCAGGAAATCTTACTTTAATTAGTGGAAATATCCAAGATGATTTTCCTATTTTTTTAAAGATAGTTGAGCAAGAAGTATTTCTTCCTATCAATCAAAGTTTTGTTGAGGCAAGCAATATTTCAGAGAAGAAGAATATGACCCAATTACCTTTACCAAAAGAAGAAAATAAATATGCTTGGGTTTGGGCTGTTGTTGCCTTAGTTGTGATATTTATTGGAATTCTTATCTTTTATTTCTTAAAGAAAAAAGAAAAGGCTGAGGACGTTGGCGATTTGATTAAGTAAGAACTTCTTTTATTAATTCCGGGAACTTTTCTGTTCAAATGTCACCAAGAGTATAATATCTCACCCTTTCTCTAAAATAACCCTTTTCTTAATTGAGCATAATCTGCTGTTATATGTGTCTTGACATAAAATAAACAAAGTCTATATTGATGATCGTCAAGACCGAGACTTCTAAAAGAAGGCGCAACGTTTGGTTTCGGGCGACGGAAAATTTAAATACCTATTGGTTCAAATATGGTACATATGGTTCAAAATACAAACAATATAGACTCGGAAATTATTTTGCTTCTGCTTAAAGAAGAGAATCATCTCCGAGGCGTAGCTAAACAATTGAACGAATCGCACTCAACAATTCTAAGAAAATTGGATAAATTAGTAAAAGAAAATGTGCTAGATTACAAAAAGGAAGGCAAAAACAAGGTTTTCTTCGTAAGAAAGAACCTACAGGCAAAGAACTATGTTTTTAACGCAGAAAGATACAAAATGATCAAGTTGTTAAAGAGACGTCCAGAAATGAGCATAATCATAGACGAGATTCTTAAGAAAAGTAAGGAAAACCTAATAATCCTATTCGGAAGCTATGCAAAATTTTTAGCAAAGCAGGACAGTGATATAGATATATATGTGGAAACGAGAAGCAGAAAAGTCAAGGAAGAATTGGAATCTGTCCATTCGAAAATCAAAGTAAAAATAGGTGCTTTTGATCTGGATTCACAATTGATAAAAGAGATAATAAAGAATCACATAATACTGAAAGGTGTTGAGGAATTCTATGAGAAAACTAAGTTTTTTGAGTAAGCTGAAGAAGGAAGGAAAGCTGGAATTGGTCGAACCATCTGAGGAAATATGCAAATCTTACATAGAAAAGGCTGATAACTGCCTGAAATCTGCAAAATTATTGCTGCAGAACAGCTTGTACGAAAATTCAGTTTCCATGTCATATTATGCGATGTACAATTCATTGACAGCCTTGTTGTTCAAAACCGGAATAAAATGCGAAAATCATGCTGGTTCTATAGTTTTATTCAAGAAACTGTTTGGCAGACTGGAGTTGTTCAAGATAATATCTTCTGCAAAGGAAGAGAGGATAGACAAGCAGTACTATGTAACTTCAGAAAAGAATTTCGTTCTCACGAAAGAATCTGCGGAAGATATGGTAAAGAAAGCGGAAGATTTTCTTCTCAAGATGAAGCTATCGATAACAGACTTGAAGAATGAACAAATAGAGAATTTACGAGAAAAATTCAATGCTGTAGAATAGCCAGAAACCCAATGCCAGATAACACAGCGTTAAACTCTTCATTAGTTACGTAGCTCTGATGAACTGCGACCGCAAAGTAAAAATTCTATCAAATGAGTGACAGCGATACGCAAAGAACAATAATAAAGGGCGATCATAAATGTTAGATGAAATAAAGACAAGATTTAGATTAAGATAGAAACAAATAATATTCAATAACCTTCGACAGGCTCATTTTATACAAATGACAAGAAAAGAGAATGTTGTTTGTTCTTGTATCATTTTGTTTATTAATTCTTTTTTTCTAATTTTCTTTTTAAGACTATATTTTCTGCATAGAGGTGCTTTGTTACTGTTTCATATTGATGCAATTTTGCTAATAGCTCGTTGAAGAGCCCCGTCATTTGCAATGCATCCATTTCAAATTGCTCAGGCCTTATAATTTCGAGTGTTGAAGGCATATAATTAAGGCAGAAATAAATTAACTTATCAATTTCATTTATTCTTAGTTCTAACTCTGCAAAAGTAGACCACATTTCTTTATTCTCTTTTGCTTCTGCTATTTCAGCTTCTAGAATTTCCATGTCAGGCTCTGCTTTGAGTTTTTCTATTACTTTTTTTATAGTTTCTTCTACATGCTCTTTTGGAAATCCCGCTATTTCTACCATTGCATGAATTCTCATATTTTTGCTATCTAACAAAACTTTATATGTCTTTCTTTCGCACTAATTGGATTATTATAATAATCAAAAGAAGAGACAACATATAGATTCCTATACTTCTTGCTTTTTGCTCTGGCGAAGAAAATAAAATATTCTTTGTTTTCGTGTTTTCTTGAACTGTTTGTTCTTTTATTGGAGACTCTCCAGCCATTACTTTAATATTTTGAGTTATCTCTTTCGCTGTTTTCTTATCTTTTTCCTTGAATTTTACTTTTATTTTATATTCTCCTTCTCTTGTTCCCTCTTCAATAGTATTAGTGAGTGTTGTGTCTATGGAAGAATTTGGCGGAACTGTAACTTCTTGAAGATTTTCGGTTCTCTCTCCTGAAATGCTCTTTGGGCCTTTATAGATGTAACTCCAAAGCTCCCATTTTTGTTCTGTAACTGCGTCATTCTGCAGATTAACTCTTATTTTTATTTCTTCATTCATTAATATTTCATGAGGGATTTCAATAATATTAACAGGAAGGGAATTTGTTTTTATTTGCTCATCTCTTTCAGGACAAAGCGTTTCTGTAATTCCTTCAATTTCAAATTCTTCTTTATCTTCCTCTTGTAATCCAGAAAGCACAATAAAGTAAGTTCCGTCTTTGAAATTTTCATTACAGTTAGGAATTAGTTGGATAGGGAGCGTTATAGTATTATTTGTAAATCTTTCAGGGATATTGAATGTTGTCTTTTTGCTTATATCTCTATTGCTTGAATCTTCTGCGTATAATGAAATGCTTTCTCTTGTTGTATTCCCTCTTAGCACTTTTAATCTTACTCTTATTGTTTCGCCGAATTTTGCTTTGTTGTTTCTTCCGAGGTAAATTGCTTCTATGTTTAGGACAGTGTTTGGAGCAGCTTCTTCATAGTTTTCTGCATTAGGTGTTGGGAGTGTTTGTCTCCATAGCTCATTGACTTTGCTCCAAGAAAGAGACTCTTCTGTTGATGAATATGAAATTGTGTCTATTAAATTATTGTTTGGATCATATAATCTTATCTCCTCATAATCATTATTGAGAAATCCGCTTAATTCAATCACATAAACAACTTTATATGTTTGCGGAGAGATTTGAGTTCCTGACATTGCATTTGTTGTTGTTATAGTTAGTTCGTGATTTGCTTCGTCTTCTAGAAACATGTTCCTTAAATCTATTACCGTGTTTCCATTATTAAAGAGTTCAATCCATTCCCCTTCTGGTGCAGGAGCGTCATCATTTCCTTGCGGGTCAGGCATAACTTCTGTTATTTCGATTGAGGAATAATCTTGATATCTAGGAATTAGTGGAATATTTTCATAACCAGGAGTTAATATGCTTTGAACCCATTCATCTGAGATCTTGCTCCAAGAGACATTTTCTTCTGTATTATGATAGCTTACTTGATCAAGCAATATTCTTGTTTCTACTGGATAGCCCGTGTATAATCTAATTGTGTCATCATTGTCATTTAAATTGAAATCTGAATCACCATTTCTATAAATTACTAGATAACCTCTTTCTGGTATTATAGTTGAGCCTTGTGTTGTTGTAGAAGTAATATATAATTCATTGTCATCATTTTCGTCGTATAAGGCTAGATTTTGTATGTCAATAGGAAAATCAGCTGCATTATACAATTCAACCCATTCTCCTGCTGGCTTATCTGCATCATCTTCTCCTATTGGGTCTGCTAAGAATTCGTTAATAGAAAGATAACTGAAGTTTTGTAGTTCTAAAGTGTATTGATTTTCTAATCCTGGTGTAGAGGAGCATTCTTGCCATAAACCAGTTATTTCTGGTATTTTGCAGAGCGTGTTTCCATTATTGTTTCCGCCCCAATTATTTGTATAAGTAATGGCTTCTATGATGTTACCGTCTCTATCTTTTAGTATTAATGTGTCTCTGTCATTATTCAATCCATTTCCGATAGCAGCACCTACAGAATATATCGAGGCATTTATGGAGGAATAATCAAAATCCTCTTCTACTATCAGGGCAAAAGAACTTTCTCTATATTGTAGCAAGGTTAAATGATCAGGAGCTGATGTTGAGCTATCTTCTATTGTATAATTTTCTATGTTTTCTGATTCTGTTAGATATAGTTCTATAAACTCTCGGTTGTTGTCGCTTCCTTCCGGGTTGTACATAATCTCGTTTAGATATATTTCAGCTCTTGCGAAGGATAAAAACATTAGGAAGAATAGAAGAAGTAGCGTTCTTTTCATAAAGAAACTTCTTTGTGGAGAAAGTATTTAATTCTTCTTCTTTATCTTTTATTTTGCTATGTCTTGAAATCTAAATGCTTTCTGTTGTGCAGCCTTTAAAGAAATAGTGGGAACTCCTTTTTTTGTTCTATCTAATTCACTCGGTTTTAGAAAGAACCATCCTTGGTAATCAAATTTCATTGCAATCCACGGCTCTGCTCCGAATTTTTGAGCAAAAGTGAGTAGCTCTTCTATCCTCTCATTTTCTATGTATTTTTTACTGCCTTTTATTGATTTACATTCTATCGCAAGAATTCTTGAGCCATTTCCTACTAATAAGTCTGGGGCTGGGATTGGTGTTGATCCGGAGCCAGCTGTACGCAGTGGCATCCAACCAGAGTTATAGAACAAATAAAAAAGCTCCCTCTCATTTCTACTCCCTTTTTTTTTTGACATCTTTTTACTAAAGATAAACTTACATAAATATGTTTTGGCTAAAAAAGTTTAGATATCACAAGCTTTCAAGGTCTTTCTTCCGTTTTCCTTTGCACGCATCTCAGCTTTTTTTATCGTGCTTTCAACTTCTTTACTTAATGCGTCAGCAAAATCTCCTGAGATATGCAAATCAGTATAGTCTTTTAATTTACTTCTTACAACTAATAATTCTGCCATTTATTGCACCTCCGTATTTTTTCTTATTGAGCTTTTACTCAGAAAAAATGATTAGAGGCAAGTATTTAAATATTTAGTTTTCGGGTTTCATAAACGGAAAGAAGATAACTTCTCTAATTGAAGTAGCATTTGTTAATAACATTGTTAGTCTGTCAATGCCAATGCCTATTCCAGAAACAGGAGGCATGCCGTATTCTAAAGCATGAATAAAATCGTTGTCCATTGGCTGTGTTTCTTCATCCCCCTTTTTTCTCAACTTTTCTTGTTCTTCCCAATTTTTTCTTAATTCCTCTGGGTCATTTAATTCAGAGTAGACATTGCCCAATTCCCAAGCGTTAATAAATGGTTCAAACCTTTCAGCAAATCTCTTGTCAGATTCTTTCTTCTTTGCCAGAGGAGAGACATCTGCAGGATAATCATAGATAAGAGTTGGCTGGATTAAATTAGGCTCTACTTTCTCTTCAAATATCAAGTTAATTATATCTCCCCATTTCATTTCATGAGTAGTTTCTATCTTGAATTTTTTTGCTATTTCTCTTAATTCTTCTAAACTTGCATTATTTAGATTATATTTGGTATATTCTTTGATTGCTTGCAGCATTGTTAGTTTTTTCCATGGCGGTTTAAAGTTTAGGAGCGTATTTTGATATTTTACTTTATAAGAGCCTGTAACCTTTTTTGCAACAAAAGCCAGCATTTCTTCTGCTACTTTCATATTATCTTCATAGTTTGCATAGGCATTCATGGTTTCCACTTGGAGAAATTCCGGATTATGTGTTTTGTCAATGCCTTCATTCCTGAAATCAGGAGAGAATTCGAAAATTTTTTCATACCCTCCTGTTATTAATCTTTTCAAATACATTTCATTTGAAATTCTCATGTAAACAGCCATGTTTAATGCGTTTAAGTGAGACTTAAATGGCTTTGCTGAAGTTCCACCATAAATTGGCTGTAAGATTGGTGTTTCTACTTCAACATATCCCTTTTTTATCAGATACTCTCTAATAGATTGAATTACCTGAGATCTTTTCAAGAAGATTTCTTTAACTTCTGGATTTACAATTAAATCTAAGTATCTCTGCCTGTATCTTATCTCTTGATCTTTTAGTCCAGACCATTTGTCAGGCAATGGCTTTAATGATTTAGTTAAAAGATAGATTTCTTTTACGTCTATTGTAATTTCTCCTGTTTTTGTAGTAAAGATTGTTCCTGAGATTCCTATTATATCTCCAATATCAAGTTTTTTGGTAATTTCATAATTTTTTGCGGTTTCCTCTTTTGCATAGAATTGAATCTTGCCTGTAAAATCCTGGAGATGACCGAATGCAATTTTTCCCATTGGTCTTAAAGCTATAATTCTTCCAGCTATAGAAATATTTGTTTTTGTTCTTGCATTTTTTTTTAATTTCTTGAACTTATCTAGAAGAGCTTTACAATTATCTTTTTTGTTGAACTTATGAGCATATGGATTAATGTTATGAGACTTAAACCAATTCAGCTTTTCTCTTCTTTGTTTGATAAGGTCTTCTTCAGGGAGCATTTTATGAGATAATAGACTGTATCTCCTACTTGAGCTGTTCTTTTCTCAATGAGTTTATATTCTTTTTCATTTAAAAGGGATTCTTTGTTAATAGTTAGAATGAGAATAATTGCATCTTTTGCTAAAATGTTTGGAATGTTTTTAAAAAATTCCTGCTCTTGGTTTTTTGGAAGGTTTGTTATTATCCTGTCAATGCTATTTTGCTCTAGTTTAGTTTCTGCCCAATCAATTGTGCATTGATGCAATTCGATATCTTTTTCTATTTTTGCTATCTTTGCATTTATTCTTGTGTTTTTAACATTATAAAGCATAGAGTCAAAACCTATTAATTTTAGTTTTGGATTTTTTATTTTATCAAATTTTTTGTTTTTATTCCTTAAAGACATTGGAGTAATGTTTTTTGCATAAAGAGCTGCTTCTATCAAGATTGTGCCGCATCCGCAATATGGGTCGAGCAAAGAATGTTTTTGGTTGCAATCTGCTAATTTCAATAGAAGGAAAGCTAGGCAAGAATTTATGTCAGTTTTATGGGTTTTTATCTTGTAGAATCTTTTATTTAGTTCATTAGCTTTTAGATAACCAAGGTAGCATGTGTTGCCTATAATTTCTACAGCAAGGATTGTCTTTGGTTTTTTGAAGTCAACTTTTCCTTTCAGAAGTTTATGGCCTTCACTCATGATATCCTGGGAGTTAAAGTCATGAGAGCCTTCCCTGAAGCATTGGATTCTGTATGGATAGTTTATCTTGAATTTAGTTTGTTTTATCTTTTTTATGATATCTTCTTGCTTTTTGAATTTGAAAGAAGCAAGTATTTCTGTGACACGAATAATTGATCTTGTAGTATATATGAGCTTATTAATATTTTTGGTTTTCAGAAGAAGTTTTCCAGGATGGATAATTTTTGTTCTTTTGTAGTCCTTTAATGCTATGTCTTCTAAACCTTTAATAGTAGTGAGAAGATATTCCATAAAAACACTCAAAACATAATATGTATATATAGCTTATCTTATTTGGGCTCTTGTGAAAGTTTTATACAATTAGAAAAAAGGTTAAAATATGTTTATACTGCCTAAAACTAACATTAAAACAACCCCACTATTTTAGAAAATATGGATATTTTAGCAGGGTTAAAATGTACATAAATAGGATTTCAAACTACTTTGTAAAAGGTTGGGGGGTGTTATGGTTTAGTGTAGTTAATTCTTCTTTACGCTTCTAAATTCATATAATCTTAAAATCTTTAAATTTTCCAGTATAGTCATTTTAACCTTTTTTAATATCTATGATATCAGCATTTGGAGGTCCTTTCTTGCACTCTTTAAGAATTTCTTTTAAGGTTTCTTCTTCTCCCTCAAAAACTGCTTCTACTTTGCCATTAGACAGATTTTTTACAAATCCTTTAATTCCAAGAGAATAAGCCTTTTCAGCAATAAACTGCCTGAAAAAGATACCCTGAACTCTTCCAGAAATTAAGATATGATATCTTTTCATCTAAAATAAAAAGAAAAAAAGAAGGATTTTATTTCCTTGCCAATCCAAACACTGATTTCAATGCTACAATAATGGTTGCTGGCACAAACAACATCAAGTTGTTGTTGAGGATAGTTCCTAAGAATTGTGTTGAACTGAACACATCTCCGCCAAGAGCACTAACTATTACTAGTATGGTTCCTGCCATTAAGAATGGTTGTGTTTCTGCATCAGTTACATTCAGCAATCCTATGATCAAACCAATAACCACCATCAGCCATGGGAACCATGATCCACTTGGCATTACAAATCCAAAAATTACTGCTAGGACCACTCCTATAATAAATGCCCAGCCTCCAAATGCGCTTTTACCCATTTTTGAACCTCCTTCTTGTTTTTTTGTTACTTTTTCTCCTGTTTTAGCTTCTTTTTTTACCATTTTTGGAATAACTAAATAAGGAATTTTCTCATATTTAAAGCTTTTGGAACTACATTATTTGCGTAAAAAACGTTATTTTAGTAGATAGCCTCTTGCATAGGAATCTTTTGCGGTTTGAGAAGATTAGATTGTAGTATACGGTTATTTTTGCATGGTAATTTTATCTTATATTTTGTAGCAGTCATTTTTTATCAACCCATTTGAGGAATAGTCCTAATAAGCTTTCGGGTGGAAGCTTA